>WPCH01211230.1_pt1 | contig 101625 bp, 91 predicted proteins | sample 5399881 | NCBI WGS metagenome assembly WPCH01 (sample SAMN12869468, study PRJNA574797) | sludge metagenome | isolation source: wastewater treatment of pH5 | place: China:Beijing | collected 2019-05-20 | reverse complement strand
TGCCAGGCGCGCAGCTGCTCGGCACCGAGCAGCACCGGCAGGTCGGCGAGGCGCACCCGGCCCGCGCGGCCGCGCAGGATCTCGCGCTCGGCGCGACGATCCGGGTAGCCCAGGGAGAGGCGCATCAGGAAGCGGTCGAGCTGGGACTCGGGCAGCGCGAAGGTGCCGGCCTGCTCCTGGGGATTCTGGGTGGCGATCACGAAGAAGGGATCGGGCAGCAGCCGGGTCTCCCCCTCCACGGTCACCCTGCCCTCCTCCATGGCCTCGAGCAGCGCACTCTGGGTCTTGGGGGTGGCGCGGTTGATCTCATCGGCCAGCACCACGCCGTGGAAGATCGGACCCGGATGGAAGGTGAAGCGCGCCTCCCGTGGGTCGAATACCGAGACGCCGAGCACGTCGGCGGGCAGCAGGTCGCTGGTGAACTGCAGGCGCTGCATGTCGAGCCCGGTGACCCGCGCCAGGGACTGGGCCAGGGTGGTCTTGCCCAGCCCCGGCAGATCCTCGATCAGCAGGTGGCCGCGGCAGAGCAGGCAGCAGAGCGCCAGGCGCACCTCCCGGGTCTTGCCGAGCACCACGCCCTCCAGCGCGGCGGTCACGGCCTCCAGCTCACTCAGCCGGGCGGGACGGTTCATGGCGAGGCCTCGAGCAGACCGGCCTCGAGCAGCACCTGCACCGCCTGGCGGGTATCCGGCGTGACGCCGGGCAGCGCCAGGGCCTCCGCAGGCGTGTACCAGAAGGCATCGGCCACCTCTTCGGCCTGCAGCGTCAGGGGCCCGTCATGGTCGACCAGGAAGAGGCTGCCGAAGATGTGATTGCCCCCCTCGGCATGCACAAAACCACCCGCCGGGCGCAGGGCCACGCCGCGGATACCGAGCTCCTCGGCCAGCTCGCGGCGTGCTGCCACGTGCTCCGCCTCGCCGGCGCCCACCACGCCGCCGGCGGCCAGGTCGAGCCCGCCGGGGAAGACCTCCTTGGTCAGGGTTCGATGCTGCACGCAGATCTCGCCGCGGGCATTGCGCACCACCACGTAGGTCGCCCGATGCCAAAAGTGGAAGCGACGCATCTCGGTACGCCAGGCGCTGCCGCAGGGGCGATTGCGGGAATCCACCAGCTGGATGCGCTCACGGACCACATGGGGAATCGGCGGTGTCTCATCGCGAAGGGCGTCGGTCATGGGCATCTCCCGGGGAAATTCACAAAGCCTACCCAGTCGGCGCCACGGCGTCACCTTGGCCCCCGGCGACTCGCCCCGCTAAGCCAGCAGCGGGCCGCTGACCACGCGCAGCGCCAGCCCCAGCAGCAGCAGGCCGGTAAGGCGATTGATCCAGTGGGAGCGGGCCTGCAGCCAGGGCAGCACCCGGGAGTGGGAGAGCCCCAGGGCCACCAGGGCATACCAGCCACCGTCGATGATCATGGCCGTCAGCACGATCACCGCCTTGGCCGCCAGGCTCATGTCCGGGGTCACGAACTGGCTGAGCAGGGCGATGAAGAAGAGAATCAGCTTGGGGTTGCCCAGCGCCACCAGCACCCCTTCCCGGGCGGCCTGGCGGCGCGTGGTCGGAGCCGCCCCCGCCGCCAGCGCCGCGGAACGCCCGGCGCGCAGGGCCCTGATACCGAGCCACGCCAGGTAGGCCGCCCCACCCCAGGTGATGACCTGGAACAGCGCCGGCTGCCGGACGATCAGCGCCCCCAGCCCCCACACCGTCAGCAGGGCATAGAAGCCCACGCCCAGGGCGTGGGAGAGCCCCGCGACCACGCCGGGAGCCCGGCCACCGCCCAGGGTATGGCGCAGTACCAGCGCCAGACTGGGCCCCGGAGACATGGCCCCCATGGCGCACACCGCCGCCAGGGAGAGCCACAGGGAGAACGGCATCGGGGCTTCCTCAGCGGTGGAACTGCTTCTCGCGCTCGGGCTGCCACAGGATGGCATCCACGCGCAGGCTCACCTGGTGGCCGTCGGGCAGATTCCAGTCGATCACATCGCCGACGCGAAGGCCGATCAGGGCAGCGCCCACCGGGGCCATGACCGAGATGCCATCTTCGGTGGTCGCCAGGGAGTGCGGGTAGACCAGGGTCCGGATCATCTGGCGGTTGCGGGTCAGGTCGGTAAACTGGATCCGGCTGTTCATGCTGACCACGTCGTCGGGAATCTCTTCCGGGTCGATGACCTCGCCACGCTCGAGCTCCTCCTCGAGGGCATCGGCCACGAACAGGTCCTTGTCACTGGCATCGTCGATCAGGCGCTGCAGGCGCTCAGCATCGAGGCGATTGATGATGATGGTGGGGCGGGATGACATGCGACCTCCTGGTAGCCCGTCAATGCATGGCGCAGAGTGAAACTTGGCGGCTATCCAATAAAAGATATCCAATAAAAACAGCCCTCCGCCCCCGTAGGGGGGAAGGACTGTCGACACCGCTCATCATAAGCTCAATGGCGCAGGATGTCAGGCCCCCGGCGTCGGGCCCCGACCGCGGCGGCCGGTTATCAGTACCACGGCACCCAGAACCGCAAGGGCCAGCCCCACGAAGGCCACCGGGTTCCAGGCCCGCCAGCCGTATAGCCCCAGCGCCACGCCCAGCACGATCAAGCCCCCGGCAAACCCCTTTACCCCCATGATGCGCTCCCCGACTGTCGCCATCGCCTCAGCATGGGCCCGGCGCGCGCCCCCTGCAACCACCTCCCGCACCGTGGCCGACGACCTGCCGAGCCGCGGCCTGGGTTAACCCGCCCTGCCTCAGACGGGCGGAAAGGCAGACAAGGCATTGATTACCCAGCCCATCAAGGGCAGATGTCTCGATATCATTCCCTGATGCCTGCGGAAGGCAGGCATCAGACATGACGCCTTATGCTGCAATGCAGCAAGGAAAGAGCTATGGTGATAGGTGTCCCACTCAGGAGGACAGCTATCATGAACCATTCCCACTCGTTTACCCTCGACCCCGAAGTTCTCGCGTTCTGGTATCGCCAATCACAGTGGCAACGCGACGCCTTGGCCGCGCTTGCGGCCTACCTGGGCTGACGCCCTCCAGCGGCCTGCTTGGCGCTGCGCCCTTTACCTGCATGACATAGCCCCTCGGGAGAGTGCCTTCCCCCGAGGGGCGCCCTTGCGTCGGAGAGCGGGAGCACCAGCATCGACCGACAGCGTGGCCCGGGCGAGATTGACCCGGGCACCTCTCCCTGGCCTAGACTGGCCCACTCCCCGCCATGTGAAGGAAGGACACCATGCAATCACGCTACTTCACCATCAACGACTTCCCCGAGGGCACGCCGGGGCGCGAGCTGTTCGAGCTCCGCGAGACCGAGCTGCCCGCCCTGGCCGAGGGCGAGGTGCGGATTCGCAACACCTGGCTGTCGGTGGACCCCTACATGCGCGGCCGCATGAGCGGCGTCAAGACCTACATCGACCCCTTCGTGCTCGGGGAGCCGCTGGAGGGCGCCGCGGTGGGCGAGGTGATCGAATCCCGGGATGCGCGCCTGAGCGTGGGCGACCGGGTCCGCCACATGGCCGGCTGGCGGGACATCGCCCAGCTGCCGGGCGACCAGGTGGAGCCCCTGCCGGGCATCGATGTGCCCGAGCAGGCCTACCTCGGCGTGCTGGGCATGCCCGGCATGACCGCCTGGACGGGCCTGAACCGGATCGCCGAGATGCAGGCGGGCGACAACGTCCTGATCAGCGCCGCCAGCGGCGCGGTGGGCTCGCTCGCCGTGCAGCTGGCCAAGGCCCGCGGTGGCACCGTGGTCGGCATCGCCGGCTCGCCCGAGAAGCTCGCCTGGCTGGAGTCCCACGGCATCGAGGCGGTGAGCTACCGAGACCGGGACGCGGGGCAGCTCACCGAGGCGCTCCAGGCGGCCTGCCCCGAGGGCTTCGATATCTACTACGAGAACGTGGGGGGCATCTGCCTGGAAGCGGCGCTCAACACGCTGCGCACCGGCGGGCGTATCGCCGTGTGCGGGATGATCACCCGCTACAACGCCGAGGGGCCGACGCCGGGACCCGGCAACCTGGCCATGGTGCTGATCCGGCGCCTGCGCATGCAGGGCTTCATCGTCTTCGACCACTGGGCCGACTACCCCCGCTTTCTCGACGAAGTCGGCCCGCTGGTGGCCAGCGGCGAGATCGACTACGCCGAGACCATCGAAGAGGGGCTCGAGCGCACGCCGGAGGCGTTCCTGGCGCTCTTCGAGGGCGCCAACACCGGCAAGATGCTGGTGCGGCTGTGAACGACGACCATAACGGCAACCGAGGAGCGACAGCGTGAACGCCATCAACCCCGAGAAGCTGCACCACAGCAAGTGGACCGCGGCGAAGCCCCGGAACAAGGAGAAGCACTTCCTGGTGACGGCGCTTGAACGCGACGAGGAGGAGAACGTGGTCGCGGTGGTCCTCGAGGCCGTCTACACCCGCCGCGAGACCACCCTGCCCTGGCAGGACCTGAAGGACGACGCCACCTGGCTGATGGGCTGGCGGTGATCGTCCACGCCAGGTTTCAAAAGCCTAGTCCGGCTTGCCCACCAGCCAGTGGGTCACCCCCAGCGCCAGCACCACGGCGGCGATGGCGAGCATCTCCATGGCGGTGACGGTGGCGATATCCAGGATGATCACCTTCCGGGCGATCGCCATCAGCGCCGTGGCCACCACCAGGCGGATGGGCAGGATATTGGTGCCCAGGTAGAGGCGGATATTGATGAAGATCTCGACGGCGATCAGCACCACCATGAAGGCGCCGAAGATCACGAAGATATCGCTGACCTCGAAGAGCAGCACCGGCGGAGAGATGAACTTGGTGTAGAGCACATAGATGACATCCAGGACGCCCCAGATGATCACCAGCACCATCAGCACCGCCAGCAGCTTGATCGCCTGGCGGATGATGAGGTGGAGCCGCCGGATCAGCGGGTCCTCGTGCTCCTTGGGCAGCTCATCATGCTGCAGCTGCGGTCCGCGGTGCCTGCCGTGGTCGTGCTGTTCCATCGCCGCCTCTCCCGGTAGCCCCCGGCGGGGGTCGAGTCCATTGATGCCCGAGCGCGCGACGCTGTCAATCCATGAGCACGCGGCCGAGCCTCAGGCTGCGCCTCCCACGGCCATGGCAGGCTCCGGCGAGACGCCCTGGGCCAAGGCCGCCTCCCGCTCCGCGGCCAGAGCGCACTGGAAGGCTTCCCGCTGCTGCAGGCGCGCCCAATAGTCCGCCACGGCGGGCTTGAAGCGCTCCTCCAGGCCGATATGGCTGGCCAGCAGCAGCGCATAGCCCACCGAGACGTCGGCGGCGGTGAAGCGCCCGGCACACAGGAAGGGCTCGCGCTCCAGGCGCGGCGCCAGGGTGCGCAGCCGCGAGAGGCACCAGCGGGCGTAGTCCTCCACCACCTGGGGCTGGCGCCGCTCCGGCGGCTCGAAGTGGCCGTAGCGCAGCACCAGGGTCTGGGGAAAGGTGAGGGTCGCCTCGCCGAAGTGCAGGAAGTTGAGGTAGTCGCCATAGGCCGGCTCACTCGCCGCCACCTCCAGCCCCGCCTCGGGACGGCGGGAGGCGAGGAACTGGCAGATGGCCGCGGACTCGGTCATGGCCACCTCGCCATCGAAGAAGGCCGGCACCGTGCCCAGCGGATTGATCTCGAGAAAGGCCTCGTCACGCATCCGGGGCGGGAAGGGGTGCATCACCAGCTCATAGGGCTGGCCCAGCTCCTCGAGCAGCCAGAGGGGGCGAAAGGAGCGTGCGCTAACGCAGTGGTGGAGTCGAGTCATGGCTGGGTTCCATTTCAGGCTTTAAGGGCATGGTGCCCCGGCACCGTCGATCGCGAAAGCCTCCGTTCCGCTGCCATCCAACGCTTCGCCGGAGCGGCATCCCAGCGAAGCAAGGTACCCGGGGCATTGAGCAAGCGGAAAATGGACTGCGCCCCCTTCCCTTCAAGGTCGGCGCATGGCGGCGACCAGAGCGCTCGCCCCGATCAGGCTGCCGGCACCGGCACGGTGTAGGATGCGGCGAAACCGGGCACTCAGCATGCGGCCGCCGGTAGTGGCCAGGAAGGTGAAGGCAAGATCGCTGAGCACGCCGATGACCAGGAAAGTCGAGAACAGGATGGCCAACTGCGGCAACAAGGGCTGGCTCGGTGTCACGAACTGGGGCATGAAGGCCATGAAGAAGGCCAGGCTCTTGGGATTCAGCGCGGTCACCAGAAAGGCCTTGGCCGTGCCGACTCGGATGTCCGTACCCGTCGGCTGCAGGTCGCCAAGCCGCCCCGCCTCACGCCACATCTTGATGCCCAGATAGAGCAGATAGGCCGCTCCGAGCCACTTGAACAGTTGGAACAGCTCGGCGGAGGCCATCAGCAGCGCGCCGACCCCGGCAAACGACAGGGTCATGGCCAGCAGGTCGCCCAGGAAGAAGCCCGGCAGCATGGCCAGGGCGGCGCGTCGCCCGCGGTTGATCCCGGTGGTCACCAGCAGCGCCACCGCGGGGCCGGGAGACACGATGATCAACAGGGAGGCCAGGCAGAAAGAGAGCCAGAGTTCCAACGGCATAGCGCGCTCCTCGCACGAGCGTCAAAGGGTGATATCGGTATTGTTCGGCATATGCTTAATCAAGCATCGCTGCCGCCACCTCGAAAAGCAACAGGGCGCGCCGCCCCGATTCCGTGCCATTGGCTCGACGCCCTCCCCCTCCCGGTTATCCCGCCTTTACCGGCCACGATTTTCCGCGCAACATGCCCGCCGGTGATGTCGATTGCGGCTTCACCAGACGATTGTCCGTATCAAACCCAACGCACGGAAGTGCACCATGATCGCCAAACGCGAACGCGGCAAGCTGGAGCGGCGCCTGGTCGCCTCGCTGACCCACGCCTGCGAGCAGGCCAAGCCCCTGCTGCCCGGCTTCTGCTGGCTGACCCACGAGGTCGATTACCAGCGCTTTCCCGAGAGCCTGGTGGTGACCTGGGTATTCGACACCCACGCCCACCTGGCCCAGGCGCTCAAGGGCGATGCCCGGCACCACATCGATGAGCTGACCGCAGCGGCACTGGCCGAGGCCGGCGTCGAGGTCGGCGATGCCTCGCGACACCTCGACCTCGACAGCGAAGAGGCGTGCCAGCGGGAGCATGGCGGCGACTGGCAGCGGCGTCTAGACTCCAAGCCAACGAGGCACTGACTATGGCCAACACGATCGAGAGCCCCTGTGTGTCGGTATGCCAGCTTTCCAAAGGCCTGTGCACCGGCTGCGGTCGCAGCCTGGACGAGATACGCCAATGGAGGAGCATGAAGCGGCCCGAGAAGATGAAGACCGTGAAGCGCGCCAGCGAACGCTTGAAGAAACTCTCGCCACAGTGATGCCGCCGTGATTGGGCGGCGCTTGCCTCAGAGCCGAATCGTCCCGCGCAGATAGGGGGCCACCTGCCCGGTGAGGATGACCCGGTCGCCTCGGCATTCACAGGTCAACTGCCCCTGGCGAGCGCCCCCTTGCCGGGCCGTCACCTCCTTGTGTGGACCGGATACGCGAAGGGCCCGCCAATGGCGGGCCCTTCATAGCCTACAGGATCGCAGGGGCGATCACTCCCACTCGATGGTCGCGGGCGGCTTGCTGCTCACATCATAGGTGACGCGGGAGACGCCGGAGAGCTCGTTGATGATGCGGTTGGAGACCGTTTCGAGAAGCTCGTAGGGCAGGTGGGCCCAGCGGGCGGTCATGAAGTCGATGGTCTCCACGGCGCGCAGGGCGATGACCCACTCGTAGCGGCGGGCGTCGCCGACCACGCCGACGGACTTCACCGGCAGGAAGACGGCGAACGCCTGGCTGGTCTTGTGGTACCAGTCTGCCTTGTGCAGCTCCTCGATGAAGATGGCGTCGGCCTCGCGCAGGATGTCGGCGTACTCCTTCTTCACCTCGCCGAGGATGCGCACGCCCAGGCCCGGCCCCGGGAAGGGGTGGCGGTAGACCATGTCGTAGGGCAGGCCGAGCTCGAGACCGAGCTTGCGCACCTCGTCCTTGAACAGCTCGCGCAGCGGCTCCACCAGCTTGAGCTTCATGGTCTCCGGCAGGCCGCCCACGTTGTGGTGGGACTTGATCACGTGCGCCTTGCCGGTCTTGGCGGCGGCGGACTCGATCACATCCGGGTAGATGGTGCCCTGGGCCAGGAAGTCCACGCCCTCGATCTTGGCCGCCTCGGCGTCGAAGACGTCGATGAAGGTGTTGCCGATGATCTTGCGCTTGGCCTCGGGGTCCGCCTCGCCCTCGAGGCGCGAGAGGAACTGCTCCTCGGCGTCGACGCGGATCACCTTGACGCCCATGTGCCTGGCGAAGGTCTCCATGACCTGGTCGCCCTCGGCCTTGCGCAAGAGGCCGTTGTCGACGAAGACGCAGGTGAGCTGGTCGCCGATCGCCTTGTGCAGCAGGGCCGCCACCACCGAGGAGTCGACGCCGCCGGAGAGGCCGAGCAGCACGTGGCGGTCGCCCACCTGGGCGCGCACGCGCTCGATCTGGTCCTCGATGATCTGGGCCGGGGTCCAGTTGCACTCGGCCTGGCAGATCTCGACCACGAAGTGCTCGAGGATGCGCTGACCCTGCAGGGTGTGGGTCACCTCGGGGTGGAACTGCACCCCGTAGAAGCGCTTCTCCTCCCAGGCCATGGCGGCGATGGGGCAGCTCGGGGTGGAGGCGGTCACGGTGAAGGCCTCGGGTACCTGGGCCACCTTGTCGCCGTGGCTCATCCAGACGTCGAGCAGGCTCTTGCCGGTGTCGTGGTCGATATGGTCGGCGATATCGCGGAACAGGGCAGTGGGCTCGTCGATGCGGATCTGGGCGTAGCCGAACTCGCGGACGTTGGAGCCCGCCACGGCGCCACCGAGCTGCTCGGCCATGGTCTGCATGCCGTAGCAGATGCCCAGCACCGGCAGACCCAGCTCGAATACTACCTGCGGCGCACGCGGGGTGTCGTCCAGGGTCACCGACTCGGGGCCACCGGCGAGAATGATGCCACGCGGGGCGAACTCACGAATCGCCGCTGCGTCCATGTCCCAGGGATGGATTTCGCAATAGACACCGATTTCCCGCACCCGGCGGGCAATCAGTTGGGTGTATTGCGAACCGAAGTCCAGAATCAGGATACGGTGGGCGTGGATGTCGTGCTGAGACATGGGCTTTCCTCTGGAAAATGATATGGCTGTGCTGAAAGCTGAAGGCTGGAAGACCCGTCTCCGCGCACGCAGGAGCTTGTCTTCCAGCCTTCAGCCTCAAGCTTTCAGCAAAAGAACCTCAACCAACCCGATAATTCGGTGCCTCTTTGGTGATCTGCACGTCATGCACGTGCGACTCACTCATGCCGGCGCCGGTAATACGCACAAACTCCGGCTTGGTACGCATTTCTTCAACGGTGGCACAGCCGGTATAGCCCATCGACGCGCGCAGGCCACCCATCAACTGATGAATGATCGCCGCCAGCGGCCCCTTGTAGGGTACCCGGCCTTCGATGCCCTCAGGCACCAGCTTCTCGGCACCCGCGCTGGAGTCCTGGAAATAACGATCTGCCGAGCCGCCACCGGCGTTGGCCATCGCCCCCAGAGAACCCATGCCGCGGTAGGCCTTGTAGGAACGGCCCTGGAACAGCTCGACCTCGCCCGGCGCCTCTTCGGTGCCGGCAAACATAGAGCCCATCATCACCGCCGAAGCGCCGGCGGCAATGGCCTTGGACAGGTCGCCAGAGAAACGGATACCGCCATCGGCAATCAGCGGTACGTCAGTATCCTTGAGTGCTGCGGCAACATCGGCGATGGCTGAAATCTGCGGCACACCGACACCAGCAACGATACGGGTGGTACAGATCGAACCTGGGCCAATGCCGACCTTGACCGCGTCAGCCCCGGCCTCGGCCAGCGCGCGGGCAGCAGCGCCGGTGGCAATGTTGCCGCCGATCACCTGAATCTGGGGGAATGTGTCTTTAACCCAGCGCACCCGGTCGATCACACCCCGGGAATGGCCGTGGGCGGTATCGACGATGATCACGTCGACGCCGGCAGCCGCCAGCGCGGCAACCCGCTCCGGGGTGTCGGAACCGGTACCGACTGCTGCACCTACGCGCAGACGACCCTGGTCGTCCTTGCTGGCCAGCGGATAGGCACGAGCTTTTTCAATGTCGTTGACGGTCATCATGCCGCGCAGGCGGAAGTTGTCATCGACAATCAGGACCCGCTCAATCCGGTGCTTGTGCAGCAGCTTGCGCACTTCCTGCAGTTCGGCACCTTCCTTGACCGTCACCAGGCGCTCCTTGGGAGTCATGATGTCGCGTACCCGGGCATCCATGTTGGTTTCAAAGCGCACGTCGCGCGAGGTGACGATGCCGACCAGATTGTCGTTGTACATGACCGGCACACCGGAAATGTTGTTCTGACGGGTCAGATCGAACAGTTGACCAACGCTGGCATCAGCGTCGATGGTGATCGGGTCACGAACCACACCGGACTCGTAGCGTTTGACCTTACGCACTTCGGCCGCCTGCTGCTCGATGGTCATGTTCTTGTGAATGATCCCCATGCCGCCTTCCTGGGCCATGGCAATGGCCAGACGCGCTTCAGTCACGGTGTCCATGGCAGCGGACAACAACGGGATATTCAGATCGATCTGCCGGGTGAGCCGGGTCTTGAGACTGACATCCTTGGGCAGCACTTCGGAATATCCGGGCACCAACAGAACATCATCGAAGGTAAGGGCTTCTTGGCTAATACGCAGCATAGCAGGGCTCCCGAGCGGGAAAAATGGAAGCGCGCCATTATACCTATCGTAGCGCCACCACTCAATCGCATTCGTCAGTCATGATCACATAGTTTTTTGCCCCCTTGCGGCGGTTGTGAGCGCAGGGCAACAGCCCCTAAGATAGCGGCATGAATGATGACCAGCTTTTTCAGCGCCTCAGTCGCGAGCGCGAAGTACTCACCGTCAGCCAGCTCAACGCCAGGGCCCGCAGCCTGCTGGAAGAGGTGTTCCCGCAGATCTGGGTCGAGGGCGAGCTGTCGAATCTGGCCCGTCCGTCGTCGGGTCACCTGTATTTCACCCTCAAGGATGCCAAGGCCCAGGTCCGCTGCGCACTGTTCCGCCAGCATGCCCAGCGCATCCGCCTGGATCTGCGCGACGGCCTGCAGGTCCGTGCCCGCGGCCGAGTGAGCCTGTATGAGGGCCGCGGTGACTATCAGCTGATTCTCGATAGCCTGGAACCAGCCGGCGACGGCGCCCTGCGCCAGGCCTTCGAGGCGCTCAAGGCCCAGCTTCAGGCTGAGGGATTGTTCGCCGCGGAACGCAAGCGCCCGCTCCCCAGCCACCCGCGCCGGATTGGAGTGATCACCTCCCCCAGCGGCGCGGCGATTCGCGACATCATCAGTGTATTCGGCCGACGGGCGCCCTATATCGAGCTGGTGATTGTTCCCACCGCCGTGCAGGGCCGCGAAGCCGCACCGCAGATCGTCCGCGCCATTGAGCGCGCCGAGCGTGCCGGCTTCGACGCACTGATCGTGACCCGCGGCGGCGGCTCGCTGGAAGACCTGTGGCCGTTCAATGAGGAAATCGTCGCCCGGGCACTGGCCGCCTGCCAGACGCCAACGGTCAGCGCCGTCGGTCACGAGACCGATTTTTCCATCAGCGACTTTGTCGCCGACGTCCGTGCACCCACCCCGTCAGCCGCCGCCGAGTTGCTGAGTCCCGACGGGCAGGCCATGTTGCGCCAGTTTCAGCTATATCAACGTCAGTTGCAGCAGCGCCTGCACGAACGTCTTACCCGCGATCACTTACGACTTGATAGCCTGCGCCGGCGCCTGCGCCACCCCGGCGAGCGTCTGGCGCAGCAGGCACAGCGCCTGGATGACCTGGAGCTGCGCCTGCGGCGCGCCCACCAGCAATTTCTGACCCATCAGCAGCAGCGTCTGGAACGCTTGGGCGCGCGCCTGCAACTGCAACACCCCGGCCGCCAGTTGGGGCTGCTGAGCCAGCAGTTGGAACACCTGCGCCAACGCCTGCCACGCGCCATGCAGCAGAGCCTGCAACAGCGCCGTCAGCGCTTCAGCAGCCTGGCCCAGACCCTGCATCTGGTCAGCCCGCTGGCAACCCTGGGGCGTGGCTACAGCATTTTGCTCGACGATCAGGGCCAGGCGATTCGCAGCGCCGCACAGACCCGGACTGGCCAGCACCTGAAAGCCCGCCTGCACGATGGCCAGCTCGATCTCAGAGTCGAAGCCCCCACCCCGCACACCTTATCTCTGCTGGACTGACGCCCATGCGCCACCTGTTTGCCCTGATTCTATTGTGCTCCCTCAGCCTGCCGGCCTCGGCCGAAGGCGGATTTATTACCCGCCTGCTGAACAAGCCGGTTCCCGGCGGCGTGGCGGTAATAGGCCTGCCAGAACAACCCCAGGCGCCGCGCGTGCGCTATCAGGACCACCCGGCACTGGTGATTCGCGAGGACGGCAAGCGCTGGATCGCCATCGTCGGCATCCCACTGTCGGTGCAACCCGGCCAGCAACAGATTGAACTGGACGACGGCCAGCGCCTGAACTTCCAGGTTAATGATCGTCATTACCCGGCTCAGCACATCACCCTGCGCAATCAGCAGCACGTTACTCCTGACCCGGCCCACCAACAGCGCATTCAGCGCGAACTCGACGAGCAAATTCAGGGTTACCAGAACTTCAGCCCGCGCCAACCCAGCAACCTGCTGTTCGATCGGCCGGTAGACGGTCGCCTGTCGAGCCCGTTCGGCGTGCGCCGATTCTTCAATGGCGAGGAGCGCAACCCGCACTCCGGGCTTGATTTTGCGGTCCCGGCCGGCACTCCGATCAAGGCCCCGGCAGCGGGCACGGTCATTCTGGTCGGCGATTATTTTTTCAATGGCAAGACGGTGTTCGTCGATCACGGTCAGGGGCTGATCAGCATGTTCTGTCACCTGTCGGCGATCGACGTCAAGGTCGGTGACGAACTGCCCCGTGGCGGGCATATCGGCAAGGTTGGCGCCACCGGGCGCGCTACCGGGCCACATCTGCACTGGAATGTCAGCCTGAACAACGTCCGGGTCGACCCGGCGATTTTCATTGGCGCCTTCATGCCTTGAGTCTGCCGGGCTGCGCAAGCCTGATGCGCAAACCCGGCCTCAAAAGCAATAAAATCCACGCATAACCACAATAGCGCTACAAATCACCATTTTTCAAAACACTGTTGAAATCCAACCTCCGCAGAATTACCTTCTACTGCAACAAAACCTCAAATACACCCGTTTCAGTCGCGCCCACAAGGCGCTCTTTTTTTCAGGAAGCCCGGCCATGAGCATGCTCACAGACCCGTCCAGCAAATACCGTGCGTTCCAGCCGGTCGATATCCCCGACCGCACCTGGCCGTCGAAGACCATCACCGAAGTGCCTGTCTGGTGCAGCTCGGATCTGCGCGACGGCAACCAGTCGCTGATCGAACCGATGGACCCGGCCAAAAAGCTGCGGTTCTTTCAGACGCTGGTCAAGGTTGGACTCAAGCAAATCGAAGTGGCCTTTCCGTCAGCCTCTCAAACCGACTTCGACTTCGTCCGCACCCTGATTGAAGATGGTCATATTCCTGACGATGTAACCATCCAGGTTCTGACCCAGGCCCGCGACGACCTGATTACCCGTACCTTTGAGTCACTGCGCGGCGCCAAACGGGCAATTGTGCATGTCTACAACGCCACCGCACCGAGCTTCCGGCGCATCGTCTTCAATCAGGACAAGGCTGGCGTGGTCGCCATTGCGGCAAATGCTGCCAAGCGCATCCGCGAGCTGGCGGCGCAGCAGCCCGAGACCGAGTGGACCTTCCAGTACTCGCCGGAGATTTTTACCTCCACCGAACTGGAATTTGCCGTTGAAGTCTGTGACGCCGTGCTGGATGTCTGGCAACCGACACCTGAGCACAAGGTGATCCTCAACCTGCCGGCCACCGTGGAAGTTGCCACCCCAAACATCTACGCCGACCAGATCGAGTGGTTCTGCCGCCATATCAGCCGCCGCGACAGCGTGTTGATCAGCCTGCACACCCACAACGACCGTGGCACCGGTGTAGCCGCCACCGAACTGGGCCTGCTGGCCGGCGCCGACCGGGTCGAAGGCTGCCTGTTCGGCAATGGCGAGCGCACCGGTAATGTCGACCTGGTAACCCTGGCGCTGAACATGTACACCCAGGGCCTGCACCCGGGGCTGGACTTCTCCGACATCGACGCGGTGCGCAAGGTGGTTGAAGAGTGCAACCAGTTGCCGGTGCACCCGCGTCATCCCTATGTCGGCGACCTGGTCCACACCGCCTTTTCCGGGTCGCACCAGGATGCGATCCGCAAGGGGTTCGTCCAGCAGGATCCGAACGGCATCTGGGAGGTCCCCTACCTGCCTATCGATCCGGCCGATATCGGCCGCAGCTACGAGGCGGTGATTCGGGTCAACAGCCAGTCCGGCAAGGGCGGCATCACCTACCTGCTTGAGCAGGAATACGGGATCAACCTGCCGCGCCGGCTGCAGATCGAGTTCAGCCAGGTGGTCCAGGGTGAAACCGATCGCCTGGGCCTGGAGATGACCGCCTTACAGATTCACGAACTGCTCGACCGTGAATACCTGCAGGCGACCACGCCCTATGCACTGATTCGTCACCGCCTGCAGGAAGAGAACGGCACTTCGGCGGTAGATATCGAAGTGCTCAGTCAGGGTGAAACCCTGCACTGGCGCGGCATCGGCAAGGGTCCGCTGGAGGCGCTGGTGGCCGCCCTGCCGGTTCAGGTTGAGGTGATGGACTATCATGAGCATGCGATTGGCTCGGGTACCAACGCCAAGGCGGCGGCTTATATCGAGTTGCGGCTGGACGGCCAGCGCCCGCTGCACGGGATCGGTATTGACGAGAATCTGACCACGGCCAGCTTCCGCGCCCTGCTCAGTGCCCTCAACCGGGCCCTGCGCAGCGCCGAGGAACAGGCGGCCTAGCAAACCAATAGGCCGCTCCTGACAAGCCAGGAGCGGCCTGCGTTCGGTCAGGGAACCTCTGAAGAACGTAGGCGAGGCAGGCAAGACAAGGCAAAAACAGCCGAAAAAGCGCAGTTTACGTGGTGTAAATGAGCATTTTGAGGCTGTTTTTAACGCAGTATTGCCAATGCAGGTAGTTTTTCAGAAGTTCCTCAGCGCTTGTCCTTGCTCTTTTTCTTTGCCTTCTTATGGTGACTCATCAACCGGCGCTTCTTGTTGACCTGGCGCTCGGTCAGGGTGTTCTTGCGCTCGGCGTAGGGGTTGTCGCTGCTCTTGTACTCGACCCGTAGCGGCGTGCCGACCATCTTCAACACCTTGCGATAGGTGTTCTCCAGATAACGGGTATAGGAGCGCGGCACGCTGTCGACCTGGTTACCGTGAATCACGATGATCGGCGGATTGGAACCACCCAGGTGAGCGTAACGCAGCTTAATCCGTCGCCCATTGACCATCGGCGGCTGGTGCTCGGTGACGGCATCTTCGAGAATCTCGGTCATGCGCCGGGTCGGAACCTTGGTCATGGCACTGGCAAAGGCCTGGTCGACCGATTTGTAGAGCAGCCCCACACCACTGCCGTGCAGGGCGGAAATGAAGTGAATGTCGGCAAACTGGGCGAAAATCAGCCGCCGCTGCAGCTCAGTCTTGACGTAATCCTTCTGCTCCTCGGCCAAGCCGTCCCACTTGTTGACCGCGATCACCAGCGCCCGCCCGGCATCCAGCACAAAGCCCAGCAGATTGAGGTCATGCTCGACGATCCCTTCACGGGCATCGACCACGAAGATAACCACGTTGGCGTCCTGAATTGCCTGCAGTGTCTTGACCACCGAGAACTTCTCGATCGCCTCGAAAATCTTGCCACGCTTGCGCACCCCGGCGGTATCGATCAGGGTGTAGGGCTTGTCGTGGCGGTGATAGGGGATATAAATGCTGTCGCGGGTGGTTCCGGCCTGATCGAACACCACCACCCGATCCTCACCGAGCATGCGATTGACCAGGGTTGACTTGCCGACATTGGGTCGGCCAATCACCGCGATCTTGGTCCCGATCGGTTCGACCACCTTGCGCTCACGCGGCAGTGGCTGACCATCGGCATCCAGTTCCAGCTCCTCGTCTGCCGCACCATCGGACAGCACCGCTTCAAGCATCGGGTTGATATTGCGCCCATGGGCTGCGGCAATCGGGATCGGCTGGCCCAGACCAAGAGCGGCGAACTCACCGAGGATCGCATCCTGGTCAGCACCGTCGATCTTGTTGGCAATCAGGAAGGTATGCTTGTCACGCTTACGCAAGTGCTCGGCGATCATCTCGTCGGCGGCGGTGCGCCCGGCCCGGGCATCGACCATGAACAGCACCGCGTCGGCCTCCTCGATGGCCTGCAGCGATTGACCGGCCATGACCTGATCAATACCCTGCTCGTCGCCGCTGATACCTCCGGTATCGACCACGATATAGGACTTGCCCTGCCAACTGGCCTCGCCGTACTTGCGGTCACGGGTCAGCCCGGCGAAGTCCGCCACCAGGGCATCGCGACTCTTGGTCAGACGATTGAACAGGGTCGATTTACCGACATTCGGACGCCCGACCAGGGCAATGACAGGAACCATGTTTACTCCGTGCGCAGTGGGTGCTAAGGAACCTCTGAAAAACTACCTACGTTTTTCAGAGGTTCCCTAACAAATAAAACGGCCGCTGCGCACAAACGCAGCGGCCGGAGAAGTATAACCGCTTTTCGGCTATTTCAGTTTCAGCGCAGCCAGATCGCCACTGTTACCGAAGACATACAGGGTATCGCCCAGAGCAATCGGTGCTACCCGCACGCCCTTGCGATCAACCCGGATGCGACCGACCAGACGGCCGTCGGTCTGGGCCAGCAAGTGCACATAGCCTTCGAAGTCAGCCACGGCAACATAGCTGCTGAACGCCACCGGAGCGGTCAGTTGACGACGCATCAGGCTCTCATTACGCCAGAGCGAGTTGCCACGGCTCTGGTCAACCGCCTCAACCACGCCATTGGCGTGACTTACATAAACACTGCCAAACCCGGCCGCAGGGCCCACATAGCTGGACACCGGACGCTGCCAGCGCATGTTGCCGGACTCGGCATCCAGCGCCGCCAGGTTGCCCTGGAAGCTGGCCACGTAAAGGCTCTGACCGGACAGCAACAGATCACCATCGATATCGACCATCCGCTCCAGCTCCGAGCGGCCCTGCGGCTGAGCAATGCGCTCTTCCCACAGCGGGATGCCGCTATCAGCTGCCAGCGATACCACCCGGCCACTGGCCAGTCCGGCGTAGACCTGGCGCAGGCTAACGACCGGAGTGCTGGTACCACGCACGGTCAACACCGGCAGACTGGCTTCGTAGATCCAGCGCTGATCACCACTGGAAATATCCAGCGCGACCAGTTTGTCATCCTGGGTCTGGACCACCACCACGTCGCCGTTGGTTTGCGGCGGAGCCAGCACTTCACTGGAAACCTGGGCGCGCCACAACTCGCTGCCGTCGTTTTCGTCCAGGGTGATCACCTGACCATCCAGTGTCCCGACCATGACCCGGCCACCGCCGGCCCCAACAGCCCCGGACAGTGGTTCCTTGAGCCGCACCTGCCAGCTTACCGACCCGGTATCACGATCCATGGCAACGACCCGGCCACGAGCATCGGCGGCATACAAAGCCAGACCATCCAACGCAGGAGTCAGGGTGTTGTACAGCTTGCCCTGGCCAACACCGATGTTGCGTTTCCAGCTACGCTCCAGGCTGACCTCGGCGGTAAATTTTTCCAGCGGCGCAGGCGGCAATTCCTTTTTGCTGGAGCTACCGCACCCGGCCAGAACCAGAGCCGACAGACCAACAGCCAGATACCGAGACATCAGTTTCACTAGGCTTCCTCCGCCAGATCATCGAGCTTGAGTTGCAGTTGCGGACGCGCACGTGGATCTTCCAGCGCTTCAAGCGCGGCCTGATAGGCACTGCGTGCCTCGGCCTGACGCCCCAGGGTTAGCAGCAGATCACCACGGACCTCTTCACGCCCAGCCAGCAGCTCGCCGCTGACTGCGCCATTAAACAACGCCAAGCCTTCCTCAGCCCGCTCCTGCTGAGCCAGAACTCGAGCCAGGCGCTGGCGGGCAATTTCCTGCAGAGTGTCGTCGCCACGTCGCTCAACCACTTCGCGCAGCAAGGTTTCGGCCCCGGCAAAATCGTCAGCCTCTACCGCCAGGCGCGCCTGCATCAGAGCAGCGAACTGGGCATAACGGGTTTTCGGGTAGTCGCTTCGCAGTTGCTCGGCCAATTCTGCCGCCCGGGTCCGGGCCTGCACCGACTCATCGCCCAGCACGGCTTCGAGCATGGACTGATAAAGCGCCGAGGCATTGGCCGACTGGGCTGACTGGTAGTTGTTCCAGCCATTCCAGCCGAACACCCCGGCCAGAGCCAGCACTACCCCGGTCAACAGAGGCATGCCGTGCCTGCTCCACAACTCCTTGAGCTTTTCTACCTGTTCTTCTTCTGTTTGATAGGTCACGCTTCACTCCTTCGCGGGTCAATCGACCGTTGGCCCGTTTACAGTAATTCATCCAGCCGTGCCGGCAGTGCCTGCCAGTCCAGCAACTCCTGCTCGGCGTCGCTACGCAGCGGTTTAAGCCCGACCTGCTGGCTAGCCGCTTCGTTCTCCCCCAGAATCAGCGCATAGAGCGCACCGGACTTGTCGGCTTTTTTGAACTGACTCTTAAAACTGCCGCCGCCACAATGCACCACCAGACGCAAATCAGGCAAGGCATCGCGCAACTGTTCGGCCAGACCGAAACCGGCCTGTACCGCCTGATCACCCAAAGTGACCAGATAGACATCGACCTGACGAGCCAGTTCAGCCGGCACCTTGCCCAATGTTTCGATCAACAGCAGCAGCCGCTCAACCCCCATGGCGAAGCCTACCGCCGGAGCCGGCTTACCGCCGAGCTGCTCGACCAGCCCATCGTAACGGCCACCGGCACAGACCGTACCCTGGGCACCCAGCCGGTCGGTGGTCCATTCGAACACGGTCAGACCGTAGTAATCCAGCCCGCGCACCAACCGCGGGTTAACCACGTAGGGGACACCAGCCGCATCCAGCAGAGCCTTGAGCCCGGCAAAATGTTCACGAGCCTGCTCATTGAGGTAGTCGGCCAATTTTGGCGCATCGGCCAGCAGCGCCTGGGTCGCAGCCACCTTGCTGTCGAGAATCCGCAGCGGATTGCTGTCCAGGCGGCGCTGGCTGTCTTCATCAAGCTGATCGAAGCGCTCGCGCAGATAGGTCACCAGATCGGCCCGGTAGCGCGCCCGGTCCTCGCTGGAGCCCAGACTGTTCAGCTCCAGGGTCACCGCCTCACGCAGCCCCAGTTGCTGCCACAACCGCCAGCACAAAATGATCAGCTCGGCATCGACATCCGGACCGGTCAGGTTGAAAGTTTCCACCCCTATCTGGTGGAATTGGCGGTAACGGCCTTTCTGCGGGCGCTCATGACGGAACATCGGCCCGGTGTACCAGACCTTGTGGCTGAGTCCACCGCCGAGCATGCCGTGCTCAAGCATGGCCCGCACACAGCCTGCAGTCCCTTCGGGGCGCAGCGTCAGGGAGTCACCATTGCGATCAGCAAAGGTGTACATCTCCTTCTCGACAATATCGGTCACTTCACCAATCGAGCGTTTGAACAACTCGGTCGACTCGACGATCGGCAGGCGAATCTGCTGGTAGCCGTAGCCGCCCAGCAGCCTGGCCACAGAAGATTCCAGATACTGCCACAGGGCGCTGTCGGCCGGCAGAATGTCGTTCATGCCGCGCACGGCTTGCAGGGTTTTCAATGCTTGTTTCCTTCACTCAGCCACGGGCGATGGTCTTGGCGTCCAGCGCCTGCTTTTCTGCGACCTTGTCGCGAATCATCTTTTCCAGGGTATCGACCAGATTGGCATTGTCGACCTTGCCATCGGGACTGCCATCGCGATAAATCAGGTTGTTTGGGCTGCCGCCAGTCAGGCCGATATCGACCTCCTTGGCTTCGCCCGGACCGTTGACCACGCAGCCGATCACCGCCACATCGAGCGGTACCAGCACATCTTCCAGGCGCGACTCCAGCTCATTCATGGTCTTGACCACATCGAAGTTCTGTCGCGAACAGCTTGGGCAGGCAATGAAGTTGATCCCGCGCGAGCGCAGCCGCAACGACTTGAGAATGTCAAAACCGACACGGATCTCCTCGACCGGATCAGCGGCCAGGGAAATGCGAATGGTATCGCCAATACCCTCGGCCAGCAGCATGCCGAGCCCAACCGATGATTTCACCGTACCACTGCGCAAACCACCGGCTTCGGTGATCCCCAGGTGCAGCGGCTGTTCAATCTGCCTGGCCAACAGCCGGTAGGCGCCAACCGCCATGAACACGTCTGAGGCCTTGACGCTGACCTTGAAGTCCTGGAAATCCAGTTTGTCGAGGTGGTCGACATGCCGCAGCGCCGACTCAACCAGCGCCTCGGGCGTCGGCTCGCCGTATTTTTTCTGCAGGTCCTTTTCCAGCGAACCGGCGTTGACCCCAATGCGAATCGGAATGCCATGGTGCCGCGCAGCATCGACCACAGCCCGCACCCGGTCCTCACGACCGATATTGCCGGGGTTGATGCGCAGGCAGTCAACACCCAGCTCCGCCACCTTGAGGGCAATTTTGTAGTCGAAATGGATATCGGCCACCAGTGGTACATTGACCTGCTGACGAATGCGGCCGAACGCTTCGGCGGCTTCCATGCTTGGTACCGAGACCCGGACAATATCGGCGCCCACCGCTTCCAAGCGCTGGATCTGGTCGACCGTTGCCGCCACATCACAGGTTTCAGTATTGGTCATGCTCTGCACCGAAATTGGCGCATCGCCACCGACCAGCACCGAACCGACGCGGATCTGCCGGGATACCCGGCGCTTGATGGGGGATTCGTGGTGCATGAGAAACCTCTTACTGACCAAGCCGCAGACGAGCCACGCCCGACTGACTGGTGGCCGACAAATCGACCGGCTGGCCCTGAAATTCGATCGACTCGACTGCACTGACCGCGCCAATCACCAGATCCAGCGGCCCGCTGTGGGCCAGCTCCAATGACTGCCCGGCCTGCATCAGTGCACTGTGCAGCACTTGACCGCCGGGGGCGCTGACCTGCAACCAGCAACTATCGCGAAAACGCATCCGCAATCCATTCGCAGCCGCCACGGGTTCAGCCTGTGCGGGCGCATCGGCCGCAGGCTCTGCATCAGGGGCAGGCTCAGTTGCCAAACCCTCTGCGTCAGCATCAGCGGACCCGGCTTGCCCAGCCGCATCGCGTTCCAGCAGGTCGATGGCCGTGCTGCGCACCGGGCTGACCGCGTCCGGCAGAGTCATGGCGTCGACCTGGACCTCTTCAATCAGACGTTCCGGCAACTCGCTGACCGGTGCCGGCGGCGCCAGATTGCGTTTCTCCTGCCACCACAGCAATGCCAACACCAATAGGACCAGCACAATCACGATACTGCTCCAGCGCATCAACTGCCGCGCAGCTCTGGGCGGATGCTGGACCCGACCAATGCCGCTGACCTGACGCTCGCGCGTCTTGATCCCACGGAAGCGATCAAACTCCTGTACCAGGCGGGCTGGATCGAGCAGCAACAAACGGGCATATGCCCGCACATAACCACGAGAGAAGGTGTCACCTGGCAGCCGGTCGAACTCACCTGCTTCCAGATGTTCAACCATGCGTCGGGACAGCCGCAGCCCCTCAGCCACCTGGGCAATGCTCAAGTTCTGAGCTTCACGCTCGGCACGCAGAATCTCACCCGGGTTGACCGTAATGACAGGCGCCTGGGGCTCTTCATCAGGAAGGTGCTCTACGCTCATCGCGTCTCCGAAGCCTGCAACGCCTGTGCCTCCGGGCTGGCCGGATAGAAGCGACGCAATTGCAGGGCATAACTGGCGGCCCGGCTGTGATCCTCGAACCGACGCGCCAGCTGGATACCGAGCCACAGACTCGATGCATCCTGACCGGACAACTGGGCGAAGCGGCGATAGTGATCCCAGGCGGGCACATAATTTTGGTCTTCGAACTCCAACCGTGACAACTCCAGCAACGCCATCGGCTGACGACTGTTGAGGCGCAACGAACGCTCGAAGTGTTGTTTAGCGGCCTCGCGGTTACCTTTACGCAGGTAGGCTAGGCCGAGGTTTTCGAATACTCGTGAACGCTCACCGTACAGACGGTTCTCGGCAGCCCGCTGCAGGTACTGCAGCGACTCGTCATAGCGCTCACGCTCAAGCAAAAAAGCCCCGAAATTGTTCAGCACTCGGGGATTGTCCGGTTCACTGGCCAGCGCCGCGCGAAAATGCTTTTCTGCGCTGTCGTACTCGCCTTCCTGCTGGAACACCAGTGCCAGAGCGATATTGGCCGAGGATGAGCGCGGGTCGATCTTCAGAGCCTCACTGAGCGGCGCCTTGGCCCGCTCGGTCTCGCCTTCCTGCAGATAACCCAAGCCAAGCTGAATGTAGGCGTCAAGGGCGGCCTCGGAGTCCACAGCACGGCGTGGCTGGTCCATGGTGGTCATACAACCACCCAGCGCCAACAGCATGACGGCTCCTGCGATCTTCAACGTCTTCATCAACATCCTTCCTCGTTGGTGGATTAACGGCTGGGATTGACTGGCCCAGGCTCAGCACTGGCATCCGAAGCCAGCTGTCGCACCGCGATGTAACGCTCGCTACGTCGGGTCCGGTCCATCACCTGGCCAACCAGTTGCCCACAGGCGGCATCGATATCGTCACCACGGGTGGTCCGCACGGTCACGTTGAAACCAGCCTTGTGAAGCATGTCCTGGAAGCGCCGGATAGCATTGTTGCTCGGCCGTTCATAACCCGAATACGGAAAGGGGTTGAACGGGATCAGATTGACCTTGCAGGGGATGTCGTGCAGCAAGGCGATCACCTGTTCGGCATGCTCGGGCTGGTCGTTGACATCCTTGAGCAGGGTGTACTCGATGGTCAGCACCCGCTTCTCGCCCAACCGCGAGATATAGCTCTGGCAGGCCGGCAACAGCACTTCCAGCGGATATTTCTTGTTCAGCGGCACCAGCTTGTCACGCAGCGCATTGTTCGGCGCATGCAGTGAAAGCGCCAGAGAGACATCAATGTCTTCGGCCAGCTTGTTGATCATCGGCACAACACCGGAGGTCGACAGTGTGACCTTACGCTTGGAAATGCCATAGCCCAGGTCATCCATCATCATGCGCATGGCATCGACGACGTTGTCGTAGTTGAGCAGCGGCTCACCCATGCCCATCATCACCACATTAGTGATAGCCCGATCAATCTTGGCCGGTACGGTGCCAAACGACTTATTGGCAATCCACACCTGGCCAATGATCTCGGCCACGGTCAGATCACTGTTGAATCCTTGCTTGCCGGTGGAGCAGAAGCTGCAATCCAGGGCGCAGCCGGCCTGCGACGACACACACAGGGTGCCACGGCCGTTCTGCGGGATATACACGGTCTCCACGCAGCTACCGGAGGCCACGCGCACAACCCACTTGCGCGTGCCATCCTTGGAGATGTCCTCACTGACCACTTCCGGGCCACGTATCTCGGCACGGGCCTTGAGCTTTTCACGCAAGGCCTTGCCGAGATTGGTCATCTCGTCGAAATCATCGACACCGAAGTGATGGATCCACTTCATCACCTGGCCGGCGCGAAAGCGTTTCTCTCCGAGTTCCTCGAAGAAGGCCTCCAGTTTCGGCTGGGTCAGACCCAGCAGATTGATTTTGCCGGTTGCATCGGTCATGGCGGTCACATCACTTGATCAGTGTCGAGGGCTATGCTCAGCGAGTACGCGGGCACAGCTCGGTTTCGGCGAAGAAGTACGCCACTTCACGGGCAGCCGACGTGGTCGAGTCCGAACCGTGTACGGCGTTGGCGTCGATCGACTCGGCGAAGTCGGCACGAATGGTACCGGCGGCGGCTTCTTTCGGGTTGGTGGCACCCATCAGCTCGCGGTTCTTCAGTACAGCACCTTCGCCTTCCAGCACCTGCACAACAACCGGGCCGGAAGTCATGAAGCCAACCAGATCCTTGAAGAACGGACGCTCTTTATGCTCGGCGTAGAAGCCTTCAGCGTCGGACTGGGACAGCTGCACCATCTTGGCAGCCACGACACGCAGACCGGCCTGCTCGAAGCGGCTGACGATCTGACCGATCACGTTCTTGGCAACGGCATCGGGCTTGATAATGGACAGGGTGCGTTCAACAGCCATGGGAAACTCCAGACAGATTTTTGATCAAAGGGGGTTAAGTAAACTTGTTAACCTGCGGATTATACGCAGGTTGACTACAAAAGCGTAACCGCCGTCGAGCGGAGCCTCGCAGCGATTTGCATACAGGTATTTCCACCGCCAGCAGTGCACAACAACAGGGCTGTCGGCTAGCGTGACGACCTCAACGGCCGGCACGCAAACGCGTGACCACCTCACACAGCATCTCTGCTGCGCGATCAACCTCCTGCTCGCTGGTAAAGCGCCCCAGTGACAGACGCAGCGAGCTGTGCGCCAACTGGTCCGAAACCCCAATACCACGCAGCACGTAGGACGGTTCAACCGAAGCCGAAGTACAGGCAGAGCCAGTCGACAGGGCCAGATCCTTGAGCGCCAGCAGCAGCAATTCGCCATCCACACCAGCAAAACCCAGATTGAGATTGTGCGGCACCCGGCGTTCGGCACTGCCATTGAGACTGACACCATCTAGTCCGGCCAGCCCCGCCAGCAGCCGGTCATGTAAAGCACTGATACGCGCACACTCTTCGTCCATCAACTGGCCAGCCAGGGCAAAAGCCTCGCCCATGCCGACCAACTGATGGGTCGGCAAGGTGCCCGAGCGCATCCCCCGCTCATGACCGCCACCATGAATTTGTGCTTCCAGCCGCAGCGGCAAGCCACGGCGGACAAACAAGGCACCAACGCCCTTGGGACCATAGGTTTTGTGGGCACTGAACGACATCAGGTCAACCGGCAGGCGCTTGAGATCGATCGGCAGTTTGCCGGTGGACTGCGCTGCATCAACATGGAACAGCACCCCTCGCTCATGGGCCACCGCCCCCAACGCTGCAATGTCGTTGATGGTTCCGATCTCGTTGTTGACGTGCATCAGCGAAACCAGAATGGTGTCATCACGCAGCGCCGCCGCCAATTGCTGCGGCTCGATGACGCCCTCGCTACCGGGGCTCAGATAGCTCACCTCGAAGCCTTCGCGCTCAAGCTGACGACAACTGTCGAGCACCGCCTTGTGCTCGATTGCCGAGGTCACGATATGCCGGCCGCGCTCGACCAGCGCATGGGCCACGCCCTTGATCGCCAGGTTATCCGACTCGGTAGCGCCAGAAGTCCAGACGATTTCGCGCGGATCAGCACCGACCAGATCGGCGACCTGTCGACGAGCCAACTCGACCGCTTCCTCGGCTCTCCAGCCATAAATGTGCGAGCGTGAGGCCGGATTGGCGAAGTTGCCGTCCAGAGTCAGGCAAGCGATCATTTTCTCGGCCACCCTCGGGTCCACCGGGGTAGTCGCGGCGTAATCCAGATAAATCGGCATCATCATGACTCACCCCTGCCGTTCGGACGACGCAGCGTCCTCGGCCAACGGCGGCACAGTCTCGGCCTGATCGTCCTTGAGCGGCTCAAAGTCATGGTCATCCAGGGTCGGCAGATCCTTGCCACAATAATCGCTACCCAGGTCGCTGAGCGCCTTGCACATCCCCTCCAGCCGGCCATCGACCGCATGCAGGTGATCGAGCAACTGACCAATTGCCTTGGCCACCGGGTCGGGCATGTCTCGACTGACCCCGTAGGCATCGAAACCGATCTTCTCGGCCATGGCCTGACGCCGGGCGCTTTGCTCATCAACCGGCTCGTCCGGTTCCTTGAGAATGATCCGCCCAGGAATCCCCACTGCCGTGGCACCAGCCGGCACCGCCTTGGTCACCACCGCATTGGAGCCAATCTTGGCACCTTTGCCCACGGTAAAAGGCCCCAGCACCTTGGCCCCGGCACCCACCACCACACCATCTTCCAGCGTCGGATGACGCTTACCCTTGTTCCAACTGGTTCCGCCCAGGGTTACACCCTGGTACAGGGTGACGTCATCACCGATCTCGGCAGTCTCGCCAATCACCACACCCATGCCGTGGTCGATGAAGAAGCGCCGCCCGAGCCGGGCGCCCGGATGAATCTCGACGCCGGTCAGCCAGCGGGCGAAATGCGACACCATTCGGGCCAGCAACCGGGCATTACGGGTCCACAAGGCATGCGCAATCCGGTGCAGCCAGACCGCATGCAGCCCGGGATAGCAGGTCAGCACCTCAAAGGTGTTGCGTGCTGCCGGGTCGCGGTCAAATACACCAGCGATGTCTTCCTTCATGCGCTTGAACATGTTCAACGTCTCCGCTCACCGGCCGCAGGCGCGCCGATGGCTTTCTGGGTTTCAGTCAGGATACCGCGCAGGATGTTCATTTCCATCCGATTGAGCTGCACCCGTCCATACAGGCGACGCAAACGCGGCATCAACTGCCTGGGTTTCTGAGGGTCGAGGAAGCCAATTTCAACCAGCACTTGCTCTAGATGAGCATAGAATTTTTCCAACTCATCTGCGGTGGCCGGAATTTCGTTATGGATCGCCGTGGTCTCGATCTTGTGCATTTTGGTCGGCTGACCCTGCTCACTCAGCCACAGCATGCGCAGCTCATAACTGAGCACCTGAACGGCAGCAGCCAGATTCAGCGAACTGAAAGCCGGGTCCGAAGGAATATGGACATGATACTGACAGCGTTGCAACTCATCACTGGTCAGGCCCGAGTCTTCGCGCCCGAACACCAGCGCCACCGGCGCCTCCGGCGTTTCGCCCAACTGTTCCAGCACCCTGCCCGCCGACTCGCGCGGATCCAGCACCGGCCACGGAATCCGTCGATCCCTGGCACTGGTGCCAAGCACCAAAACGCAATCGGCAATGGCCTCCTCCAGCGTCGCCACCACGCGTGCCTGCTCAAGCACGTCATCGGCACCCGAGGCCCTGGCCCGAGCCTCCGGATCGGGAAAACGCACCGGATCAACCAACACCAGTTGACTCAAGCCCATGTTTTTCATGGCCCGGGCGGCGCCGCCAATGTTGCCGGGGTGACTGGTATTGACCAGCACAATGCGGACGTTGTCGAGCACGATGATCTCCAGGCAGGGAAGGAACTCTGCATCTTACAAAAGCACGCGGCAGATGACCATTCATGTCCGCAGAGCTTTCTGCTACACTTACCGGCTTTCCCCGTTCCTTTACATTTCGAGATAGCCCTATGCAGCCGATGCTGAATATCGCTCTGCGCGCCGCGCGCAGCGCGGGAGAACTGATTTACCGCTCCATGGATCGCCTGGACGTTCTCACCGTTAGCGAAAAGGATGCTCGCGACTACGTGTCGGAAGTCGACCGTTCCGCCGAACAAACCATCATTCAACATCTGCGCAAGGCCTATCCCGATCATGGCATCCACGCCGAAGAATCCGGCTTTCAGCCGGGCCGCGGCGACGGTGCCGACATTGTCTGGATCATCGATCCGCTCGACGGCACCACCAACTTCCTGCGCGGCGTACCGCACTTCGCCGTCAGCATTGCCTGTCGCATCAAGGGCCGTATCGAACATGCCGTGGTTCTCGACCCGGTTCGCCAGGAAGAGTTTACTGCCAGCCGCGGCCGTGGCGCAGCACTCAACGGCAAGCGTTTGCGTGTGAGCAGCCGCAAGACTCTGGACGGCGCCCTGCTCGGCACAGGCTTCCCATTCCGCGACAACCAGATCGATGCACTGGACAACTACCTGGGCATGTTCCGCAGCCTGGTTGGCCAGACCGCCGGCCTGCGCCGCTGTGGCGCCGCCAGCCTGGATCTGGCCTACGTCGCCGCCGGTCGCTATGACGCATTCTGGGAATTCGGCCTGGCCGAATGGGACATGGCCGCCGGCAGCCTGCTGATCCAGGAAGCTGGCGGACTGGTCAGCGATTTCACCGGCGGCCATCATTACCTGGACAAGGGCAACGTCGTCGCCGGCAACCCGAAGTGCTTCAAGGCCGTCCTGACAGCCATCCAGCCGCACCTGACCCCGGCGATGAAGCGCTGAACCCTCCTCCCCCCCCCACAACCAATAAGTTGCGGGGGGGGGATTTTTACACTTCAGAGCCGGAAACGGCCAATCAGATCATTCAGTTCCACAGCCAGCCGGGAAAGCTCACGGCTCGAACTACTAGTCTGCTCAGCACCCGCAGCAGATTGCGTTGAAAGATCACGAATATTAACCAGATTCCGGTCAACCTCTCGAGCTACCTGCGCCTGCTCTTCCGCCGCACTGGCAATCACCAGATTACGCTCATTGATTTGCACAATCGCTTCACTAATGTGCTGCAAAGCCTCACCGGCAGCACCTGCCATTTCTTGAGTCTTGCCCGACATGGTCCGACTGATCCGCATTGCTTCTACCGCTCGCTCAGTAACCTGCTGGATTTGACTAATCATGTTTTCGATTTCGCTGGTTGATGCCTGAGTGCGGTGCGCCAAGGCACGCACCTCATCGGCCACCACAGCAAAACCGCGGCCAGCCTCGCCAGCCCTCGCAGCTTCGATAGCCGCATTCAGCGCTAACAGATTGGTCTGTTCCGCGATGGCGCCAATTACATCCAGCACCTTGATGATGTCCTGTACCCGATCGGCCAGGACCTGAACTTCTTCTGCCGAGCTATTGATATTACTGCTCAACTGATCAATGCCCTGCAGCGTTTGACTGACTTGCTGGCGCCCCTGCTCTGTAATTTGGGTGGCTTTTTTCGACTCATCCGAAGTCGAGTTCGCATTGCTAGCCACCTCTTCTACTGCAACGGTCATTTCATTTACTGCCGTCGCCGCCTGCTGCACTTCGTCATTCTGTCGCTGCAAGCCACGGGTTGCATCCTCGGTAACCGCATTCAATTCTTCTGCCGCCGAAGCTAGTTGGGTGGAAGAGTTAACGATACCCGCGATGGTCTCGCGTAATTGTTGCTGCATGGATGCAATTGAGCGCAGCAATTGCGCAGCCTCATCCGTTCCAATAAATTCAATGCGCTGAGTAAGGTCGCCTTGTGCAATCACCTCACTGGCGGACACCGCGTAGCGTATTGGCCCGAGAATCCCCCGTGACAATACCCAGGCCAGGAAAGCCGTAAAAAATGCTGCCAGCAACACCGCAACAATGACTACATGACGGGCGCGACTATAAACCTGATCTGCATGAATTGCTGCTTCGTTGGCCGCCTCAGCATTCAGGGCGACGATATCCAGCAGCGTCTGTGACACTCTTTGCGCAACCGGATCAAGAACTTCATCAAGCTGAACTAATGCAGCAGAGCGGCGACCCGCCAACAGTTGATCAATCACACCTTGCTGCGCCTGTATGTAGCGATTGAGTTCGGCCTGGAAACTTTCAAAGAGCTGACGCTCGGCAGCGCTGGCTGGCAAAGCAGCAAAACGCTCCCCAGCCTGCTGCACATTGTCACGTGCCTGCTGAATCCGGCGCGCATAGTCCCTTATTTGCGGTTCAGTCTCTGCAAGTATACTGCGCAACGTAAGATACCTAACCTGCATGAAGTTATGATTTATCTGCCCAACCAGCTGGGTACCCGGTAACAGATCGTCTTCCAGAATTTCCGCATCTCGACGCAGCTCTGACAGACTATTGAAAGCCAGAAGCCCGAGCCCCAAAACAATAAGCCCCATCAGCACAAAACTGCCCCCAAGCCGCAACGCAATGGAGTAATTTCTGAGCATGGCCTACCTCACTTATCAAAGGTGATTCGTACACTGTGTTCTAGTCCTATCGGCCAACCACCCACCACCTTGAACCGTTTATCTGAATGACAGCCAATTGCCCATGCTTCGCGCCCAAAACAAAAAAGCAGCCTCTCGGCTGCTTTTTTGTTTTTACAAAAGACCTGTTCAATACTCAGGGCCGGTCGTCCACCGCTTCCTCGACCTGTGGCGGAATCAGATCCTCACGAGTCAGGTTCATGGTAACCAGAAGACCGTTGGCAACAAAGATCGATGAGTAGGTACCGACACACACACCGATCAGCAGCGCCGTGGCAAAGCCATGGATGTTCTCGCCACCGAAGAAGAACAGTGCCAGCAGCACCAGAATGGTCGAGAACGAGGTCGCCAGGGTCCGCGCCAGGGTCTGGGTGGTAGAGACGTTGATCACCTCGATCAGATCAGCCTTGCGCATCACCCGCAGGTTTTCCCGTACCCGGTCAAATACCACGATGGTGTCATTCAGCGAGTAACCAATCACCGCCAGCAGTGCCGCCAGCACGGTCAGGTCGAACGACAGACCGAACAAGGCGAAAAAGCCCAGCGTGAAGATCACATCATGGAACAGCGCGGCGATCGCCCCTACTGCGAACTTCATCTGGAAGCGCAGCGACACGTAGAGCAAAATCCCGCCCATGGCCAGCAGCATCCCCAGACCACCCTGATCGCGCAGCTCCTCACCCACCTGCGGCCCGATGAACTCGACCCGTTTGACAGTGACCTCGCCAGCATCTTCGCGCTGGATCATCCGGGCGATCTCACTCCCCAGATTCGGATCCTCACTGGCCAGACGTATGATCACATCGGTACTGGCGCCGAAGTTCTGTACTACCGCATCTTCCCAGCCTGCTGCGCGCAGAGTCTGGCGGATAGACTCAAGGTCCGCCGGCTCATCATAGTTCAGCTCGATCAGTGCACCACCAGTGAAGTCCAACCCCAGATTGAGGTTCTTCACCACCAGGCTGCCGATCGAAACCAGCATGAGTACGGCAGCGACTACGAAGAAGAACTTGCGCAGCGCCATGAAATTGATGGTTTTGATATTCATGATGCGCTCCTCACAACCACAGCTTCTTCACGTCGCGACCGCCGACGCTGAGATTGACCATGGCCCGGGTAACCAGAATGGCACTGAACATCGAAGTCAGAATGCCCAACGACAGCGTTACGGCAAAACCCTTGACCGGCCCCGAGCCCATGGCGAACAGGATCACCCCCACCAGCAGGGTGGTCAGGTTACCGTCGACGATCGCCGAGAAGGCCTTGTCATAGCCTTCGTGCACAGCCCGCTGAATACTGTTGCCCGCGCGAATCTCCTCACGGATGCGCGAGAAGATCAGCACGTTGGCATCAACCGCCATCCCCAAGGTCAAGACGATACCGGCGATACCGGGCAAGGTCAGCGTGGCGCCCAGCACCGACATCAGTGCCAGCAGCAGCACCAGGTTGAAACTCAGAGCGATGCTGGCAAAGACGCCAAAGGCACGATAGACGACGATCATGAAGATCAGCACCAGCGCAAAGCCGACCTGGGTGGCAGTTACCCCCTTGGCAATATTCTCGGCGCCCAGGCTCGGACCAATGGTCCGCTCTTCGACAAAGTACATCGGTGCCGCCAGGCCACCAGCGCGCAGCAGCAGCGCCAGTTCCGAGGCTTCGGCCGGCGAGTTCAGGCCGGTGATCCGGAACTGGTTGCCCAGCGTGCTCTGAATGGTGGCCAGACTGATGATGCTCTTGTCCTCAACAAACGCCGGGACTTCAACGGTCTGCATCACCCCGTCAACTTCCTGCTGTACGGTCCGGGTGATCTGGCGCTGCTCGATGAACAGCACCGCCATGCCACGACCGACATTGGTCCGGGTGGCGCGGGTCATAAGCTCCCCGCCGTGCCCATCAAGACGAATATTGACCTGCGGGCGGCCATTCTCATCGAAATTGGACTGGGCGTCAGTTACCTGATCACCGGTCAGGATAATGCTGCGCTCAACGTCTGCCGGTGGGCGACTGCCATCGCGGAATTCGAAGGTTTCGATGGTCGCCCGGGCAGCATCCGGTTCGGCGGCCAGACGGAACTCCAGGTTGGCGGTCTTGCCGAGAATCCGCTTGGCCTCGGCAGTATCCTGCACCCCAGGCAGCTCAACCACGATGCGGTTGGCACCCTGACGCTGCACCAGCGGCTCGGCCACGCCCAGCTCATTAACCCGGTTACGCACCGTGGTCAGGTTCTGACGCACCGAATACTCACGAATCTCGGTCATCTCGGCGTCAGTCAGGGTCAGACGCAATACCTGAAGATCTTCACGGGTACCGGTGGAGAGCTGGAACTGGCTGTACTGACGATTGATCAAGCGCTGGGCAGCGCTAAGCTGATCCGCTTCGGTAAAACCGAACTGCAGGGTATTGCCCTGATTCGGCAGGCTGCGGTAGCGAATGCGCTCGTTACGCAGCAGGCTGCGCAGCTCGCTTTCGTAGACATTGACCCGATTCTCGACCGCCTTGTCCATATCCACTTCCAACAGGAAGTGCACCCCACCGGACAGGTCCAGACCCAGCTTCATCGGCCCGGCCCCGATATTCATCAACCAGTCAGGCGTAGTGGGTGCCAGGTTCTGGGCCACCACGAACTGATCTCCCAGAGCACGGCGCACCACATCCTGGGCCGGCAGCTGATCGCCACGATTGACCAAGCGAACCAGGCCGGAGCGGCTCTGCTGCCCTAGCTCGGTACCCTTGGTTTCAATACCGGCATCACGCAAAGCCTGATCGATACGATTCAGATCACGCTGTTCGATGGTCTGGGTGGAGCTGGCGCCGGAGATCTGGATCGCCGGATCATCCGGGTACAGATTGGGTGTGGCGTAAACCAGGCCGAGCGCCAGCACGGCCACGATTAACAGGTATTTCCACAGCGGATAACGATTGAGCATATCAGGGGCCTGATAACGATCAGGGCGCCATGCGGCGCCCGGATTGGGAGTCAGAGAAGATCAGATGGCTTTCAGAGTGCCCTTGGGCAGCGCGGCAACCACAGCGCCTTTCTGGAATTTGAGCTCCTGGCCATCACCTACTTCCAGCACCACGAACTCGTCGGTCACTTTCTTGACCTTGCCGAGGATGCCGCCACCGGTAACTACTTCATCACCGACGTTCAGGCCGCCGATCAGGTTCTTGTGTTCCTTGGCCCGTTTGGCCTGCGGACGCCAGATCATCAGATAAAAGATGACCAGAAAACCAATCAGAAAAATCCACTCGAAACCACCACCGGCCGGCGCACCGCCTGCGGACTGGGCCATGGCATTGGGGATGAAAAAGCTCATGTGATACTCCTGTTATATAAAACGGCAAGCAAGGGTTAATGGGGCTTCCTGGGCACTATTCAAGCCTCCAGGGGAGGTACCGGCAGGCCGAGTCGAGCGTAGAAGTCATCCACAAAGTCGCTCAATGTACCCTGTTGGATGGCACTGCGCAAACCGGCCATAAGCCGTTGATAATGTCGCAAATTGTGAATGGTGTTGAGCATGCTGCCGAGCATCTCGCCACACTTGTCCAGATGATGCAGATAAGCCCGGGAAAAATGCTGACAGGTATAGCAATCACAGCCCGGATCCAGCGGCGAGTCGTCATGACGGTGCACGGCATTGCGAATCTTGATCACGCCGGTATCGGTGAACAGGTGGCCGTTGCGCGCATTACGAGTCGGCATCACGCAGTCGAACATGTCTACCCCGCGGCGCACACCCTCAACCAGATCCTCCGGCTTGCCCACGCCCATCAGGTAGCGCGGTTTGTCGGCCGGCAGTTGCGGCGGCAGAAAGTCCAGCACTTTGATCATTTCTTCCTTGGGCTCGCCGACCGACAGACCGCCAATCGCCAGGCCGTCGAAGCCAATCTGTTCCAGCCCCTCCAGCGAACGCAGCCGCAGATCCTCATGCATCCCGCCCTGAACGATACCGAACAGCGCCGAGGGATTGCCTTCATGGGCATTTTTCGAGCGCTGGGCCCAGCGCAGCGACAGTTCCATCGAGCGACGGGCGGTGTCGTGATCAGCCGGATAGGGTGTGCACTCATCAAAGATCATCACGATGTCCGACCCCAGCTCGCGCTGAACCTGCATCGACTCTTCCGGGCCCATGAACACTTTGGCACCATTGACCGGCGAGGAAAAGTACACTCCCTCCTCCTTGATCTTGCGCATGGCTCCCAGACTGAACACCTGAAAGCCGCCAGAATCGGTCAGGATCGGGCCCTGCCACTGCATGAAGTCATGCAGATCACCATGCTTGCGAATGACCTCAGTACCCGGGCGCAGCCACAGGTGAAAGGTATTGCCCAAAATGATCTGGGCACCGATCGCCTCGATGTCCCGGGGCAACATGCCCTTGACCGTGCCATAGGTGCCGACTGGCATGAACGCCGGAGTCTCGACCACTCCACGGGGAAAAGTCAGGCGTCCGCGCCGGGCCCTGCCGTCGGTCGCCAACAGTTCAAATTGCATGTGACTCATGAAACATCCTCGGGGCCAAGCGGCGCCGGATTGCGGGTAATGAACATCGCATCCCCGTAACTGAAGAAACGGTACTCCTGCGCCACGGCCGCCTGATAGGCCGCCATGGTCTGCGGATAACCGGCAAAGGCTGACACCAGCATCAGCAGGGTCGATTCCGGCAGGTGGAAGTTGGTCACCAGAGCATCAACCACATGGAACGGCTTGCCGGGGTATAGGAAAATGTCGGTGTCACCACTGAACGGCTTGAGCTGCCCACTCTGCGCGGCGGTTTCCAGTGAACGCACGCTGGTGGTGCCAACCGCAACCACCCTGCCACCACGGGCCTTGCAGGCCTCGACTGCGGCAACCACCGCGTCGGATACCTCCAGCCACTCGCTGTGCATATGGTGATCTTCAATGCGCTCGACCCTTACCGGCTGAAAAGTCCCGGCACCCACGTGCAGGGTCACCTGAGCACTTTCCACACCTTTGGCTGCAATCGCCGCCAGCAGCTCGCGGTCAAAATGCAGCCCGGCAGTTGGCGCCGCCACCGCACCGGCCCTCTCGGCGTAGACGGTCTGGTAGCGTTCACGGTCAGCCGTTTCATCCGGGCGGTCGATATAGGGCGGCAACGGCATGTGTCCGACCCGCTCCAACAATGGCAACACGTCCTCATCGAACGCCAGCTCAAACAGCGCTTCATGGCGCGCCTGCATCAAGGCCTGGGCCCCGCCCTCGATCAAAATACGACTGCCCGGCTTGGGCGATTTGCTTGAGCGCACATGGGCCAGCACCCGACGGCTGTCGAGCAGCCGCTCAACCAGAATCTCCAACTGACCGCCGGTCTCCTTGTGGCCGAACAGCCGCGCCGGAATCACTCGAGTGTTATTGAACACCAGCAGATCACCCGGCTGCAGCAGATCCAGCAGATCGACAAACCGGCGATGCGCCAACTCCCCACTGGGGCCGTCCAGACACAGCAAGCGGCTGGCCCGCCGCTCGGGCAGCGGGTGCCGGGCGATCAGTTGATCGGGCAAATCGAAATGAAAGTCACTGACACGCATGCAGGTGATAGATCCGGGCGGTTGCAAAGGGTGGCATATGGTAGCGGAAAAGCACGCATGCAGCCACGAACAGGATTGACCTACCCGCCGCCAGCTACGTATACTCCGCGCCAGCTTGCGCTAGACGCATGCCTCGGTGGCGGAATTGGTAGACGCGGCGGATTCAAAATCCGTTTCTGGTGACAGAGTGGGAGTTCGATTCTCCCCCGAGGCACCATCTGAACAGCCTGTTCGGATGGCCTTCCTTAAAGTTCTTCACAACCCATACATAATTCTTAGCAGATCCACAGCCTAGCCGCGCCGTGGCCGATTTTTCCTGCCTGCCATAATGCAACAACCCCGCCGCAGCGGGGTTGCCACAACTGGCGCAAGATAGCCTTACTGCTCGTCGAGGAACCGCTCGGCATCCAGCGCCGCCATGCAACCGGCACCGGCCGAAGTGATCGCCTGACGGTACACGTGATCGGCCACGTCACCGGCAGCAAACACCCCAGGGATATTGGTCGCGGTGGCGTTGCCCTCAGTGCCGCTCTTGATCTTCAGGTAGCCATCATTCATCTCCAGCTGACCTTCGAACAGACTGGTGTTCGGCGTGTGGCCAATAGCGATGAAAACCCCGGCCAGGGCAATATCCTCGGTGCCGCCGGCATTATGAGCGATGCGCATACCGGTCACGCCCATATCATCACCCAGCACTTCATCCAGCGTGGCATTGAGCTTGAGCTCAATCTTGCCCTCAGCGACCCGCGCCATCAGCTTGTCGACCAGAATCTTCTCAGCCCGGAAGCTGTCACGGCGATGCACCAGGGTGACCTTCTTGGCAATATTGGCCAGATACAGCGCCTCTTCCACCGCGGTGTTGCCACCCCCGACCACAGCCACTTCCTGATTGCGGTAGAAGAAGCCGTCACAGGTGGCGCAGGCTGAAACCCCCTTGCCCATGAACGCTTCTTCCGAGGGCAAACCCAGGTAGCGCGCCGAGGCACCGGTGGCAATGATCAGCGCGTCGCACTGGTATTCACCACTGTCACCCCAGAGACTGAACGGCCGCTTGGTCAGATCAACCTTGTTGATGTGGTCAAAGAGGATCTCAGTCTCGAAACGCTCGGCGTGCTGGCGCATACGCTCCATCAGATCCGGTCCCTGCAGACCTTCGACGTCACCAGGCCAGTTATCCACCTCGGTGGTGGTGGTGAGCTGACCGCCCATCTGCATGCCGGTGATCAGCACTGGCTTGAGGTTGGCGCGGGCAGCATAGACCGCAGCACTGTAACCGGCAGGGCCTGACCCCAGAATGATCAGCCGGGAATAACGAACATCGGACATTGCAGCCTCCAAAGCACCGGTTCAACGGTGTGTTGAAATAAAACGGAGCGGCCGGGTCAAGGGGAAACCCGTAAATGACCGCTCACAAAACGGAATCACAGGAGCAGTGAAATCGCGGGTCTGACAGTTGACCGGCATGTCCACACACTCTCCAGAATCTTGATAGCCCGCATATTAATGCAGCGAAGGGTTGATTGGGTATTTCAATCACTGTATCGGGCGGATAGTTTACCCCTATAGTGACGATCATCGAACCTGCATTTGATCAAGGAACCGCCCCGATGGCCGAATCCCTTCCCTTCCTGCGTGGCCCGGACTACCTCAAGGAAGGCTGGCGCACTATTCTGCAACCCGGTCTGCGGCGCTTTTTTATCATCCCGCTGCTGCTCAACCTGATCCTGTTCATTGCCCTGATCGGCTTTGGCATCCGCCAGTTCAATCTGTGGATGGCCCGGCTGATGCCGCAACTGCCTGACTGGCTGAGTTTCGTCGAGTGGCTGCTATGGCCACTGTTCGCCCTGGTGGTGTTGCTGGTGCTGTTTTTCAGCTTCAGCATGATCGCCAACCTGATCGCCTCACCGTTCTATGGCTTTCTGGCGGAAAAGGTCGCCGAACAGGAACGCGGACTGGTCAGCCCACCCACCAGCTACCGCGACATCGCCCTGGTAGTGCCCCGCAGCCTGGGCCGGGAGCTGCGCAAGATCGCCTACTATCTGCCACGCCTGGTCGCCCTGTTGCTGCTGACCCTGATCCCGGTGATCAACCTGATCGCCTCCCCGCTATTGCTGGCCTTCGGGATCTGGATGATGGCCGTGCAATATATCGACTACCAGGCCGACAATGATCAGGTCAGCTTCATCGACATGTTGCGCTGGATGCGCGGCCAGCGCCTGCTGTCGCTGGGCTTCGGCCTGCCAGTCTACATCGGCATGCTGATTCCGCTGGTCAACCTGCTGGTAATGCCGGCGGCTGTGGCCGGTTCAACCCTGCTCTGGGTCCGTGAACGAAACACCAGGCCTTAGGTAACCTAGCTGCGCAGTCACATTCGGCGTCACCATTCGGTCATCCAATCTTCACACGCCGATCATGACCCGCAGCCATACTCCGAGCATGAGACCGACCCACACCCCCGACCACTGCTTCGCGCTGGTCACCGAAACCTATGCCCCGCAGATCAATGGTGTCGCCAACACCCTTGGCCGTCTGTGTCGGGGCCTGTTGCAGCGCAATAATAATGCGGTGCAGTTGATACGCCCGGCCCAGGCCGGGGAAAAGCCCGGCCTGATCGAAGATGGCACATTCCATCAACACCTGGTCTCGGGCCTGCCGATTCCCGGCTATCCGGAACTGCAATGGGGTCTGCCCGCCAATCGCTACCTCTCCAGGCTGTGGCAGGAGCAGCGTCCCGAAGCCGTATACCTGGCCACCGAGGGACCGTTGGGCTGGTCCGCGCTACGCACCGCCCGACGCCTCAGAATTCCGGTGATCAGCGGCTTTCACACCAACTTCCAGCAGTACAGTGACCATTACGGTCTGGGCCTGATGCGCGAACCGATGATGCGCTACCTGCGCTGGTTCCATAACCAGACCCGACTGACCTTGACCGCCAGCTCGACCCAGCAACGCGAACTGTTGCGCCTGGGCCTGCACAACCTGGCCCTGCTCGGGCGAGGTGTCGACTGTGAACTGTTCCACCCAGCCCACCGCGACCCAGCCCTGCGCCACCAATGGGGCGCTGAGCCCGGCGACCTGGTACTGCTGCACGTCGGCCGACTGGCGGCAGAGAAGAACCTGGGCTTGCTGGTCAATAGCTGGAACTCCCTGCGGCGCGAGGCCGAGCAACGCCATCAGAGCCTGCACCTGGTGGTGGTCGGCGATGGGCCGCAAGCCCCGGAACTGCGCCAGCAGTTGCCCGGCGCAGTCTTTATGGGCGCGCTGACGGGTCAGCCATTAGCCGCAGCCTATGCCAGCGCTGATCTGTTCGTGTTTCCCAGTCTGACCGAAACCTTTGGCAACGTGGTCACCGAAGCCATGGCCTCAGGCCTGGCAGTCAACGCCTTCGACACCGCCGCCGCCCATCAACACATCCGCGACCGTTACAGCGGTTGTCTGGCGCCAATCGCCCATGAGCAGGTATTTATCGACAACCTGCGCTGGCTGATCCGTGATAGCGAAGGCCGGCGCAGCGTGCGCCTGCACGCGCGCCACCGGGCCTGCCAGCTGGATTGGTCGGCCATCGTCGAACGGTTCGAGGGGTATTTGCTGCAGGCGGCACAACCGGCCGCCGATCAAACGGCGGCGGTTGGCAAATAGATAGGCCCGCCCTGCATCAGGCGAGCCTAGCCCTCAGGCGAGGGTTTTCAGCGCGTCGCGGCTGAACGGCAGGATATCGGCGAAACGCCCTTCACGGACCTTGTCAGCCCAGGCCGGATCGACAATCAGGGCCCGGCCAACCGCCACCAGATCAAACTCGTCAGCCGCCAGGCGAACCAGCAGATCATCGATATTGGCGGTCTGAGCCACCTTGTCGGTCTTGACCATATATTCCAGGAACTCGCTGTCCAGGCCAACACTGCCAACAGTGATGCAGGGTTTGCCGGTGATCTTGCGGGTCCAGCCTGCCAGATTCAGGTTCGAGCCCTCGAACTCCGGCTCCCAGAAACGTCGCTGCGAGCAGTGGAAAATATCCACGCCGGCCTCACTCAACGGCTTGAGGAACAGCTCAAGCAGCTCCGGAGTCGGCGCCAGACGCGCGGTATAGTCCTGCTGCTTCCACTGCGAGAACCGGAAAATCACTGGAAAGTCCGGCCCGACCGCCTCGCGCACCGCACGAATCACCTCGACGGCGAAACGACCGCGCTTCTCCAGGCTGCCGCCGTAGGCGTCATCACGCTGGTTGCAGCCTTCCCAGAAGAACTGGTCGACCAGATAACCGTGTGCACCATGGATTTCCACCGCATCGAAACCGATGGCCTTGGCATCACGCGCGGCCTGGGCGAAAGCCTGGACCACCTCATCGATATCCTGCTGAGTCATGCCATGGACGATCAGCTTGTCGTCCTTGCGCTTTTCCATCGGGCCGTAGCCGGGCACATCGCCATCCGGCTCGGTGCCCAGACGCCGAACATTGCCCACATGCCACAGCTGCGGAGCGATCTTGCCGCCGACCGCATGCACTGCATCGACTACCTTCTTCCAGCCAGCCAGGGCCGCTTCACCATGAATGGCCGGTACATGCGGGTAACCGTTGGCAGCCTTGTGACCAACGGTGGTGCCTTCAGTAATGATCAGACCAACGCCAGATTCGGCGCGACGCTGGTAGTAACGCACCACGTCTTCGGTCGGAACACCGTCAGGGGAGAAGTTGCGGGTCATTGGCGCCATGACGATGCGATTGCCGAGGCTCAAGGGCCCCAGGGTAATGGGTTCAAACAAGGGACGGACATCAGCGGACATAAAGTGTCTCCTGGGAGGTTATTGGGCTGGGTAGTACGCGACCGTGCCAGTTGACCGGTCGTCTATTTGATTTGATCAAGCACCATCCATGGCACCCCGACAGCTCCCGCAGGACGATCAGGGTTGCAGCAGACGTTCCAGTTGGGCAATGAACACCCGCAGCGGGGCAATTTGACGATCGATCTTCATCCGCAGCAGCGCGCCTTCCCAGGCGGCGCCAATAAAGCTGGCCAGGGCCACGCAATCCTGCTCCGGGTTCAACTCGCCGCACTGACGGGCCTGCTCCAGACACTCGGCCAGCAGTTCACCCGAGCGCTTGAGAATGGCACTGGCGGCATAGCCAATCGGCTGACTTTCATCGGCCTTTTCGTGGCACAGGCTGCCGATGAAACACTGATGGGTTGGCTGCTCCTGGTTGGCGAAATAGCCCACCAGGTCACGGTAAAAGCGCAGAACCCGCTCGCACGGCGAGGCATCCTCACTCTGCAAGGCGCTGGCAAAACGCTCCAGGCGAGGGGTGTAGTAATAGTGCAAGGCCTGGATAGCGAAATCTTCCTTGCTCTCGAAGTAATGATAGAAAGAGCCCTTGGGCACCCCGGCTCCCTGAGTGATTTCCTGCACCCCGGTACCGTTGTAGCCCTTGCGCAACATTACTTCAGTGCCGGCGGCAAGAATCCGGGCGCGTTTGTCTTGGATAGCGTTCATGCCAAGCACTATACGACCGGTCATCTCGACTTTATAGCGAGAGTCATAATTATTGATTTTGGTGATAAAGGGGAATTAACAGCAGAAAGGTGGCCAAACAAAACGGCTCCCGATGCCCAGGGGCAAGGGGAGCCGTTTTTTTTACAGCGCGTAACTATCAGTGGTGAACACCACCTTCACCATGGATATGACCATGAGCAACCTCATCGTCACTGGCATCACGCACGCTGACAACCTTGACTTCGAAGGTCAGACGCTGGCCAGCCAGCGGATGGTTGCCGTCAACGGTGACTTCGTCGCCTTCCAGCGCAGTGATGGTAACGATCTGCATGCTGCCGTCCGGGCCCGAGGCATGGAACTGCATGCCGACTTCCAGCTCATCAACGCCTTCGAACATGTGGCGGCCCAGGACCGCTACCAGCTCAGCGCTGAACTCGCCATAGGCATCTTCCGGCTCAACCGACACCTTCAGCTCATCACCGGCTTGCTTGCCGTCCAGCGCCTTTTCCAGGCCCGGAATGATGTTGCCTGCGCCGTGCAGGTAAACCAGCGGAGCGCCGCCTGCGGAAGAATCCAGAACTTCGCCAGCATCGTTGGTCAGGGTGTAGTCAATCGATACGGCCTTGTTGGCGGCAATCTGCATAATATTGTCCTATGCTGCGTCAAAAAACCTCAGTGTACGCGTATTATCCGCAGAACGCACGGGTTGACCGATACATGACCGCGCCGGAAGATAGCCCGCACGGTCAACGACAATGGAATCAGCATGACGACACGTTTGGTACTGGTCATCAACTGTGGCAGTTCCTCGATCAAATTCGCCCTGCGCAAGGAAGGCGACAGCCAACCGCTGCTGAGCGGTCTGGCCGAACAACTGGACACTCCCGGCGCCAACCTGAGCTGGCAGGCCGGCAATGAAAAGCATACCGAAGCCCTCAGCGGCCAGGATCACCAAAGTGCTCTGGCCAGCCTGCTGCCGGTGATCGGCCGGTTTGCCGGACAACCGATCAGCGCAGTAGGCCATCGGGTGGTACATGGCGGCGAGCACTTCACCGGCGCCAGCCTGATCGATGAGCAGGTCATGGCTGCTATCGAAGCCAATGCCCCGCTGGCGCCACTGCACAACCCGGCCAACCTGGTCGGTATCCGCGCTGCCTGCGAAGTGTTTCAGGACATACCTCAGGTAGCCATTTTCGACACTGCCTTTCACCAGAGCATGCCGCCACACGCCTACCGCTACGCCCTGCCGGATGATCTGTATGCCGTACATGGGGTGCGTCGCTATGGTTTCCATGGCACCAGCCACCAGTACGTCACCAATCAGGCCAGCCGCCTGACTGGCCAACGCCCGGGCCAGGGCGCCTGGCTCAGCGCCCACCTGGGCAACGGCTGCTCGAGTTGTGCGGTATTCAATGGCAAGAGCCTGGATACCAGCATGGGGCTGACCCCGCTGGAAGGCTTGGTAATGGGCACCCGCAGCGGTGATGTTGACCCCAATCTACACGCCCACCTGGCTCGCACCCTGGGCTGGGATCTGCCACGGATCGAGCGGCTGCTCAACCGCGAAAGCGGACTATTGGGGCTCTCTGGTCTGTCCAACGACATGCGTCAACTGGAACAGGCCCGAGCCAACGGCCACAGCGGCGCAAAACTGGCCATCGAGGTGTTCTGTTACCGCTTGGCCCGCTCGCTGGCTGGCCTGGCCGTGGCTCTGCCACATCTTGACGGGCTGGTCTTTACCGGCGGCATCGGCGAAAACTCGCCCCTGATCCGCGCCCTGACCCTCAATCATCTGGGCATTCTCGGCCTGAGCCTGGACCCGGATGCCAACAGCAGCCTGCCCCGCGGCCTGGCCGGCAAGATTCACGCACCGGGGTCGCCGCAGATCCTGGTGATCCCTACCGACGAAGAGCGCCAGATTGCCGAAGAAAGCCTGGCGCTGCTCGATCACTCGCATGCCAAGGACTGACACATGCATACCTTTTTCATTGCCCCGACCGGCTTCGGTGTCGGCCTTACCTCCATCAGCCTGGGCCTGATCCGGGCGCTGGAGCGCACCGGCCTCAAGGTTCACTTTCTCAAGCCGATCGCCCAGCCCCATCCCGGTGACGCCGGGCCCGAGCGCTCAAGCGAACTGATCAGCCGCACCCTGGGCCTGCAACCACCCACTCCGCTACCGTTGCCTGAAGTCGAGCACCGGCTGGCCAACGGTGAACTCGACGAAGTGCTGGAAGACATCGTCAGCCGCTATCGACAGGCCGCCGAGGGCGCTGACGTGGTGGTGATCGAAGGCATGGTGCCGACCCGGCAGGCCAGCTACGCCGCACGGATCAACGTCCACCTGGCACGCAGCCTGGACGCCGAAATCATTCTGGTCAGCGCCCCGGACGGCGACGACATGGCCAGTCTGGCCGACCGCATCGAAATCCACGCTCAGACCTTTGGCGGCCCGCGCAACCCCAAGGTGCTCGGGGTGATCGTCAACAAGGTCCGCGACCTGGCATCCGGCGACACCGAACCTGCCGACCGAGGCGAACTCAAGCGCACTCTCAAGGAGTTCGCCCTGGCCCTGAAGCAGGAGTCCAAGGTCCTGGACACCGATGACTTCCGGCTGATCGGCTGTATTCCCTGGCAGGACGAACTGAACGCACCCCGCACCTCGGATATTGCCGAACTGCTCGGTGCCCGAGTGCTGCATGAAGGCGACATTGATAGCCGCCGGGTCATGGAAATCGCCCTGTGTGCGCGCACCGTCCCCAACATCCTCAACCGGCTCAAACCCGGCACGCTGATCGTCACCCCCGGCGACCGCGATGACATCATCATTGCCAGCGGCCTGGCCTCATTGGCCGGCACCCCGCTGGCCGGCCTGCTGCTGACCGGCGGCATCATTCCGGATCAGGGCGTGGTCGAATTCTGCCGACCAGCGCTGGGCAGCGGCTTGCCGGTGCTGAGCGTGGCCAGCAACAGTTTCGATACCGCCACCCAACTGGACCGGATGAACCGGGAAATACCGATCGACGATCAGGAACGGGCCGGGAAAGTCACCGACTACGTGGCTTCGCACATTGACCAGGCCTGGCTGCAACGCCGCTGTGGCAGCCCGCGGGAACTGCGCCTGTCACCTCCTGCGTTCCGTTATGAACTGGTGCGCCGGGCGCAGCAGGCGGCCAAGCGTATCGTGCTACCCGAAGGCGACGAGCCACGCACGGTCCAGGCTGCGGCTATCTGTCAGCGTCGCGGCATCGCCCAGTGCATTCTGCTGGCCAAACCCGAATCGGTCGAGGCGGTGGCCAAGGCCCAGCACATCACCCTGCCCGAGGGTCTGCAGATCATTGACCCGGACAGCGTGCGCGAACGCTACGTCGAGCCGATGGTCGAGCTGCGCAAAGGGCGCGGCCTGAACGCACCAATGGCCCTGCAGCAACTGGAAGACAATGTGGTACTGGGCACCATGATGCTGGCTCTGGACGAAGTCGATGGCCTGGTTTCCGGCGCCATCCATACCACCGCCAACACCATCCGCCCGGCCTTCCAACTGATCAAGACCGCGCCCGGTTATAACCTGGTGTCGTCGATCTTCTTCATGCTGCTGCCCGAACAGGTGCTGGTCTATGGTGACTGTGCGGTCAACCCCGACCCCAATGCCGAGGAACTGGCCGAGATCGCCATTCAGAGCGCCCGCTCGGCAGAATCCTTCGGCATTCCTGCACGGGTAGCGATGATCAGCTACTCGACCGGCAGCTCCGGTACCGGGGTTGATGTGGAGAAAGTGCGTGAGGCCACCCGCCTGGCCCGTGAGCGCGAACCGGGACTTTTGATCGACGGCCCACTTCAGTATGATGCCGCCGCCATTGCCAGCGTCGGTCGGCAAAAGGCTCCGGACAGCCCGGTGGCCGGCCAGGCCACTGTATTCGTGTTCCCAGATCTGAACACTGGCAACACCACCTACAAGGCGGTGCAACGCAGCGCCAACGTGGTCAGCGTCGGCCCGATGCTGCAGGGCCTGCGCAAACCGGTCAACGACCTGTCGCGCGGGGCGCTGGTGGACGATATCGTCTATACCATTGCCCTGACGGCAATCCAGGCCGACAAAAACAACTGAAACGGTGGCCTCACGGCCACCCCTATGGATCGTCATCGATGCTGAGTTTTTTACCTGCACCGGTACGCGGGGTGCTGGCCGCCCTGCTGCTGGTGCTCAACACCCTGATTCACTTCTCCCTGCTGGTGCCCTGCGCCCTGCTCAAACTGCTGCCCATCAAGCCCCTGCAGGTGCTGTGCACGCGGGTCATGATTCGTATCGCCGAGTCCTGGATATGCTGCAATAGCGCCTGGATGCGCCTGAGCGGTCAGACCCAGTGGGACATCCAGGGGCACGAACAACTCAAGTACGAAGGCTGGTATCTGGTCACTAGCAACCACCGGAGCTGGGTCGACATTCTGGCTCTGCAGCACACCCTCAATCGGCGTATGCCAATGCTCAAGTTCTTCCTCAAGCAGGAACTGATCTGGGTGCCGGTCATTGGGCTGTGCTGGTGGGCGCTGGATTTCCCGTTCATGAAACGCTACTCCAAGACCTACCTGGCCAAACACCCGGAAAAGGCCGGACAGGACCTGGAGACCACCCGCAAGGCCTGCGCCAAATTCAAGAACACCCCAGTGGCGGTTTTCAACTTCCTGGAGGGCACCCGCCTGACCCCGGCCAAGCATGCCGAGCAGCAATCACCCTACCATCACCTGCTCAAACCCAAGTCCGGCGGCGTGGCGTTCGTGCTCGACGCCATGGGCAACAAGTTGCGCTCACTGGTCGATATCACCATCCACTACCCGGACGGCAGCCCGAGCTTCTGGGATCTGCTTTGCGGACGTATCCGCCAGGTGGTGATGCGCTGCCAGATCCGCCCGATTCCCGGCGAATTCCTCGGCCAGGACTACCAGAACGATGCGGCATTTCGCGAGCGTTTCCAGCAATGGGTCAACGGTCTGTGGGAAGAAAAGGATGCACTGCTGGTGCAGTTGCATAGTGAGTATCCGTCGCTGGCAGAGCGCGGATAAAGCGGTAGAAATTACACGTTAGCAGGCGGCGGGAGCTGATGCTCCCGCCGCCCGACATCAAATCACAGCGGAAACAGATTGATCTCCACCCGACGGTTCTGAGCACGTCCGGTAGTAGTGTCATTGCTGGCGATCGGCTGAGTCGGACCAACGCCACGGCTACTGATCCGGCTGCCCGGCACACCCTGGCCAGTCAGATAGGAAGCCACGCTGTTGGCACGGTCCTGCGACAGACGCATGTTCAGCTCCATGGAACCGGTGCTGTCGGTGTGACCGACGATAGCGACACCGTTCTTGTCGAACTCCTTGAACACTTTGACCAGCGAGTTCAGGGTCGGATAGAAGCTGCTGGAGATGTCCGAGCTATTGCTGGCAAAGGTGATGTTGCCAGGCATGATCAGTTGCAGGTTGTCGCCATTACGGATCACCTGCACCCCGGTGCCAGTCAGTTCCTGACGCAGACGAGCTTCCTGCTGATCAACGTAATAACCGTAACCGGCACCCGCTGCGCCACCAACGGTTGCGCCGATCAGCGCGCCCTTGGTCCGGTCACTGCGACTTGAAGTAGCAGCACCGACAACCGCTCCGGCAGCAGCACCGCCCAGACCATACAGTGCAGAACGGCTGGTCTTCTGTTCGCCAGTGTAGGCATCCTGGGTAGCGCAGCCGGTCAGCAGCACGGCACTCAGGCCAACAGCAAACAAAGCTTGAGTTTTCATTTTTGGTTTCCTTGCATAGGGTCGTTCATATCCGAGCCACAGATTAGCATTCCAGGGCGAGCGGGTCAGAGGCTGAGACCACAGAATAGGAAAAAATTTCCCAGCTCACCCTTGTATGAAGGGGTTTTCGCGAATCTCGTCACCTATTCGGGTATCTGGCCCGTGACCAGTCACCACCACGGCCTCTTCGTCCAGCGTATACAAACGCTGGCGAATCGATTTTTCGATCTGCCCATAGTCGCCACCCCACAGATCGGTGCGGCCGATCCCACGGCGAAACAGGGTATCACCGGCAATCAGCAGCTTGGCTTGGGGGAACCAGAAGCTCATCGAGCCGGGGGTATGCCCCGGAGTATGCATCGCCACCCCGCAACCACAGGCCAGTTCCTCGTCATCACGCAACCACTGGTCAGGCGCCGGCACCGGCGTATAGGGCACCCCGAACATCCGGCACTGCATTTCCAGGTTATCCCAGAGAAACTTGTCCCCCTCGTGCAGATGCAGGGTAGCGCCGGTAGCTTTCTTCATTTCCCCGGAAGCCAGAAAGTGATCCAGATGAGCATGGGTATGAATGATGCTGACCACTTTCAGGCCCAGCTCGTCCAGACGCTTGAGAATGAACTGATGATCCCCGCCGGGATCGACCACGATGGCTTTTTTGGTCAGCGGATCGCCAATGATCGTGCAGTTGCACTGCAACGGGCCGACCGGGAAAGTTTCGCGGATTAGCGTGGTTTGTGTGGCGTCCATGGGAGTCCTTGTCGATAGTACAGGGAGCATTTTGGCACAGTGTGCTTACCGGGAGGAGTCGGCAGCGGATTTGACACCCCTGGAGGGGTTGCTAAGATACGGCCTCGCACCACGATACCGCCGGGACGACCCGGTGTGTATTCCGCTTTTCAGGGACGACCCTGCCTGACATGGACTTTGCTCATGAACATGGCTTGGATCTTTCTCGTCACCGCCGGCCTGCTGGAAGTTGGCTGGGCTCTTGGACTCAAGGCTTCAGCCGGTTTTACCCGTCCGCTCCCCAGTATTCTGACCCTGCTTGCCATGGCCGCCAGCTTCTATCTACTGGCTCAGGCCATGAAGGTGTTGCCAGTCGGTACCGCCTATGCCATCTGGGTCGGCATCGGTGCCATCGGCACTGTTGTGCTGGGGATTCTGATCTATGGCGATAGCGCCAACCCGCTGCGCCTGGCCAGCTTGCTGCTGGTCCTGGCCGGCCTGGTGGGGCTCAAGTTTGCAGGTTGAACCCGCATCAACCGGGCGCCCAGGGCGCCCGGTTGTATTCAGTGACTGCTAGCTCCCAGCCGCACCTGACGCAGGCACACGGCAGTCAGCACAGCCGTGGTGGCCATGATCAGCGCACCGATAAACGCATTGACGTGCAGAGCTTCGCTAAAGGCCATCTGCACACTGAGCAGAACCTGACTGGCAGCCTCCGGAGCCAACTGTTCGATCACACCCAGCGCACCGCCCAACGTATCGACGGCCACCTCATACTGCTCAGGGCTCAACCCGGCTGGCAGGCTGTCGGTCATTTGCCGGCGGTATACGCTGGCACCCACTGTGCCGATCACCGCAATGCCCAGAGCCATACCCAGTTCGGCGGCAGTTTCCGAGGTAGCGGCGGCCGTACCGGCCTTCTCCGGCGGTGCCGAACTGATCACCAGATCGGTCCCAAGAATCATCATCGGCATTACCCCGGCGCCCATGATGACCGTCCCCAGCACCAGCAAGCCGACCGTTGCGCGTCCGCTGACCAGCATCAGGGCGACGAATCCCATGACCGCCAGCAGCAGCCCACAACTGACCAGTACCGAAGGTTTCAGCCAACGCGCCATACGCGGCACCAGTAACGAGGCTGCGGTTTGAACCAGCGCCGAGGGTAACATCACCAGTCCGGCCTGCAGCGGCGTCAGACCAACCACACCCTGCAAATACTGGAAAATCAGCAGCCAGGCGCCAGACAGCGCCAGAATGGTTAGCAGCATGGCCACCACCGAGACACTGAAGGCCCGGTTGGCAAACAGCCCCAGATCGAACATCGGCTGGGCAATCAGACGCTGACGCCGGACAAACAGCCAGCCCACGCCAAGCCCGCTCAGGCTGACCAGCAGCGCCAGCAGACTCAGGCCGTCGCGAGCACTGCTCTTGATGCCGTAGATCACCAGCAGAAACGTCGCCACACACAGCAGCGCACTGACCAGATCCAGCCGTCCGGCCTGCTCATCGCGAAACTCAGGCAACAGCAATGGCCCAGCAATAAGAAGGAGAAGCATGACCGGCACACCAAGCAGGAACACTGACCCCCACCAGAAGAACTCCAGCATCAGCCCACCGACCAGCGGCCCAATGGCGCTGCCAACGATGAAGCCGGTCATCCAGATAGTGATAGCCAGGGTGCGCTGGCTATCGACCTGGAACATGTTGCGGATCAGCGACAGGGTCGAAGGCATCAGGGTCGCACCGGCGATGCCGAGCAGCGCGCGGGTCAGAATCAGCATATTGGCCGAGTTGGCGAACGCCGCCATTACCGAGGCAACGCCAAAGGCAAAGGCGCCGACCAGCAGCAACCGACGCCGACCGATACGATCCCCCAGGGTCCCCATGGTGATCAGGAAACCGGCGATCATGAAGCCGTAGATGTCGAGAATCCACAACAGTTGAGAACTGGTCGGCTTGAGATCGGCGCTCAGGTGCGGCGCTGCCAGGTGCAGGACGGTCATGTCCAGCGCCAGCAGCAGGGTTGGCAATACCAGGACCGCCAACCCCCACCACTCGCGCTTGCCCGCGCGTTTCCAGGTGGTTGCGTCGATTGTCGGGGTAACACTCATAGGGCTCATCCTGTGGGCGCGCCAGCCAGGCGCAAAAACGGGCATCCATGCGCCGCAGGACTGCGGCGCCTACGCTGAGGCAGACAGCGTGTTCAAGATAATGAGCGCCTCCTTATACGCCGCCGCGCTCTCAAGCGCAAGAGCGGCAAAGTGCAATACCGATCACCCCAACAGCCCTAGCACCTTGGCCTGAGCTACCGCCTGGGTCCGCCGCGAGACGCCGAGCTTGTGGTTGATCCGCCGGGCGTGGCTCTTGACCGTGTGCAAAGAGATGAACAGTGCTTCGCTGATCTGCTGATTGGAATAGCCCTGAGCGATGCAGCGCAGCACATCCAGTTCACGGCTGCTGAGCGGTTCACGCAGGGCCGCATTGATACGTCGACCATCCGGGCCGCTGACCCCGGGCAAACGCTCCAGCAACTGGTCACGCAAGGCTGAAGCCGGTGCGCGGCGCAGAGCCTCGGCCAGTCCGGCTGGTGCCTGATCGACCAGGCGCATGAACGGGCCGGCCAGATGATCATCGGCAGCCTGCACCAGCGCACTGAACAGCAACTGCTCGGCCTCAGCCTGGCGCTGGGTACGAAACATCATGCGCAGCAGATGCAACTGAACCGACAAGGCCCGCAGCTTTTCACCATTGTGCTGAAGCTGCGAAAGCAGCCGGCGCATCAGGCTTTCGGCCGCGACCTGTTCGCCCCGATACCAGAGCAGTCCGGCATGAATCTGCTCAATCAGCGAAGCCAGCGCATGGAAGAATGGCGGTGGCGCGGCTGGCGACTCCAGACAATAGGTCTGACGCAAGCGCGGCAGCCAGTGCGCGGCCAGATCGAGTCGTTCGGAATGCATCCAAAGTTCGCTCTTGATCGCCGTGACCCAGCCCAGATAGTAGATCGGCGGGATGTCCCACAGATGCATGAGCCGTTCGGCCTCGGTCAGCACATCGAAGGCACGGGTCACCTCACGTTGCTGGGTCAACAAACTGCCCATCACGCAGTAACCCATCAGCACATAGACATCCCGGCAGCGGCGCCCCTCTTCAATGCCGCTATCGAGCAGGCGCAGGGCCATGGCCATGTCGCCCTGCTGCTCCAGCAGGTAGCCACGGTAAAGCCGCAGACGAGCCCGGACTGCCAACCCCTCGGGATAGTCCATGCGCTCCAGTTCCTGGCTGTGTCGCTCCAGCAGTTGCAGGGCCCGGCCAACCTGCCCCCGGGCCTGCAACAAGCGGGCGCGCATGAACACCACCTGAGCCTCAAGCAGCGGGTCACCGGCGCGTTGCGCCAGTTCCAGAGCGCTGCGGGCCCAGTGTCGGGCAGCCTCATGGTGGCCACGGCACAGTTCAACATCAGCCAGAGTCAGCATCGCCATCAGCCGGCTCCCGGGGTCGCGCTCATCCAGACAGGCCAGGGCCTGATGACTGAGATGATCGGCCTCATCCAGACGCCCCGCCGCTCGGGCCAGAAAGCCCTTGAGCACCAGTGCCTGACCCAGCACCCGGCGCTGCCTGTCGGCATTGGCCTGTGGCAGGAAGCGGCTGAGCCTGGCCAGCATGACCTCGGCATCTTCAAGCTGACAGGCCAGCGCCAGCGTCCAGCCATGCACCAGCACCAGCCGCGCACTGCTGCCCTGCAATACACTGGGCAACTCGGCCTTCCAGCGCAACAGGGTGCCGACATGCTGCTCGGCCAGCAATTGGTCAAGCGACAGGTTCTGGACCAGGCTGGCGGCCTCTTCCGGTCGCTCGGCCGCCAGCGCATGCTCGACCGCATCACTGATCCGGCCCTGATGACCAAACCAATGGCAGGCTCGCAGATGAGTGCGCAGACGCAGGCGCGGGTCGTCACGGGCAACCCGCTCGCGCAGCACGTCGGAAAACAGATGGTGAAAGCGGTACCAGGTGCCGTCATTGTCCAGCGGCACCAGAAACACATGGTGCCGCAACAGGTGGGTAATGATGTCCAGGCTGTCGGAGGCATCGCGCACGCTGTCGCACAGCTCGACACAGAAACGGTCGAGCCAGGCAATTTCGTGCAGAAACACCCGCACCGGTTCGGGCTGGCGCAGAATCACCTCTTCAAGCAGGTACTCGTCCACCAGCGGCCCTGACAACGGCAAGGCCAGCGGTCTGGACTGTTGTTCGGCCGCGACACTGAGCAACCGCAGACCGGCTATCCAGCCTTCGTTGCGCTGCAGCGCCTGGCGTGTCCACTCGGGGTCGGCCAGGTCCAGTCCGGCCTGTTCGAGAAACAGCCGGGCCTCGTCGTTGCTCAGGCGCAAATGCTCTTCGCCCAGTTCCAGTAACTGATGACTCAGGCGCAGCCGGGCCAGGTGCCAGTCAGGCTTCTGGCGGCTGGTGATGAACAGTTGAATATTGCCCGGCAGGTGTTCCAGCAACAGTGCGCACAAACGATCACAGGGCGGACTCTGGACCAGATGGTAGTCGTCCAGCACCAGTACCAGGGGCTGGTCTTCGGCATGCCGGGCGCGCAACTCGGAGAGGATCGACACCGCCCGTTGCTCAACGTCCAGCGGCTGCTGACTGTGGTGTTGCTGCAACAAGGCCAGATCGGCCTCACCCAGCCGCGGATAAAGGGTAGCCAGGGCATCGGCAAGGGTTCGCAGGAACTGCGCTGGCTGGCCGTCACGACCATCCAGTGAAACCCAGGCAGAACGCCAGGGCGCGTCCAACTGTTGGCAGTATTCGATCGCCAGGGTGCTTTTGCCAAACCCGGCCGGAGCACAGACCAGAATCAGCCGGCGCTGGCGGGCCTTGTTCAACAGGCCGATCAACTCGGGGCGCGGCAAATGATCCACCGGCAGCGGCGGGCGGAAGATCTTGCCGGGATTGAGAGGGATCGACAGAGCCATGCGCCAAGTTTATCGATTGGCGGGCAAAGCGTCTTGTCGATTTGTAACAAAACAGGCGGCCCGGGGGCCGCCTGCTCAGGGTGACTCAGTTGTTCAAACTAGCGTACGCCAGATTGACGCAGTGCCGCCGGAGTGAAGTCACTGGGATTGGCACCGTAGTTGAACTCATAGTCGGTGCGCTCTTCATTATTCATACCCATCACCAGGTAACGACCAGCAACCAGGTCATACAGGGTTTCCATGGCATACCACGGCACCTGATTGTTGTAGTACTGCAGCGCATGCGCCTCAGCTACACGCCACAGCGAGCCACGCGCGTCGTAATGGTCAATATGCGCAGCCTGCCAGCTATCCTCATCGACAAAGAAGTGGCGCTTGGCGTAGATATGACGCTCGCCGTCCTTGACCGTGGCGACTACTTCCCAAACCCGGTGCAGCTCATAACGGGTCAGGTCCTGATTGATATGGCCCGGCTGAATGATGTCGCTGTAACGCAGGTCAGTAGAGTTCAGACCATAGCTGTTATAAGCGATATACAGCTCTTTCTTGCCGACCAGCTCCCAGTTGTAACGGTCAGGTGCGCCGTTGTACATGTCCAGATTGTCGGAGGTACGCAGACCGTCGGAGGCGGTACCAGGACCGTCATAGGAGACCTGCGGAGCACGCCGCACCCGGCGCTGACCAGCGTTATAAACCCAGGCCATGCGCGGTTCCTTGACCTGATCAATGGTCTCATGCACCAGCAGTACGTTCCCGGCCAGACGCGCCGGCTCGGTTACCTGCTGCTTGAAGTAGAACAGGATGTTGCCCTGACTGGCCGGATCATAGTCAGGCAATCCGTAGGGGAACACGAACTCTTCATTGAAACGAACCAGCGTGAAGGAACCGTTGGTCTGCGGAGTTACCTGGCCGACCACCCGGCGTACGGTGCCGCCACGGTAACGGGTAATGTGGTTCCAGGCCACTTCCACACCACTTTGCGGCATCGGGAACGGGTTGGCCTTTTCGAAGTTGGCCAGGCCGTTGCCACCCTGCACCAGCTGAGTATTGGCAGCATTGCGACGAGTGGCCTCATAGATAGCTTCGGGCATGGCCGCGCTACGGCGGGTCGGGTAAACCGGCATGCGATAGGTATCGGGGTAACGCTTGAACATGGCGATCTGACCAGGAGCCAGATTGTCCTGGTATTGCTCATAGTTCTGCGCAGTAATCACAAACAGCGGCTTGTCATCGGCAAAGGGGTCTGAAAGAAAACCCTTGCTGTCAACTGAGCCGGCATCGACCGGCAAACCACCAGTCCAGGCAGGAATAGTGCCCGCAGCATTACCGGCCATCTCGGCGCCAACCGGGGTCAGGGTACTGCCCAATGCAGAAACATCCCGAGCGTGCGCGGCCTGGATAGCCAGGGCCGAGGCCAGGATGGAGGAAAAGATCAGGGTGCTTTGCTTCATATGATTCTGCCTTGCTTGCTATGCCGCGGCATGGAGCAACCATCCAGAGCTCAGGGCTCGGGGGCGCGTCATAGCGTGCCTGGGTGGATTGATAAATGAGGCTGTATCGCTGAAAAACAGCTATACAACGCTGCGGTGCACTATAGCCAAGCACTTTGGTCGGGTGATCCACCCAAAGTATGATTTGCAGGATAATCAGGGGACCGGCAAGAGAGCCTGAGCATCGGGTGAAGCGGCATGACCGCCACTACTTTGACAGCCCCGAAGATCAATTTCAGAGTTGCTAAAAACGTGCGAGGGCACAGAGTGTTACCCCCGCACGTTACCACGATAAAAAGCTTACAAGGTAGACAGGAACGGGGCTCCAGCCTCTTGCCACTCGGCGATCTCAACGCGAATGCGCTTCTTGTCGAGCTTGCCGACACTGGTTTTGGGTATTTCGGTAACAGTTGCGATCTGCGTCGGGATCGCCCACTTGTTGATCCGCCCCTCATCCACGAATGGCTTGAGATGGTCGCGCAGAACCTTGGCATCCATCGCCTGCCCTTCACGCGGCACGATCAGCGCAAACGGACGCTCGTCCCACTGCGGATCAGGTACCCCGACTACTGCCACTTCCTTGACCGCCGGACTGAGGCTGATCAGGTCTTCCAGCTCAAGCGAGGAAATCCACTCGCCGCCGGTCTTGATCACATCCTTAATGCGGTCGCGAATTTCAATGAAGCCCATCTCATCGATGGTCGCCACGTCACCGGTATGCATCCAGCCGTGGGCCCACAGCTCAGCACTCTTCTCCGGCTCGCGGTAGTAACCCTGGGTCAGCCAGGGCGCACGCAGCACCAGTTCACCCTGCGACTTGCCGTCACAGGGCAGGAAGTTGCCGTCACTGTCCATGATCCGCGCCTCGACTAACGGCACCGGCACACCAGCCTTGATCTTGTAGGCCGCGCGCTCGTCTTCACTGCCGGCTTCCAGTTCCAGGTTGATGTAACCACTGGAAATCAGCGGACAGGTCTCGGACATGCCGTAGGCGGCGGACAGTTTCATACCCCGAGCCTTGGCCGCCTCGTACAGGCCGCGGTTCAGCGCACTGCCGCCGATGATCACTTTCATCCCGCCAAAATCGTAATCCTTGGCGCCGTCGGCATTGAGCAGCATACCGAGGATGGTCGGTACGCAGTGAGAGAAGGTCACCTTCTCCTGCTTGATCAGCTTGCACAGCATTTCCGGCTCATAACGACCCGGATACACCTGTTTGACCCCCAGCAAGGTCGCGGTATAGGGAATACCCCAGGCATGCACGTGGAACATCGGGGTGATCGGCATGTAGACGTCGCGGTTGCCGAACAGGCGCATGCTGTCCAGACCGCCCATCATGCCGGCCTGAGTCAGGGTGTGCAGTACCAGTTGCCGATGAGTGAAGTACACGCCCTTGGGGTTGCCGGTGGTACCGGTGGTGTAGAAGGTCGTGGCGACCGAGTTTTCGTCGAAGTCAGGGAAGTCGTAGGTCGGCGCGGCGGCGGCCAGCAGCGTTTCATACTCACCAACCAGATTTGGCAGATCGGCGGTTTTCTCGTCGCCATCGGTCAGCAAAATAGTTTTCTCGACCGTGGTCAGGTGATCCTCGACCGCCTTGTACAGCGGCACGAACTCGGCATTGACCAGCACGAAGATGTCATCGGCATGGTTCATGGTGTAGAGGATCTGTTCCGGCGACAGGCGGATATTGATGGTGTGCAGCACCGCGCCAATCATCGGCACGGCGAACATGCATTCCAGATAGCGATGGCTGTCCCAATCCATCACCGCAACGGTATCGCCCGGCTTGACGCCGGCAGCAGTCAGAACATTGGCCAGACGGCAGATACGCTCATTGAAGGTGGCATAATCGTAGCGGCTGATATCACGGTAGATGATTTCCTGGCTGCGCTCATAACGGCGGCCGGACAGCAGCAGGTTCTTGATCAGCAACGGGGTAGAATGAGCGCCTTCGGTCGGCGGGATGACACGGGTCTTGAGCATTTGGTATGACCTTCCTGTTATTGGGCTTGTGGGGTCTTGGTTTTGAATCTCGGCTCGGCAACTTTGGCCGATGGGGGCACTATAGACAGTCCCGTTGAGCGCCACCTATCACTCCAAAGTATGAACCGGATCATAACGGGTATCACGAACCGGTTTGAGCGTATAATGACCGCATCAAGTCGATTGATGACCAAAAATAAGTAACCAGTCATACAGGTAGGAACACAACATGTCAGACACCGATATCGTCATCGTCAGCGGCGCCCGCACCCCGATGGGCGGCTTTCAGGGTAGCCTGTCGAGCCTCAGCGCCGTGGACCTGGGCGCCATCGCCATTCGCGAAGCCGTAGCCCGCGCCGGCATCGACGCTGCCGATGTGCAGGAAGTAATCATGGGCTGCGTACTGCCCGCCGGCCTCAAACAGGGCCCGGCCCGCCAGGCCAGCCTCAACGCCGGGCTGCCCGCCGCCACTGGCTGCACCACCATTAACAAACTGTGTGGCTCCGGCATGAAAGCGGTAATGCAGGCCCACGACGCACTCAAGGCCGGCAGCAACCAGGTCATGGTCGCCGGCGGCATGGAGAGCATGTCCAACGCCCCCTACATCATGGAAAAGGCCCGCACCGGCCTGCGCATGGGTCACGGCGAAATCAAGGACCACATGTTCTTCGACGGTTTGGAAGATGCCCGCACCGGTCGCCTGATGGGTTCCTTCGCCCAGGATACTGCCGACAAGTACGGCATCAGCCGTGAAGAGATGGATGCCTACGCCATCGAATCGCTCAAGCGCGCCCAGGGCGCCATCGACAACGGCAGCCTCGCCAGCGAAATCGTTCCGGTCACCGTTACCACCCGCAAGGGTGAGGTTGTTGTCAAGGACGATGAGCAGCCGCACAACGCCAACATCGACAAGATCCCCGGTCTGCGCCCGGCCTTTAAGAAGGACGGCACCATCACCGCCGCCAACGCCAGTTCGATTTCCGATGGCGCCAGCGCCCTGGTCCTGATGACCGCCGCCGAAGCTCAGCGTCGTGGCCTCAAGCCACTGGCCCGGATCGTTGGCCACGCCACCCAGAGCCAGGACCCGAGCGAGTTCACCCTGGCCCCGGTCGGCGCCATGACCAACCTGTTCAACAAGACCGGCTGGAGCAAGGACGACGTTGACCTGTTCGAAATCAACGAAGCCTTTGCCATGGTTACCATGCTGGCCATGCGCGAGCACGGCCTGGATCACAGCAAGGTCAACATCTACGGCGGTGCCTGCGCCCAGGGTCACCCGGTCGGCTCCACCGGCTCGCGGATCATTGTCACCCTGATCAACGCCCTGCAGAAAACCGGCGGCAAGCGTGGCATGGCCTCGCTGTGCATCGGTGGTGGTGAAGCTACTGCGGTGGCGATCGAGCTGGTGTAATCACCGGCTGGTCGTTTCGCGGCTGCGAGCCGCTCCTACCAAACCCTCTGCGTTACCTCGGTAGGAGCGCCTTGCAGGCGCGAAAAAGCTGTTTCTCCATGCTCAATCAGTAGGCTTGCCCTGCTTCGCCGACGCATCGGCAACAGCACAAGCCCGGCACAAGCACGCCTTGCCCTTGAGCGCCTCCGGCACCTGGGCCAGCGCCTGCGGGCTTACACTCACCTGCCGACACCAGCAATCCACCTCAAAACTGCCTGCCGCAGCCGGAGCGCAGCCGTTGGGCTGGCCGCACAGCGGGCAGGTATGACGCGCAAATGGCTGCATGACGTGAAACTCCCGCTACGTGCTTTGATTGCGCTGATTATCAGCCGTTGGACCAATCGAATTCCATCTGCCGCGCGGTCATTTTGGCCAGAGCCATGCCACCCAACCTGGAAACCAGATGCAGGCTCATATCGATGCCGGCAGAAATGCCGCCCGAGGTCACCAGCTTGCCGGTATCGACCCAACGCCGCCCCTCACACACCGTCAATGCCGGATAGTCGTTCCTGAGATCAGCAATATCTTCCCAGTGCGTCGTGACCTCCAGCCCGTCCAGCACTCCGGCCTGAGCCAGGATAAAGGCCCCGGTACACACCGAAGCCACCAACGGCACCGACTTGGCCTGCTCGGCAACCCAGGCGATCACCTCCGGCTTGTGCAGTTCAGCGCTATGAACGCCCCCCGCCACGATCAGCACATCCAGCGCAGGGTGATCAGTCAGCGCATACTGTGGATTGATGCTGAACCCACCTCGGGCATTGACCGGCTGCAGCGTTTCGGCCAGCAAAAACACCTTGAACAACCCCCTGGGCTCGGACAACCGGCTGGCGGTTGAGAACACCTCGAACGGGCCAGAAAAATCCAGCACCTCGGCGTGGTCATAGATATAGATTCCAACGTTCACCGCTGTGTACTCCCATACGTCCAAGGGCAGCCCTGCTCACCCTGTTCAATAAATGCCAGAGATATCGGCGCGTCCGGTCGATGCGTGACAACCCGATAATCGGCATTCCAGCCCATCCGGCCGGCGACTTCAAGCCGCTCATGACCCGACTTACAAGCCCATAGCGACAACATCGTCATGCGTTCGCCAAGCAGCACGACCACCTCCAACCGCCGCCGGGGCCTGATGCTGACCTGACCAGACTCGTCGCTGCGCCCCAGCACCTGCGGCCCAGGCTTGCCGGGCATCAAAGCATAAACCTGCACACCAGCGATCGGCGTCTGCGACTGTGCATCGACAAAAATCGCCTCAAGGCCATCGTGAACAGTCACCAACCGTGGCGTACAACCGCCAAGCGCAACGGTAATCAACGTCAGCAGTACAAGCAAAGCCTTCCCGGGCATAGGGTATCCTGTCAGCATAGGGTTCAAACGCAGCGAGTATTGCCGCTTTTGCCTACCCGTGAAAGCCCTGGCACGGCACTCTCCAATCCTGTGCCTACCCGTAGCGGCCCGCTGCTGACTTATGCTGCACCATTCACCACGACCCTTACCCTTGCCATATTCAAACACCTGTTCGACACTGGACGTCTTTTTTCACTTTCACTCTGCCCGGTCTAAGGAGAGTTTCCATGAGCGATATCCGTTTTGACGACAAGGTCGTCATCGTTACCGGCGCCGGCGGCGGCATCGGCCGTGCCCACGCCCTGCTGTTCGCCAAGCACGGAGCCAAGGTCATCGTCAACGACCTGGGTGGCAGCGCCACCGGCGAAGGCGCCAACAGCGAAGCCGCACTGAAAGTCGTAGAAGAAATCAAGGCCGCCGGCGGCACCGCCATCGCCAACCCCGACAGCGTAGTAGACGGCGACAAAATCGTGCAGTGCGCCATGGATAACTTCGGCCGCGTCGATGTAGTGGTCAACAACGCCGGTATCCTGCGCGACAAGAGCTTCGCCAAGATGACCGACGCCGACTGGGATCTGGTCTACAAGGTTCACGTCGAAGGTGCCTACAAGACGACTAAAGCCGCCTGGGAGCACATGAAGAATAACAACTTCGGCCGTGTGATCTTCACCTCCTCCACCTCAGGCATCTACGGCAACTTCGGCCAGGCCAACTACGGCATGGCCAAGCTGGGCCTGTACGGCTTCACCCGCACCCTGGCCATCGAAGGCCGCAAGAACAACATCTTCGTCAACGCCATCGCCCCCACTGGCGGCACCCGCATGACCGAAGGCCTGTTCCCGCCCGGTGCTTTCGACAAGCTCAAGCCCGAACTGGTCAGCCCGCTGGTCGCCTACCTGTGCTCCGAGCAATGCCAGGAAACCGGCAGCCTGTTCGAAGTCGGCGGTGGCTGGATGGGTAAAGTACGCTGGGAGCGCTCACTGGGCATCGGCTTCAACCCCGACGAAGGCTTCAGCCCGGAAGACGTCGCCGCCAACTTCGAACAGCTGTGCAGCTTCGAAGGCGCGGTGCATCCGAAGGACAATATCGAAGCCCTGCGTGAGCTGATGGCGAATATTCAGAAGTTTGCCTGACCTCGTCTTACCTGGCGTCATGGCGAGAAGCGTAGCGACGTGGCCATCCATGTACGAGCTAAGCCACAGCTTCCCGCCACCTGCGGCATCAAACGCTGACTGCCAATAGATGAAAGCCCGCTCCTTGTGCAACAGGAGCGGGCTTTTTGTTGGAACCACCACACTATCGCACGTTAGGGAAACGATACTTAAACCCTCGCCAGATACTGTGAAGGTATTAGCTCGCAGTGGTCACCTAGCCGGCCTGCCAGCTCAAAAACCCGCGGATCGAAGCGAAACCCGAAAACGCGATAGAGGTGGTAGCGTGCTGCGTTTCTCTCTGAGAAACGCAGTTCATTCGGCGTCACATAGAACGGAGTCTGCTTGCCGTATTTCGTGGTTTTGGCTTCGATATAGCGGTCTGAACCATCAGCTTCAAAGGAAAGAATATCGAAACCCGCACTCGGCCCAATGGTGTCTGAGACCTGCTCAACCTTGTCTGCCAAAGACTCTTTACCTAATGAGATCAGGCGTGCTTTTTCAAGTCTGATAACGAACTGCTCACCCAGCTCACCCAACTGGGCGTTACTAGCCTCTAACGAGAGATAATCGACACCAGTCACTACATAGCTTGCTCGCGCTTCCCCAGCCGACACACGGTGCTCGCGCCGTGCAGGTGCATCCTCCACCCTAGACAACAAGTCAGTAATAGACGGCAGTTTCGGAACGGTCCGGGTGTCTGCCTCAAACAATTCCCAGATATCCGGGTGCGCGTCCAAATATGCATCAACTACTTCAGGCAAGAGCAGTCGCTGATAATTTAACGCTGGTTTGTAGCCCGCGATGTAAGGCAGTTTACGCTCCATTAAGACAGCACTAATGTTCTGGTGCTTAAACTCAACCGAACCATTTGAGCGATCATCCAACTGTTCTCTCAACGCTTCTCTGTGCGCGGTTTTATTCACACGCTGCCCTGCCATCTCTGCACGCAGCATCTGAAAATAGTCCTGTACAGCGGCCTCCACTTCGGACGCAGACCAGTTCTTAGCCATACCCACAAGCAGCCTCCTGCCGACAACAAGGTAACAATCAAGGGATAAGCGATTTAACCAGATATCCAATCCAAAAAACAAAAAACCCCGCACCGTTATCGATGCGGGGTTTTCACTTCAGACCTGCGCGGTCAGCTTATCTCTGCTTTCTATATCAAACGTAGAAAGCCTCCAACGGCGGGAAACCGTTGAATTCGATCGCACTGTAGCTGGTGGTGTAGGCGCCGGTAGACAGCCAGTACAGGCGGTCGCCGATCGCCAGATTCAGCGGCAGGCCGTACTTGTAGTGCTCGTACATGATGTCAGCGCTGTCGCAGGTCGGACCGGCGATTACCGCCTCTTCCAGCTCGCCCTTCTTGTCGGTCCAGATCGGGAACTTGATCGACTCGTCCATGGTTTCGATCAGGCCACTGAACTTGCCCACGTCGGTGTACACCCAACGCTCCAGCGCGGTGTGCGACTTGCGCGAGACCAGCACCACTTCGCTGACCAGAATGCCGGCGTTGGCGATCAGCGAGCGGCCCGGTTCGAGGATGATTTCCGGCAGCTCGTCACCAAAGTCCTCGTGCAGGAAGCGGGTGATTTCCTCGGCGTAGGTCTGCAGGGTGTTGGTCTTGGTGATGTAGTTGGCCGGGAAGCCACCACCCATGTTGATCATCTTCAGGGTGATGCCATCTTCCTCTTTCAGGCGCTCGAAGATCACCTTGACCTTGGCAATCGCCGCGTCCCAGGCACCGATATCGCGCTGCTGCGAGCCGACGTGGAAGGAGATGCCGTAGGGGTCCAGGCCCAGCTCCTTGGCCAGTACCAGCAGATCCATGGCCATGTCGGTCTGGCAACCGAACTTGCGCGACAGCGGCCAGTCGGCAGTGGTCGAGCCTTCGGTGAGAATACGCACATAAACCTTGGAGCCCGGAGCGGCCTTGGCGATGTTGCGCAGGTCGGCTTCCGAGTCGGTGGCGAACAGGCGCACACCTTTCTCATAGAAGGCGCGGATGTGCTTGGACTTCTTGATGGTGTTGCCGAAGCTGATCTGCTCGGGCTTGACGCCCAGAGCCAGGACCTTCTCCAGCTCATAAATAGAGGCGATGTCGAAGTTCGAGCCTTTGCTTTTCAGCAGGCTCAGCACTTCATTGGCCGGATTGGCCTTGACCGCATAGTAAACCTTGGCGAATGGGAACCCATCGACCAACTCGTCGTAGGCGCGGTCGATGGTCTTGAGATCAACCACCAGGAACGGGGTTTCGTGCTGATCAGCACAGGCCTTGATGCGACCAAAAGTGTCGCGGTCGAAATAGTCTTCCAGCTTGATGGACATGGCGTCGGCTCCAAAGTTGCAAAGTTCGGATCGGGCCGCGTGAGGACATGAACTGATCAGATGCAGGGCAGACAAGCGCACTCCCTCCGGACGAACCAGAAAGGAGACGCTCTCCGACGGAAGCGCTCTGAACGCATCAGCCAACACACAACCCGGGGGTGCGAACGTCTGATCAGTATCCCCACTTTGGTTCGCCTACTTCCCAAGGCGTGCGCCGAAAGCAATAAGTCCGGAAAAACCCCGGTCTTGCTGTCTCGTCGTCAGTACTTGAGCCGTATGGATCGTGCCAGCCTCAACGTTCGGGGCGAACCATAAAACCAAGTGACCACGGGGTCAAGAGCTGCCGGTCAAATAGCTGCGCAGACGGGTATCGCACAGACTGGCCGACGGGAATTTTTCCCAGTCCAATCGCCACAGGTAGGGCGACCAAAGCAGCCCGTCAGCCCAACACCCGGGCAATATTCCCTGGCCAGCCGGGATGTCAGCATGCAGGCGTGACTAATCTGCCATCCATAATAAGGAACACACGATGCCTGCTCTGACTCCGATCGCTCGGGCGGTAAAGCTCACCGCCCTGCTCTGTTTGCCCGGCCTGACCCTGGCACAGACCAGCGAACAACCCCTGCAACTGCCGTCGATGGACGTGCGCAGCCTGGTTCCCAGCGAGGTCCAGGGCATGCCCGGGGCTGCCAATCTGCTAAGCCGTGAAACTCTGGATACCTACAAGCCCTACAGCCTGCATGATGCCTTCGACTTCGTGCCTGGGGTAAGGACAATTGACGATGACGTGCTCGGACTGCGCTCGGGTATCGGTATCCGCGGCGCGCCACCGCGGCGTTCGCGCAAAGTGCTGTTGCTTGAAGACGGTACGCCAATCAACAACAGCGCCTATCTGGACTCTGGCGCCCATTACACCCCGCCGATGCAGCGCCTGGAGCAGATTGAGGTCCTCAAGGGGGCCGGCCAGATTGTCCATGGGCCGCTGAACAACCATGGCATCATCAACTTCCGCAATCTCAAACCAACGGCTACCCCGCAGACCAAGGTCGAACTGGGCGCTGGCAACCAGGACACCCGTCAAGTTCACCTCATGCATCGGCGTACCGAAGGTCCGGTAGGCATGGTGTTCGCCTACACTGGCCAGGAGGCTGACGGCACCTTTGATGTCGAGGAGCACGAGTTCGACGATTTCTACGCTGCGTTGGAATGGCAGGTTAACGAACGCCACCAACTGGCGACCTCGGCCACCTACTTCCGTGAACGCAGTCAGGGCTATGACGAGAGCAATCTCTCTCTGGCCGAGTACCGCAACAAGCCGCGCAGCAAGCGCCAGCTCGATGAAGCCAGAGAGTTCAACAACATCTCGGTGGACTACTACAAACTGGATCTGACCCACAACTTCCAGCTCAGCAATGACGTGCGGCTGTCGAGCAAAGTGTTCGCCACTGAGCTGGATCGTCCCCGGTTCCAGACTCGTGGCACATCGCCGCGTGAGGGTGGCGTCATGGAAGGCCGTGACCGCCGTTACCACACGCTCGGCGCCGACAGCCGCATCGATATCGGCAATCTCCATGCCCTGGGCCTGGAGCATCGGCTGCAGGCCGGGCTGCGCTATGAGAAGCACCGCTTCGCCGACCGCCGCCCGGTCGGCCGCCCCGGTGAATATCTGAAGGAAAGCAACCGCGGCAATGTCTATGCCCGTGCCGGCGTGGATGGTTACACCCGCGATGGCCGGCTGGTTAGCTACGATGCCGAGGCGGTATCCGGTTTTATCCAGAACACCCTGAGCTGGGGTGACTGGGCCATTACCCCAGGCCTGCGCTACGAGACTTACAACCAGTACAAGAAGACCAACTTCCGCCCCGGCAGCTCAGCCGAAGGCAGTCGTGACAAGGACAGCAACAGCCTTTGGCTGCCGGGCATCAGCCTGCTGTACAGTGGCTTCGATGCCACCGAGATCTACGCCGGCATCCATCGCGGCTACGCCCCGGCCTCGGCCAGGACCGATGACTTTCCGCTGACACCGGAAACCGGCATCAATAGCCAGATCGGTGTACGCAGCCACGCCCTGCGCGGGGTTAGCCTGGACGCAGCCTTCTTCTATAACCGAATCAAGGACACCCTGATTCGTGACAGCGTCGACAGCTTCGGTGATGCGCTGTTCATCAACGCCGCCAACTCGCATGTCCATGGTCTGGATCTGGGCGCGCGAATCGACTCCGATGCCTTCTATAACTCGCCCTACAACCTGTTCGCCGAACTGGCCCTGAACTTCACCAAGGCGCGCTTCAGCAATGGGCCGCTCAAGGGTAACCAGGTACCGGAAGTGCCGACCCGGGTCGGCAGCCTGACCCTGGGGGTCGAGCATGCTGCCGGCTGGCACCTGAGCGTCACCGCTAGCCACTTCGGAGCTTTCTACACCGACATCGAGAATACCCGGGCGCTGGATGTAACCGGCAGCGAAGACGACGCCGGTCGGGTCCCAGGCCGAACCCTGTGGTCGGCCAGGGCCAGCTACCAGTTGCCGACCAGACTGGACACCACCCTGTGGCTGCAGGGCCGCAACCTGAGCGACAAGCTGTATATCGCCGACATTCAGGAAGGCATCCGCCCCGGCGCCCCGCGCACCGTGGTCGGCGGGGTGACCTTCCGCTTCTGAGTGCTCCTTGCGCCAACCTGGCGTTTGTGCCGACCGGGCTTTGCGGTCGGCTTTTTTTCCTTGCCCGATCTGGATCGCCACGGGCCGTTGGCCCTCGCGATGACCTGCGGTTGAAATACCTGGCACTGAGTCAACGCCGCTACCTCATTGCGAAGCCAAAGGTCTGAAGCAATCCAGGAAAAGCCCCACCAAGGGCGCATACCCGTGCACCACATTGAGCCCCCAACGCCCCCGCACGGTGCATCTCCAGACGCAGCACAACCACCGATGCGGCCCTGAAACCCCCTACCAACAAAAGCCAAACCCCTGATTCCAAAGGGCGCAAGCGCATTTCCTAACCATTTATCGAAAACTGGCACGCTCCCTGCTGAATACCAACTTGCATACAAGTCGGTATTCCAAACACGCAGGACAGCGGCATGACTCGATTGACCAAGGAACCTCTGAAAAACGTAGGCGAGGCAGGCAAGACAAGGCAAAAACAGCCGAAAAAGCGCAGTTTACGTGGTGTAAATGAGCATTTTGAGGCTGTTTTTAACGCCGTATTGCCAACGCAGGTAGTTTTTCAGAGGTTCCCTGGCAAGGATAGTCGCGCCATCAACCGGGTGACCGCCTTCCGTTCAGCCTGCCCCTTTCCCTCCAGCCAATAGCCGCCTGATGGATCACGCCATGCTCAGCAAAGTATTGATCGCCAACCGTGGGGAGATTGCCGTCCGCATCGCCCGCACTCTCAAAGCCATGGGCATCACCTCAGTTGCCATTTACTCCGAGGCCGACCGCAACAGCGCCCACGTCAGCGTCTGCGACGAAGCCATCGCCCTGGGTGGCCACAGCGCCGCCGACAGCTACCTGCAAGCCGAACGCATTCTCGCCGCGGCCCTTGAGTGTGGTGCCCAGGCGATCATCCCCGGTTATGGTTTTCTGTCTGAGAACGCGGGCTTTTCCGAACAATGCGAAGCAGCCGGCATCGCCTTCTGTGGTCCGACTGCCGAGCAGATCCGCCAGTTCGGTCTCAAGCACACCTCACGTGAAATCGCCGAACAGGCCGGTGTGCCGCTGACGCCGGGTACCGGTCTGCTCGACTCGGTTGAACAGGCCTGCAGCGCTGCCAGCGAACTGGGTTATCCGGTCATGCTCAAAAGCACCGCTGGCGGTGGTGGCATTGGCCTGACCCGCTGTGATGATGAAGCCGCGCTGATTGATGCCTTCGAGAGCGTCAAGCGCCTGGGCCAGAACTTTTTCAGCGACAGCGGTGTGTTTCTTGAGCGCTTTGTCGACAACGCCCGCCACGTCGAAGTCCAGATCTTCGGTGATGGCCTGGGCAACGTGATTGCTCTGGGCGAGCGCGACTGCTCACTGCAGCGGCGCAACCAGAAGGTGGTCGAGGAAACCCCGGCCCCGCACCTGCCCGCCGCCACCCGCGAAAAACTGCTGGAGGCCTCGGTCAGTCTGGGCAAGGCCGTCAACTACCGCAGCGCCGGTACCGTCGAATACATCTATGACGCCGCCCGCGACGCCTTCTATTTTCTCGAAGTGAACACCCGTCTGCAGGTCGAACACCCGATCACCGAAGCCTGCACCGGCGTCGATCTGGTCGAGTGGATGATTCTGACGGCGGCGGGTCAGCCGCCGGCGCTCAATGAGCTGGTGATCGAGCCCAAGGGGGCCGCTATCGAAGTGCGCCTGTACGCCGAAGACCCGGTGCGCGACTTCCAGCCCTCGCCCGGTGTACTGACCGAGGTGCAGTTCCCCGAGCACGCCCGGATCGACACCTGGGTCGCCACCGGCACCGAGGTCTCGCCCTATTACGACCCGATGATCGCCAAGCTGATCGTCCACGGCCATGACCGGGCCGATGCCATCGGCAAAATGCGCGAAGCGCTGAATGCCACACGCATCGCCGGTATCGCCAGCAACCTCGACTATCTGCGCCAGATCATTGATGCCGAGTTCTTCGCCGCTGGCGAGGTGGCGACCAACCGTCTGGCCAGCTTCGCCTACCAGCCACCGGTGATCGAAGTACTGCAACCGGGCACCTACAGCAGCGTGCAGGATTATCCGGGCCGGGCCGGCTACTGGAGCGTCGGCGTACCGCCCTCCGGGCCGATGGATGACTATGCCTTCCGCCTGGGCAACCGCATCGTCGGCAACCACGACAGTGCTGCCGGGCTGGAATTCACCCTGATCGGGCCCAAGCTGCGCTTTCATGTCGATAGCGTAATCGCCCTGACCGGCGCCGCCTCGGCCGCCCATCTGGACGGCCAGCCGCTGCCGTTCTGGACCCCGATCACGGTCAAGGCCGGGCAGGTGCTGGACATGGGCAAGGCCGAAACCGGCTGCCGCAGCTATCTGGCCGTGCGCAACGGCATTGATGTACCGGTTTATCTGGGCAGCCGCTCGACCTTCGCCCTTGGCCAGTTCGGCGGCCATGCCGGACGCACCCTGCGTGCCGCCGACATGCTGCCGATCAGCAATCCGGCGCTGGCCGCCTGCACCACTCCGGCGCCGCTGTTCGAGCCGGCTCCGGCCCCGGCCGGACTGATCCCCGAGTATCCGCAGGAATGGGAAATCGGCGTACTGTACGGCCCGCATGGCGCGCCGGACTTCTTCACCGATGAAGCCATCGAGATGTTCTTCTCCACCGCCTGGGAAGTGCACTACAACTCCAACCGTCTGGGCATCCGCCTGAACGGTCCCAAACCAACCTGGACTCGCAGTGACGGCGGCGAAGCCGGGCTGCACCCCTCAAACATTCACGACACCGAATATGCGGTCGGCTCGATCAACTTCACCGGCGACATGCCGGTAATCCTGACCAAGGACGGTCCCAGTCTCGGCGGCTTTGTCTGCCCGGCGACCATCGTCAAGGCCGAGCTGTGGAAGGTCGGCCAGGTCAAACCGGGTGACCGCATCCGCTTCAAGCGCCTGAGCTTCGATACCGCCCTGGCCCTGGAACTGGCCCAGGACCGGGCCATTGAGGAACTGGCCGAACAGCCTGCGGTAACGCCGCTGCCCGAGGTTCGCCCCGAACACAATCTCTCGGCCTGCATCCTTGCCGCGCTGCCCGAGCAGGGCAGCCGCCCGGAAGTCGCCTACCGTCAGGCCGGCGACAAGTACATCCTGCTCGAATACGGCCCCAACGTACTCGACCTGCGCCTGCGCCTGCGTGTTCATGCGCTGATGGAGGCGCTCAAGGCTCAGCCGATCGAAGGCATCATCGAGCTGTCGCCTGGGGTGCGCTCGTTGCAGATCAATTACGACAGCCGGCTGATTCACCAGCACGATCTGGTCGACCGCCTGCTGGTGCTGGAAACCCAGTTGCCGGACGCCAGCGCCATGCGGGTGCCCAGCCGGATCATTCACCTGCCGATGGCCTACGAGGACTCGGCGACCCTCGATGCAGTGGCGCGCTATCGCCAGTCGGTGCGCGACACCGCGCCCTGGCTGCCGAGCAACACCGAGTTCATGCGCCGGATCAACGGCCTGGACAGCGCCGAGCAGGTCCGCGACATCCTGTTCAGCGCCAGTTACATGGTGCTCGGCCTTGGTGATGTGTATCTGGGTGCGCCCTGCGCGGTGCCGGTCGATCCGCGCCATCGCCTGCTGACCTCCAAGTACAACCCGGCGCGGACCTACACCGCCGAAGGCACCGTCGGCATCGGTGGCGTGTACATGTGCATCTACGGCATGGACTCACCCGGTGGTTACCAGTTGGTCGGCCGCACCCTGCCGATCTGGAACAAGTTCCTCAAGAGCCCGGTGTTCGTCAACGGCGAGCCCTGGTTGCTGAAGTTCTTCGACCAGGTGCGCTACTACCCGGTCAGCGAAGATGAGTTGACCGAGCAGCGCGAGGCCTTCCGTGAAGGCCGGCTGAACATCCACATCGAAGACAGCTATTTCGATCTGGCCGAACACGAGCAGTTCATCGCCGCCAACGCCGCCAGCATCACCGCGTTCAAACAGCGCCAGCAGGCCGCCTTCAGCGAAGAGGTGGCCTTGTGGCAAGCCGACGAGCAGGCCCAGGTCGACGCGGCCCTGCAGGTCCGCACTCAGGAGGGTCCGATCGAGGTCGACGGCCACGCTGTCACCGCCGACATCAGCGGCAACATCTGGAAGCTGCTGGTCGAACCTGGCCAGCAGGTCGAACCGGATCAGCCGCTGCTGATCGTCGAGGCGATGAAGATGGAATTCTCGGTCTACGCCGACCGCAGCGCCAAGGTACTGGCCATTCACTGTGAACCGGGGCGTCCGGTCAACGCCGGCGACCTGTTGCTGGTTCTTGAAGACTGAGGCGGACGATTAGCGTGCTGAAACTGGAAAGAGCCACCGGCGAACGCCGGCAGAACCTGACCGAGCGGATCTACCAACAGCTCAAGCAGAGCATCTTCGACTTCGAACTGTTGCCGGGCGACCGCTTCAGTGAGAACGAAATCGCCGAGCAGATGCAGGCCAGCCGCACCCCGGTGCGCGAAGCCCTGACCCGTCTGCAGCGTGAGGGCTTCGTCGCGGTCTCGTTCCGCAGCGGCTGGCAGGTCCGGCCGTTCGACTTCGAGCAGTACGAACAGCTCTACGACGTACGCATCGTACTGGAGATGGCGGCGGTCAAGCGCCTGTGCGAAATGCAGCCGGGGCCGGATCTGGAAGAACTCAAGCAGGTCTGGCTGGTGGCCCCCGCTGAACGGCTGGACGACGGCCCGCGGGTCTGCGCGCTGGACGAGCGTTTTCATCAGAAGCTGGTGGAGGCCACCGGCAACGCCGAAATGGCCCGGATTCATCACGACCTGACCGAGCGCCTGCGCATCGTCCGCCGGATCGACTTCACCCAGCGGCCACGGATCGAGGCGACCTACATCGAGCACGGCAAGATCCTGCGCACCGTCCTCGAACGCCGGGCCGACGAAGCCCAACTGCTGCTCAAGAGCCATATCGAGGAAAGCAAGGCCGAGGTCCGCAAGATCACCCTGCACATGATCTTCGAGGCCCGCCAGCACCAGAACAAACTGAATACCAGCCAGCGGCCCGAAGCCACTGGCGAACAACAGAAGGCCTGAGGCAGAACAGGCCCAACGACGACAAGGAGGTCCATTGCCAGACACACCCGATGTTCCAGCAATAAACCTGATTTGAACACGCGCACACATCTGGAGAACGACAATGACATTAAAGAAACTGGTGAAACAGGCAGGCGCTTTGGGCGTGGCCTGCAGCATGGCCCTGACCGCCCTGGCGGTGCAGGCGGAAACCATCAAGGTCGGTGTTCTGCATTCGCTGTCCGGCACCATGGCGATTTCCGAAACCACCCTGAAAGACACCATGCTGATGCTGATCGAGGAGCAGAACAAGAAAGGCGGCCTGCTCGGCAAGCAACTGGAACCGGTAGTGGTCGACCCGGCCTCGAATTGGCCGCTGTTCGCCGAGCGTACCCGCGAACTGCTGGAGCAGCACAAGGTCGATGCGATCTTCGGCTGCTGGACCTCGGTCTCGCGCAAATCAGTACTGCCGGTGGTCGAAGAGCTCAACGGCATCCTGTTCTACCCGGTGCAGTACGAGGGTGAGGAATCCTCGCGCAACATCTTCTACACCGGGGCGGCACCGAACCAGCAGGCGATTCCGGCAGTGGATTATCTGAAGGACGAACTGGGCATCGAACGCTGGGTACTGGCTGGTACCGACTACGTCTACCCGCGCACCACCAACCGTATCCTCGAGGCCTACCTCAAGGCCAATGGCGTGGCCGAGTCGGACATCATGATCAACTACACCCCGTTCGGCCACTCCGACTGGCAGAACATCGTCGCCGACATCAAGCGCTTCGGCAGCGCCGGCAAGAAGACCGCCGTCGTGTCGACCATCAACGGTGACGCCAATGTGCCGTTCTACCGTGAGCTGGGCAACCAGGGCGTATCGGCCGAAGACATTCCGGTCGTGGCCTTCTCGGTCGGCGAAGAAGAGCTGTCGGGGATCGACACCGCGCCGCTGGTCGGCCACATGGCCGCCTGGAACTACTTCATGAGCGAAGAGACCCCGGAGAACGAGGCCTTCATCAAGACCTGGCACGAGTTCATCGGCAACACAGCACGCGTCACCAATGACCCGATGGAAGCCCACTACATCGGCTTCAACATGTGGGTCAAGGCGGTCGAGAAAGCCGGCACCACCGATACCGACGCGGTCATCGACGCCATGGTCGGCGTGCAGGTGCCGAACCTGACCGGCGGCGTCAGCACCATGCTGGCCAACCACCACATCACCAAGCCGGTACTGATTGGCGAAATCCAGGACGACGGCCAGTTCCTGACTGTCTCGCGTACCGACGACCTGGTTCCCGGCGATGCCTGGTCCAAGTATCTGGAAGGCAGCAAGGACCTGATCGCTGACTGGACTGCACCGATCAGCTGCGGCAACTACAACACCAAAACCAACACCTGCCTGGGCACCAGCACCCAGTGACCGGTGAGCGCCCCGGGCACCCCGGGGCGCCTTGTGGAGCTTAAGCCCCACATTGACAGACAGAACCACCACACCCTGCCCGGCACTTGCGGGCACCTGATTCAGGACTGCGGTTATGACCTTACACTCATTCTGGCGACGGCTGCGCGCTGCCGGGCTATGGCTGATCCTGCTGGCCGGTCTGGGCCTGGGCTGGACCGCCCAGGCCGACCCGCTAGCCGAGCACGTGCCCGCCGACCCGGACTTTGCCAGCCTGGTCCAGCAACTCCCGCAGGGCAGCCTGCAGCAGCGCGCCGCCACCGTGACGCAAATGGCCAGCCTTGACCACGACCGACTGATTGATGTGCTGACCGCCTTGCAGGACGGCAATCTGCAGGCCAACCGCGATACCCCGCCGCTGGTCGTCATCCGTGACGGCAACCGGACATTCGATGCCCTAAGTGGCGAGCTGCTGGACGACCTCAGTGGCCTGCGCCGCATCCCGATCAACAACAGCCTGCGCAGCCAGTTGCGCAGCCTGCTGGCCCAGCTCAACCTCAGCCATGACAGTACCGAGGTCCGCTACAACGCGGTACGCCGGTTCATCCGCGACGGCATCGACAGCGACGCCATCGCCCTGCTGCTGGAGCGCCAGCAGATCGAAGACAGTGGCCGGGTCAGCGATGCCATCGACACCGCCCTGGCGCTGTACCAACTGCAAGGCGTCGATCAGACCCTGCGTCTGCAGGCGATCGACACCCTCAGCGGCTCGCTGGAACGCGAGGCACGCAACGCTCTGAGCCGGATCGCCGAGCAGGATGCCGATCCGCAGCTGCGCGCCGCCGCCCGGTCGGCACTGGATTCGATCCAGACCAAGATCCAGTTCTATCGCTTCGTCGAAAACCTGTTCTTTGGCCTCAGCCTGGGCTCGATCCTGCTGCTGGCCGCCATCGGCCTGGCCATTACCTTCGGCGTCATGGGCGTGATCAACATGGCCCATGGCGAGTTGATCATGATCGGTGCCTATACCACCTGGGGCGTGCAGGTCCTGTTCCCCGGGCTGATCGAATGGAGCCTGCTGATCGCCATCCCGGCCGCCTTCATCATCGCCGGGCTGGTCGGCATCGCCATCGAGCGCGGGGTAATCCGGTTTCTCTACGGCCGGCCGCTGGAAACCCTGCTGGCCACCTTCGGTATCAGCCTGATCCTGCAACAGGCGGTACGCAGCCTGTTCAGCCCGCTCAACCGCCCGGTCACCTCACCGGAATGGATCAGCGGCACCCTGACCCTAAACCCGGTGCTGTCGATCACCTATACCCGGCTGTACATCCTGCTGTTCGGGCTGATGGTGTTCTTCGCCCTGCTGCTGGTGATGAAGCGCACCAGCCTCGGCCTCAAGGTGCGCGCGGTCTCGCAGAACCGGGCCATGGCCCGGGCAGTCGGGGTCCGCTCCAGCTGGGTCGATGCCCTGACCTTTGGCCTGGGCTCCGGTATCGCCGGTATCGCCGGGGTGGCGCTGTCGCAGATCACCAACGTCGGCCCCAACCTCGGCCAGGCCTACATCATCGACTCGTTCATGGTGGTGGTATTCGGCGGGGTCGGCAATCTCTGGGGCACCCTGGTCAGCGCCATGAGCCTGGGGCTGATCAACAACTTCCTCGAACCCTATGCCGGGGCCATGCTGGCCAAGGTGCTGGTACTGGTGATGCTGATCCTGTTCATCCAGAAGAAACCCAAGGGCCTGTTCCCGCAGAAGGGCCGGGCGGCAGCCGACTGAGCCGCACGCCCCATTACGAGAGACACTTATGCTGACTCAACGTTTGTTACTCAGTGATCGCGGCGGCATGCTGGTGCTGGGCCTGGTGCTGCTGATGGCGATTATCGTGCCGATCTGCAACCTGGCGCTGCCCACCAGCTCGCCGTTCTACATCTCCAACTTCACCGTGGCCCTGCTCGGCAAGTTTCTGTGCTTCGCCCTGCTGGCGTTGTCGGTCGACCTGATCTGGGGCTATGCCGGCATTCTCTCGCTCGGCCATGGCGCCTTCTTCAGCCTCGGTGGCTACGGCATGGGCATGTACCTGATGCGCCAGATCGGTGACCGTGGCGTCTACGGTCACCCGGAACTGATGGACTTCATGGTGATCCTCAACTGGGAAACCCTGCCCTGGTACTGGCAGGGCTTCGAGATGTTCTGGTTCGCCGCCTTGATGATTCTGCTGGTGCCCGGGCTGCTGGCCCTGGTGTTCGGCTGGCTGGCGTTTCGCTCGCGGGTCACCGGGGTGTATTTTGCGATCATCACCCAGGCCCTGACCTTCGCCCTGATGCTGGCCTTCTTCCGCAACGAAATGGGCTTTGGTGGCAACAACGGGCTGAACGATTTCAAGGAAATCCTCGGCTTCGACATCACCGCCAAGACCACCCGGGCCGGGCTGTTCGTCGCCTCGGCCATTGCCCTGATTCTCGGCTACCTGGCCTGCCGTTACATCGTCACCTCACGCATGGGCCGGGTGCTGATCGCGATCCGCGATGCCGAAAGCCGGACCCGCTTCAGCGGCTATCAGGTCGAGTCCTACAAGCTCTGGCTGTTCGTGTTCTCGGCCATGCTGGCGGCAGTGGCCGGTGCGCTCTACGTGCCCCAGGTCGGCATCATCAACCCCGGCGAGTTCTCGCCGCTGAACTCGATCGAAATGGTGGTCTGGGTCGCCACCGGCGGGCGTGGCACCCTGTTCGGCGCGATTGTCGGCGCCTTCTCGGTCAACTACGCCAAAACCTTCTTTACCACCTTCTCGCCGGAAACCTGGCTGTTCATTCTGGGCGCGCTGTTCGTGCTGGTCACCCTGTTGCTGCCCAAGGGCATCGTCGGGCTGCTGGACAAACTGGTACGCCGCAAGGGAGACAAGGCATGACCACACTGGCGCAATTCCGTGAAACCTGGCGCCGCGACCGGGTGTTCGATTTCATGCTACCAACCCCAGAGTTCGAGCGGCCGGTGGATACCAGGCACGGCCCGATTCTCTACGTCGAGGACGTCAGCGTCAGCTTCGACGGCTTCAAGGCGCTGAACAACCTCAACCTGTATATCGACGACGGCGAACTGCGCTGCATCATCGGCCCCAACGGCGCCGGCAAGACCACCATGATGGACGTGATCACCGGCAAGACCCGGCCCGATACCGGCAGCGTCTATTTTGGCCAGCGCATTGACCTGCTCAAGCTGTCAGAGCATCAGATCGCCCGTGGCGGAATCGGCCGCAAGTTCCAGAAACCGACCATTTTCGAGGCGCTCAGCGTCTACGAAAATCTGGAGCTGGCCACCGCCGCTGACAAGCGTGTGTGGTACACCCTGACCCGCCAGTTGAACGGTGAGCAGCGCGACCGGATCAATGAGGTCCTGATCCAGATCGGTCTGGTCGACAAGCGCCACAGCAACGCCGGCGAGCTGTCCCACGGCCAGAAGCAGTGGCTGGAGATCGGCATGCTGCTGATGCAGAACCCCCGGGTGCTGCTGGTCGATGAGCCGGTGGCGGGGATGACCGGCGAAGAAGTCGAGCACACCGCCAACCTGCTGACCTCACTGGCCGGCAAGCACTCGGTGATCGTGGTCGAGCATGACATGGCCTTCGTCCGCTCGATCGCGCGCAAGGTCACGGTGCTGCACCAGGGCAGCGTGCTGGCCGAAGGAACCATGGATCAGGTGCAGAACGACCCGCGCGTGATCGAAGTCTATCTGGGGGAATGAGCGTGCTGAGCATCCAGGGTATCAACCAGTACTACAACCAGAGCCACATCCTCTGGGATCTCGACCTTGAGCTCAAGGAAGGCACCTGCGGCTGCCTGCTCGGACGCAACGGGGTGGGCAAGACTACCCTGCTCAAGTGCGTGACCGGGCTGCTGCCGATTCGCGATGGCCAGATCCTGCTCGACGGTCAGGACATCACCCGCCTGAGCACGGAAAACCGCGCCCGGGCAGGGATCGGTTACGTCCCCCAGGGCCGCGAGATATTTCCGCTGCTGACGGTGGAAGAAAACCTGAAGATTTCGCTCGGCGCGCGCAAGGACCGTGCCCGGCAGATCCCTGCGCAGATCTATGAGCTGTTTCCGGTACTCAAGGAAATGAAACACCGGCGCGGCGGCGACCTGTCCGGCGGCCAGCAGCAGCAACTGGCCATCGGCCGGGCGCTGGTGCTCGACCCCAAGCTGCTGATCCTCGACGAGCCAACCGAGGGCATCCAGCCCAACATCGTGCGCGACATCAGCGACGTGATCCGCAAACTCAACAGCGAACTGGGGCTGACCGTGCTGCTGGTGGAACAGAAACTGCCGTTCGCTCGCCGCGCCGCCGATGATTTCTTCATCATGGAGCGTGGCCGGGTGGTCGCCAACGGGCCGATGACCGATCTTGACGACAGCCTGATCCAGCAGTATCTGACCGTGTAATGACGCGACCAGAGCCTGACACCTGATGGGTGGATTTCCACCCATCGGCCTTTCCAGCAGTGGCATGATTCCACCCGAAAAAAACCGCCTAAAATCCACCAACCTCTCTGCATCAGCACTTTCAGCCTTGTGGCACAGCCCTTGCTCCAGTGCCTGTGATAGCTCCGCAGTCAACACCCGACCCGCGGATACAACAAGCACAAAAACTGGAGTCCAGCATGAAAACACTGCGCACCCTGGCGTTGGCCAGTCTGTCTGTCACTGCCCTGCTTACCACCACCCTCACCCAGGCCCAGGATCGCAGCGGCTGGCCGTCCAACTTTACGGTCGGCACCGCCAGCCAGGGCGGTACCTATTTCGCCTATGGCTCGGGCTGGGCCAATTTCATCGCCGAACAACTTGGAGTATCGGCCGGTGCCGAGGTTACCGGTGGTCCGGTACAGAACATGGCGCTGGTGCATACCGGCGATCTGGCCTTCGGCTTCACCACCATGGGTCCGGCCCAGGATGCGCTGGAGGGCAAGAGCCCGCTGGCTCCAGGCATGCCGCTGGACAATGCCTGTGCGATCTTCCCGATGTTCGAAACCCCGTTCTCGCTGGCGGCGCTGGGCAACTCCGGGATCAACAGTGTCAGTGACATTCCGCGCGGTACCCGGATCGGCTTCGGCCCGGCCGGCTCGACCGCCGACAGCTACTTCCCGCGCATGCTGGAAACCCTGGGCGCTAACTTCAGCCGGCGCAACGGCAGCTGGGCCGACCTGGGTGGGCAGATGCAGGATGGCCTGCTGGGCATGGTCGGCTTCGCCGCCGGGGTGCCGATTCCGACCATCAGCCAACTGGAAGTGCAGACCTCGGTCAACGTGATCTCCTTCAGCGAAGAGGAAGTGGCACAACTGACCGCCAACTTCCCGGTCTCCGAGTTCATCATTCCGGCCGGTACCTACAACACCCTCAAGCAAGATGCCCGCGCCGTGGCCATGTGGAACTTCGCGGTTGCCAACTGTGATCTGCCGGAAAGCTTCGTCTATGAAGTCACCCGTCTGACCATGGAAAACAACGCCCGCATGGTCTCGATCCATCAGGCCGCGATGACCAGCATTCCTGAGAACCTGGACAAGAACAGCGTGCTGCCCTGGCACCCAGGTGCGGCGCGCTGGTTCGCCGAGAACGGCCACAGCATCGACCCGGCCCTGATCAAGTAAGCGACCCATTCCTTGCCCACTGCCACCCCGCCCAACGCGGGGTGGATCGAGCCCTTGCAGGTGTCCCATGACCCAGTCCACCACTGCCCATACCCCTGAAGATCCACGCCTGAGCGAACGGCCGCCAGCCCCGGTGCTGATTGAAGGCGTCGACGACGAGCCGGTCGAAGGCAATCGCCGGATGTTTCACGGCTGGCTGCTGCGCGCGGTTGCGCTGCTGGCTATCGCCTATTCGGCGTTCCATCTCTATGTCCTGAATATCGCGCCGATGGAAACCTGGAGTTTCCGTATCATCCACGTGGCCGGCGCCCTGATCCTCGGCTTTCTGCTGTTCTCCGGCAGCCGCTTCAGTGACAGCCCAGCGCGGCGCCAGCGCTGGCTGGACGCCGCCGCACTGCTGGCCCTGCTGCCGGCGCTGTACGCGTTGTGGCAAAGTTTCGCCATGTACCTGCTACTGCAGGACGGCGCCATGCGGGTGCCGGTCGAGATCGAGGTCTGGCATTACGGTTGGCCGCTGCTGGCCGCCAGCGCCGTGGGCATCGTGCTCGGCTGGCTGCAATGCCAGCGCCGCAGCCGCTTCAGCCTGCCGGATCTGGTGTTGATCGTCTGCGCGCTGGCCAGCGCCGGCTATTTTCTGGTGGTGTTCAACTCGCCGATGCGTATGAGTACCGGCACGCCATTTGCTCCGGTTGGCATGACCTTCGCCGCCGTGGCCGGCACCGCGCTGATCATGGAACTGACCCGCCGGGTCGCCGGCCTGGCTCTGGTGATCATTGCCCTGCTGTTCGTTGGCTATGTGTTTGCCGGCCCACACCTGCCGAGCTTTCTTGGCTATCCGGGCCTGAGCCTGCAGCGCTTCTTCAGCCAGGTCTATACCGACATCGGCGTGCTTGGCCCGACCACAGCGGTCTCCTCGACCTACATCATCCTGTTCATCATCTTCGCCGCCTTCCTGCAGGCCTCCAAGGTCGGTGATTACTTCGTCAACTTCGCCTTCGCGGTCGCCGGACGTTCGCGCGGCGGGCCGGCCAAGGTCTCGATCTTCGCCTCCGGTCTGATGGGCATGATCAACGGCACCAGCGCCGGCAATGTGGTGTCCACCGGCTCGCTGACCATCCCGCTGATGAAGAAGGTCGGCTACAACAAGAAGACCGCTGGCGCGGTCGAAGCGGCAGCTTCCACCGGGGGGCAGATCATGCCGCCGATCATGGGTGCCGGGGCCTTCATCATGGCCGAGATCACCGGTATTCCCTATACCGAGATCGCCATTGCGGCGGTGATTCCGGCGATCCTGTATTTCGCCTCGGTGTACTTCATGGTTGATCTGGAGGCAGCCAAGACCGGCATGCGCGGCATGCGCAAGGACGAGTTGCCAGTGCTGTCCAAACTGCTGCGCCAGGTGTATCTGTTCGTGCCGATCCTGATTCTGATCGTGGCGCTGTTTCTCGGCTACTCGGTGATCCGCGCCGGTACCCTGGCCACGGTCGCGGCGGCGGTCGTCAGCTGGCTGTCACCGAACAAGATGGGGCTGCGCGGCATTCTGCGAGCATTGGAGCTGGCCGGCATCATGTCGATCCAGATCATCGTGGTCTGCGCCTGTGCCGGGGTGATCGTCGGCGTCATCGCCCTGACCGGGGTCGGTGCGCGGTTCTCCTCGCTGCTGCTGGGCCTGGCCGATGCCAGCCAGTTGCTGGCGCTGGTGTTCGCCATGCTGATCTCAATCATTCTCGGCATGGGCATGCCAACCACTGCCGCCTATGCGGTAGCTGCATCGGTGGTGGCGCCGGGGCTGATCCAGCTCGGTATCGACCCGCTGACCGCGCACTTCTTCGTGTTCTACTTCGCGGTGGTCTCGGCCATTACCCCGCCGGTGGCTCTGGCATCGTTCGCCGCCGCCGGAATTTCCGGAGCCAATCCGATGCAGACTTCGATGGCCTCGTTCAAGATTGGCCTGGCGGCCTTTATCGTGCCGTTCATGTTCTTCTACAACGGCGCCCTGCTGATGAACGCCGGCTACCTGGCGATTGCCCAGGCGTTGGTCACTGCCAGCATCGGTGTCTACCTGCTGTCGGCCGGGGTCCAGGCCTGGTTCCTGCGTCAGGCGGCCAACTGGCCAGTGCGCGCGCTGCTGATCGGCGCCGCCTTCCTGATGATCGCCGGTGGGCTGGTGACCGATCTGCTGGGAATAGGCACCACCATTGCTGCCTTTGTGCTGCAGCGCCAGTTCAGCCGCCCGGCACCATTGCCGCAGGCCTGAACCAAAGCACCCGCCGGCCCTGCGCCGGCGGGTTGTTCCCACCCTCCCGGACCGCTACTCTGAGGTCCATACCCCTTTGGCAACACAACCATGAACTACCGCATCTGGCTACCCCTGAGCATCCTGCTAAGCAGCCTGCTGGCCTGGCAGCTCGGCGGGCTGTTCGGCTACCGGCAACTGGAACGGGAAAGCCGCGAGGATGCCTTCCGCTACGGTCAGTTGCTCGGCAACGAGATCAAACGCTATGAACCGATCGTCGCTCTGGCGGCCCAGCATCCACTGCTGGCTGAAACCCTGCGTCGTCCATACGATGCGCCGCTGATCCTTGAGGCCAACCTGATCATGCAACTGATGGCGACCATCGTCGCCAGTTCCGATGTGTATCTACTCGACCCGCGAGGTCTGGTGATCGCCGCCAGCAATTACCAGCAGCAAGACAGTTTCATTGCCCAGGATCTCAGTTACCGGCCCTATTTCATCGACGCCCTGGCCCAGCACCAGGGCCAGTTCTATTTTGCCTTGGGCACCACCTCGGCCGTGCGCGGGTTGTATTTCGCCTATCCGATCCTGGCGGACCAGCAGGCGATCGGGGTGATCGCCATGAAAGTCCAGGTCGATGAACTGGAAGCCCAGTGGCGCCGCCCTTCGGCCAGCCCGGCCACAGAGATGCTGGTACTCGACAACTACGGCATCAGCTTTCTGGCCAGCCGCCCCGAATGGCTGTATCAGGCCTTCGAGCCACTGACCAAGGCCCAACGCGAGCGACTGGCCAGTGAGCGCCGTTACGCTGACCAACCACTGCCAGTGCTGCCACTGCGCCGGCTTGGTCAGCCGCTGGGCAGCACAGCGCTGAGTGAGCGACTGCAAATCGACGAAAACGGCAGCTGGCGCGAGTATCTGCGGGTACGTCATGAGGTGGCCGAGCAGGGCTGGAGCCTGAATGTACTGGTTGAGACAACACCGGTACGCTGGGTGCGGCTGCGCTTTGTGCTAGGTGCGCTGGTGCTGCTGACCGGCGTGCTGAGCATCGGCCTGTACCTGCGCGAGCGCTACCGGCGTGAAGCCGAACTGGCCGAACGTGGCGTGCAGCTGGAGCAACGGGTTGCCGAGCGAACCGCTGACCTCAAGACCAGCAACCAGCAGTTGCGCGCTGAAATTGCCGAACGCCAGCGTGCTGAACACGAGCTCAAGGCCACCCAGCAGGAGCTGATCCAGGCCGCCAAGCTGGCGGTATTGGGGCAGATGTCGGCGGGCCTCAATCACGAACTCAATCAGCCGCTGACCGCCCTGCAAGGCTACGCCAGCAACAGCCGGCGGTTCCTGCAACGTGGCGATACGGCGATGGTCGAAGCCAACCTGGGCGAAATCCTTGCCCTGTGCGAGAAAATGGCCGAGCTGATTCGCCAGTTCAAGGTGTTCGCCCGCAAGTCAGAAGGGCTGCCGAGTCAGGTCGACCTGCGCCTACCAATCGACGCTGCACTGAAGTTGCTGTTCAGCCGCAATGACGGTGCGACGCCCGAGATTCACTGGCAGCGCCCAGAACAACCGGTGATGGTACACGGTGACCTGATCCGCATCGAACAGGTCATGGTCAATCTGCTGAGCAACGCCGTGCAGGCAGTGGATGGCAGTGCCCAACCACGCATCGACATCGATCTGCACCTGTATGATGACCAGGTCGAATGCCGGGTACGCGACAACGGCCCGGGCCTGCCGGCCAATAGCGAGCAGGTGTTCGAGCCGTTCTTCACCACCAAGCCGCTGAAACAGGGGCTGGGGTTGGGACTGTCAATCTCGCGGCAGATCTCCGAGGCGCTCGGTGGTAGTCTGATTGGCCAGAACCGCGCCGAAGGTGGTGCCGAATTCATCATGTCCCTGCGCCGACGCCAGGCCAACGAGAACCCAGCATGAGTGAAACCCGGGTCATTTTCATCGACGACGATGCCGCCATTCGCCAGGTCATGGCCCAGACCCTGGCCCTGGAGGAACTGCCGGTCGAGTGTTTTGCCGACGGCGCTGCGGCGCTGACACACCTGGATGCCAACTTTCCCGGTGTAGTGCTGTGTGACTATCACATGCCCGGCATGGATGGTCTGGCGGTGCTGCAGGCGCTGAAACGGATCGACGACAGCATTCCGCTGATAATCCTCACCGGCCAGGGCGACATCAGCACAGCGGTGGCGGCCATGCGCGAAGGCGCTTACGACTTCATCGAGAAGCCGTTCCACCAGGACGGCCTGCTGGAAATCCTCAAACGCGCGCTGGAAAAGCGTCAACTGGCGCTTGAGAACCGCCAGCTCAAGCAGCAACTGCGCAGCCTGGCAATGCCTGGCCCGCGCCTGCGCGGCGACTCACCCGCCATGCGCCGGGTGCTGGCAATGATCGATCCGCTGCTCGATACCAACGCCGACATTCTCCTGCGCGGCGAAACCGGCTCCGGCAAGGATGCCCTGGCTCGCTATATCCACGAGAACAGTCCACGTCGCGAACACAACTTCGTCGCCATCAACTGCGGTGCAATTCCGGAGAACCTGATCGAGAGCGAACTGTTCGGCCATGAGGCTGGCGCCTTTACCGGCGCCGAAGGCAAACGCATCGGCAAGTTCGAACACGCCCACCAGGGCACCCTGTTTCTCGACGAGCTGGAAAGCATGCCGCTGGCGTTGCAGGTCAAACTGTTGCGGGTGTTGGAGGAACGCAAGGTCGAACGCCTGGGCAGCAACCAGTTGCAAACGGTCGATGTGCGGGTAATCGCCGCCACCAAGAGCGATCTCAAGCAACTCAGTGATGCCGGCGAATTTCGGGCCGACCTTTACTACCGGCTCAACGTGGTACAAATCGACATTCCGCCGCTGCGCGCACGCAAGGAAGATATCCCACTGCTGTTTCACCACTTCGCCCTGATCGCCGCTGCCCGCTACGACCGCGACAGCGTGCCACTGGATGCGGCCCAGGCTGCCCGGCTGATGCAGCACGACTGGCCCGGCAACGTCCGCGAGCTGCGCAATCTGGCCGAGCGCTACGTACTGATGGGACCACTGGCGCTGGAGCCGGGCGACGCCAGCTTCAGCGATGAACTGCCGGCCGGCCAGAGTCTGGCCGAGCTGATGGACGGCTACGAGCGCTCACTGCTGATCACCACCCTGCAGGCCTGCCAGGGCAGCCTCAAGGCCACCATGCTGCGCCTGGGTATCGCCCGCAAGACCCTGTACGAGAAGATGAAGCGCCACGGTCTGGACAAGGCCCAGTTCCGCGACTGAGTTCAGGCCGTGTGCCAATCCAGCAACAGCGACTCGAGTCCGGCAAAGCGCTGCAAATGAATCCGCACGATTTCCTGCAGTTGGGCCAGGTCGTCGGGATTGTCCGCCGTGCAGTGCAACGCCAGTCCTTGAGCGCCTGCCTGCATCCGGCAAACCCCGATGGCGAAACGCACCTGGCCCTGATGTTCGTCCCACTCGGCCTCGGTCTTGTGGCTGAAGTGCTTGCACAACCGCTTGAGCTGGCGGGAGGCTTCGGCGGTGGCAAACAGGCTTTGCTGTGACAACATGGAATTACCTCGTGAAAGTCGATAACGCGTGGTCGGCCAGCACCACCGGATAGCCCAGCGAACAGGATTCCAGCCGGGCGCTGACACCATAGGCCTGCTCCAGTGCGGTCGCCGTCAGCACCTCGCGGGCCGGCCCCAATTGATAGCGGCCACCCGGCGCCAGCAGCAATACCAGATCGCAGAACCGCAAAGCCAGATTCAGGTCATGGCTGGCCACCAGCGCCAGCGCCTGCCGCTCACGGCTGAAGCGCCGCACTGTGTCGAGTACCTGCAACTGCCAGCGCAGATCCAGCGCACTGGTCGGCTCATCGAGCAATAACAGCCGCGGCTGACGCACCAGCACCTGGGCCAGACCGACCATCTGCCGCTGGCCACCAGACAGCTCAGCCAACCGACGCAGCGCCAGCCCGGTTATCCCAAGATCAGCACAGACCTGCTCGATACGCTGCTCGGTGGCGACCCTCCCCAGCCCCGGGCAGCCAGTATGGCAGGCGCCGTAGAGCATTTCGTAAACCACCAGGGAGTTGCCCTGCGGCAGACTCTGAGGCAGGTAGCCGATCAACTGGTTACGCCGCCAAACCGGCATCTGCTGCAATGATTCGGCATCCAGGCTCAGCTCGCCCCGGCACGGCAACAACCCGGCCAACCCCTTGAGCAAGGTCGACTTGCCGACCCCATTGGGCCCCAGCACAGCCACCAGGCTACCGGCTGGCACCGGTGCCAGACTGAGGTTGTCATGCACCGGCCGACGCCGATAACCGACACGCAACGACTGAATATGCAGGCTCATGAACTGATGCTCCGGCTACGGCTGAGAATCAGGCCGATGAACAGCGGCACCCCGACCATCGCCGTTACCAGCCCGACCGGCAACACCACACCTGGCAGCAGCGCCCGGCTGACAATCGACGACAGTGACAGCAGCAAGGCACCGGCCAGCGCGCTGGCCGGCAGAAAGAACCGGTGATCCTCGCCCAGCAGCAGCCGGGCAATGTGCGGTCCAACCAGCCCGATAAAACCGATTTCGCCGACAAAGGCCGTCGACACTCCGGTCAGCAGACTGACCCGCAGCAGCGCCAGAGTCCGCAGACGCCCCACCCGAATGCCCAGACTGCGGGCCTGCTCTTCGCCGGCGCGCAGCGTGGTCAGTTGCCAGGCCTGCGCCATGGCCATGGCCAGACACAGCGCCAGCACCAGCGCCACCAGCGCCACCTTGGGCAAATCAGCGCGGGCCAGACTGCCAAGGGTCCAGAACACAATCTGCTGAAGGGCGTCGGCGTCGGCAATGAACTGCAGAGTACCGACCAACGCGTTGAGGCCGAACAGCAACGCAATACCGAACAGCACCAGCGTATGCACCGCAGTGCCCAAAGCCCGCGCCACCAGCAGTAGCAAACCACAGGACAATGCGGCGCCGATAAAGGCCGCCAGCGGCAGCATCAGTTGCGGCCCCAGGCCGAACAGGCTGACATTGAGTACGATTACCAATGACGCGCCCAAGGTTGCCGCAGCACCGATGCCCAGCGTGAAGGGGCTGGCCAGCGGGTTGTTGAGCACGGTCTGCATCTCTGCCCCGGCCAGCCCCAGCGCCGCACCAACCACCACGGCCATCAAGGCATAGGGCAGGCGTATATCGAAAATGATCACCTGGGTGGCGGCGTCCATCGGCTCTGGCGCCACTACCGCCCGCAGAACATCCCACCAGCCGAGCCCAGCCGGGCCAGTGGCCAGATCCTGAACCAGACTCACCAGCAGCAGCGTCAGCAGTAACCCGAGCCAGGCCCACCGGCGCCACAGCAGGCGCCGATAGCCTTGCACCAATCCGGTGGCCGGCAGCACTTCGATTTGGCTCACAGGTCAATCCAGTAGGTGCCATCCAGCACCTGTGGCTGGAACTCGGCGTAGAACTCGGCCAGGGTCTGCGCCGGATCCAGATCAGCGAACTGCTCGGGATACAGCCAGCGGGCAAACACCTGGACCGCCACCACATTGAACGGGCTGTTGTAGAAGCTGTGCCAGATCGCATGCACCCGCCCCTCACGTACCGGAGCCAAAGCCGGCAAGCCATAACGCCCGGTCACGCCCTGCAGCGAAGCCCGCGCCTGGTCCGGGTTGACCCCGGGTCCCAGCACCACGTAGCCGGCATCGGCATCGCGCAGGCCGGCCGCGCCAATCGCCGAGGCGATATAGTGCTGCGGTGGCTGGCTGAGCAGCAATTCCAGGTTGAGCATGCCGCTGTCGCCGGGCAGCAGACCATTGGCAACATTGTCGCCACCGGCGGCCTCAAGCAGATCGGCAAGCATGCCATTGGCCATGCTTTCGCAGCAGCCATCGGCCCGCCCGGCACGACTGTGAATGAACACACTGGGACGCGGCTGGGTGGTCGGCAGACGCTCGCTGACCTTCGCCAGCTCAGCCTGATAACGGCGGGTGAAAGCCTCGGCACGCTGTTCACGCCCCAGGGCTCGCCCCAGCAACTCAATGCTGCGCGGCGTATTGAGCAACGGCTGCTGACGGAAATCGACGAACAGCACGGTAACCCCGGCCCGCTGCAACTGCTCGACCAGCCCGCTGCGGCTGCTGTCCGGGCCATGCCCGGCAACGCTGAAGATCGCCAGATCCGGGCGCAGGGTCAGCACTTGTTCCAGGCTGAAGGTATCGGCCGAACCCTGGCCAATCACCGGCACCTCGGCTAAACCCGGCAGCGCCTCGACAAACTGGCGATACCCCTGCGGGTCAACCAGTTGGTAATCCTGCGGCATGCCGACCAGACGCTCGGTCAGTGCCTCGCCCTCAAGCACCGCCAGGGCCGGCAGCAGCCTGCCCTCGCCAAGGATGATCCGCTCAACCCGATCAGGAATCGACACCTCGCGTCCGGCCAGATCGACCACACTGGCGGCGACCGCCGGCCAGGCCAACAACAGGCCCAGCCCCAGGCCCCCGACGTAGTTCAACATCTTGTTCATCGTCAACCTCAGTAGCGCCAGGCCAGACCGGTACGCCACTCACGCCCGGCCTCGGCAGACCCAACCACGCCGTCATAACCCGGAATGCCTTCAAAGTCCTCGTTGCTGGCATGGTCGAGATACTGTTTATCGAACACGTTCTTGAGCGTCAGGCTCAAGGTCAACTGATCCTGCTGCAGCGGCTGCCAGCTCAGATACAGGTCATGGACGCCATAACCGGGCTTGTCGACCGTACCGACGCTGGTGCGCAGGTTGTCGAGACGACGCACGAAACGCCCCTGCCAGCCCAGCTCCAGACGCTCGCTGGCGCGCCAGTCGCTGTGCAGTATCCAGGTGTCGCCCATGCTGGTACCCAGTCCGTTGTGCTCGTAGACATTCAACCGCTGACCATCAATGCGAGCATCGTTGCGGTGGAAGCTGATCCCGGCGCTGACCTGTGACCAGTGGTAGGCCGTGTTCAACACAAAGCCCTTGGAGCGCAGATCGCCGCTGTTTTCGTACAGCCGCGGGCCACCGAGAAAGTCGGCGATCACATCACGGATGTCAGTCCGATAGAGCTTGCCGCCCAGGCTCCAGTCACCCTGCTCGTACTCGAACCCCAGTTCGGAAGTACGGGCCTTCTCGGCCTTGAGGTTCGGATCATTGGCAGCGCTGTCGAGCTTGAACGCATCGCGAATCTTCGGCCCACGCAGAGCCCGGCTATGGCCGGCCAGCAGGCTCAGGTTGGGGGTCAGCTCATAGCGCAGATTCACATTCGGGCTGAAACCGGTGTCCTTGAAGCTCTGGTCGGTCGCATCGTCGAGCCGGTAACGGTCATAGCGCAGCCCCAGTCCCAGCAACAGGTCACGAGTCACGCGGATGCTGTCCTGCACATACAGCCCCATGACACTGCCGGTTTCCTTGTTCTCGGAACGGTTGCCGGCCGGCCCGGCGGTGACCTTGTCATCGCGGTAGTCGATACCGTACGTGATCCGATGACTTCCCAGCTCGCTGGTGTTGCGCAGATCCATGCCCGTCGACTCGACTTCGCCGTGGTACTTGCCCCACCGATCGAACACGTCCTGGGTCAGCTCGGTGGTGGTGTGGTACAGGGTGGTTTCCAGCGCCAACAGCGGGTTGGCGAGCGGTTGCCAGGCATGATTGAGGGTGTAGGTTTCACGCACGCTCTTAAGTGGATAAGCACGGTTGAAACCACTGACCACCCATTGCGGACGCTGGGTACGCTCACCCTGGTCTTCGCGCCGGTCATAACTCAGGCGCAAGGTCTGATCAGGCGTCAATTGCCCCACCAGCTTGGCAAATCCCAGTTGTTGCCGCGCGCCCGTGCCAAACACTTGATCGCCGTTGCCATCGTCGTAGTCGTTCTGATCCTGATAGGTCGCCACCAGCATGCCCGACCAGTCCTGATTGAAACGGCCATACAGGCTGGTATTGACCTTGTAGCCTTCAGCGTTGCTGTAATAGGTGCCCTTGACCAGCGCGCCCATCTGCTGGCCAGGACGCAGCAGATCCTCGGGGTCCTTGGTGACGAAGCGGATGCTGCCACCCAGCGCTCCGGGACCGGCTGTCGCATCACCGGTACCGCTCTGGATATCGGCGCGCTTGAGCAGCTCGGGCTCGATGCTGATGCGCCCGGTGTGGTGGAACACCTGACCGGCCTGTTGGGCACCATCGATGCTGATGTTCAGCAGGGTATCTTCAATCCCGCGCAGGTACAGTTTCTGCGCAGCGCTGTGGCCACCACCGACATTGACCTCGACATCGGAGCTGAATACATCCTCCAGATCACTGGCCTGATAGCGCGCCAGGGTTTGCGCTTCAACGCTGTGCCGCTCGCCGGACTCGGGGCTGGCAGTCACCTCGGTGGACTGCAGTTGCAGTGGCTGATCCTGGGCCTGCACATGCCCCCCCAACAGACTCCCGGCCACCACAGCCCCCAATACCGACAACCGACTTGGACAGCGATTCATGACTCCCCCTATTTAATAAGAATAAATCTCAACAGGGACGGATTCTCATTTGTGTAAGGTCACGGTGGAATCACTTTTACATTTGTTACCTTTGGGTAATTGGATCAGCATCTGCAGACCGCCACCTTCACGGTTGCACGCCTGGATAGTGCCGCCGATGGCAAGGATCTGCCGGTGCGCCAGGGCCAGCCCTAGACCAAAGCCGCTGAGGCCGGACAGGTCGGTCCCCGGTACCCGGAAGAATGGCTGAAAAATCGACTCCAGCCACTGCTCAGGCACCCCGCTACCGCTGTCGCTGATACTCAGAAAATAGTCCTGTTCGCGCTCTTCAAGCCGGAGTGCGACCTGCCGCCCGGCCGGGGTATGGGTCAGGGCGTTGCGCAACACATTCTCGACCGCCTGCCCCAGGGCCCGGTGGTTGCTGGCCTGCAACTGCGCTTCGGCCGGCAGTTCGGCCAGTAGCTGCTGCTGCGGAAATTCGAAGCGGGCGTCGTCGATCAGACTGTCGAGCAACGCGGTCAGATCGACCAGTTCATCGCGCAGGTCCGGCGCCTCGTTTTCCAGCCAGGCCAGGGTCAGGGTGTCTTCAACCAGCCGGCGCATGCCCTGGCTGTCAGTGCGAATACGCTCAAGCAGACGCTGGCAATCCTCCGGGTCCTGTTCGGCCAGGCTGACCGCCATGTCGATACGGGTCAACGGGGTGCGCAGTTCATGCGAGAGTTCAGACAGGCGCTGACGCTGGGTCAGGATCAGTTGACCGGTGCGCTCGGCCATCTGGTCAAAGGTCTCGGCCAGGGTCGCCAGTTCGTCATTGCGACTGCCCAAGAGATTCCTGACCCGGACCCCGTAGGCACCTTCGCTGAACTGTCGGGTGGCCTGTTCCAGCCGGCGTACCGGCTGCATCAGATGCTGGTAGAGCACATAGCACAGCAAACTCAGCAACCCCAGCGGCAGTACCAGTTGCAGCAGCATGCGCGAGGAAAACCAGTAGTTGCCTGGGCGCATGCGCTGCGGCAACTGGATCAGAAAGTGCGTCTGCTGGTCGCTGAAGGGGATGTCCATGATCGGGTTTTCACTGAAATACAGGTGAATCTTCCACGACAGATCACGGCCCAGCCCGAAGTGCTCGACAAAGCGAGGCGACAGTTCTCCAGCCAGCGCCTTGACCTCGGCACTGACCACTGCGGCCCAGGTGTTCTCCTGCTGCTGCAGGGTCTGCAACCAGCGCGCCAGCGCCTGATCGTCGCCGGCCTGGTGCAGGGCTTCGGCCTGGGCCGCATAATTGCGCAGGGTCTGCTGATGGCTCTGGGCAATGAAGCTCATGGCTTCCTCGGCGTGCCAGGTCAGCTGGGTCACCAGCCAGAACAGCAGCATGCTGCCCAGGCCCACCAGTAGCAGCAGCTTCCACAACAGTCGGTGATTCATAAGAACTGGTAACCCCGGCCATGCAGGGTCTGCAGTTGGTCTGCCGCCAGCCCGGCCTCGCCCAGACGCCGGCGAATGCGGCTGATGTGCATGTCCAGGCTGCGGTCATAGCGGCTGTAATCACGCTCCAGCACGCTGCGATACAGATAGGGTTTGGATAAAACCTCGCCTCGTTGCTCGACCAGCAACCACAGCAGCCGGAACTGGATCGGAGTCAGCTCGACCAACTGCCCGGCAACCCTAACCTCCTGACTGACCCGGTCAAGTTGCAGACTGTCGGCGTGCAGCCGCTGCGGGGTTTCACGGCGCTGCGGCTCATGCGGCCGGGACCGGCGCAGGACCGCATCGATCCGCAACTGCAACTCGGTCATGTTGAAGGGCTTGGCCAGATAGTCGTCAGCACCATGACGCAGGCCGCGAATGCGTTCCTCCTCCGCGCCACTGGCGGTCAGCATGATGACCGGGGTCTGGCGCTGTTCGCGCAACCGGCGCAGCAGACTGAAACCATTGAGTCCGGGCAGCTTCACGTCCAGCAGCACCAGATCATGGGGCTCGCTCAGTGCCACCTGCAGGCCAGACTCGCCATCATGGCAGTAACGCGCCAGATAGCCCTGGTGGCTGAGCAGACGACACAACTGGCTGCACAGCAGCCGGTCATCCTCGATTACCAGAATCTGTCCCAGGTGCGCACAACGCCGGTCCGTGGGGGCGGCAAGCATGCTCATCACTCCAGATGAAAATGCTTATCATATAGATTGAGTAAAGAAACACAACCGCGGCCGAACACGGGGCGAGCGATAGCGCCCGCCCCGCCCTGACTCAGACGTCCTGGGGTCGGCGTTGCCGCTCGTAGAGAAAGCGCAGCACTTCGGAACGGTACTGGTTGTAGCGGGCATCGCTGGCCAGCGCCAGACGATCACGCGGGCGCTCCAGCTCGATATTCAGCACTTCGCCGACCTTGGCCGCAGGGCCATTGGTCATCATCACGATCTTGTCCGACAACAGCACGGCCTCGTCGACATCGTGGGTCACCATCAGCACAGTGTTGTTCAGCTCAGCCTGGATCGCCATCACCGAGTCCTGCAAGTGGGCACGGGTCAGCGCATCGAGCGCGCCGAACGGCTCATCCATCAACAGCACTGTAGGCTCCATCGCCAACGCCCGGGCAATCCCGACCCGCTGCTTCATGCCCCCGGAGATTTCCGCCGGGTACTTGTGCATGGCATGTTCCATGTGCACCAGGCGCAGGTTGTGCTCAATCCATTCGCGCATTTCGGCCCGGCTCTTGCGGCGCTTGAACACCGCTTTAACCCCCAGTTCGACATTCTGGTAGCAGGTCAGCCAGGGCAACAAAGCGTGGTTCTGGAACACCACTGCCCGCTCCGGCCCCGGCTGGGTCACTTCCCGGCCCTCCAGAATGGCGCCACCCTCGGTAGCCTGCAGCAGACCGGCGACGATATTCAGCACGGTTGATTTGCCGCAGCCGGAGTGGCCGATGATCGATACGTACTCGCCCTTGGCGATTTTCAGGTTGACCCGGTCCAGCGCGCGGAAGCTGCCGCCGCGTACCGGGAAGTCGATGGATACTCCGCTCAGGTCAAGGAATGAACGAACCGTGGCCGGCTCGGTCGGGGTTGCCTGTTGCGGCTCGCTGACAAGATCCTTGATAGCGTGAAGGACTGACATAGTGTGCTCTCCTGTACTCATTCCGTACTCATTGGGCCGCGGTCTTGTCGTGGGACAGGCATTTCTGCAGAGTGACCATCAGCCAGTCGAGCAGAAAGCCGATGATGCCAATCGTCAGCACCGCCACCATGATCCGCCCCAGCGAGTTGGAGCTGCCGTTCTGGAACTCATCCCAGATGAACTTGCCCAGGCCCGGGTTCTGCGCCAGCATTTCGGCGGCGATCAGGACCATCCAGCCGATCCCCAGCGAAATCCGCAGACCGGTGAACATCATCGGCAGGGCCGCGGGAATGGCGATCTTGAAAATCCGGGTGGCCAGCGGCAGGCGGATCACCCGGCCGACATTGATCCAGTCGCGATCGATCGAAGCCACCGCCACCGCCGTGTTAATCAGCGTCGGCCACAGCGAGCAGAGCATCACGGTGATCGCCGAGGTGACGAACGCGCGCTGGAACCAGGGGTCGTCAGAGACATACACGGCGCTGACCACCATGGTCACAATCGGCAGCCAGGCCAATGGCGACACTGGTTTAAGCACCTGTACCAGCGGGCTGATCGCCCCATAAAGACGCGGACTCAGGCCACAGGCTACGCCAATCGGGATCGCCACCAGACTGGCCAGGACGAAACCGGCGAAGACGGTCTTCAGACTGGTGAAAATCTGATCGACAAAGGTCGGCTTGCCGGTGTAGCTGCGCCAGCGCACTTCAGCGTTGGGGTCGGCTTCCAGTAGCCGGGCGTTGCGTTCGACCTGACGCTCGAGAAAGGCCCGCTCACGCCCGCGCTCGGCCTGATGCTCGGCATACAGGTTGCCGGCCTGCTCCCAGACCTGAACGGGGCCAGGCAAGTCGCCCAGGCTGGTCTTGACCTGGGCCGCCAGCGCCGACCACAGCAGCAGGAAGATTGCGATCGCCAGCAGCGGCAGACCGACCCGGTTGAACAGCTCACCGAGCTGTTCGCGCAGGTTCTCGCCGCGCACCAGGCGCACCACCGGCACCATCCAGGTGAAGCCGGTCATTTCAAGGTAGTGAATCAGTCGATTGGTCATGTTCATGCACCTCAGCCCGGCCCCGCAGCCGCGGGGCCAAGGCGTTTCAGAGTTTCTGCTCGCCCTTGAGTCCGATCGTCAGGCTGTTGAGGTAGTCGTTGGGGGTTCGGCCATCGAACACCACACCGTCGATAAACTCGCTCTGCGGTGCCCGCATGCCGTCTTCCGTGGCGAAGTCAGGGAACACCGAGGCCGGCAGCTTGCCTTCGGCGATCAACGCCTCGGCGGCCTGGCGGTAGACTTCCGGGCGATAGACCTTCTTGGCCATGTCCAGATACCAGCTGTCAGGCTTGTGCTCGGGGATCTGACCCCAACGGCGCATCTGGGTCAGGAACCAGATGGCATCGGAGTAATAGGGATAGGTCGCGTGGTGACGGAAGAACACGTTGAAGTCCGGCACCTGGCGCCGATCACCCTTCTCGTATTCGAAGGTGCCAGTCATCGAGTTGGCGATTACCGCCTCGTCCGCGCCGACATAGTGCGGCTGGGCCAGAATCTTCACCGCCTCAGCGCGGTTGGCGTTATTGTCGGCGTCCAGCCAATGGGCGGCCCGGATCAGCGCCTTGACCACGGCAATGTGGGTGTTGGGGTGCTGTTCGGCCCAACTGTTGCTGACCCCGAACACCTTCTCCGGGTTGTTGCGCCAGATTTCGTAGTTGGTGATCACCGGCACCCCGATGCCCATGAACACGGCCTGCTGGTTCCACGGTTCACCAACGCAGTAGCCATGAATGGTGCCGGCCTGAAGCGTGGCCGGCATCTGCGGCGGCGGGGTAACCGAGAGCAGCACCTCGGCATCCAGCTGGCCGGAGGTATCACCTTTGTGCGGGGCGTAATAGCCGGGATGAATGCCACCAGCGGCCAGCCAGTAGCGCAGCTCGTAGTTGTGGGTCGAGACCGGGAACACCATGCCCATCTGGAAGCGCTGCCCGCGATCGCGGAAACTCTCGACTACCGGCTTGAGATAATCGGCCTTGACCGGATGTACCGGCTTGCCGTTCTCGTGCGGAATATGCGGCTTCATCGCCTCCCAGATTTCGTTGGAAACGGTGATCGCATTACCGTTGAGATCCATGGAAAAGGCGGTCACCACATGGGCCTCGGTGCCAAACCCAATGGTTGCGCCAATCGGCTGGCCGGCCAGCATGTGCGCACCGTCCAGCTCGCCATCGATCACCCGGTCGAGCAACACCTTCCAGTTGGCCTGGGCCTCAAGGGTGACGAACAGCCCTTCATCCTCGAAATAACCGCGCTCGTAGGCAATCGCCAGCGGCGCCATATCGGTCAGCTTGATAAAGCCGAACTTCAGATCTTCTTTCTCCAGCGGCCCGGCAGCTTGAGCCAGCGCGCTGCTCAACAGTCCGACCCCCAGCAGCGCTGTCGCCAGTCGCCGGCCAATGGTTGCCAACCCCGGGTGTGCCCGATTACCTGCATGTGACATGGAATAGCTCCTCGATAAAGTGTTGGTTCGCCGATCAGGACGCAGGCCGGACTCCTTGATGCAGGCACAAAAAAAGGCGTCCACGTTCACAACCCTGTTCACGGTCGTGTCGGTGGACGCCTTTGCCCTGAGATCAAATTGTCAGGCCGGCCGCCTCATCTGCATGCCTTGCCCCTGTCCCGAATAAAGCAATGGCTGTACCAACTTTTATCAACCCATTGAAATCAAAAGATAAAAACAGCCTTCACGACCATCGCCAGGGGCACCCCTGCCTGCTGGCGGTGCGCATCAACATTCTGACGCACTGTGCTTGTGCAAGGCCTGATCAGACCGGCCAGGGTGGTATCATGGACCGTCTGATCAACCGCGCAGTCCAAGGAATACCCATGCCCCACTCTCTCCTGTCACTGGCCGAACGCATGCCCAAGGCCGAACTGCACCTGCATATCGAGGGCAGTCTGGAGCCTGAACTGGTGTTCCAACTGGCCGAGCGCAACCAGGTCAAACTGGCCTATGCCGATATCGACAGCCTGCGCGCAGCCTATGCGTTCAGCAATCTGCAGGACTTTCTCGATGTCTATTACGCAGGCATGTCGGTACTACTGACCGAGCAGGATTTCTTCGACCTGACCTGGGCCTATTTGACCCGCGTGCAACAGGACAACGTGGTGCACGTGGAGATTTTCTTCGACCCGCAGGCGCACCTGGAGCGTGGCGTCGGTCTGGACGTGCAGATTGGCGGCATCCGCCGGGCCCTGGAACAGGGCGAACGTGAACTGGGCATCAGCTTCCGGCTGATCCTGTCGTTCCTGCGTCATCTGAGCGAAGACAGCGCCCTTGAAACTCTGGCACTGGCCCAGCCGTTCGCCGAGCAGATCGACGGCTTTGGCCTCGACTCCTCCGAACGCGGGCATCCGCCGAGCAAATTCGCCCGGGTGTTCGCCCGCTGCCAGCAACTGGGTTACAAGATCACCGTGCACGCCGGTGAAGAAGGCCCGCCCGAGTATGTCTGGGAGGCGCTGGACCTGCTCAAGGTTGATCGCATCGACCACGGCAACCGAGCATTGGAAGATGACGCGCTGGTACGCCGGCTGGCCGCCGATGGCCTGACCCTGACCGTCTGCCCGCTCTCCAATCTCAAGCTGTGTGTGGTCGACGACCTGCGCCAGCACCCGATCCTGCGCATGCTCGATCTGGGCCTGAAGGCCACGGTCAACTCCGACGACCCTGCCTACTTCGGCGGTTACATCGGCGACAACTACCGGGCCCTGATCGAACACCTGTCGCTGACCCGCGAACAGCTGTACCAGCTCGCACGCAACGCCTTCGAGGGCGCCTGGCTCGATGAGCCAAGCAAACAGCGCCACCTGCAACGCCTGGAGCAGGTGTTCGCTGAGACGGGCAATTGACCGGCGGGCAGCGATACCCTTTGTCTTGACCACGACAATCGGCCACAATACGCGCCGATTGTCCTTTACCTCCGCCTGGAGCCGGCTGGCGCTGATGTGCCGTGGCTCCCTGCCTCAGCACGAACCGAACAGCACATGTCCAACGCCATCGCCAAAGAAGTCGCCAAGCGCCGTACCTTCGCCATCATCTCGCACCCGGATGCGGGTAAAACCACCATCACCGAACGGCTGCTGCTGATGGGCCAGGCGATCAACGTCGCCGGTACGGTCAAGGCGCGCAAATCCGACCGCCATGCCACTTCCGACTGGATGGCGATGGAGAAGCAGCGCGGCATCTCGGTCAGCACCTCGGTGATGCAGTTCCCCTACCGCGAGTGCATGATCAACCTGCTCGACACCCCCGGTCACGAGGACTTCTCGGAAGACACCTACCGCACCCTGACGGCGGTCGACTCGGCGTTGATGGTGCTCGACGGCGGTAAAGGGGTCGAGCCACGGACCATCGCCCTGATGGAAGTCTGCCGACTGCGCGACACCCCGATCGTCAGCTTCGTCAACAAGCTCGACCGCGACATCCGCGACCCGATCGAACTGCTCGACGAGATCGAGGCGGTACTCAGCATCAAGGCCGCACCGATCACCTGGCCAATCGGCTGCTACAGGGATTTCAAGGGCGTCTATCATCTGCAGGGCGACTACATCATCGTCTACCAGCCTGGCCACGGCCATGAGCGTACCGAGCAGCAACGGATTCAGGGGCTGGACTCAGCCGAGGCCCGCGACTATCTGGGCGATGTCTACGACAGCTTCGTTGAAGAACTGGAACTGGTGCAGGGCGCCTGCCACGGTTTCGAGCCCGAGGCCTTTCTCAAGGGCGAGATGACCCCGGTATTCTTCGGTACCGCACTGGGCAACTTTGGTGTCGATCAGGTGCTGGATGCGGTTGTCGACTGGGCGCCGGCGCCGCTGCCACGGCCGGCCAACGAGCGCCAGGTGGAAGCTACCGAGGCCCCGTTCACCGGCTTTATCTTCAAGATCCAGGCCAACATGGATCCCAAGCACCGCGACCGGATTGCCTTCATGCGCATCTGTTCCGGCCACTACGAAAAGGGCATGAAGCTGCACCAGGTACGCACCGGCAAGGATGTCCGGATTGCCGACGCCCTGACCTTCTTCGCCGCCGAGCGCGAGCATCTTGAAGAGGCCTGGGCCGGCGATATCATCGGTCTGCACAACCACGGCACCATTCAGATCGGTGACACCTTCACCGAGGGTGAAAAGCTCGGTTTCACCGGCATCCCGCACTTCGCCCCGGAACTGTTCCGCCGGGTACGGCTGAAAGACCCGCTGAAATCCAAGCAGTTGCGTCAGGGGCTGCAGGAACTGGCCGAGGAAGGTGCGACCCAGGTGTTCTTCCCTGAGCGCAACAACGACATCATTCTCGGCGCAGTCGGGGTATTGCAGTTCGATGTGGTCGCCAGCCGGCTGAAGGAAGAATACAAGGTCGAGTGTCTGTACGAGCCGGTCAACGTCTGGTCAGCACGCTGGATTGAGTCGGAAGACAAGAAGAAACTTGAGGAGTTTCGCAACAAGGCGGTTGAGAACCTGGCAGTGGATGGCGGCGGTCACCTGACCTACCTGGCCCCGACCCGGGTCAACCTGAGCCTGACCGAAGAACGCTGGCCGGACATCCGCTTCCGCGCTACTCGCGAGCATCACTGAGGCATCAGAAAACGCTGAGCAACCACGCCAAAGTCTGGTGGCTCAATTGACGCTCCCCCTGTTTTGGACCGTTAGATGCCAAGGATGGCATCTACGAGCCCCCAAGGACGGGTTCACGGCGTGTCCAAAACAGGGGGAGCGTCAACTGAGCCTACGCTGATCCCATTTGATCAGCGTTTACACTAGAACGCCACCTGCCCCATCAACCAGAACTTCTCGGTATCGACAAAGAAGTCATCCGCCGAATAGCGCGCATACTTGGCGGTCAGATTGACCTTGCCGATGGCCTTGCTCGCCTGCAGGTTGACCTCGCTGCCGTAGTCGATGCTGCCGCGATCGGACTTGAAGTCATGATAGACCGCCATCAGCCCCACGCCGTAGACTGAACCGGCCAACTTCACATGGCGGTCGCGCAGGCCGTTGGCCGGTGTGACCAGGAACACGTCCGCCCAGCCATTGAAGGCATGCGCGGTGGCCAGTGGGGTGCTGAAGGCACTGTCCTTGACGCCCAGGACTTCATAACCGGCCCGTCCGGTGACCCCGGCATACTGCAACCCCAGCTCGGCAAACTTGTAGCGGGCATTGATATCCTGACTGTCCTGATAATCATCCTGACGTGCCCACTCCAGGGTATAGAGCAGTTTGCTGCTCTCGGCGAGCTGGTAGCCACCGGTGAAACGCAGGCCCTTGGTAGCGCTGGAACTGGCCGACGTATCCTGATCTTCCAAGAAGTAACCGTAGGCGGTCAGGGTGCCCAGCCCAAACCCGCTGTAGGAAGCATTGAGCAGGTGGGACTTCATGTCGATCTCACCACGCGGCGAGTCCTTGCCGAAGATCCGGTGCACCTTGTCGAGATAGGCGTAGGACAGCGTGGTGTCGGGCAGCGAACGGTTGACCACGGTAAAGGCGTCGAAGGTCTGCTCGTTCTGGCGCCAGCCAACATTGCCAATGAACCGGGCATTGTCATAGATAATCCGCTGGCGACCGTACTTGAACAGCGTATCGCTCAGCCCGGCATAGCTGAGAAAGGCCTGATTAACCTCGGTGCCCTTGGGGTCAGCAACCACCGGGTACTGGGTCTTGGCGCTCGGACGCAGGCTCGCATCGTTATAGCGCTGCTCACCCAGCACACTGACGTTGTCGAACTCAACAAAGGCACCCAGCCCTTGCCAGGTGCCGGTGGCGTAGTTGAGTCGGGTACGCAAAGTCGAGGCATGGGCGTTACGATCAAAATTGTCCTGATCGACCCGCTCATAGCGATAGCGCAGATCCAGCCCGGCCTTGCCCTCGGTCAGTGCCTCCCACAGCGATGGACTGTCAGCGTGAGCTGCCGAGCTGGCGCCAGCCAGCAGCACAGCCAGACTCAACAGGGTTTTGCGTGGTGCTTGAAAATGGATGCTCATCGTGGTTTCTCCCCCAGGTGATGGCAAAAAACGCGCATAAAAAAACGTCCACCCAGTTGCTTCCCGAAGGAGCAGCTGTGTGGACGCCTTTGCCCAGAAATATTGGTTTGGCCAGCAGCATCGCCGCTGGCCGCTGCTCCCGCAGCAAAGCCCGTGCCAGTAACAATAACGTCATGTTTTTCAAGCCGAAGTCTTCCTGGCTTAGTCGGACTCAGGGGCCAGAGCGCTCCGCCAGCGCGCAGTGCGGGCAGTCCGGCATCCGTTCTGGTGCACTGCAATGATCAACAAGCCTGATGAGCTTCACCTTGATGGGCATCAAAATCTTGCAGTCCCCCCCCACAGGCGCGAAGCTACCCCCATGAACTACATCGACACTCACACTCATCTGGACTTCCCCGACTTCGACCCGGATCGCGAGCAGGTGCTGGCCGATAGCCGGCGCCTGGGGGTGCGGCGTTTGCTGGTGATGGGGGTCTATCGCGACAACTGGGAACGCTTGTGGACGCTGGTGCAAGCGCACCCGCAGCTATATGCCGCCTTCGGCCTGCATCCGATCTATCTACAGCAGCACCGCCCCGAGCATCTGGCGGAGCTGCGCACTTGGCTGGAGCGCCTGAGCGGGCATCCCAAGTGTTGCGCCGTGGGTGAAATCGGGCTCGACTACTTCATCAGCGAGCTGGACCGCGAGCGCCAGCAAGAGCTGTTCGAAGCCCAACTGCAGCTAGCCGCCGAGTTCGAGTTACCGGTACTGCTGCATGTGCGCCGGGCCCATGCCGCGACCATCGCCACCCTCAAGCGCTGGCGACTCAAGCGGGCCGGCATCATCCACGCCTTTGCTGGCAGCCGCGAGGAAGCGCGTGAATATATCAAGCTGGGCTTCAAGCTCGGCCTGGGCGGCGCAGCTACCTGGCCCCAGGCCCAGCGGCTGCGCCGGGTCGTTGCCGAATTACCGCGCGCGGCGCTGGTACTGGAGACCGATGCCCCGGACATGGCTCCCAGCTTTCAGGCCCACCAGCGCAACAGTCCGCAGTGGCTGCCCGAAATCGCCCAACAGCTGGCCGACCTGCGCGGTGAGTCACTGGAGGAGTTCGCCAGCGCCTGCCTGCATAACAGTTGTGAATTATTCGGCTGGCCGGCCACGCCAATGCCCTCGGGCTAAAGCTCTGGTAGAGTCTGGACATGAGGAATAACTGAGTTGGGAGGACACCTATGATCCTGGGGATTGCCCTGTTACTGATCTGGCTGATTTTGCTGATCCGTTTTCCCCGGGTCATGGTCCCGGCCAGCGGCGTACTGGTGGCCCTGGCTCTGCTGCTGGCGGCTGGAGTCGGGCTCAAGCAATGGTTCGACGGCCGTAGCGCAGCGCAACTGGAGATTCGCATTCAGTACCTGCCCGAGGCCTGCGATTTTGGCCGGCCGCTACAGGTGCATATTGAAAACCGGGGCGAGCGCACCGCCAGCCGGATCAGCTGGCAACTGCTGGCAACTCAGCCGGGCTACAGCAGCAACTTGCTGGATGTTGCAGTGACCGCGACCAGTTACCAGATCGACCAGCCGCTAGCCGCAGGGGAAAGCTGGCAGCGCTGCTATGCGGTCCCGCGGCTGCGCAGCGGCTATCGTGCACCCGATCTGGAGTACCGCGCTGACCGGGTCCGCGCCGAATTCCGACGTTAATCCACACATTACGCCAAGAACAACAAGGAAAACCGCATGAGCCAACCCGTTGCATTGATCACCGGCTGCTCCACCGGCATTGGCCAGGCCCTGGCCAATGTCTGCCTCGATGAAGGCTATCAGGTCTGGGCCACCGCTCGCCGCCCGGAAACTCTGGCACCACTGGTCGCGCGCGGCGCGATTGCCGTCGAACTTGATGTCAATGACGCCAGCCAGATTACCGCCTGCGCCGAACGCCTGCGCCAGCAGGCCGGGCGCCTGGACCTGCTGATTAACAATGCCGGTTATGGTGCCATGGGGCCGGTCCTGGATGCCGACCGCGACACCCTGCTCAAACAGTTCGATACCAATGTCTTCGCCCCGATCCAGCTGGTACGGGCCACTGCCGACCTGTTGCGCGAGGCCAAGGGCCTGATCGTCAACATCGGCAGCGTCTCAGGGGTAACCACCACACCGTTCTCCGGGGTCTACTGTGCATCCAAGGCCGCGCTGCATGCGCTGTCTGACGCCCTGCGCCTGGAACTGCACCCGTTCGATATCAAGGTGCTGACCGTGCAGCCAGGGGCAATCGCCTCGGACTTCGGCAATAACGCCACAGCCGCCATCACCATGGACGAAAGCTCCTGGTTCAAGCCCTGGGAGAAGGCCGTGCAGGCACGGGCCAAGGCTTCGCAGAAGTCGACATCGACCTCGGCGCTGGATTTCTCCCGAGAACTGATGAGCTATATCAAGAATCCACTGCGCCCGGAAGTCGCGCTGATCGGCACCAGCAGCCGCAGCATGGTCCGGATGAAGCGCTGGCTGCCCACCTCGATTCTCGACAAACAGTTGCGCAAGCGCTTCGGCCTGGACAACAGCGCCGGCTGAGCCGCGTTCAGGCGCTCAACTGTAGAGAATTTCCTCCGCCTGCCGGTCAGCAATCTCAGCCGGCGAGCGGCCCTCGGCCTGGCTTTGGGCAAAGATACTGTCGAGCCGATCACCAATCTGGCGGATGCGCAGCGCGATCTCGCCCTTGCTCATGCCTTTGTGGGTGAGCGCCACATACAGCAGTCCACCGGCGTTGATCACATAATCCGGGGTATACAGGATACCCCGCGCGTCCAGCAGATCGGCGGCATCGGCATCGGCCAGTTGATTGTTGGCAGCGCCGGCCACAGCGGCGCAGCGTAGCTGGCCGATACTCATGGCATTGAGCACCCCGCCCAGGCCACAGGGGGTGAAAATATCGCAAGGTGCTTCAAACACCGCATCCAGCGCCACCGGCTGGGCGCCCAGTTCGTCCACCACCAGGCGAACCTTGCCAGCATCCAGATCAGCGACCAGCAACTCCGCCCCTTCGGCGACCAGTAGTTCAGCCAGCGCATGACCGACATTACCCAGACCCTGAAGCATAATGCGCACACCATTGAGGTCATCCTGGCCAAGCCGGGCCCGGGCTGCGGCACGAATGCCAGCCAACACCCCGAGCGCAGTCTGCGGCGAAGGATCGCCGGCCCTGGTGGTGCTAGTAACATGCTGGGTTTGTTGAGCAATGCAATCCATGTCGGCCGGACTGGTACCACTGTCGACAGCGGTGATATAGCCCCCGCGCAAGGACTCGATGCAACGGCCGAAGGCCTCGAACAGTGCGGCGCGATCCTCGACATGCGGCGGGCGGATGATCACCGACTTGCCACCGCCTTGCTCCAGCCCCGCCAGTGCGGCCTTGTAACTCATACCCCGAGCCAACCGCATGGCGTCAGCCACGGCCTCGTCCAGGCTAGCATAGGGCTGGTAGCGACAGCCCCCCAGCGCCGGGCCCAGGCGGGTATTGTGAATCGCAATGATGGCCTCCAGGCCAGTCGCTGCATCGGTGAAGAAGTGCAGGGCTTCCATTCGTTCCGATCGCATGGCTGCAAACATGAGGTGCTCTCCTGCTTTTCCGAGATGCCTGAAATAACCATACACACTAATTCTGGTCATTGCCCACTTCGGTTTGGCAAACTTGCCGCGCCTGACTCTGGAGAATAATGACATGCGCTGGTTACTGCCCTTTTTCACCGTACTGCTGATGGTTGGCGTCAGCATTCCCGATGCCGAAGCCCGTCGCCTGGGAGGCGGCAAGAGCTTCGGCAATGCGCCGGCCCATCAAAGCCAGCCGGCCCAGCGCCAACAGGCGCCGCGCGAGCAACAGGCCGCGCCCCGGCAGC
>WPCH01085819.1_pt1 | contig 115445 bp, 89 predicted proteins | sample 5399881 | NCBI WGS metagenome assembly WPCH01 (sample SAMN12869468, study PRJNA574797) | sludge metagenome | isolation source: wastewater treatment of pH5 | place: China:Beijing | collected 2019-05-20 | reverse complement strand
TCCAAAGAGTGTGCTTTTGCCTTTGTTATCTTAACAAAAACTTCGCTTCCGTCCGCTATCGTAGAGCTTAGTGGCTTCCCTCTTGCTGTTAATATTTGATCATCAGTTTCAGATTCTTCAGGCAAAGAAAAATTAACTAGCCTGTCATCTTTGGTCCTGCCCGAGAAAGTTTCGTCATCTGTTTTGCTCAAACCGCTCACCAGTACATAGAGGGTTTTGTCTAAGCATCCTTCATTTGATTCCACACTATGCTTGTTCTGCAAGTCAAGCAAGCGTTCAAATCTTTCCTGTATTTCAACGTCGGACACACTTTGGCTCCAGTCGGCTGCCGGTGTACCACTGCGGGGACTGTAGATGAAGGTGAAGGCACGATCAAACTTGACTGTCTCCATAAGTCTCAGTGTATCTTCGAAATCTTCCTCTGTCTCCCCCGGAAAGCCGACAATTATATCGGTACTTATGCTTATACCGGGCCGGGCTGAGCGCAGTTTATTCACCAGTTCCAGGTAATGCTCTGATGTATAATGCCGATTCATCATTTTTAGCAGACGATTACTGCCTGACTGCAATGGTAGATGAATATGTGCTTCTATAGTTTCATATTTCCCGATAACTTCAATTAGCTCATCGCTTAAATCTTTAGGGTGGGATGTCATGTATCTGAGAACACTCAGATCGGGAATCTGCGCTATCTCTTCTATAAGCCGGGCGAAGGATGGGAAGTCCTTGTCGCCTTTTCTTCTCTTATCGTTACCGTAAGAATTTACATTCTGTCCGATAAGCATTATTTCTTTGGCACCATTGTCTACGGCACTTTTTGCTTCCATAAGAATAACATGAGGGTCACGGCTGTTTTCTCGCCCTCTGGCATAGGGAACGATGCAGTAGGTACAGAAGTTATTGCAGCCTGACATTATCGAGATCAGGGCACGGTGTTTATTCTCGCGCTTGACCGGCAAAGAAGGATAAGTCATCTCCTTGGCCTGGTCGGTCAAATCCACTATAGAGTGTTTCTTTTGACTGACTGATTCATAAAGTGCCCGGGGCAAATTTCCCATATCACCTGCATTAAGCAGAAAATCAATATAAGGGAAACTTTCCTTAAGTACACTGTTATGGTTTTCCTGACCAGGCATACAGCCCATGACGCCGATGCGGCGTTGTTTTTCTTCACTTCGCCATGTCTTCAGATTGCCAAGGTTACCATAAAAACGCCTATCCGCATTTTCTCTGACACTGCAGGTATTAAAGATTACGATGTCAGCTTCCTCAATACTTGGAGCCGCCTCAAGACCCATATGCTCCAGAAGACCTGCAGAAATTTCACTGTCATTATCATTTTGCTGGCAGCCGAAGGTACGTATAAAATAGCTGAGCGGCCGAGCTTCATTTATGTAAAATTCTTCTGCCCCGCTGCGTATTGCGTTTATATAAAAATCTATATTCATCATTTTTTTATTCACTAAATCCTACATTGTTTTCAAAATTTATCGTGGCAGTGGATGATAATCAGACCACAGGAAACGTTTAAATATCCATTTTTCCCTCGGTAAGTCTTCTTTCAGACGCTTTTCTTCCCTTTCGTAGAAGCTAAGGAATGCAGATAGATCTTCCGGAGCGATAAGTAGTCCATCCGGATCATCGTAATATATTTTTTCCGTCAGGTCCAAATATACCTGATCAATCTTGCTTTTACCTTTCAAATTCATACGACCGACAAATCCACGGATGGTTTCACCATGATATCTACTTTTTGCTTCAAGCCTCCACATAGCCTGCAAATCCATGTCGATTTTACTGATTAAGTCTCCTGCTGAACTTTCAGCCAGTCTTTTATGTAGATATTCAGGCTTATGCCGCTGTCTATATACACGGTAGCGCCAAAGGATATAAAGCCATATTGGTGAGCTGAAAAGAAGTATATAGAATAATAGTTTTACAATAGAGATCAGAGCTTGCAGGAAGGATGAACTTTCTTCAATTTCTTCAGGCTGCTCTTTCTCCTGGGTATGTTCTTCCTTTGGAATAACTTCTGTTGGTGCTATGGTCTCTGTCGGCTCAGTTCTGACTTCTGTGGGCACTGTCACTTCGCCGGGATCCTCTCCACCAGTGTTATCCATCTGATCCAGAGTTGAAGACGGAGTGGCGTCAATCGGAACCCAGCCTAGACCATCAAACCAGACTTCAGTCCAGGCATGTCCGTTTTCTCCACGCAGTTCACGAGTTGCTCCTGTATCGGATTGAGGAACAAGAAATCCCTCTACATAGCGCGCAGGGATTCCGGCACTTCGCAGAAGAACTGTCAGGGCGGTGGCAAAATAGGTGCAGTATCCTTCACCTGTTTCCAGAAAATACGTGACAAAGTCGCGGTCTCCAGGAGGTGTCTCTACGTTAAGTTTATAGACAAAATTATCAGCAAGATAGGATCGGATGGAAGTCACGCGTTCTGCATCACTATAGCCGGAACCATAGACCATTTCTCCAAGTGCAGGGTGTAATTCCTGTAGAACCGGTCTTAATGTAGGCAACTGAGGCAGATTAAGCCAACGTGACCTGTCCTGGACTGACATCTGACTTTCCGGGAACAAGCCGATCATAGATTCCAGAGTTTCCGTATCATGCAATTTACGCACAGCAAACCATTGTCCCAAACCACGATAGCCATCTTGCGAAATGCGTTTGTCCAGGTACAGGTTCCCACTTTGGTTGAAATAGACATTAAAAGAACCCGAATCCAGACTTACGAATTCATCAGGCCTGCCACCATGGAATATTACCTGCTGATCATGCACAGGTCGCAGTTCAAAAGATCTGTCAGGCATGATCTGACGAACAAGAACATCATCGCTTTTATGTAAAGGGCCTAAAATTTGCGCCTGATCTGATGCATTACGTGAATGACCCATCAACCAGTTGGGATTCATACCATCAATTGTCCAGCCAAGTCCCGTATACTCAAAGTAAGCAGTTCCCCGCAAATGAATGGAGCGTGAGTCAGTATTAAGATACATATAAGTTTCATCTAAAAGTTGCGGTGTACCACCCAATCTGTTTTCCTGGGGATAGTAGCCGAGATCTTTTAGAGAGAACTGCAAATATGGTATAGACGAGGGTTCCTGGTATCGCTGACCGAATAAGCGTGACATATTATCATCAAATATCTTCACGTAAAAAGCACTAGCAGGAATGAGTGAGTTCAAGAGCATCAGCACTGCCAAAATAAATATGCTGATAGGTACTGCCCTCTTACGCCGGCTGTGTTCATTCGCGTTACTTCTGTATTTAATCCTCTTTGCAGACCTGAAAGCCAGCTTATGTTTACTTTCTCCAAAAGTCCAGATCAGCAGAATGACCAAGACCGAGCCTGCATAGGCCAGCTGCATTTTATTCACGCCGACATGTTCGGTAATCTCTTCGGCAAAACCAAAGAGCAAGGAAGAAAAGAGAAAAGCTAGTATCGGCAAAGGCCTCCAGAGTAGGATCAGGGCAACTAAAAGAGACAGGACCACAACGAAGCCCGTACTGGCAACAAAGCCGGCTTCCATCAGCTCTATTTCAATTCCCAGACCATAAGACAAACGATTATAGAGCAATTCAAAAATTAATCTGAAAGCCTGACCTAAAGTACCCAGTAAGGGTAATCCCGGGGCAAGAGCTCCAATAATAGCCAATGACAGCAACAATAGTACTAAGCCGGAGATTGTTTTTGAAAAACGGATTATCAGATAGATTAAAGCGTAACTGACAAAAATGGTCAGTCCCTGTTGGAGTATATTTACTTCTAAATTAAAAGCTATCATCCATAGTGGAGAAATTGAAAAAGTAAAAAGAAAACATAAAACAAAGCGCCGTAAAATCTGCCAGGATTCGCCATAAAAGAACGAATCTCCGACACTATTCTGAGCACCGACTTTTAACAGTAAATTTGCTGATAAATTTTGTGTTTTATTCTCTTTCGATTTCACTTTTTCTTCCGTTCACGTAAAACTCCGCTCGAGGCAAAAATATACACAAAAACATCAACCCCGGCTAGGCGCATACGATCAAATGCCTCCTCCATTTCAAAACTCGGCGGTTCCTCTATGAAATAGAACAGGCTGACATAACGGACCTGCTCTTTCAGCTTTAATATGGTGGTGACAGTCCGGTAGCTAAGTCTTGTGGTCAGCAACAAATAGCGATCAGCTGAAATCTGATCTAATTCATTTACGATCATCGCACCTATCTCAGGAGTTGAATCTATCGGTAGCAGGGCAAGCTGGCGCCGGTAAGATTGCAGGTTTTCAATTTTTCTGCTGAAAGTTGCGGCGGCTGACTTTTCACCTGTTTCTAAACGAACATATAGCTCTTTGTTGAGAAATTCATGCAAAATCCCTGCTGTGGAATCGAGCAGCAAATCGCGGCGACTAAGTGCTTTATCCCAATCCAATGCTGACTTATACTCTTCAGTAGCTGTATTTTCATCGACCATAACTGCTGTACGCATTTCAAGCGGCTCTTCATACTGCTTAATCATCGTAGATTGCAGTCTGGCGCTGACTTGCCAGTGGATGCGGCGGGTGTCATCACCCGGTGTGTATTCCCGCAGTGTATCAATTTCATCACTGCGATCATCAACCCGCTTGCGTTCAACATTGCCGTCTTTAGTTTCGCGCAGAGCATTTACTGCTGCTGTAGAATCAAAGGATGCAACCGGCAGCACCAAAGTTTGCATGCTATCTTTATCAGAACTGTATTTATATTTAGCCTGTAAAATACCGAGTACGCCACGCAGGGATACATTGACTTCATCCAGATGCAGCCAACCGGTGTGCCTTGCCTCCATACTTATAATGATTTCTTCCCTGTTACCTGGAATCAGACTCAGCCGCACAAGGTGCTGTTCCGGTTCCAACGTTCTATCAGTCAGACCATACCAGGCAGTAACAGTTATCTCCGCAGGAAGGAACAGGGTCTGAAGTAAGATTGAAAGTTTGAATTCAGCAAAATCACCGCGACTTGTTTCTGCCTGATGTTCAACCTGCCCGATTCGAATGCGGCTGCGCAAATAAATCACTTCTAATATGGAATATATCAATAAAATCAATACAAAAAGTAAAGCTATTTTGAATACAGCCAAACCAAAATAACTCACTCCGGCCAGGAGCGGTATAATCAGCAAAACTAAGAGTACGAATAAAACTGTCATCTTTGTGCAGGGACTTGAACTGTTTCCTTAAGTGACTCAATTATGCTGCCGGCTTCAGCACCGCGCAAACGTCCCTCTGCCCTTATTATAAGGCGATGATCAAATACATAATGCAGCAAGCTCTGAACATCATCGGGAATGACGTAGTCACGGCCGCTGAGCAATGCTGCTGCCTTGGCAGCCTGCAGGAGCATCAGAGATGCTCTTGGGCTCGCTCCAAGTTCAACATCGGGATGGCGCCTGGTTTGCTGAGCTAAGTTTGTTATATACACCTTAATAGCATCAGCTACATATACCTGTCTGGCCTGGTCGCGTAGCCACAACACATCGGCGGAAGTTGCGACAGGCAATAAATTCTCGATCGGGTTCTCAGCGGAAAAACGAGACATTATATTAATCTCTTCCTTAGCTGTCGGATAACCAAGCGTCATTCGGAACATGAAACGGTCCAGCTGAGCCTCAGGCAGGACATAAGTGCCCTGTTGTTCAATAGGGTTTTGTGTAGCCATAACCATAAACGGCTGCGGGAGCTCATAAGTATTCTGGTCCACTGTAACCTGATTTTCCTGCATAGCTTCCAATAATGCCGATTGAGTCTTGGGCGATGTTCTGTTGATTTCATCCGCCAGCAGGATCTGCGTCATAATTGCACCGGGTTTAAAAGTAAAGTCTCCGGTTTTTTGATCAAAAATATTATAACCGGTAACATCTGACGGCATAACATCAGGAGTAAATTGAATGCGTGCAAAATTCAGGTCCAGAGAACGAGCCAAAGCTGTCACCAGTGTTGTCTTGCCGATGCCGGGTACGTCTTCTATCAAAACGTGTCCGCCTGCTGTCAGAGCTATCAGCAATAAACGGATCGTCTTATTTTTTCCAACTATTACTTCTGAAACATTGTTCTCTATATCTTGAGCTAAGGCGCAGGCCTTATCGGGATTTATTGTCATTATTGTCAGCTCCTCTAACCCTCATATCACCGCTGGCCCACAATTCATGTGCACCGGTGATCTGCCGGGGGATATTTTCATTTATTTGTGAATAACGCTGCTTAGCGCTATTATTATCTGATTTTTCTTCATCTTTACTCAGCTTTCCTGCTTTTCTTCCCCTTTTGCTGTTCCTCTTATCCACCACACGTGCAATGGAAGCAATTTCAGGCCTGTTCAAAAGAGCTTTCAAGTTAGAAAGAGCAGAACCTTCAACTAAAACTATCATGTCAGAACGTTCGATCTCTTCAGATGTATCAAAGGGCTTGAGCATGATAAATCTCTGGCGTTTTGCCTGAGGATTACGTGTCAGGTATGCCCTGATGTATGAAAAGTTCGGCATCATTCCCAGGGCAAGCATAGTCGATAGGTCACGATCGCTGTTGCGCATTATACTCTCACCGTAGAGCACCCCAATGCGTTCAATAGATTCCAGAGGCATTACTATACTGCGATATGGCCCCTCAATGATTAGTTCATCCTGGCGGTTAAGCAGCAAAATGCTATCACGACTTAGTGTAGTCGAAAGACCTGACACGATCGCGACAGCTCCAACCCATTTAGCTTTATACTTTTTCATGGCCTTTTGCAATTTCAAGGACAGGTGCGCATTTTTAACAAACAGGTAGAGTAAAATTGCTGCCGATCCAGCAGCAAGCACTATGCCGAGAACAAGAGGCATAGTACCCTGCCACATAAGAAATATCGTAGCAATGAAAAAGATAAGCAAAGCGATAATCATAAGTATTTTTCTATTTTAACACGTCTAATCCCGATCATAAATAAGTGGAACAATTTGTCCGTCTTGTTTATGGATCGAATGTGCCGGTACAGTTCTTCTAACTGATGACAAAGGGTATACCCTGCTTGACGCGCCTACCATGCTTCCGGGGTTGAGAACTGCGTTACAGCCGACCTCTACGTTTTCAGCTGCAATAGCTCCAAACTTGCGCAGATGTGTAGCAATGTCGCCAGCTTCTGTACGCACTAATATATCCGCTCCGTCTGCTCTCAGATTTGATGTGATAACACCTGCGCCAAAATGTGTGCCACTGCCAAGTATGCTGTCACCGATATAATTGTAATGGGGGGCTTGTACATTATTAATAAAAATACTGTTCTTCAACTCTGTAGAATTGCCCACCACGCTTCCGGGCCCGACAAAAACATTTTCCCGTATAAAGGCACCGGGTCTTATCTCAACATTTTCACAAATAATAGTTGGGGCCAGCAGCGTAACATAGGAAAACAGTTTAACTGATTTTGCCAAGTATACACCCGGCGCGTACTGATAGAACTGATCTTGCGGCAAGTTATGCTGAAGTGCCAGTATAAAATTTCCGATCTCAGGCAAAGCCTGCCACGGATACTCGTGTTTCAACAAAAACTCAGTACACATTGAATCAGGAGACAGTGTAAAGAACTTCGCAGTCTTCAGTTCACTAAAGGCCATTTGATTTCTCCTCTCATAACAGAAAGAAAGCTTTCGATTTAAAAAATGCCTCTGAAGTGAAGCTTCAGAGGCAACTGGTCGAGGTGACAGGACTCGAACCTGCGGCATCTTGCTCCCAAAGCAAGCGCGCTACCAACTGCGCTACACCTCGATAAAGAGCTAATCCATTCTAATTGTAATGCTCTTATCCGTCAAATGTCTTAGGCTGTGTTTATTCAACACCGCCTGTGTAGCGGGGCAGCATATTCTGAAAGCCCTTTTCATCTGCTGTCATCAGCTTTACAACTGAGTTCACCATCATTTTCATTGAGTCAGCTACTTTATTATGGTATTTTTCCGCTATGTCAAGAACCGAGAGCTCTGTACACGCAAATAAGACCAGACCCTCATCAGCAGTGTATTTATCCAGGATTGAATCAAGCTGCGGGATACGCGTCTTCTGGGTCTTTTTAACATGATAAATTGAACGCATAACCAGGTCTTTATCCTCTTCCTCGGGATAGCGCAAATCAAGCCCCAAAGCTTTTGCGTAATCAAGGTAGACGTTTGAGACATATGTGCCGCGCGTTGAGAAAAGCGTTACCTGCCTTTCAGGATGATTTTCCTTCAGCAAGTGAACGGCATTCTTAACCATATTAAAAAATGGTATCGGGCTAATCTCCTGCAGTTCCCTGTAAAAGGTATGGCTGGTATTACATGTCATTGCTATCAGGTCGATCTCGTTTTGCGCAAAAAGTTCAATATCCTCAGCAATAGCAGCTATCAAGTTGCTGCCGTCACCACTTTCTACTGCTTCAGTCCTATCCGGTATACTGGCGTGACCTGATAAGATCACGTCAAAATGATCCTGATCACATTTGGCAGGAGTTGCTTCAATTAACATTCTATAAAATTCGCAGCCGGCCAAGGGGCCCATGCCTCCGATGATTCCGAGTCTTCTCATTTTTCTACCACCTTATCAGTAGTCTATTTATTCAGTCATGCTAATACTTTAGCCGGAAATTATATCTTCGCGTGCATTGTGATTGCTCTTAAGGATACACCGATTTATGTAATTTTGGCACATAGTTTCGAACAATAATAGCACCGGTAACGAAAGCAATTATGTCTGGACTTTCTCCACAGCTGAACGGTTATTCCTGCCTGCTAATAAATCAGTATGATTATACATGATACAATGCAGATAATAATAAGCGGACGCGCTTTTTCTTATCGGCTTGACAGACCTTGTTATCTTACTTATAATTCTGTTTGTTGCCGTCAAAAATGATTGCGCGGGCCATTAGCTCAGTCGGTCAGAGCAGCCGGCTCATAACCGGTCGGTCCGGGGTTCAAGTCCCTGATGGCCCACCACAATATCATTTTTTTACATGGGGGAGTTCCCGAGCGGCCAAAGGGGGCAGACTGTAAATCTGTTGTCGACGACTTCGATGGTTCGAATCCATCTTCCCCCACCATGAAGAAATCGTCTCCCCCGGGAGACGATTTCTTTTAAGACATATGCCGGTGTGATGGAATAGGCAGACGTGTCGCACTCAAAATGCGATGGGGGAACCCCCGTGCCGGTTCGAGTCCGGCCACCGGCACCATCTTGATTTTCTTTTGTCATTTAAATACTGTCTGAGCATTATCTTCCAGGTATATTATGGTGTCTAACTATCTGACGGTGTGAAGAAAATCTCAAAATTCAGGATTCCATCTGCAGCTTCCAGCAGAACAACTGACAGCGCATTTCCTTCGCCTATGTAGTTAAATATCTGTTCTGATCCTTCTGTTATTGATGGATTCCCAGGGTCCTGCTCCCATATATTTGAGCTGACATGTATTTTCTGTGCATTCGTATAGTAATTGTTAGCCCTGGACATAATCACATCGGCATAGCCGGCTGCATACATCCCTTCGTCCGACCACTCATAGACCATCACCTGGAATTCCGTCATCAGCGGAACCACTCTGGGCCAGTCTGTCGGCATCGTATACATATTAAACAGTGGCTCTCCTTCCGGATCGAACAGGGTCGGCCCGGGCTCCGGCTCTTCCGTCTGTGGCACAGTCGGCTCTACCGGTTCCGTTTGAGGCGGAGAGGTCGTCCTCTCAGGACTTGCCTCCTTAGTCGTTTGAGGAGTAACTGTTGGCTTGTCACCATTGGCAGAGCATCCAAAAACTGAAGCCAGTAGAAAAATCATTATTACCACACATAAAATCAATCGATTTTTCCAGTTCATTTGTACTACCTCCTGACATAAAGTTTTATTGCATGTACCTAATAATTATTAGATATAATGCTTATTTTTACACAATACACACTGAAATGGCAAGCTCATTGTAGTGAAAGTAACACGCAGCGACGTTGTAAAAGATTTAACTTTGGCATTAGTTATTCATAATAACGCTGAGAAAGGATATAGATTAAGACTGAATTTCCTTGATAGCTTCCTGTACGATATATTCTCCTGCAGGAATCAAGCCCTCTTTACCGGCAGCAAGCAGCGCCTGCTCGGCCTTCTCCGCTGAAACAGAAGCAAATGAATTATATTGTAGAGGAGACGAAAAGAAATACATTTCTTCGTTTTTTGTAGGATGTCTTAAACCCAAGCCTGCTGCGTGCAAGGCCGGTGAAGCCAGTTCTTTGTCGGCAGCTGTCATATCACTATATCGATAATCTCCCAGTATCGGGCAGCCTCTCAAGGCCAATTGAACACGGATTTGATGGCGTCTTCCTGTATCAAGTCGAATTAAGATCAAACTGCGGTTCAGTTCATAATCATGCAAAAGCAGCTTATAAGACAACTCGGCTTTGACGCCATTGTGTTCACAGGCTGAACGGACTCTCCCATCCAGGGGCTTTCTTGTCAAATAATCAATGAGAACCCCGCTCTTTTTATCCGGTAAACCGTGACAGAGGGCAATATAATCCCGTCTCAAAGATCGACGTCGGATTTGATCAGACAACCTGGAAGCTGCCTTTGATGTCTTGGCGAAGACCATCAGGCCACTAACCGGTCGGTCCAGCCTATGAACCAGACCAAGAAAGGCCTCACCCTTCTTCCCTTCATTGACTCGAATATACTCTTTTAGAAGAGCCAGCATGTCCGGATCTCCGCTATTATCAGCTTGTGAAAGAATCCCTGCAGGCTTTACCACAACCAAGAGATGGTTATCCTCATATAGGATCGGGATTTTCGGCATGATTTGACTCCTCTCTTTGATATCTAATTAAATTCTAGCTTATTATAGCAATGACACAGTTATAATAATAAACAAATGGCAATAATACAGCAGACACAAAGGAGGCAGGTTGTGGGTAAGTATATTTTGGCCTTGGATCAGGGAACTACAAGTTCCCGGGCTTTGTTGATTGATCGTGAACGAAATATTATTGCCAGCGCGCAGAAGGAATTTCCGCAGTATTATCCTAAGGCTGCCTGGGTCGAGCAGGATCCGATGGAAATATTCTCCTCACAGTTTGCTGTCATGAATGAGGTAATAGCCCAAGCTGATATTGCCGCAGAGGATATCGCAGCTATCGGCATCGCCAACCAGCGTGAGACAACAATTTTGTGGAACAAAAACACCGGGCGGCCTGTCTACAATGCCATTGTTTGGCAGTGTCGCCGCACTGCCGATATTATTGAGCAGGTGAAAAAGGATGGGCACTCGGACTACATACGGGAAGCAACCGGCCTCGTACCTGATGCATATTTTTCCGCCAGCAAAATTAAATGGATTTTGGATAATGTTCCTGAAGCACGTGTGGCAGCTTCCGCAGGAGATCTTCTCTTCGGAACAGTTGATAGCTGGTTGGTTTGGCAGCTTACTGATGGTGCAGCCCATGTCACAGATTATACAAATGCCTCTCGCACTATGCTTTACAACATAGGAGAGTTGACCTGGGACAAGAAGTTGCTGGAAATCTTTGACATTCCCCGGTCCTGCCTGCCTGAAGTGTGCAACAGCAGCGAGATCTATGGCTATTGTAATATACAGGGTCATAAGGTACCTATTGCCGCCATCGCCGGAGATCAACAGGCCGCACTCTTCGGCCAGCGTTGCTTCCAGCCGGGTCAGATCAAAAACACTTATGGCACAGGTTGCTTCCTGCTTATGAACAGCGGATCTAAGATGATCAGCAGTGAGAATGGCCTTGTCACTACGATAGCTTCCGGGATCAAAGGCAAGATTAACTACGCATTGGAAGGCAGCATTTTTGTTGCCGGTGCTGTTGTTCAATGGCTCCGCGATGAAATGGATTTTTTCAAACACAGTTCAGAATCCGAGTTTCTGGCAGAAAAAGTAGAAAACAATGGCGGTGTCTACTTCGTCCCTGCTTTTACCGGGCTTGGAGCTCCCCACTGGGATCAATTTGCCCGTGGCCTGATTATAGGACTTACACGCGGCAGCAAAATAGGGCACATCAGTCGTGCTGCTCTGGAATCTATTGCTTATCAGACATATGATTTAGTCTCTGCTATGGAAAAGGACAGCGGAATTTCACTTAAGGAGCTCTATGTAGATGGAGGTGCTGCTGCCAACAATTTCCTAATGCAGTTTCAGGCAGATATCCTCGGTCTTACTGTGCATCGGCCGTTAATTCACGAATCCACTGCATTGGGGGCATATTATCTTGCGGGTCTGGCAGTCGGCTGGTTCAGTGATACCGATCAAATTATAGATTTAACCGGAGAAAAAGAGAGTTTCTTTGTTCAAATGCAACGATCGGAAGCAGATGATTTATTGAAAAGCTGGCATGAAGCTGTTAAGAGGTCCAAGGGTTGGGCGGAACAGGCCTGAGCGTGATATAATTTAACAAAATGTCAAAGGAGGTCTTATGTCAATAACTCCACATATACTAATAGCTGACGATGATCCCGTTGTTCACGAGTCTCTCGGTTTATATCTGGATGCAGAAAACTTTACTTACGCTTCCGCTTATGACGGCGAGGAAGCCTTGAGCATGGTTCAGACGGAAAAACCTGATTTGATTATATTAGATTTAATGATGCCTAAAATGTCCGGCATTGATGTCTGCCGTAATATTCGCAAAAACAGTAATATACCGATCATTATGTTAACTGCAAAGGGCGAAGAAATAGACCGTGTTTTGGGGTTAGAACTAGGAGCTGATGATTATATCGTCAAGCCTTTTAGCCCGCGCGAAGTTATTGCCAGAATTAAGGTGGTTTTTCGCCGGATTCACGATGCTGAGCAAGGTACTCATAATCAATCTATTCTTCGTTTTGACGGACTGGAAATTAATCTGGATAATTACCAGATAAAAGTTGATGACGAAATCGTAGCTTTCACGCCTAAAGAAGTCGAGATTCTCTATCTGCTGGCTTCTCATCAGGGACAAGTTATGAGCCGAGAACAAATCTTATCGCAGGTCTGGGGCTATGATTACTTTGGTGATACCCGTACTGTTGATACACATATTAAGCGGATCCGTCAGAAGATCGATACAGATAATCCCAAGTATGCATTGATTACCGTATACGGAGTGGGCTACAAGTTCGAAGCAACAACATGAGAAACAGCTACCTGGTTCGCCGCTTTTTCACGTTGCTGATTGCAGCTGTGATACTCTGGACTGTGCTGACCATAGTCTTTTATACTTTTGTAGCACAGCCTGTTTTCACCCGCATAAAAGTCGGTGAAATCCTACCGCGTGCCGAACGACTGCTCAATGAACATTCTCCTGCTGCTTCAGGCGGTGTGGTAACTCCGTTTTTCGCACAATCAGTACTTCAGGCCTATGAGCTTTACGGCAACTGGCTTTTTGCTCTTAATGAAAATGGAGATCTGGTCATTAGTTCCCCCCTGCCGGAAAGCCTTGAAGCTGTAGAGCAGGAAATTATGAACATAGTTGTCCGTGAACATGATGGTCTCATGTCCGGAGGAGGGACTTTGCATCAGACGGAAGAGAATCTGACTGCAAACGCAGGACGTTTTATTGTTCTTTCTCTTGCCATGACGGATAAAAAAGACCCTTCAAGAAAAGTCGGAAGTTTAATTGTTCTGCAGCCCATGGAGGAGATGAATGCAGGTATCCAAAGTCTAAACTTCGCTCTCATAACCTCTTCAATTATCGTTCTTGTAATTATGGTGGTTCCGGTGGCTTATGCCGTTTGGCATTCTTTCAGGCCTTTGGATAAAATACGCCAGATCGCTTTGAACATGAGCAAAGGAGATTTCAGCCAACGTGCCAACGAAGATCTGGAAGGAGAAATGGGTGATCTTGCGCGATCTATCAACTATCTCTCAGAGAATCTGTCGATCCTTTTCCAGGAGCTGCGGGATCAAAGCAGCAATTTGCAGCAAATAATCGACGGTATTGCAGAGGGTATTATCGCTGTTGACCGTGATGGAAATATTATCACCTATAATAATCGCCTGTGGGAGGTCTTTGGTCTTGATGCAGGTGATGAACAGTACGGAACACCCGAGCGTTTTCTCGAGATGCTCAGGCTTGATACACAATTTATCAAGGCAATTGATACCCGTTCCACTATTTCCTATGTTATTTCTAAGGACCACCGACAGATATCAAGCACCATTACACCACTATTTTCTGAGCAGGATGTCGTTACGAGCGCCGTAGGCCTTTTCAGAGATATCACAGAATCGGAGCGTTTAGAGCAGACACGACGTGATTACGTGGCTAATGTTTCTCATGAGTTGCGTACTCCCCTCACCTCCATGAGAGCCTTGCTGGAACCTCTGGCTGAAGGCATGGTGAAATCTGAAGATGTAAAACAACGTTACTACGAAATTTTGCTGCGTGAGACTATGCGCCTGTCTCGCCTGATCAATGACATGTTGGAGTTATCACGAATACAGGCAGGCACGGTCGGCATTGAGTTGGATGCAGTTAATCTCTATTCTCTGATTTCCCGTCTCAGCCTGCGTTATATTCCGATTGCCTCTGACCACGACATCGATCTTTCAGTTGAAGGCTTAAGCGATGATCTGCCATTGGTCTGGACCAATGAAGACCGCAGCGAGCAGATTTTCATAATTCTTTTGGATAATGCGATAAAATTTACGCCGGAAGGTGGTTTAGTCAGAATTGTAATTTCAAATCACGATTATTTCGCCTCAATTTCCGTTGTAGATAACGGAGTAGGCATAGCTCCCGAAGACATTGACCATGTCTTTGACCGTTTTTACAAGGTTGACAAAGCTCACAACCAGCCCGGTACCGGACTGGGTCTTTCTATAGCCAACGAAATTGCAACACAAATGGGCCAGAAAATCACAGTACAAAGCGAAGAAGGAGTAGGCACGGCCTTCACAGTGACTATGCCATACGCTGATGAAATACTGCAATCAATGGATAAGCTGAAGGATGTCTATGACAGTGATGCGCATTAACCGCTACATTGCTGCAAGTGGTTACAGCAGCAGGCGTCAGGCTGACAAATTGATTGAGGCTGGGATGGTAACTATCAACGGTAAAGCTGCACAACTGGGTGCTGTGGTGGAAGCCGGAGATTTGGTCCAGGTTGCAGGCCGAACCCTGTATCTGCCCGACGTGGAAGATCTCGTTTACATAGCTTTTAACAAACCACCCGGCATTGTCTGTACTGCCAATCCGAAAATAGCTGATAACATTATTGATTTCATAAACTTTCCGCAGAGAATTTTCACTGTAGGCCGGTTGGACAGTGATTCACGGGGACTGATTTTGCTCACAAACGATGGCAAGATCGTCAATCCCCTGATACATGCCAGAAATCAACAATCCAAGGAGTACCGAGTCAAGGTTGATAAAGTTATCACTGAGGATTTTTTGGATAAAATGAGAACAGGTATCGCTATTTTGGATACGGTAACACTGCCTGCTAAAGTCGAACGCATTAACAAACACGAATTTTTTATAGAAATAAAACAGGGTCTTAATCGTCAAATCAGACGTATGTGTGAGGCTCTGGGCTATAAAGTTATTGATTTGCAGCGCATCCGCATCATGGATATTACTTTAGATGGACTGGAAGAGGGCTCCTGGCGCTATCTCAGTCAAAATGAAGTTACAGCTTTAAAAGCGCTTGAAGACGGAGCTTAGACTTTCCCGGGATCGAAGGAAAGGCAAACTTCGAATCCATCCTGGCATAATGCCCTGTAGCTTACACCTGCTGCGTCAAGCATCCTCTTGGAGGCTTTCACTATATCAGTCTCCGCATATTTATCAGACAAATAGATAATCTCCTTAATACCGACCTGAATAATTGCTTTGCTGCACTCATTACAGGGAAATAAAGGCACATATATACGGCAGCCCTGCATCGATTGGCCTGCACTGTTCAAAATCGCATTTAATTCTGCGTGGCAGACGTAAGGATATTTAGTATCTAAAAAGTCACCTTCACGCGCCCAGGGAAACACGTCATCACTGCAACCGAAAGGCAGTCCATTATAGCCGACGCTGACCACCCTGTTTTGTGGAGACACTATACAGGCTCCCACTTGAGTGCTGGGGTCCTTGCTCCGCTTTGCCGATAATAACGCAACGCCCATGAAATATTCATCCCAGGATAAGTAGTCTTGTCTTTTCATAAATCTCCTTAGCTATCTTCGGTCGGTTCATCATTGGTCGCGGCAGATTCATCCGTCACATCCGAATCACTAACATCAACGGATTCGTCTGTGACATCAAGATGGAGATAACTCCGCTTATATCGATGCTTCATTTTATCAGAAGTTCTATTTTTTTCTCTTTCAACAGCTTGTTCTGCATTTTCTTCAAGTATTTCTTCAAATACAAGTTCCCGTTCATCAGATAGATTTGTTGATAAAGAACTATCGTCTATGTCAACCTGATCAAAGCCTTGATTCTCTTCTTCATCGGGCTCGGACAGGAAGCTATCAGAAACAATGTTTTCACCTGCAGCGGCCTGTTCCCTCCTCTTTTTCAAGAACGCAGATGCAGCAATGGCAAGAATGAATACACCCAATGCCACAACAGATATCAAGAGGCCTTCGCTCAGCCCTTCAGGCCGGAAGAGCATGGTGATTCTATGTTCACCGGCGCTGACAGGAATAGCCATCAATGCCTGATCTACCTTACGGACTTCCTGTATCTCGCCGTCAACCCAAACTGTCCATCCCGGATCGTAGGGTATTGATAAAAGGAGAACACCATTATCCGGACTCTCAAAGTGGCCGTAGAAATAATCATTTCTGAAGCTGCTTAACTTCAATCCGCCACGATTACCTGCCAAACAGAATTTTTTCAGTTCTGCTTCGTCAAGCCGCGCCAGACGCAGTTCAACTTCTCCACTAGCTGCAGCAGATGCGCTGAAAGTCAACTCCAGATTTACCTCGCCCACTCCGAGTAAGCCTAACTCAGTCAGTCCACTCCGGTTCAGGCTGATGACACGCCCCGATTGGTCAGTAAGCTTAGCATCATCCATATCATTCCTTTTATTATCGAAATAAAGATAGTATGTCGCAGATTCCTCTATCTCAGCATTCAGGTGCAGCGTATAACTATCATCAGGATAAGTTTTATAGAAATTAAAACGCGAATTACCACTTGCAGATGAGGCTTCCGGCGGCGCATCAAGATTTGACACTTTTAACTCAGTGAAGATATTTTTGAGATCCGAATTTATGTGCTGTGCCAGCCGGTTCTGGTTTTGAAACACATTTCCAGCCATAGAGCTATAGGTTAAAACGCTGCTGTTTGCCGCAAAGCCCAGCGGCAAAGTATAAGGATTCTGATAGACCTGAACCTCACCATTGTCCAGAACCTTTTCACGGAGCACTTCATCGTAGCTGATGGGGTCTCTTGCCAGCAGAAATTCAATGCCGAAGAGAGAGTCAAGAAATAAGGTCGAACCGGTATATTTATAGCTATTTATGCCATTACTGTAGTAGCCAATGTTATCAAAGAACTTTACCGGTGCTTTTGCAGAGGTTGAAGCAAACATGCTGAGACCATTGTAGCCATATAGGGCCGGGTCATTCGAGCTTTTTTGTTTATTAAGCTCTACACGATAAAAGGGACCATCCTGATAGTTATTTTCTATATCAGCCAGAGCTGCCCGTATAGCTGCCGGCTTATCACCTGCAGCGTAGCCATCTCGTAAACCATAGTATTCATTTGTATCAACAAAATGCACACTTACTATTGAGTGCGTTATAAGCTCAAATATCATGATCAGAATTAAGACTATTGAAAGGGTAGATCGTTTTGAACTAGCACTGCTTCTAATTAAAATATTTTTCTCACCTGTGACTGAACGGCCGAGAGATGCAAATATTAGAGTGTATAGTACGAGAAAAGCAATTGTTACCCATTGCGTTGCAACACTTCCGGCAAGGTCATCAAGCAATAAAACACTGACAGGTACTGCAAGTAAAAGAGGAACTGCAAGCAAGACCACATCTTTTGATTTCAAGTCTCGCAAAGACCTGAGTGCTGCATAGGCCATTGTCAATACAAGGAATATATAAACGAATGAATTTCGATATGGCAACTGATTAGGAAAATGCTTCCCATGCCAGAGGAAGTTTAGGATATTCAGGTCAAATGAAAGCAAGAGAAACAGCAGGAGGAAGGCATGCATTAATTTCTCTCGTAGTCGGATGCGCCCGGACATAAAAAATATCGGGACTAATAAAATAATACTTACGCCGGAATAGAGGTTAGGATAGCCACTACGAATAGTCGGCTGCAAGAGCATGAAGTGCTGAGCCAGATATGCAAGAGGGTTGGCAGCAAACTCAATGCTTTGTGGAAATTTATCTCCACTGGCGCTTGTATACTGTAAGGACTTAAGAACAGGCAATAAAAGTACGGCGCTGAGCGCAACTGCGATAGCAGTTGCAGCAATGATTTTAACAATCACTTTTGTGCGACTACCGGCCTTCCACCCCTCAGTGTGCTGAACCATCAAAATTGGAAAATATAAGGCTATAAAAATACAGGCGAAGAAGGCGACATAGTAGTTGCTGATTAACAGCAGCAGAAGAAAAACAACATAGAGTATGAATTTACCCTGCTTAATAAGACGTGTTAAGGCCCATAGAACAAGTGGTAACAATATCAGAGCATCCAGCCACATTATATTCCAGGAGTAGGCCATCACATATGCCGACAAGGCGTACATGGTGCCGAAGATGACACTGAAGGCACCTTTTCGTTGGAATGTTTCTTTCAAAAAGAGATGGAAGGCCATGCCGGCAAGTCCGACTTTAATCAGGGTCAAAACAAATACCGCCTCGGACAGAAAAGATTCAGGAAAGATTAAAAGCAATATATTCAGAGGACTGGCCAGATAATAAGCTATCAGCGAATAAAAGTTCATTCCCAGTCCGCCGGAGAAAGTAAAAAACAACGATTCACCTGAGAGTATGGTGCGTCGCAAAGTAGCCATGAAGGGAGCATATTGATGGAAAAGGTCAACAGTCAGTATTTGTCTGTCGCCAAAAGGAAAGATTGTGCGGGTGGCATAGGCAAGGGCCAGAATCAATAGCGGAATCAAAAATGCCAGAAAGTTGTATTGGCTGTTCGATGTTTTCAGCTTTTTCAGAGATGTGTTCACCTCATCATTTTCTGCAATATATCTCGCCATTCCCTCTTCAAAACTATTGGCATCCGGATTTGCGCTCATCACATCTCCTCCAAACGAAAGGTCTTATCAAATAATAACTAAAATACATTATAAACATAAAACAGGCGGACTTTTCTGATAAAAGTACCGCCTGCCAGTGATTCAGATTAAATCTATATTACTTTTTCTTCTTCTTTTTAGATTTGCCTTGTCTCAAGGCAGCCAGTATTCCAGCCAAAAAACCGACAATTCTTGCAGCTTGTGTTCCTATATTGTCAGATTGGCGCACTGACTGACGGCGGCTGCGATTCTCAAAATAGTTTTTTGCTGAGTCGATTGCCCCCGTTATCTCGCCGGTCACAGTGCTGACGTCATCCAGTATGGCCGGCACAGTATCGGCCAGACCATCAACCAGTATTTGGGTCGGTTCTATGAGTCCGGGCAAAGCATCAACAACTTCTGAGACGGGTTCACTTACATCGTCAACAATTTTGCTGACACTTTTCATCGTTTTAATTAAATAAATCAGAAAAATAATCAGCAGAACTATAGCGACAGCGCCAAGAGCGCCCAAAACAATGCCCATGATTTCGTTCGGTGTCATTACGTATTCAACAAGTAGAAATTGCATTAACCAATTCCTTTCTACCATTACGGTTTATTAGAATTATCCAAGATTGGTAATTACTTGGCTTCTTCTAATTCCTCAACGACGTCCTCAGCGGCATCTTCTACGATTTCTTCGACGTTCTTCACCTTCTGCTTGACTTCTTCATACTTTTCTTTGACTTCTTTAGCAGCTTTCTTGTAAAGCTCTTTGGTCTTGTCAGCACCTGTAATTGCAGTGTCTTTAATCATTTCGCGGGTTTCTTCCCCGGTTTGAGGAGCTAATAGCAAACCGGCCGAAGCTCCCAAGACAACGCCGCCTAAGAACAACAAAAATGATCTGTTGCGGGCCTTTGATTTACTTTCGACTCCTAAAAAATCCATGATGCTATCAAACATTGTAATTCTCCTTTCAAACGAATCCATATTAGTATCGTTTTCTTTTCTCTAGAATTATAGTATACAACATTACGTGAAATTGTCAGCCCACTAATAGTATTCAGCTATATTGGTAACATAAGAAAGTAAAAATTATTGAGCGATAATATGATAAATAGATGAGTAAGTCTATAAGCCGGATTCTGTCGCGTACGACCATCTGTCTAGATCAACCGTTGCCGGTCAATTCAAGCCACCTCCTCGGAACCTGCGGGTCACAGTTATTCCTCCACGGTGTTGCTCCGGATGGGGTTTGCAGGGCCAGGCTGTCTCCAGCCTGCCGGTAAGCTCTTACCTCACCATTCCACCCTTGCCGAAATATTCGGCGGTATCTTTCTGTTGCACTATCCTTAAAGTCACCTTCACCGGGCGTTACCCGGCATCCTTGCCCTATGGAGCCCGGACTTTCCTCACCGACTGCCTTTCGGCATGTCGCTGCGGTCGCACAACTTACTCATCACAATGGTCAATTATAGTCTATTCCCTTGTTTACTTCAATCATAAGGTCAGGAAATTTACTACGCAGGTATGCAGCCAGCAAGTGCATGCCATCTCGCTCTGAGACATCGTGTCCTACAGCTAATACATGAATATCTCTGGCTTCAAGCATCAGGGCAATATGGTGCTTGATTTCTCCACATATAAGCACATCAGCAGCGAGCTCTTCCAACCGCGCAAGACAGCTTTCGTCAAAACTTCCGGGAAAGAGAGCAAATCTTTTCACCTGATTATTTTCAGAACTGAAGCGTTGGCAGGCCGGAATTTCCAAACGTCTTGCAATCAAACGGGAAAACTCCAGAAACGGCTGCTCATTAGCTAATGTTGCGTACAAGCCGTAACCGAATCCTGGTCTGTCCTCTAAGGGCATCAAAATCTGATAAATTTCTTCCTCTATATCGAGTTGCAATTTGTGGGCAAAAGCAGCAGCCGTTCCACCGGGGCTCCGGTCCAGATTAGTATGGGCACTATAGCAGGAAATCCCGTTCTTGATCAGATTAAGCTGCATCTCCCCTTCTATCGTGGCATCAGTCAAGCTGTTAATCGCATTAAAAAGCGGAGGATGATGTACTATCAGAAGATTAATATTCTTTGCGGCAGCTTCACTGACAAGCCCCGGCACCAAATCCAGAGCAAGAAGAATTCGTCTGGCCTCAGCTTGGTAACTCCCGAAAGCAAGTCCAGGATGATCCCATTCTTCAGCCAGGTCAAGTGGTGCATACTCTTCAATAGCCTTAAAAATATCCAAATTTCTAGTCATATTCTATCTTCCCAATAATTCTGCCCATTCTTCTGCCAAGCGGGCTCGTCTTGCGTCTCCCCGACCTTCGAGTTTCAAACGGTCCGCCTGCTTTTCAGCCCATTCAAGGAGCAACTTATCTGTTTCCGAGAGTTCCCTACGGCCCAGGATGCCTGATACTTTAATAACAAAACCGGGACCGATATACATTTCCAATTCACTTAAGGAAGAGTCTTCAACAATATCATTAAAGCATACGATTATCGTGTAGAAGCGCTCATCATCAAGGACAAGCTGTTCTTCGCCCAGAAAAAATGACAGTTCCTGCAAAACAGCACGTAATTCATACTGTTTAGTTTGTGGTTGCAAAATTAATCTGGAAGGTCGGGTCTTGTCTCTATCGATAAAAGCGCTTGTTAGTATTTCTGCTATTGTCTCTCCACCCAGTCCACTGATAAGCAGGATATCGTCTGATCGACAGTCAATACCTTTTAATCCATCGTTTTGCAAGTAGCTGATCCTGTCACGGTACTGGGGAAAACTTTTTGTCGCCCGTTTTTCAGCACGCTCGAGTGGTTCTTTATTGATATCAATCAACAGAAGCTCTTTGACGATGCCCTTAGACAGCAAATCCAGTGGAACAGCTCCATGGTCACAGCCGACATCTATCAAGCGCCCGCTACCGGCAGGCACCAGTGCAGCTAATGCCTTAAGACGCTGGCCAATGAAGATCGAAGCTGCACAAGAGTCCCGGGGTTTTATTGCATCAGTCGACATAATCCTTAAGCCGCTTACTACGGGATGGGTGACGAATTTTACGCAAAGCCTTCGCTTCAATTTGGCGGATGCGTTCGCGTGTAACATCGAAAACCTTGCCAACTTCTTCCAGAGTTCTGGTACGTCCATCTTTCAAGCCGAAACGAAGCTTCAGGACTTCTTCCTCACGTGGAGAGAGCTCAGACAGAACATTCAACAATTCTTCCTTAAGAAGAGTGTTAGCTGCCTGCTCATCCGGTGAAGGTGCATCTTCGTCAGGAATGAAATCACCTAGCTGACTATCCTCTTCTTCACCAATGGGTTTTTCCAGAGACACCGGTGACTGCGAGATTTTCATAATCTCACGGATCTTCTCCGGAGTCATCTCCATTTCGGCAGCCAGTTCGTCAACCTCGGGTTCCCTGCCGAGCTCCTGAACCAACTGACGCTGGATACGTACCAATTTATTGATTGTCTCGATCATGTGAACCGGAATACGTATAGTTCTCGCCTGATCCGCTATGGCGCGTGTTATGGCCTGACGAATCCACCAGGTCGCGTAGGTGCTGAATTTAAATCCTTTTTTATAATCGAATTTATCAACTGCCTTAATTAAACCGAGATTGCCTTCCTGAATCAGGTCAAGAAAGTGCATGCCGCGTCCTGTGTAGCGCTTTGCAATGCTGACTACAAGACGCAAATTGGCCTCCGTGAGATGTTGCTTGGCCTCCCAGTCACCGGCTTCCATTCTGGCTCCCAGTTCCTTTTCCTCATCAGCTGTGAGAAGTTCAACTTGCCCAATTTCCTTGAGATACATACGTACCGGATCATCGACAAGCATGGCATCATTAAAGGCTTCTGCCATTTTGTTCTTGTCACGCTCACGCTCATGCATTTCGCGGACCATTTCTTCCTCGTCGATGACTTCAATGCCTGCCCTGATCAAAATACTGATGACATCGTCCAGCAGATCTTCATCCAGCTGAATTTTTTCCAGATAATCAAGTACTTCTTCCTGTTTCAGTTCATTGTCATTATCAAAACCACGTGATATCAGTGGTAAAAGCAGCTCAACATTAAAGTCAAAGTCCTGACCGATATTTTCCAGGAATTTTTCTTCATCGACAATTTCATTTATATCATCATCCGTACTCTCGACGAAAAGATCGGCATCTACCACTTCCTCGTCATCGTCACCTAAATCCAAAACAGCATCGATTTCTTCATCAAGTTCATCGTCCAGAATAAGGATTTCTTCTTCCTCTTCTTCATCGACGAGGAGCACATCTTCCGGCCTTGCAGCTGATATCTTGGCCGGGCGGCTGGTGATTACACTGGGAGTAAGCAGCAATCCGCCTCTTCCCAATTCATCCTCACTTTTTTCGTCAGCAGATTCAACTTCAAGTGCGACAGCCTTCAATTTTTTCTTTACTTTTATCTTCTTAACTGAAACAGCTTTCTCATTATCTTCTGCCATTTCTGTTTCAGTTTTCTGTCCGACCGCCAGAATCAATTCGGACAAATTATTTAAAAAATCAGCTTTAGTTTCTTCTTGGTCTATTTTTTCTTTTGCCATATTAGTACTCCTGATTTATCTGCTGTGTCTGACAAGGGCTGCAGCTTGAGTAAATATACTTGCTTCTCTCTTCGCCTGTTCAGCCTTATCAGCTTCATGCCTTTCGTTATAGTAATTAAACAGAGCCAGTTTCTTATCTCGTTCCCAGGAAAGTTGTTCACTTCGCACTGCCCGGAATAACTGATCATAACTTTTATCACGTAAATGTGGTGTCACATCCTGCCCGGGACTTGACATGTTCTGCAACAGGCTCTCACGTATTTGATTCAGATCGTCCTGAAACTCCTCTGCTTTATGCTTTTCTTTGCCCTCGTTGCTGCTTGTGTCATTTTCGTCAAGCTGAGCTTCAAGTTGTTGGAGTCTGGACAATAATGTAGCCACCGTAAGCGTACCGGCCTCCGCATCGGATAATAGTAAGCCTGCCAGTTCCCTGAAAGCTCCGGCGTGAAAATCACTTGCTCTCACAGGGGCAGTAAGATCCAATCCCCTCAAAGACTCTACTAGAAAGGGATCACGTCCTTTATCTGCATATTGTATATCCAACTTTCGCTTATACAAGTCCGGTGCTTCAGCCAGAAGCCGCAGTAATCTCAGATCATTACTGCTTTCCGCCCGAAATCTCGGTCGCCTCATTGTTAGGACGTCTGTAGGCGTTCCGGAAACAGCATCTGCAACTTGTGACTTCTTGTCAGTTTGCAGCCGACCACGACGCCTGTCCACTTCCTGAGTAATCCGCTCGGTACTGGTACCAAGCTTACGTGCAACCCGGTCGGAATAAAGCTCAGCCAGAACAATATTCTCTTCTTCTGTCAAAATATCCAGCGCTACATCCTGGTACTCCAGTAAACGCAAAGAACCGCTTTCAGGATCACGTGCCTTTCTTTCTGCCAGAGTCAGACGGTAGCTGCTGCGGTCATATGGGTTGTCGATCAGTGAAGCCATTCGTTCGGCTCCCTTATCCCTGATATAATCGTCAGGGTCCTGCCCTTCCGGCAACAACACAAAACTGGCTTTCATGCCGATATCGGAAAAAATCTCAAACGTACGCATTGCCGCATTTTCGCCCGCGTTGTCTGAATCAAAAAGCAAGAGTGCTTCCTTGCTGTGTCTTTGTACCAGGCGTGCCTGCTGCAAGGTAAGCGCTGTCCCAAGAGGGGCAACGACGTTATCAAAACCGGCTTTGCTCAGAGCTATTACATCCATATATCCTTCAACAATAATCAATTGATCGGATCTTGCTTTCAAGGCCTGCGGCAAGCCGAAGAGATAAGAGCCTTTATGGAAGACTGCTGTTTCCATAGTATTGATATATTTCGCACCCTGGTCCTGCAAAGCACGACCGCCAAAACCCAACACGTTCCCACTCAGGTCAATAATGGGAAATATGACGCGGTTTCTGAAAAAATCAATCCAGTTATCTCGGCTACTCCGCGTAATCAAGCCTGCTTTTAACATTGCTGCATCAGTTACATCTTTGGAAGCTAAGTACTGATACAGTGCATCCCACTGGTTGGGGGCGTAGCCAAGTCCGAACTTGCGCCAATCACTTATGGTCGTACCGCGCCGCGTCAGGTAGGAGCGGGCAGCCTCACCGGCATCGCCGATTAATGATTTATGAAAAAAACCTGCTGTTTCCAGGAGAGCGTGATAAATCAACTTCTGCTCTTCACGCTTGTGTTGCCAGCGCTCGTCTTCATCTTCCTCAATCTCAATACCGACACGTTTAGCCAAAAAATGTATCGCTTCCGGAAAATTGAGATGTTCAATCTCCTGAATAAAACTGATAACATTGCCACCTTTGTGGCAGCCAAAACAATAATAGATTTGCTTCAATGGCGTTACGCTGAAGGAAGGTGTTTTTTCGGTATGAAAAGGACAGAGACCAAAAAGGTTGTGGCTGGATTTTTTATCCAGATCAACATACGAAGACACCACATCAACGATATCGTTGGCGGCTATCACCTGATCGATTGATTCCCGGGAAATTCTGCCCATCCTGCCCTGCTCTTTCGAACCAACTGCTTATATACGATATATTCAGTTATTTCTGAAATAAACTAATCTCTGCCCATCAGCTCTCATTAATACTATTCGTTAAGCACTTTGTTTTTCCCTACCCGCGCTTGTACGAAAGCCAAAGGGCACATTCCAATCTCTTTTGGAGCATTTGACAGTAAATGGGATCAACAGTGTCAAGGTCACCCATGCTATGCCAGTGGTTGGCTGCACAGCCTCCGCCACAATGGTAGCGAGCCCAACATGAATTACAGGGTTCCCGGCTGGGCATAAGATACTCACTGAAAGCGGACTGCTGTCTTGAATCAGTTTCATAACCTGCCTCGGTCAGATGTCCGATGCGATGTATAGTTTCTCCCACCAGCTGGTGGCAGGGATAGATATCGCCTTCCGGAGTAACCGCACAGTACTCGGAGCCCGCACCGCAGCCCTTTAATCTTTTGTAGACACAGGGACCATTGTCGGTTTGCAGATTAAAGTGGAATAAATTAATTTTTGACCCAGATTCATCCGACTGCAATACCAACGCAAGTTTTTCATAGGCGTCCAGCACCTGAGGAAGATCTTCTTCACGGATTGAATAGTCAAACTCCGGAGCAGCTACAACCGGTTCGATGGAAACATTCCTGCCTAAGCTTGCCAGAGCCAGCACATCATCAACAAAATCTAAATTATGGCGGGTAAAGGTTCCGCGTATATAGTATTCACGGTCACCTCTCAATGCTACAAATTTACGGATGTTGGCAGCTATGCGTTCATAGGTTGCATTTCCACCTGCATCAGGGCGCATATGATCATGCGTCTTTGATGTGCCGTCACAGGAAAGTACTACATTCTTAAAATGCTTGTTAATGTAGTCAATTTTCTCATCATTCAGTAAAAGAGCATTTGTAGTAATAGTAAGCCTGATATCTTTACCATGAGCCGGACCCTGTTCTTCACAGTAGGCGACAAGCTCCTTGACAACATTCCAGTTCATCAACGGTTCGCCGCCAAAGAAATCTATATCGAGATTACGACGTGGTCCCGACGCTTCTATCAAAAAATCTATGGCGCGTTTACCGGTTTCCTCAGACATGCTGCTGCGCTGCTCAGATCCATATTGACCCGATGCAGCAAAACAGTAAGAACATCGCATATTACAGTCGTGGCATATATTAAGACACATTGCCTTGAAACGTGGCTCTTCAGGATAGAGTTGTTCAAATCTTACTTCCGGTCCGGCAGCAAAAAGCTGGGATTGAGCTATCAACTGATCAATTAAATCAGCTATCTCAGATCCATCCGGGAAGTAATCCAGTTCAAGCTGTGATGGTCTCTTACCTTGCTTGGCCTGATACAGTTGCAGAATGGAAAGAGCCTCGTCATCAAATAAATGCAAGGCTCCACTTTCCGTGTCGTAAACTAAATTGTCCCCATGGAGAGTAAAACTATGGATCAATCACGATCCTCCACTTCACGTTCGCAAGGCTGATTTGCTACGGTGCAGCTTGTCTTGCAGGCTGACTGACAGGATGTCTGACATTCAGAGCAGGCAGAACCGTCCTCGCTGGCTTTAATTGTCGGATTAATAATTGTTCTGATGTGCTTCACAAGATAACCCCTTTCTGAGGATAATACAGAATGTTGTTTTAGTCAGTGCCTTCTTCGTCAAAAGTAGTAGAAGGAGAAAGCACAGTGCTGATAGCATTTTTCTTAAATGTCATCATTGTGTTTGCAACACTTGTGTAGATCGTAACTTCGTCAGCAGTAATATTAGCTACCCGTCCAACGATTCCGCCGATAGTCATGATATTGTCGCCAGGACGCATTGCTTCTAATTTAGCTTTCAATTCTTTTTCCTTTTTTTTCTGTGGGCGAATTGAAAAAAAGTACATGAAGCCGATGATCAGGGCAAAAGGCAGCAGCATGGTGAGCATGCCCTGCAACCCAGCACCTTCTTCTCCCGTACCGGCACCTGCTGCGGACATCAGGTAAGTGGGAATTAACGTATAGAATAGATTCATTATTGTCCTCCGTGATGGTCTTAGCGTAAAGCTAACTTACTATGATTTATTTGTAAGATAAGTGATATTTTTCCTTACTTGCTAGAGTTTACCACAAATCTCCCTTTTTTTATAAAAATCTTTACGAAAATCAAGATATTTATCAGCTTTTATGGCTTCACGGGCCTGTTTCATCAATTCAATCAAATAGTACAGATTGTGCCAGGATAAAAGACGCATACCCAGTATTTCATTGGCTTTAATCAGATGACGCAGATAAGCGCGTGTATAATTTTTACAAACGTAGCATTCACAGTCCGGATCAATCGGTGAAAAATCTTTGGAATACACAGCATTACGTATAACTACCCTGCCTTTACCTGTGATGGCAGTTCCATTTCGACCGACTCTTGTGGGATAAACACAGTCAAACATATCAATCCCGCGCAGAACAGATTCAACCATGTATGTCGGTGTACCAACACCCATCAGGTAACGCGGTTTTTCATGCGGCATGATGTCCCTGATGGCATCCAGCATTTCAAGCATTGTTTCCAATGGTTCACCTACTGATAAGCCGCCTATACCGAAGCCAGGCAAGTCAAAGGAAGTTATTTCATGCACACTTTGTTTGCGTAAATCAGCGTACATGCCGCCCTGCACGATGCCAAAGAGGGCCTGTTCTTCCGGATTGTCCCAAACATCGATCGCCCGTTCCAGCCATCTGGTCGTGCGTTCCAATGAATTCCTGGTATACTCGTACGTCGCCGGCCAGGGCGTGCACTCGTCCAGCTGCATCATTATGTCTGAGCCTAAAGTTCTCTGAATGCCGATAGAGAGTTCCGGCGTTAAGAGGTGGCTGGAACCATCTATGTGCGATGAAAAAGTTACGCCTTCTTCGCATATATCTTTTGGCCTGGCCAGTGAGAATACCTGAAATCCACCGCTGTCTGTCAGGATTGGTCGCTCCCAGTTCATGAAAGAATGTAAGCCTCCTGCAGCTGCGATCACCTCCATACCGGGACGCATCCAGAGGTGATAGGTATTACCCAAAATTATATTCGCATCGATCTCCTTTAGCTCATCAGGAGTCATTGCCTTCACTGTCGCCTGTGTTCCTACCGGCATGAAAATAGGTGTTTCAAAACTGCCATGAGCTGTTGTTACGCGTCCATAGCGTGCACCGCTTTGACGGCATTCGTGTAAAAGTTCATATGTGACTGCTGACATGCTGATTTACTTGTCCTCACTTGTTTTGCGTGATTTCGACGACGACCCCTGCGGTAATAATAACATAGCATCGCCGAAGCTGAAAAAGCGATAGTCCCGTGCTATAGCTTCTTGATAAACGGCCAGCATCTCTTCCCTGCCCATCAGTGCTGATACCAGCATAAACAGCGTCGATTCCGGAAGATGAAAGTTTGTAATCAGACCATCGATTAATCGGAAATAATAGCCTGGATATATGAATATATCTGTTTCTCCCAATTCTGCTTCTAAGCTTTGTTTAGCTGGGTACGACTGATTGAGAGCTACTGATTCGAGCACACGCAAGGAAGTCGTACCGACTGCGATGACACGGTTGCCCCTCTTTTTCGCAGACAGAATCGCATCAGCGGTTTCTTTAGAGAAGAAATACTGTTCCGAGTGCATATGATGCTCATTGATTGAGTCGACTTTTACAGGTCTGAAAGTTCCGATACCTACATGCAGGGTCAAATAGGCAATTTCAACACCTTTTTCCCTGAGCTCATCCAGAAGCTCATCGGTAAAGTGCAAACCAGCGGTGGGCGCGGCAACAGAACCTCTGTATTTCGCATACACGGTCTGATAGCGCTCAGGATCATCCAGATCTCTGTGGATGTATGGTGGCAATGGAACAACCCCTAATCTGTCTACAAGTAGGTCAAAGGGTTCAGAACAAATAAATCGCAGTCTTCTGCCTCCATCCGGCATAACTTTAATTACTTCCGCTTCCAGTTCTCCTTCACTGAAAACAATTCGATCTCCCAAAAGGCAGCGCCTGGCCGGCTTTGCCAATATGTCCCAGCTAGGACCTTCACTGTCAGTTTGTCTGATTAAAAGACATTCTATTTGTGCACCGGTGGAGACTCTTTGACCGAAAAGTCTGGCCGGAAGAACTCTGGTGTCATTCATGACCAAAAGGTCACCCGCCTGCAAATAACTGGGTAGGTCATAAAAATGGGCATGACTGATTTCTTCTCCGTGGGGAAAAACGATCAGACGGGAATGGTCCCTCTGCTTGCTCGGTTCTTCCGCTATCAGTTTTTCAGGTAAATCGTAGCAATAAGCGGAAGTCGTACGACAGAATCTTCCCTGTTCAGATAAGTTATTGATACTTTTTACAGTTTCAGTAAGAGAATCAAGTGAGCGGTCGCGCCGGTAGGCTCCACGCTCAGTTTTTCTTAGACGAAGTTCCTTTGGAAGAGGTAAAAGACCGAAATTTGCATTCATCGGCTGAAAATTCTTCTCATCTGTATTGACGATATAACGAGCCAGCGCACCACTTACAGTATCAGCAGAAGGTAACAGACTCAGTTTCTGTTCCTGGCCTGCGTCAAGTATGTGCGCCGCAGCCTGATGCGCAGCCATCAGGCCTGAAGCGATTGATTCAACGTATCCTTCAACTCCTGAAATTTGTCCGGCAAAAAAGAGTCTCGGATTTTTTTTCGTTGAAAAACCAAGATTTAAGACAACAGGTGCTTTTATGTATGAGTTGCGATGCATAACTCCGTAACGTAAGAACTCAGCATCTCTTAAGGCCGGGATCAATGTAAACACACGCTGCTGTTCCCCAAAGGTCAGGCGCGTCTGGCAGCCAACCAGAGAGTACATTGTTGCCTCAAGATTTTCCTGCCTCAGCTGAAGAACTGCATACGGTGTTATTCCGCTTCCCGGATCCTGCAACCCTTTAGGCCGTAAAGGTCCAAATCGCATAGTGTCTTCACCGCGCCGGGCTAATTCCTCAATTGGCTGGCAATCAGCAAACAGTATGTCGTCAAAGTCTTTCACGGGAGCACATTCAGCCTCAAGCAGTGCATTGCGAAATCTCAGATATTCTTCTTTGTTCATGGGGCAATTAATATAATCATCCCCGCCTTTACCGTAGCGGGCAGCGCGGAAATAATGATCCGAATCAAGTGTTTCGGCGTCCACAATCGGTGCAATGGCATCAAAAAAGTGTAGATTCTCCTCGCCGCTAAACTTCTCTATTTCTTTATATAGTGAATCTGCAGTCAAAGGACCGGTGGAGATTATGGTTACAATATTGTCTTGTGGCAGTTCTTTAACTTCTCTTGTTCGGAAGTCTATCAGAGGATTTTCCCTGATCATTTCTGTAACCTTGGCGGCAAAAAGTTCCCTGTCTACAGCCAGAGCACTGCCTGCCGGAACACTCACCGAATCTGCAGCCCGGAGAAGTTCAGATCCCAGTTCTCTCAGCTCCAGTTTCAAAAGTCCGGAGGCAGTAGTATTTTGATCGGATTTCAGTGAGTTGGAACAAACGAGTTCCGCCAGATCATTCATACTGTGAGCCGGGCTTTTCCGCTCCGGCTTCATATCAATCAGTTCAACACTAAGTCCAAATCGCGTAAGTTGCAAAGCAGCTTCACAGCCGGCCAAACCGGCTCCGATGACTCGAACATCAATCACTCTTGATCCTCGCCGGCAGCTTCTTTGCCTGAGGCTGCTTTCTTCACTTTGCCTGTGGCCGGCTTAGCTGTCTTTTTAGTCGTTTTTTTTCTGCTGGGACAATCTTTGTTGGAACACATTTCGCTCTTTCTGCCGCGATAGTTCCGCTCAACCATGTAGCTGCCACACGTCGGGCAAGTCTTGCCATCTATAGGAAGGTTCCAATCGATAAACTTGCAATCTTTGTCATTCGATTTATCACAGGTATAGAAGATACGTCCACGTTTACTTTTGCGAAATACAACCTGAGAGGCACATAAGGGACACTTTGCCGGTGCTTCTTCAAAAATAGTCTCTGTATATTTGCATTCAGGATAACGGTCACAGGCGATAAATTTTCCGTAACGTCCCATGCGGATGACCAGCTCTCCTTCTTCACATTCAGGACATTTACGTCCGGTCGGTTCATCCGGGATCTCAATCTTCTCAACCGAAGTCTTGGCTGTCTCGACCTGTTCATGGAAGGGTCCGTAAAAATCAGACAGAACCTTGACCCAGTCTTCCTTGCCCTCTTCAACATTGTCGAGCCGTTCTTCCATTTGCGCGGTAAAGTCCGTATCTACAATATTGCGGAAGTTATCTTCCAGAAGATCATTGACTAATATCCCCAGTTCCGTCGGAAACAGAGTTCTGCCTTCGCGTTCAACATATTGGCGGTCCTGTATCGTGGAAATCGTCGGTGCATAGGTTGATGGACGTCCGATGCCGAGATTTTCCATCTCTTTAATCAGAGATGCTTCAGTGTAGCGTCCCGGAGCTTGCGTAAACTTTTGCTCAGGTTCAAGACGATCCAATAGAAGTTTCATGCCTTTCTTCAGTTCAGGCATGTCCAACGAAACGACATCGTCAGCATCTTTTTGGACTTGTGAGGGCAAATCAAGCAGACCCATCTGCTTGAGCCAGCCGGCAAATAATAAATTTTCACCGTTACTGCGGAATAAATGCGTTCCCGATAAAATATCCACTCTCAAAGTAGAATATCTGGCAGCTTTCATCTGAGAAGAAATAAAGCGGTTCCAGATCAGCTCGTAAAGCTTAAATTGATCACGTGTCAGATAATCCTGCAACTCTTCCGGCGCCTTATCAAAATGCGAGGGACGAATGGCTTCATGTGCATCCTGGGCTGCTTTTTTGTTTTTATAAAAAGGAGCTTTATCCGGTACGTAATCTGCGCCATGCTTTAATTTGATATATTCACGGGCTGCTTCAACAGAAGATTGAGACACCCGGACAGAGTCTGTTCTTATATATGTAACAAGGGATGTTTGACCACTTGCGCCCAACTCAACGCCTTCATACAGTTGTTGTGCCGCTCTCATGGTGCGTTTGGCAGTAAAGCCCAGAACACGGGAGGCATCCTGTTGTAAGGTACTGGTTGTATAGGGTGCATATGGTTTACGCTGACGGGTTCCTTTTTTAACCTCGTCTACGATAAAATCATGAGATTTGATATCTTTAATTAAATCTGACACCTCTTCGTGGGAGCCGGGGCGAAGTGCCTTTACTTTGCCCTCTTCCACTTCTCCATGATAACGGGAGAAAAATTCTTTTTCTTTAGCCTCCCTACGCAGATAGGCTGACAGAAGCCAGTACTCCTCAGGCACAAATGCCTCTATTTCACGTTCGCGCAAGACAATCAGGCGTGTCGCCACCGACTGCACACGTCCGGCGGAAAGTCCTTTCCGGATCTTTTGCCACAGCAAGGGGCTAAGCTCGTAACCAACCAAACGGTCCAGAATCCTCCGGGCCTGCTGTGCATTTACCAGATCCATATCAATGGGACGTGGCTCATCAACAGCTTTCCTGACTGAGCCCGCAGTAATTTCATTGAATGAAATGCGGATACTGTCATAAGGGTCAAGGTTCAAAATATGGGCTAAATGGCGTGCAATCGCCTCCCCTTCACGATCAGGGTCAGTTGCCAAAAAGACCCTGTCTGCTTTCTCTGCCTGAGACTTAAGGTCACGCACAATCTTCTCTTTGCCCGGCATATTGACATAGAGTGGTTTGAAATTATCTTTGACATTGACACCTATGGTTCCTGAAGGCAGGTCACGGATATGCCCGATAGAAGAGCGCAGAACATAGTTGTCGCCCAGATAGCGTTCAATAGTTTTTGCTTTCGCCGGCGATTCTACTATTACTAATGATTTGCTCATAAATCTTCTTTCCACATAATAAATAAGCGAATATTGTCGCTTCAGTTAAACATATATACATTATCTTAAGGCCTTTTGTCAAAAGTTATAACCGGAGGCACGTGCAGCATAAAGTCCGCGGGCTCGGTCTACGTGGCCATCTTTTTGCAAATGTGCCAGTAGCAGAGCCAGTCGCTCTATCGGTAATTCAGCTCTGCGACTGAGATCAGTCAGGCTGGCGGGTGCTATGCACAGGCACTCCAGTACCTTTTGCTCTTCTTTTGTAAAGCTTCCTTTGCCGGCGCCTGCGGTATTTGTTTTTAATTCTGAAGATAAGAAAACCTCCGATTTTTGCGACAAAGCAATTCCGAGATCATTTACATCTTGCAGTAAAGAAGCACCCTCCTTAATCAGTTGATGGCAAGCACGACTGCGCCCTGAGAAGATTGATCCGGGTACTGCAAAAACTTCCCGACCATAATCGGCTGCAAAATCGGCAGTAATGAGAGTTCCACTCTTCTCCCCTGCTTCTGTTACTACCAGAGCATCAGCCAGAGCTGCGATCAGACGATTGCGCTGGGGGAAATTCTGCTTTTTGGGTGGCTCGTCGAGCAGAAACTCAGAAATAACAAGTCCTCCTTTGGAACAGATCTCGCTGAACAAGCTTTTGTTACTGTGTGGATATGGTTTGTTCAGTCCTGAACCCAGCACGGCACAGGTTCTACCCTCCGCAGCTAAAGTATGGCGATGTGCCAGGGTATCAATGCCTACAGCACCTCCTGAAACAACAACAAGGTCAGTTCGCGCCAGTTCTTCTGCCAAACAGCGGGTCACTTCCATACCATAGTGACTGGGAGTACGACTACCCACTACTGATACCAGACCGGAAGAATTTAGAATATCCCAGTTTGCTCCCTGTCCGAATAGCAAGCATGGACAAGAGTCAATTTCTTTCAGACGTTTAGGAAATGTTGAATCATTGCATAAGCTTACTGTCAAGTCAGCAGGATAATTCTTATTTTCCGACTGCAATTGCTTATAGACCTCGCGATAGGTTATTTGAAAACTTATGAAAACATCCTCCCGTAAGGATGCTTCGCTTTCTTCTCTTCCTTTCTTATGATGCTGCATAAGATTCTGCAAGCTGATTGCTTGTATGATCAGTTCGCGTCTGTCCCGCAAAGAAATTTTGCACTTGTTGGCAGCGAGCAAAAATGCCTGGGCCAGAAGCAATTTTTCTTTATTCTGTGTAATATCGGTAAACATTAACCTATATTGCTCCTTTCGGAAAATATTGATGGCAGTGCCAGCCTATACTCCAGAGCTAAAGCCAGATCTACCTCTTCAACCGCTTCAGCCGTACGCAAATCAGCGATGGTACGGGCAACACGAAGTAAACTATGAAAGGCCCTGAAGGAAAAGCGCATCTCTTCGGCCAGCTCACTGATGAATTTCAAACAACTGTCATTCATTTGCATAAAAGGTATCAGCAGATCTATAGGAATTCTGCTATTAAAGAAGAATTTTTCACCGAAATACGTACAGCGCTCCATCTGTTTTTTCCAGGCAGATCTTACTTGAGCTTGAATTGATTTCGATCGTGTCTCATCATTTTGATCCAGAGATGCCTGCAGAGTAGGAGCCTTGACCCGGTTAAGCCGGGCGACCAAATCGAAACGATCGTAAAGAGGTCCGCTGATGCGGTCAAGATGTCTTTCCACTGAGTATTCGGAACAGCGACATCTAGCGCCGGCCTCCAAGCGCTCACCACAGCGGCAAGGGTTGCATGCCGCCATTAAGAGAAAATCCGACGGATATGTAACCCGCCAGCTGGAACGTGCCAAATGGATTTTCTTCAGTTCCATCGGCTCCCTCAGTGCATCAAGTGCCTGTGGCCTGACTTCAGTTACTTCGTCAAGAAATAAAACACCGCAATGTGCTAGCGTGCATTCCCCCAACTTTGGAGGAACACCGCCTCCCAACAAAGCGCTGGCAGTAATAGAATGATGCGGTCTACGGAAAGGCCGTTCCGTCAAATCCCCGCGGTAAACAGGAATATCCGAGACTTGTTCAATCAGGAGAACCTGCAATACTTCCTCTTCGGTCATAGGCGGCAGTATCTCTGCTAAAGCAGAGGCCAGGCTGGTCTTTCCACAGCCCGGAGCACCCATTAGAAGCAAGGGATGCCAACCTGCTGCAGCTATTGTGATAGCCCGGATGCCTGCTTCCTGACCTGACAGGCGATTCAGAACGGATGAACGTATACCGTGCTTGGCAGAGTTTGCACCTTCACTTTCACTTGCGCTCACACTTACTTTCCCTTTTGCAATACTCCCGGCGGCCGGTACTATGCCTGAATATATCTCGATTGCCTCAGATAAATTCGAAACAACATAGTAACGGATATTGCTGAGGAAGCTCTGACAATCAAAGTCGCATGGTGGACCTATGACTTCTCTAACTCCGGATGCTTCCAAGGCCAGTAAGCGATTCAGTATGCCTGAAACCCTGTGAACGCGTCCATCAAGACTGAGCTCACCGAAAGCGGCAACAGGATTTGCTCCTTCGGGTCTGTGGACTTGTCCTGAAGCCTGGAGAACAGCAAGCGCCAGGGGTAAATCAAAGGCACTCCCGCTTTTGGGGAAAGTGGCCGGGGCATAAGCAGCCAAGACCCTCCCCTTCGGAAAATTATAATAGCTGCTATTAATGGCCGCCCGCACCCGGTCACGAGATTCTCTCACAGCACTGTCACAGTTACCGCCTACTTCAAAACTGGGCAGCCCGGGCAGCAGACAAAGCTCGATTTCTATCAAGACACCTTCGATGCCTGATAACGCACATGTTGTTATTTTTGAGTATTGTGATTTCTTCATAGCTATATTGTCAAGCAAACCGATGTTTAAAATAGAGAATCTTTCTGTCTTTTATGTTCAATAGAAGTCAATTTGTCTGACGGGATATTATTAAAATTATTCTGAACTGTTTCATTTCACCATTTCTGTTCCAGCTCATGACGGAAAGCCTTTTTCGTGATATTATTTTGCGGGTGCCCAAATCAGGGATTTAATTTTTTGGAGTGTAATTATGAAATTAGGAATTGTTGGCTTACCTAACGTCGGAAAATCTACCTTGTTTAATGCTATTACTATGGCCGGAGCCGAAATAGCAAACTATGCCTTTTGTACTATTGAGCCCAACATAGGTGTTGTTGCAGTGCCTGATGAACGTTTGGACGTGCTTGCAGAGCAGGAACACTCCGCAAAAATCACCAAAGCCACCATTGAGTTTTTTGACATTGCCGGCCTGGTGAAAGGTGCCAGCCACGGTGAAGGTCTGGGCAACAAATTTCTTGCTAATATTCGTGAAGTAGATGCTATTGTCCATGTTTGCCGCTGCTTTGAAGACGAAAACATCAGTCACGTTGTCGGAAGTATTGATCCGGTCAGAGATTTCGAGACAGTTGAGCTGGAATTAATCCTGTCAGATATTGAATTGTTGGAGAGGCGTCTTGACAAGGTTGAGCGCATGGCCAAAAACAATGACCCCAAGCTAATGGCTGAGCTTAGATTCATCAAGTCGCTGTTAAACTTCCTTGAACAAGAGCAACCTGCCCGTAACTACATCATGGAAACTGAAGAAGAAGAGCTTATGATGAAAGACTTCTTCCTGCTTACATCCAAACCGATTCTGATAGTAGCTAATGTGGCTGAAGATCATGCCGCCAGCGGCAATAATCTATCTCAGTCTCTTACTGATTACTTTTCCAAGGATAAAATTGAAGTTATAACCATCAGTGCTCAAATCGAAGCAGAGATACAAGAACTACAAGCTGATGAGCGCAGTGCCTTCCTGGAAGCAATCGGATTGAAGACAAGCGGTCTCGATCGATTGATCAAAGCCAGTTACAAGACATTGGGACTGATCAGTTTTCTCACCGCCGGACCTACTGAGACCAGGGCCTGGACTATTGCTGAAGGATTCAGTGCACCACAGGCTGCCGGAGTTATCCACAGTGACTTTGAACGCGGTTTTATAGCTGCTGAAGTTGTCCCCTATTCAACACTGGCCAAACTTGGCTCCAGTCAAAAAGCAAAAGAAAAAGGTCTGGTTCGCAAAGAAGGCAGAAAATACTTAATGCAGGATGGTGACGTGGTCCTTTTCCGATTTAATGTTTAATCCAATCTGTTTGTCGACATTTTTTTATAGAAGCAGTTCCATAATTACGGTAGAAGATATAAACCTTTAGTCAAGACGTTCTGTGTTATTATTCAGACATAATCTCACAGTTTACTGTTTTGAATTGGGGTGTATTTATGAAACTGGGAATCGTGGGATTGCCGAATGTTGGTAAATCCACTTTATTTAATGCACTTACGATGGCAGGGGCTGAGACAGCCAACTACGCCTTTACCACCATTGAGCCTAACGTTGGCGTCGTCGCTGTACCGGATGAGCGGTTACAACTCCTTGCAGAACTGAATAACTCAGCTAAAATAACAGAGGCGACGATCGAATTCATTGATATCGCAGGCCTTGTTAAAGGTGCCAGCCGTGGTGAAGGCCTGGGTAACAAGTTCTTGGCCAATATCCGGGAAGTCGACGCAATTGTGCATGTCTGTCGGTGTTTTGAGAATGAAAACATCTCCCATGTTGCCGGCAGTATAGATCCGGTAAGAGACCTGGAAACTGTTGAACTGGAGCTGATCTTATCCGATATAGAGCTTTTGGAGCGGCGTCGGGAAAAAACAGAACGCTTGAACAAAGGCCGTCATGATCCCCGTCTGAAAACTGAACTTGAATTCATTGAGAGCCTGCTTCGCTTCCTAAATGATGAACATGCTGCCAGGGACTATAGCCCGGAAAATGAATCTGAAACTGAGTTTATACAGAGCCTGTTTTTACTTAGCTCCAAGCCGATATTGGTCGTTGCTAATGTGTCCGAGGAGGATGCTGTTGACGGCAATAAATACTCGCAGGCTCTGATAGATCATCTGGCCGCGGATGAAACAGAAGTCTTAATCATCAGCGCCCAGATAGAATATGAAATCCGGGAGCTGCCTCCGGAAGATCGCGCAGAGTTTTTAGAGGAGGTCGGCTTAAAAGAAAGTGGTCTCGATCGTTTAATTAGACTTAGTTACAGCACATTGAATCTGATAAGCCTTCTATCCGCCAGAGAAGCAGAAGCTCGCGCCTGGACTATACCCAGGGGCTACAAAGCCTCTCAGGCTGCCGGTGTGATCCATAGCGATTTTGAACGTGGCTTCATAGCAGCTGAAGTTATTCCTTATACTACTTTGGCTGAAATTGCTTCCATGCATCTGGCTCGTGAAAAAGGCCTGATCAGGAAAGAAGGAAAGAATTACGTGGTTGAAGATGGCGACGTAATTCTCTTCCGCTTTAATGTTTAAGCCGCAAAAACAAAAATCATAAAGCCGGCAGTTTTATTCCTCTTGCTTCGAGCTCAGTTTTAAGTTGGCAGCGTACATTCTGGTAGAGGTCTTCCAGACTGCCATTATTATCAATAACATAGTCAGCTATAGCCTGATACTCTTCATCTGTCATCTGTACGGCAAGACGGCGCTCAGCGTCTTCCCTGCTGAGTCCGCGGCGCATCAGGCGTTGAATCCGTTTCTCCTCAGAGCAGCTTACAACCCAAACCAAGTCTGATCGATCTAAAAATCCATGTTTCACCGGTATAGGAACATCCAGAGCAATAACACGCATCTTTTTTCTGCGTGCTTCATCCAATTCAGCTACTATGTAGTTCATTACATCTTCGTGCAGAATATTTTCCAATTGATCCAGAGATCTCTTATTCTTAAAAACCAGGTCCGCCATTTTGGTGCGGTCCAGCGTACCTGCCTCGTTTTTGATTTCCTCTCCGAAGATTTCAAATATTTTATCTAATGTCGGGCCCGGATTATTGGTCAGATCATGTGAAATTTTATCTGCATCCAAAACCGGAATACCGGCAGCCTTCACTATAGAAGCAACTGTTGTCTTCCCGGTACCAATACCACCTGTAATTCCTAAAACGAACATCTTTCTCTCTTACTCCATTTCGCCCCAATTAGGCCCGATTTTAGTATCAGCAAGCAATGGAACATCAAGATCCATGGCCTCTTCCATCACACACTTTAAAACAACAGCTGCTGCTTCTGCATCATTCTCATCAACTTCCAGAATCAATTCATCATGCACCTGCAGCAGGATATTTGCATCCAGATCAGCTGATCTTATAGCATCTACGGCCTTTACCATTGCGATCTTAATCAGATCAGCAGCCGTGCCCTGTACCGGCGCATTCATTGCGGCACGCACTCCAAACTGATATACATTGTAGTTCTGAGAAGTCAATTCCGGCAAATAACGCCTGCGATGAAAGAGTGTTTGCACATAGCCTTGTTCTTTGCCTATCTCGGCCTGCTGATCAAGCCATAAAATCACTTTAGGGTATTGTTCATGGTAGCGTTTGATATAAGCACCTGCTTCCTGTCTTGATGTACCAAGATCACGCGCAAGGCCAAATTCGCTGATACCGTAAGTAATGCTGAAATTGACTGTTTTAGCTACACCCCTCTCATCACCGGTCACAGCATCTGCATTTTTATGAAAAAGTCTAGCTGCAGTAATTGTGTGTATATCTTCTCCGTCACGGAAGGCTTGCATCAATGCGTCATCTTTGGAAAGATGAGCTAGAAGACGCAGTTCTATTTGAGAATAATCTGCACCTACCAAAAGCCTGCCCGGAGGTGCCACAAAAACTTTTCTGATTTCCCTGCCCCGCTCTGTACGAATCGGAATATTCTGCAGATTTGGGTTTGAGCTCGACAAGCGTCCTGTCGATGTTACCGTTTGGTTGAAATTTGTATGAACCCTGCCATCTTCTCCAATTTCTTTTAATAAACCCTCAACAAAAGTGCCACGCAACTTTGCCAGTTCACGGTACTCCAGAATCAGAGGTATCATCGGATCCAAATAAAACAGGCGCTGCAGCTCGTCAGCTGCTGTGCTGTAACCGGAGGCCGTTTTCTTACCCGGAGGCAATTGACGTTCCTCAAAGAGAATTTTTGATAATTGCTGTGGAGAATTGATATTGAATTCATGACCGGCCAGATCATAAATACTTCTTTCGAGCTTATCCAATTCCCCTTGCATATCATTAGAGTTACGATCCAGAATCTCTTTGTCAACCTTTATACCGCGTACTTCCATAGCAGCCAAAATTACAGCCAGTCGCATCTCAACTTCAGCCAGATACTCCAGGTCGTGCCCTACAATATCTTGCTTCTGTTTGGGATAGGCTTTAAGTAATTGGAAAAGCTGTTTTTTCCTGAGTGAGTCAAGATCCGCCAGGAGCGGTAATTGCTCATCATGGGAAGCAGCCGGCATGAATTCTTCACCCAGGACTGCCTGCATACTATAGTCAAAATCTGAACTGCGTCCATCCTCCTGCAAGAGATAAGCAGCTACCATAGAATCGAATATATTTTTATTATCAGCTAAAAACTTTTGTTCCCGCAACTGCTGCTTAATATCCCAGGTGACAAAGTTGACGTCCTCATCGGACAGAATCGCTGCTGCCTGTTCAAGATCCGTGACCGGAATAAAGCCTTTTGAAGTCAGGAAAAGACCTTGCAGGGAGTCAGTGGGTAGAAAAAAAGCGATCGGATCTCCTTCAACCTTTGAAGCCATCAAATCATCAACAGTAGCAAACTGCTGTAGTCTCTCAGCTTCGTCGAGCAGTCGACGCCCTGCTGTAACTTCTTCTCCCAAATACTTTTGTAGTTCAGGAAAACGTTCAAAATAACTTCGAAAACCCAGTTGTGAAAAGAGATTAGCCAAGGCAGCATTATCCCGGAAATCTTCGCCGGATCTGTTTAGCGGATCCATTTCATCAGGTATGTCAACATCTCTTTCTATGTAAGAGAGGTGATAAGCAAGGTCAGCAGCAGACTTACCGTTTTCTAAATTCGTTTTTAATGCGCCTTTTTGTTTATCAATATGCTCGAAAACCTCTGCTGCACTGCCGAATTCCTTGATCAGTCTCAGCGCGGTTTTTTCACCTACTCCTTTTACTCCGGGAATATTATCAGAAGGATCACCCATCAAAGCTTTGACATCAACCCACTGTTCGGCTGTTACACCATATTTTTCCAGCAGATCTTCCTCAGCGACTTGCTGTGATTGCGGGCCTGACTTGGAAGATGATAAGAATTGTACTTTTGTCCGCGGACCGATCAGCTGGAAGAGATCGCGGTCACCGGACAAAATGATCACATCCAAATTGGCTTCCGCTCCTGCCCTTGCTAAAGTACCGATAATATCATCAGCCTCAAATTCTTCTACAGCTACCGTAGCAAAACCAAGCGCCTTCAGAAGATCTTTCGCAATTGGGAATTGCAGAGCCAGATCATCAGGCATCGCACTACGCCCCGCCTTGTAATCTTCGTATTCACGATGGCGGAAAGTATCTCCCGGCAGATCAAAAGCGGCCGCCATATACTTAGGCTCATATATGTCAATGTACTGAAATATCATGTTGAGAAAGGGGTATAGTGCGCCTGTAGGCGTACCGTCCGGTGCTTTCATATTACTGCGACCGGCTAAAGCGTAGAAGGCCCGGTTCATCAGACTGTTCGTGTCTACTAATAGAAGAAGTTCATTATTTGGCACAAGATGGCTCCTTTACAAGCTAAGTATCGGTCATTAATCTAATACCAGTATAATTGATAAACTGACTCTTAGCTTGTCACTTTGATCACGTTAGATTATCATTATCGTTGATCAGTTTGCATTTATTTTTTCTCGCACTGAGACCTTTTTTGGAGTTATATGGTTTTTTCAAGTTTAATTTTTCTCTATGCTTTTCTGCCGCTGTGCATCATAGCGACACGATTTGCCCGTACAGTTAAGATTCAAAATATAGTATTGCTTTTCTTCTCACTCTTCTTCTATGCCTGGGGGGAGCCGGTTTGGGTGTTTCTGATGGTTGCTACAGTGTTCGGAGTCTGGCTTATAGGTCTGGCTATGGAACGCAGCAAAAGCAGAGCAGCGGCGAGAAGCTGGTTGATACTGTCTGTTGTTCTTTGTCTTTCTTCGCTTGTTGTTTTCAAATATTCAGGTTTTATTTTTGAGACAATCAATAATATTTTAGGAACAAGTTTCCCTGAACCCTCATTTTCTCTTCCTATAGGCATATCTTTTTATACTTTCCAGACTCTGACCTATATTATTGATGTCTATCGTGGAGAAACGGAAGTTCAAAAGAAATTCTACAATTTGATGCTTTACGTTTCTCTCTTTCCACAGCTGATCGCAGGACCTATTGTCCGTTATTCGGATATTGCGGAACAAATTGGAGAACGCCGTGTCAGCTTCGAAGAAACTGCACAGGGAGTCGGACGTTTCCTAGTCGGACTGGCAAAGAAAGTCTTAATCGCCAACCATGCCGCTGAAATAGTCGGCCTGACTTTGGACTCAACCCGACTTGCTTCTCTGGACGGTCTGGAGGCATGGATCGGCATTCTTGCCTTTTCTATCCAGATTTACTTTGACTTTTCGGGCTATTCAGATATGGCTATCGGTCTTGGACACATGTTCGGATTCCGCTTTAAGGAGAACTTCAAGTATCCTTATGTAGCGAAAAGTGTAACTGACTTCTGGCGGCGCTGGCATATTTCCTTGAGCACTTTCTTCCGGGATTATGTTTACATCCCACTCGGAGGTAACCGCTTGGGACTGCCCCGACAGATTTTAAATATGTTTATAGTCTGGTCTTTGACAGGCCTATGGCATGGCGCAGCTTGGAACTTTGTTTTATGGGGTATCTATTATTTCGTCCTTTTAACAATAGAGAAGTTGTTCCTCTTACGTTTGCTGGAAAGGCTGCCTGGTATCTTTGGACATGTCTACACTTGGGCGACCTTTATCTTAGGCTGGGTTTTCTTCAAGATGGAATCTATGAGCGGTATTGGCACGCTCCTACAACGGATGTTCCAGTCACGCAGTAGTTTCGTGACCAATCGCGGCGTGGTCTTGCTGCAAAATCACCTGATATTTATAGTCATCGCTTTTGCACTGGCAATGCCGCTCCTGCCCTGGTTGAGGAGTAAGAAACCGGTGCAGCGTTTAATGAAGAATATGAAAAAAAGAGAACCGCTTTTCGGAATTTATAGTTCGATCGTCTACCTGGGACTACTTTTCTTTTCTACCATGTCTCTGGTAGCATCCGGATTCAACCCCTTCCTATACTTCCGCTTCTAGGAGTCTGTGATGAATACTGACAAATACGATAACAAAAGATCTACTACCAACAAAGGAATTAGAACTCCACAGCTGAAGGCTATACAAAATGAGCCGAAAATTGTTGACAACATTGAGCAGGATCGTGGATATGTAAATCCATGGCTTGCTGAAATTATAACACCACCTGTCCCTGCTCCTGCACCTGCATCCCGCATAAGAAAGCCGGCCAAATCTACCGGACGAAGCATGGATAAAGTGTACCAGAACAGGACAACGCATCTTAACAGTGTAATTATATACGCTACTTTTCTGGCTGCACTTGTAGTAGTGGGCATAATGACTTTTCTGATCCCGGACAAAGAGATTTCTACACGCGAAAACAGAGCATTGGCTCAATTTCCGAAGATCTCAGGAGAATCAATTATGTCGGGGAAAACCTCAAACGATCTGGATAGCTGGTACTCAGACCAGTTCCCTGGGCGTGACGGCCTGGTTACTATGTGGAAAAAAATCGATGGTGCTCTTAGCCTCCGTTTCACCGATGACGACATCACAATTGTTGACGGCAGCAGTGATATGGGTCAGGGAGCACTGGACCCGAAAGATCCCGAGGACCAAGGCGATCCGCTCTACACCAGTCCATTTTTTGGCGGTGGCGGCGGAGAGAATCCCAATCCCTAAATCGTATTTATCTAATCATACGCAGCAGCAGCTAAAAGCTGTCCGGCTATTACTGATGAGCCATATGTGCTATCATCCAGCACAACTGCAACTGCGAAGGGGTAATCCTGGTTATTGCTGAAGCCTGTAAAGAGGCTGGATATAACAAGTTCACCCTCCTTGTTATATGCTTCAGCTGTGCCTGTTTTCCCACATACATCCAGTCCAGACACCTGAGCATTGGTTCCTGTGCCACTGTTCACGACCTGACGCATCAGATCTTTAAGATTCTGAGCCAGACCCGGATCAATCTGTGCCACTAAATCCCCTCTGTTATCAAATATACTTTCATTTCCTGAGGGGTAAATAATGGATTCCATCAAATATGTTTCTGTCATGCGACCGTTGTTGGCGATCATCCCTGAAATCATTGCCAGATGAAGAGGACTCACTGTAATAATATCCTCACCTGCAGCTTGCCCGATGGCAGCCCAAGTCAATGCAGCATCATCTTCCCGCCCGATCAAACATTGACTTTTGCTAAGGGAAAAGCGGTCAAACTCAATCTTTTCATTAAAGGCCATTTGCTCGGCAGCTCTGCTGATCCTTTGGTCGCCAAGTTCCAAACCGATGTAGCCGAAATAATGATTGCAGGATTGCGCCATAGCTTCTACAAGGCTGACATTGCCATGTCCTGCATTGGCATGAGTCTCATTTACTCCGCCGGGTATTATAGGCGTGCTGCCCAGGCAGGTAACAATCTCCTTTGTTGACAAGTTGCTTTGAAGTAAAGCCGAAGCTGTGATTATTTTAAAAGTTGATCCGGGAAGATATTCACCCAGAAAGGCACGATTAAACAAGGAGGTGTCCGGAATATCCTTCCAGGCAACTACCTGATCGGGATGCACTGAAGGTGAAGAGACTGAGGCTAAGACAGCACCTGTCTTATAATTGATAACAACAGCAGCTCCCTTTCTGCCGCCAAGCAGTTCATAAGCGGTTTTCATCAGATCACTTCTCAAACTGAGTTTAAGGTCGTTACCCTTAAACCCCTTGCCTTGAATATCTAAGAGAAACTGCTCTGACAAGGATCTTCCCTCACCTAGGAGTTCATTCTGCCAAAGCGACTCTACAGTATAGGTGATGTTATGCGTATAATCGCCAACCACATGTAAGGCAGCCGCAGCCAGTTGAGGATCGCTACTGTAGCTCCTCTTGCCATCTGCACCTGAAGATGCCAGTATCACACCATCTGAAGAGTAAATACTTCCCGCCTGCGAATACCGTTGTGCCAGAGCAACACGATTTTCACCGGATGAAGCGAAAAGAGTTGTCCGGGCACGCTGGCTCTGCAAAATAACTCCACCTGTAAACAGTACAAATAAACTGAGAAATATCAGTAGAAAAGTCTTGATATTGTTACGCAACTGCTTCACGAACTGGCCTCCCGATCCTCTTGATATTGCCGCTGCACTTTTTTTGTTAAAGACAGGCGGCGCGAACGCGCCACTACTCCGGTCAGAAGGGCTGTAATAATCCATTTAGCTATGATAGAACTTCCACCCCTGGCAATGAAGGGCAAGGTAACTCCGGTCAGAGGAATAAGCCCTGTAGTGCCACCAATGACAATCAGGGCTTCCATTAAAAGACAGGTACTAAGGCCAAGTATCAGACTGGATGTAAAGCCATCTCGGGCCGTGATAATCGCAGAAGCAGAACGCAACCAGATAACAAAGAAAAACACGATAACTGAAATTGCAATCAGCATGCCCAACTCTTCCCAAAGAATAGAAAACACCATATCTGAACTTGCTAGAGGAATGCCTTCGGGCGATCCGTTACCCAAACCACGACCAAGCAATCCGCCTCGTCCTACTGCCTGTAAACCATATACGATCTGGCGGTTATAGTCATTAAGATCTTCCCATAAAGAGATCCACCCATACAGGCGCCTTTGCACATAGGGAAGGGCGTTATACGCCAGAACACCAAGTACGGAAGATGCAAGAAGAGCCAGGAAGGAGATTAGATACTCTGAAGTCATTATTGCGAATACGATCAGGGTTGTCGGCAAAAGCACCATCAATGATCCCAGATCGGGCAACAACAGAACTAAAACTGCATTTATCCCGGCCCAGACGGCAAAAACAATAATATTGCGTTTATTTGCACGGGTTTTGAAAAAGTTTGCCAAAACTATGATCCAGCTAATTTTCGCAAATTCAGTTAATTGCAGAGAAAAGCCTCCCGGTAAATTGATCCAAAGTCCGGCTCCATGCGTCTCGCTACCACTGCCCATCAGCAGAGTGATCAAATATAGCATAGGCGTTAAAACGAAGCAGATAGGAGCCAGTTTTTCGATGATGCTTGTGCGACGCACCAGAAGCAAAATAAGAGGAAAGAGAAGAAAGCCGATAAAAATAGCAATTGTCTGGCTGAAGAAAACAGATCTCAGGCTGGCATACCACTGTTCCATCGTATAGCCTTCAATCCAGTCGGGAAAGCTTCGGGACAGAAATAGCAGCCGGGTCTGTAATAGAAGCCCCAAAGTGCTTAGCATCATGACACTGTGCCAGATGCTTTCGTCAAAACCCGGAGTAAGCCTGGACATGGACAGATAAAACAGCTGTGCAAGCAGAAAAAGGACACCAAGGACAATCGCGACCAACATTGACAAGCCTTCAGTCACTGTACCTTGCATGCCTAAATATATCATGGCAGTTCCTGCTATCTGCAGCAAGACTACAAAAATACCTGACGTCCAGGAACGGCCTCTGGGTTCAGCCAACAGTTCTTCAGCCATACCGTTGGTTTCCATAGCACCAATATCAACGACAAAAGAAAACTGCTGAGTGCCGATGCCGATAATATCACCCTGCCTGATCTCAGTTCGTTCCTTAATTTCCTTATGATTTAAGAAAAGCAGGGCCCGGGACGAAGGTTCAAGATACCAGCGACGATCAAAGTAGTAGATCATTGCATTGCGTTTTGTCACCCCCTTACCCCTCACTCTTATATCGGCAGATCGCGAAGAACCGATAAGGGTAGTGTGGTATAAGGGCAATGGACGTACCAGCTCATCATCAAGCGGATCTGAAGCAAGAAGAAAGAACCCACTGACAGGAGTTCTCGCATATTTCATACGTTGGAAAAAGTCGCGCAGACTTTTGATCAACAGTATAACTGCGACTGGAACGACCAACAGAACAAAGCCGTAACGGGTCAGATGCGCCAGATCAGCAAAAGACAATTTTCTAATCTCTCTCAGTCAAATCTGCCAGTCCTGAAGGATATCCGTTAGGTATCTCAGGCAAAAGCGCTTTCAGTTCATCAGGAGATTTCTTGTCCGCTTCACGCAAAATATCAAGTATGGAGTCCATGAACGGACGTAATCCCACAGTGTTGCAGCGGCTTATACGAGTCAAATGGCCAACTTCTACACCTAAATAAAAGCAGTCTTCAACCTGTTGCAATGTCATAATTTTTTCGTTTTCAGTTTTGACTGTCTCTTCTTTATCAAGGTATAGCTCTTCATGTAGTTTTTCGCCGGGGCGCAGGCCAATAATATCAATTGGAATATCTTCTTCGGGGACAAGGCCTGAAAGACGAATAAGATCCTTTGCCAAATCGATGATCTTAACAGGCCTGCCCATATCAAGAACAAAAATCTCGCCGCCTTCGGCATAGGCACCGGCCTGAAGAACCAGACTGGAGGCTTCTGCTATCGTCATGAAGTAACGCGTCACTTCCGGATCCGTTACAGTGACTCGTTTCTGCTCTTTGATCTGACGTTCAAATAGAGGGATAACACTGCCATTACTTCCTAAAACATTACCAAAACGCACGGCTGCAAAACTTGTACTTCGATAAACCATGTTCAAAGCCAGAGTAACGATTTCACACATTCTCTTTGTTGCACCCATTACATTTGTGGGATTAACAGCCTTATCTGTAGAAATAAGTACAAAGTGTTCTGTTTTGGTTCGTCCCGCCTGACGGGCAACGTTATACGTTCCATAGACATTGTTAATGATGGCTTCACAGGGATTTTCTTCCATCAAAGGTACATGCTTGTGGGCAGCAGCATGAAAAACCAGGTCCGGCCTCCACTGATCAAAAATCTGAGCCACCCGGCGCTGGTCACGTACGGAGCCGATCAAAACCTGGAGGTTTAGACTGTTACCGTAGGTCGCCAGCAAATCCTGTTGCAAATCATAAACCGAGTTTTCATAAATATCCAAGATCAGTAGAACTGAAGGCCTGTAAGAAGCAATTTGACGAACCAACTCTGATCCGATAGAGCCGCCACCTCCAGTTACCAGAACAGTTCTGCCTCTGATGTATTTAGATATCTGCTCTAGATTGAGATCAACTTCTTCCCTGCCCAGCAAGTCTTCAATTGTAATATCACGAACATCCTGTAGCCTTACCTTGCTGTCCTGGAGCTGCGTATAAAAAGGTAAAATACTGACACGGCTCTCTGTTTCATAACAAATGTCAACAATATCACGTATGGTGTTTCTGGAGGCTGAAGGTATTGCAATAATAATTTCATCAATATCATATTTGTCAGCCAAGTCGGGAATATCGTGGCGGTTGCCCAAAACCGGCACGCCATTATTCTTGTAATTGAGTATTAAAGGATTGTCATCAATCAAGAGAAGCGGTACACGATTAGTCATAGAGGTCTTAAGCTCGTTGATTAGCTGAGAGCCTGCTTCTCCTGCACCGACTATCATTACCTTGATCTGAGACTGCCGGTCGCTTCCGGTCCTTTTAACCCTCACTGATGAAGAATAAAAACGATAGATAAAACGAACCAGAAAAACTGCGGCAGTAAGTAGAAACCAATACAAAACATAGGTGGCAAAACTAAAATGGATGTCCATGATCTGCATAATCAGAACACACAGTATTAATTGCAAAGTTGTCCCTGCAACCAACGCTAGATACTGAGAACCGCGTGCAAAAGCCCACATCTGATCATAAAAACCGACTAAAGCGAAAATGATTAGGGCAGTTATAGGCAGTACAAACCAGGTACCTGTATAAACTCGCCATTGTGCTACAGGCAAACTGCCATTATTAATAATGAAAATAGCCAACAGCATGGCTATTAAAGAGGCACCAAGGTCGTACACAAATAAAAATATCTTTTTAGGAGTTAACCTTTTTCTGCTTAACATACATCCTCGATCTTATCTAAGTCTGCTACGGGCCAATTTTACTAGATACACCGTTAACATGCAAGAAACACGCACATTCAGCGCGCTTCGTCATGCTTTTATACAGGGCTGAATCTTCAGTCTCCACACCCTTTCATAAATAAATTACTTTTGCTCATAAATTTCAATGGAATTATGTCAATTTCGTTGAAAAAAGGCTACAATGCTTGACAGTTCAGTATTTCTCCCTCCATAATGTTCAAAGATATTTGCCAGAAGGAGGCTCCCTAATATGAATAAAACAGATCTTACAAACGCAGTCGCAAAGTCTACCGGACTCACTAAAAAAGACAGCGAAAAAGCAGTTTCTGCTGTTCTCGACACAATTACCGATGCGCTAGCCAATGAAGAAAAAGTTGTCCTGGTTGGATTTGGTACTTTCAGCGTTCGTAGTCGTAAAGCTCGCAAAGGCCGTAACCCTGCTACAAAGGAAGAGATCATGATTCCTGCATCAAAAGCACCGGTTTTCAAAGCAGGCAAAAACTTAAAAGATAGAGTCAACGGTTAATTTCTCAATATTAATGCTAAAAAATCAACTCCGCCCCTGAAGGCGGAGTTTTTTTATGAATTTTTCTACTGAACCCGACTAGATTGTTTTCAAGTGGCCGTCATGTCTATCTTTGCTTCCAGCCGGCAGATCTCCCATAGTTTCACAACAGTTTCTGCCACAGGCAGACGCCCATTCGGATCACTAAGAAAAAGTTTATCTTTGCCTGTCTCAAACTTTCTGGCCTCTTGCTCGCTTATTAACAGATTATGAAACAGATAGCGCACATTGCGCTCAGCCTGCGTAGGAGTGACGCGAAAGACTCTCGCAACTTGTTTATAAAGACGTTTGCTGATCGGATTAAGAAGCGAATAGTCTTTAAGGCTTAGCTCAAGCATACTGAAGAGTATCCTGTAACCCCGTAATTTCTTATTGAAGTCATATCTGTCAAGTACTTGATTTACCAGTTTCTGCGTTTCCAGCTGGTAGTCCATCTGCTCGTTGCGATGATCCTCTATTACTGCTGAAACTGTCTGATTAAACTTGTTCTCCACGAAAGGTATTCCTTTGCGAGCATCAAGGACGTAGTGGACCCTGCCGTAGGCATCCATCACTCCGAAAACCCCCTGGCTGTTCATGATTTTTTCTACATGGTTCAATAATTCACGATTAGATGAGATGAGATAAACGCCGACTTCTTTTTGTGGTCTGCGCAGATAATGTTCATATGCGCTCTGTATATCGGCTGCAATGACCGTTTTGTTCGTCATATATCATCACCTCCACTAATAATACTAGTGGAGAATCCGACAATAAACTTTGATCAAATCAAAATCAGGGCGAGTGATCAGCTACGTTTGCCGAATCTTCAGTCTCACCGACATAAATTAATTTCATGACATAATTGGTACGTTCAGTGAAATATATCTGATACTTACCTGTTTCCGGATTTCCAAAGTATGACGGAGGATAGAAAAAGATTTGCTCTTCTGTGATTATTCGATTGTAAACAAAGTTTTTTTCAGATAATTTGACTTCCGTGCTGTCATACTGACCAAAGACTATCTGCACTGCATCAAAAACACGCGGTACAAATTGACTTGCCGCCAGATAAAAAAGCAGAACGACAAGTAACAATGGAATAAAGTACGAAAAGGGTGAACGATTAGTGTGATTCCAATTCTTGCGCAAAGCAACCATCATCAGAACAAACAAGACGATTACCATTATAAAACTTGCTATTAAACCAAATAAAAAATACCATCGCATCAGTTAAACTCACCCCTCACTTTCAGCCAGCATGGACAACAAATCACTTTCGGAGATTATGGATATACCGAGCGCTAGCGCGCGGTCATATTTACTGCCTGAATTCTCTCCCGCCAACAGATAATCAGTTTTGCCCGATACACTGCCGCTAACCCGTCCGCCTTCATTCTTAATCAGCTCACTGGCTTCGTTACGGCTCAGATTTGGTAGTGTTCCGGTCAGGACAAAGACCAAGCCCTCAAATCTTGTCCCGGTATCTTCAGGTGCAGGAGTTTCGCTGGTTTTTACTCCGGCAGTCCTAAGTTGAGAGATCAGAGCCTGCGATTGCGGCAAAGCGAACCAATCCTTAATGGCCTCTGCTGTTTTTTGCCCAATATCCGGAATTGTAGAAAGTTCTTCAACAGTGGCAGCAGCAATAGCATCGAGTGAGTTCAGTTGACCTGCCAGCGCTTGAGCCGTCTGCACACCAACATGAGGTATTCCGAATCCGGTCAACAGCCTGTATAAAGGAGCTTCTTTAGAGTTTTCAATCGCGGCTAAAAGCGCGTCGACTGATTTTTCGCGACCGACTCCTCCCCATTCAACCAGTTCATCACGTTTATCCCTCAACAAATAAATATCTGCCAAAGAATGAATATATTCACCCTCAATTAAAGCAATGGCGGTTTTTTCACCTAAGCCATCAATTGACATAGCAGCCTGAGACGCAAAATATGAGAGATGGCGCTTCATTTGTGCCGGGCAGTCCGTATTTGTGCAATACAAGTCGACACCTTGATCTAAAAAGCTGGTCGGTGATTCACAGGAAGGGCACCTGTCAGGAAGACGGAAAATTTTCTCACTGCCGTTACGATGCTCTTTAACTACGCCCAAAACAGCAGGAATAATTTCGCCTCCTTTATGTACCAAAACCGTATCCCCTACCCTCACGTCAAGTTTGTCAATATAATTCTGATTATGTAAAGTGGCTCGCCGGACAGTTGTTCCTGCCAGCTGAACAGGCGCCAGAATAGCTAGAGGTGTGATCTTACCGGTACGTCCCACCTGTGCTCTGATTTCAAGAATTTTTGTCTCTTTTACTTCCGGAGGGTATTTGTATGCAACAGCCCAGCGAGGCGCTTTACTGGTCGTTCCCAGCCTCTGGCGCAGCTTGAGCTGGTCAACCTTGACTACAGCACCGTCAATCTCATATGGGAAGCCCCCACGCACCTTATCTACCTTCTCTATTTCTGAGAATATCTCCTCTGTAGTGGTGAACAATTCAGAAGATTTGATCGTGTCAAATCCCAATGAATCCAAATACATCAGTTCAGCCCTGTCAGAATCAAACTCTTTCGAAGAATACTGGATTTCAAAAGCTGTGAAGGCCAGCCCCCGTTCCCCGACTACAGAAGAATCAAGCTGACGCAAAGTCCCGGCTGCTGCATTTCGCGGATTAGCGAAAGTCTTCTCATCTTTTGCAGCCAGCTCTTCGTTTATACGATCAAACTCTTCTTTGGGCATATACACTTCGCCACGAACTGACAGTTCTGACAGAGGTTCGGAAAGGACATGCGGTAAATGACTTAACTGTATGGCATTTAAAGTTACATCCTCACCAAAGTTCACTCCGTCACCACGGGTAATTGCACGCTGCAATACACCGTTTTCATATGTCACAGATAAAGAAAGGCCGTCAACTTTCGCTTCGACGATGAACTGCGCTTCGGGCACAGCTGCACGTGTACGCTGAATAAAAGCATTAACATCTTCCAGCGAAAAAACATCATTAAGGGAAAGCATGGGATATCGGTGCGGTACACGTTGAAAACGTTCGCTGGCGCGACCGCCGACAGTCATTGTTGGTGACATCCCATCTGTCAGCTGCGGAAAGGCGGTTTCGATCTTTCGCAGCCGTTGTGAAAGAAGATCATACTGGGCATCTGTTATCAGAGGGTCGTCCAGATCATAGTAGGCATGATTGTATTGCCGCAACTGCTCTCGCAGCTCCTCAATCTCCTCCATAGCAGAAGACTCGGAGAGGCCGTCCAGCCATTCCTCCGAGTCTTTTATCAAATCTGAGAAATTTCCATCAGACACTTTATAGTCCTCGCAGATCCTCAGCCTTTCCGGCACATCCAAGAACATCAACAATCTTGCGATGGACCATAGCTTCAATTGCGTCTCTGGCGGGGCTTAGATACTTTCTGGGGTCGAAATCAGAGGGGTGATCATTAAAGTGTTTGCGAACAGTACCTGTCATAGCCAGACGCAGGTCGCTGTCTATATTTATTTTGCAAACAGCCATCCCTGCAGCCCTGCGGAGCATATCTTCAGGGATTCCGATAGCATCGGGCATATCACCGCCGTTTTCATTAATCATTTGCACAAATTCAGGTATAACTGAGCTGGCTCCATGCAATACGATTGGGAATCCGGGCAAACGGCGTTCAATTTCTTCCAAAATATCAAAACGAAGTTCCGGTTTCTGGCCGGGCTTAAACTTATAAGCACCATGACTCGTGCCTATTGCGATAGCCAAGGAATCACAACCTGTACGGGTAACAAAATCCTGAACCTGATCCGGGTCTGTGTAGGAAGCTTCTTCAGCTGATACATTGATATCGTCCTCAACACCTTCCAGACGGCCGAGTTCGGCCTCTACTGTGACATACGGATCATGATTGTGAGCGTACTCTACTACTTTGCGAGTTAAAGCAACGTTCTCCTCATAGGGCAGATGAGAACCATCGATCATGACTGATGTAAAACCGCTGTCAATGCAGTCAACACATAATTCGTAGGAATCACCGTGATCGAGATGCAGTGCAATCGGTAGGCCTGTTTCGATGATTGCTGCTTCAACCAGCTTGGTTAAATATGTCTGATTGGCATACTTGCGGGCTCCGGCAGAAACTTGCAAGATCAAGGGTGCATCCAGCTTCTTAGCAGCCTGAGTGATACCCTGGATAATTTCCATATTATTGACATTGAAGGCTCCTATGGCGTAGCCGCCTTCGTAGGCATTTTTAAACATTTCTGTCGTTGATACTAATGGCATAATCATTCTCCTTATTCATCAAATAAACAATTAGATGCTTGTTTATTACTAGCTAAATTATAGCATAGAGCGTAAGGTTTCTATTCTCTCTTCAGCTTGCTCCAGCTCACTCTGATAACGTTCCAGTTTTGCTTTCTCATTATTAACAACCTCTTCCGGTGCCCTGTCAACAAAATTCTTATTGCTGAGCATGCCCTGTGAGCGTTGTATTTCCTTTCTGATACGTTCTTTCTCCCCTTCCAAGCGTTGGATTTCATCCTTGATATCCACCAGTTCACGCATAGAAATCAGTAGTTCACCACCCGGGAATTGAATTGACACGCCATCTTTAAGAGCTTCAGCTTCTGTTGCGCTGCGAATCTCTCCTATGCCCGCCAAACGGGAAAGCATGTCTCCACCATCGAGTAACCGCTGAGCAATTGTGTCTTCAGCTTTTACGACAGCGTTCACTTTTTTAGCTGAAGGAAGCTGGTAATCTGCGCGCAGATTTCTTACGGCACGTATGGCTTCCATCAGGCAATCCATAGTACTTTCCGCTTCTTTGTCTGTCGGGTAAGCTTCATATAGCGGCCAGGCTGATGAAATAAGCAGTCCATCCAGATCCAGATGCTTATGGATGGCCTCTGTTACATATGGCATAAATGGGTGCAGCAGCTTGATTATTACCTGTAGGACATCAAACAAAACCTTTTGTGCTGCCCTGCCACTTTTTCCTCCCTGATGAAGTCTTTCTTTCACAAACTCTATGTACCAGTCACAATAGAGGTCCCAGATAAACTGATAAACTCTTTCCTGAGCTAAACCAAGCTCCAGCTTGTCCAGATATGCACCTACATCCTTAATCGCATGATGGGCTTCGTGTAAAATCCATCTGTCTTCTACTTCCAGCATTTCAGCTGTGACATCACTGTAGTCTCTGTTATCATCCAGATTCATCAGAACGAAACGAAAGGCATTCCAAAGCTTATTCATGAAATTACGGCCGGCTTCAACTTTTTCCTCACGGAAGCGCATGTCATTGCCGGGAGCAGTACCATAGATTAATGAAAACCGCAGCGCGTCAGCACCATATATATCAATAATTTCCAGGGGATCAATGCCGTTGTTGAGTGATTTAGTCATCTTGCGGCCCTGAGAATCCAGCACCATACCATGTATCAGAACCTTTTTGAAAGGTACCTGCCCGGTATGTTCAATGGCTGAGAAAATCATCCGAGCAACCCAAAAGAAAATTATGTCATAACCCGGAACAATCACATCCGTGGGATAAAATGTCCGGTAATCCATGGTATCGTCCGGCCAGCCCAAGGTCGAAAATGGCCAGAGTGCAGAAGAAAACCAGGTATCGAGAGTGTCTTCATCTCTTGTCAAGTCGGAAGAATTACATTTAGGGCATTTTGTCGGCTCTTCTCGAGAGACAATCAGTTCGCCGCAATCATTGCAATACCAGGCCGGAATGCGGTGTCCCCACCAGAGCTGACGTGAAATGCACCAGTCTCTGACATTTTCCATCCAGTTAAAATATATTTTTTCAAAACGTTGTGGCACAAAATCTGTTTCGCCATTTCTAACGGCGTCAATTGCAGGTTTCGCCAGCGGTTCCATTTTTACAAACCACTGCAAAGAAGGCTTTGCCTCGATCAGACTGCCACAACGGCTGCAGGTTCCCACATTGTGCCTGATCTCCTCCACTTCCGTCAGGAGCCCAAGGTCCTTCAGATCTGCAACAACAGCCTTGCGAGCGGAAATAACATCCAGGCCGGCATATTTTCCGGTATCTTCCGTCATGTTTGCTGTATCTGTCAATATGGAGATAATTGGAAGACCATGTCTCAACCCAACTTCATAATCGTTCGGGTCATGGGCAGGCGTTATTTTGACACAACCGGTACCAAACTCCGTATCAACATAATCATCAGCAATTATTGGAATAATCCGATCGGTTAAAGGCAGGTGCAGATTGCAGCCCAGCAGATGTTTGAAACGTTCATCTTCCGGATTAACAGCAACTGCAGTATCTGCCAGCATGGTTTCGGGTCTGGTTGTCGCAATGGATATTCCACCCTCTTTGCCAACAAAAGGATATGTTATATAATATAGCGCTCCCTCTTGCTCTTCATGTTCGACTTCTATGTCGGAGATCGAAGTCAGGCAACCGGGGCACCAGTTAATCATGCGTTCACCGCGATAGATTAATCCTTCCTCATAAAGGCGTACAAAAACTTCCACTACCGCCTTCGACAGACCCTCGTCCAGGGTAAAGCGGTGCCGGTCCCAGTCACAGGATATTCCCAGTCTTTTCTGTTGATCAATTATTCTGTTGTTGTACTGGTCTTTCCACTTCCAGGTGCGCTTTAAAAATCCTTCGCGTCCTAATTCTTCTTTGCTGAGACCTTCGGCTTCAATAGCGGCTGTTACTCTCGCTTCTGTGGCTATAGAAGCGTGATCTGTCCCTGGCAGAAACAGAGCATTGTCTCCAAGTAGTCTATGATAGCGAATTAAAGCGTCCGGAATTGAGGTATCAAGGGCATGCCCCATATGCAAAACGCCGGTAATGTTTGGCGGCGGCATCATAATTGTAAAGGGACGTTTATCAGATGGCGCTTCAGCATGAAAGGCTCCGCTTTCCATCCACATCTCATATATTCTCTCTTCTTCAGCTGCCGGATCAAAATATTTCGGCACAGAATCCATCTTCTTCATTAACTGTATTCTCCCTTTTGTGTTATCTCTTAACGTCCGTAATCCTGTAAAGCAAACTCGGCTGAAGGATCAAAACCGGAGAAATCAATACGCTGGAAATTCAGCTTGCCGGTCCCGCCACGGTCATTCAGTTGAAAGCTGAGCTTCACAATCTGAGCGCGGTTGACAGTGATTTCATCGAGTAGCCAGAGCAGGCTTTGATCACGGAAATCATCCTTAATAATCTGTGGCGATGCTTCATACTTTACACCATTCGCATCTTCTATTCTTAAAATCAATCTCTTCTCTCTGTGATCAGGATTGTACAAAGTCAGACTCATACGGCTGTATGGTTCCAGATTAAGCGGCGGGTAGGCAGATGCGTAGTCCAGATAAGGACCGAATTCAAGAACGCGATCATCGGCGTTACGATATTCCAGAACCAAACCTTTCCACGAATCAACACTGCGTGCTTCCAAAGCGGACAATCTGCCGCGACCGCGCCAGACCTGCCAAAGATCTTCCCTTTCAGGCCAGTCTTGTTTTTTCACCCTCGCTTCATCTTCATCAATAGATTTTTTCCAGACAAAATGTTCCAGGCTGTTCATGTCTGCCCAAGGTGTCGGGTTAAGAAACAGTGATTCATCAAGATCCAAACGGAAGGGCACTACCGGAAGTCCATCAGAGCCGTATAAATTGGCGTAACTGTTGAAATTATCGAAACCGTAGATCAAAGATTCCGGCCTGTCTATCTCTTCATGCCAGACTAAAACTCTGACTCCATACAGAATTCGCGCCTTTGCAGGAACAAAGACGCGGTTTTCACCACACACGGAAAAACCTCTGAGTTCAGTTTCTCCGGCAGGCATTCGCAAGCCGCCACCCTGCACAGCAGTGGATGTGAAGTTTATCATCCATTTATTGCCTACCTGTTCCAGAGATACAGGTTCAGGCGCGGATGTTGAGATGCCATCTTCACCGCAAAGTCCACGAGCTATCAGGCTCATGCGCGCACCGAGCTGCAGCTTGGCCCAGGGAGTCAGCGCCAGACATACACTTTCATCTTTTTCATAATCAAGAGGCAGGTCATACTGTGTTACCAGACCACAGGAAATATCCAGACTATGATGACAGCTGGTCAGCATTTCGTTAAAAATCGCGAGATCGTAAGGCCCCAAAGCTCGGTAAAGATATGATTGCAGGTGAGCATATACGAAGTGAAGCTTGGCATCCGCAGGAATAAACAACTCCTTAAATGAAATGACCAACTGCTCCAGTGCTTTACTGTAATAGTCAGGGCTGTCTACGTCACTTTCCCCATGAAGCCAGAGAATACCGCGCAAAGCCAATCCGACAAGTGGGGATAACTTATGATTAAACATAGCTCCCGGTTGATTTTTCGGATCAAAAGCACGTACCAAAGGCACCGTGCGCTTATGCATCAGAGTTCGCCTTACTTGGGGACGGGGAATAATTCTTGGACTTGGATCTTGTGTGTCGGGCTGGCGTCCATCAAGCAAAGCAGCTGTCTGAGGGCGTGCGCTTCGGCGTCTGGCAAATGAATCATCAACTTCCTGTTCCCTCGCTGTACGCTCAACGGACTCCTGGTTCCAGCTTTCGTCATCTCTATAGAGCTTAAGCTCGCGTACATGACTCTTCATAACCGGTTCCTTCTCCAAAACTTCACGAGGCAGCCAGGAGTGAATATGAGTACCGGAACAGGCAGCATTAATAATACCGATCGGAACGTTTATTGCCTGAGATATATTCCAGGCAAATGAAAAACCTACCGCTGAGACATCTTTGGCCAGATGCACCTGATCACCACGCAGCCAAAAGGCATCTGCCGCCTCACCCAGCGGGTGAGGACTGTACATGGGAGTCTTGTCGTTAAGACCATTTTCATTCATTTGGAAAAAGCGTATATTCTCAAGATTAATAGCTTTATCTAATAGTCTTTCCACGTCAGAGTCGCGCACTTTTTGAGCCATATTGTCCTGGCCGGCAGCCAGCCATACTTCTCCGACCAAAACATCTTGAAGAATAATTTCATGCTCAGTGGTTGACACTGAGATTTTATATTTATCGAAGGAAGCTTCCAATTCGGGAAGTTTTATCTGAAAATAGCCATCTCGTTCAGTGACATCATCCTCTTCGTAGATAATTCCGTAACGACCGGCATTTTCCAGGGCGCTGGCTTCGTCTAAAGCCAGACGCTCAATTTTCAGATGCACTCTGCTCTTCTCCGGTGCAAAGCCATATAGACGACTGACCACACCCTGTTGTAGGATCATGCCATCTCGAAAAACGGTTGCCAATTTGATCACTGCATCACTCCTGTTTTATCTGAATAAACAATCCTTTTCTTTGTCTCTATATTTACAAGTTAATTTAATACACATCAAGACATTATACACACTAAGCCCTCTCATCGGAAAGATAAACAGCGTGCCGAATTACCTGAATATTGTTTGCCGCCTTTTCAGACAATACACCGGCTTCCTGTAATGCCTGAATAAGACTGTCCGGTCTCATATTATCCTGACTGCCGGCAGTACTTATAAGTCGGATTTGATCAGCAGATACACTTTTAGTTTCAAAAATCTGAGCTGACAGATCAACCTCGCGTGTCTTGCCTTTGCGCTTTTTTGAAATTATCACAGGCTCACCGCTAAAAACACTTTCATAAGCTGCGCCGACACCACTGCCGATAAACTCATATTCAGCCTTTTCAACTAAAGACATAATACTCTTCTTCCGACCTGACTCAGTGTATACAGCATGCCTGATGCTCAAACCATCCGGGAGACACAAATTAAGACGTGAAACAGCAGCATCCAGATCAATTTTCTCAGTAAGCTCCAGCTCAAAGGGTTCATAGCGATTCTCAATTCCGCAGCCCACAGGCAGAGCAAAAACAAGTTGAGGTCTGGGATTATATGCCAAGTCGCTCCAGGCCAGTGGCCATTCTGCTCTGGCCAACGCACGTTCAAAGAGACGCATCATATCAAGGTGTGCCAAATAAACAGGCGCGCCGCTTCGCTCATAGAATAAACGTACTTTGTAAGTAGGCGCCGGATCAGCATTCTCCTTCGGGTCGACAGCTTCTTCATTCGCAGAATCTACAGGAGCATGTTCAGCAGCCTTGTCAGATGTCGTGTGGATACCGGCCGGCTTATTCTGCCATTGAACGCAGATGCCGCAATCTTCTCCCTGCAGTCCACAATAGCTACAGAGATCCATACAGGAATCAGTCGTCTTCCCTTCGCGGGCCAACTTGAGCTCTCGCAGCAGGAACCGTTTATTAACACGTATATCCATGTGATCCCAGGGAAGAACTTCATCCGTGCTACGCTCGCGGGTATATAACTCACTGCTTAGTCCACATTCTTCCAGAGCCTGATCCCAGCGTTCTGCTGAAAAGTGCTCATGCCAAGCATCCAAGAAGCTTCCCTTCTGCCAAACCTTTTCGATAACTGGAGCCAGCCGTCTGTCTCCGCGTGCCAGAACACCCTCAATACGGGAACTTTCATACTCGTGCCACTGGAGTGATATGCGCCGGTCACGCAATAATTCGGTGAGAAGCTGCACCTTTTCTTTCATATGCGACGGGGTAATTTGCTCAGCCCACTGGAAAGGCGTCCAGGGCTTGGGAATAAAAAAAGAAAGTGCAGCGGTAATTTTGGCCTGGCGCGGTCGCTCCTCATGTGGAATGTCTGTCCAGACTTTCAAAACTTTCCGGCAGAGATCAGCAATCCCTCTGACATCGTTTTCTGTTTCTGTGGGCAGCCCCAGCATGAAATACAGTTTAATGTTGCTCCATCCACCGCGGAAAGCAATATCAGCTGTCTGCAACATGTCTTCTTCTGTGATATTTTTATTAATTACATCACGTAGACGCTGTGTACCGGCTTCAGGAGCGAAGGTTAAACCTGCCTTTCGCGTACCTGATATCTGTTCCATCAGATTAAAGTCAAATGAATCCAGGCGCAAAGAAGGTAAAGATAAATTAACATGACAACCTGCTGTTCTTTCAATTAAAGCCGGCATCAGTTCTTCACGCCTGCTGTAATCGCTGCTGGATAATGACAGCAAGCCGAGCTCGTCTGCACCTGTGGAAGATATTAGTTCTTCGCTGTATTCCAGCAAGGTCGGTAGCGATCGTTCACGTACCGGTCGGTAGAAATAACCGGCCTGGCAAAAGCGACAGCCGCGTGAACAGCCACGAAAAAGTTCCAGCACTGCGCGATCGTGGACTACCTCCATTGACGGAACCATCGGTTCAGTCGGGTAGATTACCTCATCAAGATTCGCTTCCAGACGACGCTTGATTACCGCAGGAGCTGAGGGTTCCAATAACTCACGGCTAATAAAGCCATTTTCATCATAAACAGCTTCATAAAATCCCGGGACATAGACACCCTCAAGCTGTGCTGCCGCCCGTAAATAAGCTTCACGGGTTTCTCCGCGCCCCTTATACACTCGGTACAGCTCCAGCAGTTCAGGCAGAATCCTCTCCCCTTCGCCCAACTGAATCAGATCGAAAAATTCAGCCATCGGTTCAAGATTGCAGCTGATCGGACCACCTGCAATTACAAGAGGATCTGTGTCGTTACGTTCACTTGCATAGAAGGGTATTCCGGACAAGGAGAGCATCTCCAATACCGCAGAATAAGATAGTTCATAATGTAAACTGAAAGCCAGTACATCAAAATCTCTCAGAGCTGTACCGGTCTCTATCGACTCCAAAGAAATATTTTCGTCCTTCATTATTGCACGCATGTCAGGTGCAGGCATGAAAGCTCTTTCACAGAACATTTTGCCCTCAGAATTTATCGTCTGATAAAGTATCTGTAAGGCCAGATTGGACATGCCGATTTCGTATAAATCAGGAAAACAAAAGGCTGTATGCAAGCGCTCATCTGCATTCAGTTTATAGAAACTTTCAGATTTATCGATATGATTCCACTCGCCGCCAACATAACGACCGGGTTTTTCCACGCGGTTCAAAACAGCGCGTGCCTGCATTCGTTTTTTGTTTGTCATATTTTTCTTCAATTAATTATTCAATTCTTCCATTAGTCTAGAACGTAAATCTTCAAAACCGGGTTTGCCTAAAAGAGCAAACATATTTCTCTTATAGGCTTCTACTCCGGGTTGATCGAAGGGGTTGATGGCATCAAGATAACCACTCAGAGCACAAGCTTTCTCAAAGAAATATACTAATGCACCTATTGTAAGCGGAGAACGTTCCGGCAGCTCCAGACTCAGATTGGGAACACCGCCGCGCACATGTGCCAGACTGGTACCTAATGCCGCCGTCTGATTGATTTCATGCAAGCTCTTTCCGGCAAGATAATTCAGTTGGTCTGAATCATCTATCTGATGCGGAACCTTCATTTCACGCTGTGATGATTTAAAGAGTATCGAAGTTTCAAAAAGGATCCTGCTGCCTTCCTGTATATATTGTCCGAGTGAGTGTAAATCAGTGGTAAAGTTAGCCCCTGCAGGAAAAATTCCTCGTCCGTTTTTCCCTTCGCTTTCGCCATAGAGTTGCTTCCACCATTCAATAAACATGGCCATTGAAGGTTCATAGTTGACCATCATCTCCAGTAAATATCCACGCCGGGCCAGAACATGTCTCATCAGAGCATAATTTATGCAATCGTTGACATCTTCGGGGTCGAATCTCAGATACTTTTCATATGCCCAATTGGCTCCGTCAAGCAAGTCGCGAATGTTGATACCGGCCACCGCAATTGGCAGTAAACCCACTGCACTGAGAACTGAATAACGTCCGCCGATGTCGTCCGGAACAACAAATGATTCTACACCCGCCTCATCGGCATAGGAACGTAAGGCCCCTTTGTTCGCATCAGTTGTGACTACAATGCGCTGCCTCAGCTCCTCGGGACTGTACTTTTTTTCCATAAAAGAACGTAAGATACGGAAAGCAATCGCAGTTTCAGTGGTAGTGCCGGATTTAGAAACTACGTTAAGACTGACATCATAATCTTCCAGAATGTCACATAGCTCTGCCAGATAATCTTCGCTGAGCTGATGTCCCGCGAATATCACCAAGGGCGCACCGCGTTGAGACTTACTCAGCAAAGTCGGGAAATGATGATTGCAGGATTCAATTACAGCCCTGGCACCCAAATAGGAACCACCAATACCCAGAACAATATATATGTCACTGGACTCGCGTAGCCTTTTCGCTACTTTCTCAATTCTTTGCAGATCTTCCTCAGTATTTATATCCGGAACATGATACCAGCCTGTAAAATCTGCTCCGGGTCCGTTCCCCTCCTCCAGCTGCCTGTGCGCAGTGGCCATAAAAGGAAGCAGATACTCCAACTCTTCTTCTGAAATAAAAGGCATAGCTTGATTTGTTTTCAGGCTCAACATGTCTTATTCCTCCTCCAAAGCTTTTCGTATCTTTAAGAATACAATTCTATTTTCATCCTGGCTAATCATTATAGCGATAAAACGAGATAAAACGCAGTCAGAAAAATTTATTTCCGTGACTGCGGCAAAGAATCAGCTGCAGGCCGAACACGATATAGTTCGTTATTGCCGCCTGTTACCCTAACCGATCTGCCTTTTGAAATATATTGAGATGAAATGGCAGGAAAGGTATTGAATGAAGATTTCTTATCTTCTCCGCTTAAGGCGATTTCATCTTCTTTTTCAGGAGAAAAAGCCGGACGAATCTCACCAACTGTACCCGGTCGTAGTTCCGTGACAGTAATAGCACGCAAGCCGATCAAGGTAGAGTCGTTTTCAATTATTTCCTTTTTGGCAACCCGCTCCACTCTTCTTCTTGCCCTGGTCAGGACAAAAAGTGCCAGCCCCAGTATAACCAGGGCCAGCAACAGTATTCGAACTATTAGAGTTATCTCGGGTATGCTCATGTTTTCTTCAGGCTCATCACTTTATTTTCCCAAATAAAAGCGTAGTTTCCACTATCATCAAAATGAGGTCCTCCCATATTGGGAGATTCAAGCTCAGCGCCAACATTATCTGCAGCATCCACTATTACTTTTTCAGCATAGTTGAGGTCACCTGATAACCATAGGTCAGCCAGAACATCCTCAATACGACGCTGAATCTTACGACGCAAGGGTCTAGCTCCATATTTGGGCTCATAGCCTTCTTTTGCCAGCAGATCTCGTGCATCATCGGTGATTTGAAGGTCAATGTTTCTGCGCTTCATGTCAGTAACGGGGTCATTCAGCATGAGATCAACAATTGCTCTGATTTCCTCAGCTGTCAGCTCATGGAAGACAATTGTTTCGTCAATACGGTTCAAGAACTCCGGACGGAAAATATCTTTGAGAACCCCATCGATCCGGTCCTCCATCGCGACATGTCCGTCGGAACCGAAGCCGATTGCGTTACCCTTGAGTGTTGTACCTGCGTTGCTTGTCATGACAATAATGCAGTTTTCAAAACTAACCACACGTCCATGACTGTCGGTCAGTCGACCGTCATCCATAATCTGGAGCAGGATGTTGTATACGTCAGCATGTGCTTTTTCTATTTCATCAAAAAGCACTACACTATAAGGTTTGCGACGGATCTGCTCAGTAAGCTGACCACCGTCATCATAGCCGATATATCCGGGAGGAGATCCGATCAGCTTGCTCACAGTATGTGCTTCCATGTACTCTGACATATCCAGTCTTACCAAAGAGTCTTCGGTATCAAACATAACTTCCGCCAAGGCCTTGACCAGTTCGGTTTTGCCGACACCGGTAGGACCGACAAAGAGGAATGAGGCTGGTTTGTGTTCCTGGCTGAATCCTGCCCTATGTCGTCTTATAGCGCGAGATAAGGCATTTACAGCATCATTTTGACCCACAACTCTCTGATGTAACCTCTCTTCAAGCTGTATCAGACGGGTGGTCTCTTCTTCAGTCATGCGAACTACAGGAATACCTGTCCACATCTCGACCACCTGAGCAATATCCTGTGTTTCTATCTGCACCGGCGGGCAATTTTTTGCTGTCTCTTCACGCTGTGAGCGCATACGCATCAATTCTGACCTGACCTCCATATGCTTGGCATAGAGGTCAACTTGTTCGTTTTCAGCGGTCGACTCATTGATCATCTTCTCATAATCTTCCTGCACAAATTCAAGCTCTTGGATTTTTTCATCCAGCAGCTTAATTTCTACCAGGCATTTACAGGCAAGGTTAGCACAGGAGCCGGCTTCGTCCAGCAGATCAATAGCCTTATCCGGTAAATAGCGTTCAGTAATATAGCGTGAAGAAAGACGTACCGCCTCCCTCACTACCGGTTCAGGATATAATACATGGTGATGGTCTTCGTAATAGTCTTTAATACCCATAAGAATTTCATAAGTATCTTCCTTACTGGGTTCTTCCACCATTACTTTTTGGAAACGACGTTCAAGAGCTGAATCTTTTTCAATATGACGTCGATACTCGTCTAATGTGGTTGAGCCGATAACACGAATTTCACCTTTTGCCAGAGCAGGTTTCAGTATGTTTCCGGCATTCATCGCGCCTTCAGCATCGCCCGCACCCATAATATTGTGAAGCTCGTCAATAACCAGAATTACATTTCCCGAACGGCGACAATCTTCGACGACGCCCTTCATGCGGCTTTCAAACTGGCCTCTGAACTGAGTACCTGCAACCATACCTGTCATATCGAGCAGAAACATTTCCTGATTTAAAAGTTTTGCGGGTACTTTTCCTTCGTGAATTCTGACTGCAAGGCCTTCAGCAATAGCTGTTTTCCCCACACCGGGTTCGCCAATTAATGCCGGATTATTCTTGGTGCGCCGATTGAGAATTTGGATAAGATGATTCAGTTCATCATCACGGCCGATAACGCGATCTATCTCACCATTGGCAGCTTTTTGAGACAAATTGGTGCTGAATTGCTCAAGAAACTTGCGACGCGGCTTGCGACGCGGTCTTCTGCTTCGGTCATCATCTTCCGGATTGCCGATATTGGCAGGTACCAGTTCCCCATAAGAGTCCTGAGGGATCAGCCGGTCGTCGCGTTGGCTACTAAGCCTGCGATCATTGGTATCTGCACCTTCATCCTCGACTTCCTCATATTCGGAGTCATCATCTGAACCGGCCCATTCTACACTGGAGAGGTCAGGAAATTGCCCCTTCAACAGCATGCCTAGAACTTCTTCCGGATTCTGGCCGGAAAACTGCTCCATCATCTGATTCACGCGTGAAGTAATCTCATCAACATTGTCTTCAGTAACTCCAACACGCTCAAAGAGATTCGTCATGCCTCCAAGATCCTGCTCATAGGCACATTTAAGGCAAACACCTTCGATACGGTTCTCACCATCTTTTAGCTTGTTGGCGAAGACAACAGCTTCATTAACTTTACATATAGAACACTTACTCATTTGCATATCCGTTCTTGGTATCCTTAATTTTATAATATGTGATCATTTAGCTTTGCTCAAGCTCTGATCACGCTTGTTACAATGTTTTCCCGGGAAACTGCAGAATACACTCGCTTAAGTATTTGCGCAAGGTATTGACCGGTATAGGAGTCTTTATTAGCCGCCAGTTCGTCCGGTGTTCCGGCCGCTACCAGATAGCCACCCTTTTCCCCACCTTCCGGTCCCAAGTCAATTATGTAGTCTGCTGTTTTGATTATATCCAAGTTATGCTCAATAATTAAAACTGTGTTTCCTGACTCGACCAGACGATGCAAGACATCTATCAAATTGTGTACGTCAGCAGCATGAAGACCTGTTGTCGGTTCATCCAGGATATAGAAAGTTTTTCCGGTATCGCGCTTTGACAACTCCGAAGCCAGTTTGATGCGTTGTGCTTCTCCTCCTGACAGCTCCGTCGAGGATTGTCCCAGACGAATATATCCCAATCCGACATCGAGCAGAGTCTGTAGTTTTCGCGCTATACCCGGAATATTCTGAAAAAACTCAAGAGCTTCTTTTACTGTAAGATTGAGGACTTCACTGATATTCTTGTTCTTATAAGAAACTTCCAGAGTTTCACGGTTATAACGCAAACCGCCACAGACCTCACATGTTACATAAACATCCGGCAGAAAATGCATCTCAATGCGATTGACACCATCACCCTGACAGGCTTCACATCTGCCACCCTTGACATTAAAGCTGAAGCGACCCGGCTTGTAACCCCGTGCTCTAGCTTCGGGCGTCTCTGCAAAGAGCCTTCTGATTAAATCAAAAGTTCCGGTATATGTTGCCGGATTCGACCGTGGGGTACGTCCAATCGGAGACTGGTCAATAGAGATTACCTTATCCAGCTGTTCAATACCTTCAATTCGATCAAACTTGCCCATGCGGCGGCGTGATCCTTGCAGTTCTGCCTCTAATTTATTTAGCAAAACATCGTTAGCCAAAGAACTCTTGCCCGATCCTGAAACCCCTGTTATACAAACAAGATTTCCCAAAGGAATTGAAACATCAATTTGTTTAAGATTATTTTCAGCAGCTCCGAATATTTTTATAAAGCCCTGATTCTGTGGCCGGCGTTCATCAGGTATGGCTATCCTTTTTCTTCCGGAAAGATATTGTCCGGTTATTGAGTCATCATTTTTGGCAATATCCTCCGGTCTTCCGCAAGCTACAATTGTTCCACCGTATTCTCCGGCACCGGGCCCGATGTCTACTACAGCATCAGCTTCCCAGATAGTTTCCTCATCATGCTCAACAACTATTACTGTATTGCCCAGATCACGCAAATTCTTCAGCGTCGTCAGAAGGCGCGCATTGTCCCTTTGATGTAAACCAATAGATGGTTCATCCAAGACGTAAAGAACACCGGTCAGGCCTGACCCGATCTGCGTTGCAAGACGAATACGCTGTGCTTCACCACCGGACAAAGTCGCCGAGGCACGTGATAGCGTCAGATATTCCAATCCAACATCTAACATAAAGTTTAGACGTGCCTTGATTTCTCTTAACACCGGCTCAGCTATTTCAGCCTTACCGCGATCCGAAAACTCCAGCTGTTGCAGGTAACTGTTCGCATCGCTTACCGACAAGTCCGTCAGCTCTTTAATATTCAGGTCACCAACAGTCACAGCCAGGCTTTCCGGTCTAAGACGCCCTCCTTTACATGAGGGACATACTGTGAAGGCCAGGTATTGATCATAATAATCTCTGATGTCACCTGAACCACTGTCTTTATAACGGCGCTCCAACACGGGCACAACACCGCTCCAGGTTGTATTATAGGGCTCTCCCCGATCATAACGCGTCATGCTGGTATCAACTGTCAGCTTGGGCTTGTCACCGCCGTAAAGAACTAAATTTCGGATATCTTCCGGCAAATCCTTCCAGGGAGTTTTCATTGAGAACTTATACTTTTTCGCTAAGGCATTCAGATGTGCCCGTGCCCAGCTGTTTGTGTCTTTGAAATTAAAGCCGATGGCCGAGATTGCACCATCCTCCAGAGAAAGGTTTCTATCTGTCATGATCAGTTCCGGATCAATATGTGTGTGTTCCCCTAAACCGGTGCATTCCGGGCAGGCACCATAGGGGTTATTAAAGCTGAACATGCCGGGAGAAATTTCTCCAATGCTGATTTGACAATCAGGGCAGGAAAAGTTTTGCGAAAAAAGCTGCTCACGCCATTCTATTTCATCTGTGTCAGAACGTTTTTCAAAACGAATAGTGACCAGGCCATCTGCCAGGCGGAGAGCAGTTTCCACTGAATCAGTCAGTCGGCTCTGAATATCCGGTCGTAACACAAGGCGGTCAACAACTACCTCGATCACGTGCTTTTGTGTCCGCTGCAAAGTTATATCTTCATCAAGCTCATAGATGACACCATCGATGCGGACCCGGACAAAACCTTCACCACGTAGATATTCCAGGACTTTCTTGTGCTCACCTTTGCGGTCACGCACAACCGGCGCAAAAATATAAAGCCTGCTGCCCTCATCCTCTTTCATGACAATGTCTGTGATTTGATCAATTGATTGACGCTCAATTACACGCCCGCATTGTGGACAATGCGGTGTTCCTGCACGTGCATAAAGCAAACGCAGGTAATCATAAATCTCTGTTACCGTTCCCACAGTAGAACGAGGATTCTTGCTGGTCGTTTTCTGGTCAATGGCAATAGCCGGAGATAATCCATCAATGCTGTCAACGTCAGGTTTCTTGGACTGTCCCAGAAACTGTCTGGCATAGGATGAAAGCGACTCTACATAACGTCGCTGTCCTTCTGCGTAGATTGTGTCAAAAGCCAAAGATGATTTGCCGGAACCTGAAATTCCGGTAAAAACAACTAGCTTGTTACGGGGAATTGTCAGAGATACATTCTGTAAATTATGTTCACGCGCGCCGCGTATAATCAGATCTGAATTCATGATTTGATCTTAGCATAGATGTATGAATAATTGCGTAACTAGTTCGAATAAATGATGTCGAAATACTAACTCTCTTTTAATACCTGCGTAGGGATGCAGGTAAACATCTTCCCACCCATGAGGGGCACCAATTCTACGCTCAACCCGTAGATAAGCGAAAGATTTTCCGAGCTTAAGACATCATCCGCCTTGCCCTGTGACATGATTTTTCCCTCATGCAGAAGAATAACTTCATCAGAAAAAAGCAAGGCCTGATCCGGGTGATGTGTTGATAAAAATACTGTATATCCCTCATCAGTCAGCTTGCGCACCATAGAGAGGATGCGCATCTGATTGCCGTAATCAAGGCTGGAGGTCGGCTCGTCCATAATAAGATACTTTGACCCCTGAGCTAGTGCACGGGCTATCAAAACCAGTTGTCTTTCGCCACCGGATATTCTCGCGTAGCCGCGTTCCTCAAAGCCCTCAAGCCCTACCCGACGTAAAGCATCACGTGCAACCTCTTCCGCTTCTTTGTCCGGAACATAAAAGATTGATCCGTTTGACTGAGTAGCCATAAGGACCACTTCCAGACAAGTAAAATTAAATACGGGAATATGTGATTGTGGGATATAGGCAATCTTCTTTGCCCTCTCCTTAGTACTTAGTTCTGATAGCTCTGTACCATTCAGCTTGATCGAACCTTCATATCTAGATAGAAATTGCAAAATACAGGAAAAGAGAGTACTTTTGCCGGAGCCGTTAGCTCCCAGGAGACAGACAAAACTACCGGCTTCAAGACCAAAGGAAACCCCGTCCAGGACTTTGCGCTCACCATAAGAGAAATGCAAATTGTTAATCTCTAAACTCATTTTATTTCTCCTAGATGTTCATTCGTGTTCTGCGACTCGTGAGCAGATAAAGATAAAAGGGTGCGCCCACAAGAGAAGTTAGGATCCCGAGCGGTATCTCAGCTGTAAAAGTCAACCGTGAAATATTATCCACTATTAATAGAAAACACGAACCCATCAGCATGGAGGTAGGCAGCAAACGTCTGAAGTCACTTCCCACTAAAAGACGTGAGAAATGCGGTATTACCAGTGAGATCCAGCCAATCATGCCGGAAACAGCAATGCTGGTCGCTGTCAGCAAGGTAGCACAGACAATTACGACCAGGCGTAAAGGTCCCACAGCAACACCCATAGCTTGCGCTTCTTTCTCATCCATTGTTAATAAATTCATTTTCCACCGCAAACCCAGGAGCGGAACTAAACCGAGTAAAATCAGAATCGCTGCGTAGAAGAGTTCACTAAGTGTTTTACCGTTTAATGAACCCATAAGCCAGAAAGTAATCTGGGGGAGTTGATCGTTGGGGTCAGCCATTAATTTTAAAAAGCTGGTACCGGCATTGAAAATCGAACCTATCATGATGCCGGCTAAAACAAGGCCTAAAACCTGATTTTGCCGCATAATTCTACTGATCATATAGACCAGAACGACTGATATGCCGCTAAAAAGAAAGGCAGACATTGAGATCATGCTACCGCCGGCCCCAAGCAATATACCCAAAGCAGCACCAAAAGCGGCACCCGAAGACGCACCCACTATGTCAGAGCTTACTAAGGGATTTCTGAACATTCCCTGATAGGCAGCTCCGGAAGTTGACAGTGCTGCTCCAACCAAAACAGCCAGTCCGACTCGGGGCAACCTGACATTGAAGAAAATCGCTTCAGCCGAATCGGGCCAGGTCTGTTCTATATCAGTAATTCTACTTAGAATTAACCGTCCTATTTCTGAAAGCGAAAGAGGGTATCTACCCAACACGAGCGAAATCAGAAATAGGACGATTAAGCTAAAGCTTAGGACGAACAGTGTTCCTCTATAATTATTCTTGTCCTGAGTTTTCAATACTGACTCCAACTATTGTTCAAATTACCTTAGTCTACTTTTCAAGTGTAGAGTTTACCATCATCTCAGAATACTCTTCAGAACTCATCTCAAAATCATAGAAGAGCTTATAGTATTCCAGTGTTATACCTTCAAAATCTTCAGTGAAAACATCAGGATATAGTATGTACGCCATCCATTGCAAGCCGATATAGCGGTTTACGGAAGGCGGTGAGCCCAACCAGCTATATGGCAGTCCGGGAACTTCATAGTAGTTGCCTGCCTGAATAGCTTTCAAAGTCGAAAATGCAGAATCAGTTTCCACTTCTGAATAAACCGATCCCGAAGCAAAGAATATGTACTCGGGATCCCAGATAATCAGTTGTTCCATGTTTATCTCGTCGCCACTGCCGCGTGAAGAGGGGCTTTCCACTTCAACCACATTATTTCCAAGCATATCCATGATCGTTGCATGATAGGTACCTTCAGACAAGGCGTTCAAACCATTATCGCCCATAAGGTAAGCGAAGCTGTATCTGTCTTCTTCAGGAATTTCATTCATTTTTGAAGTTACATCGGCATAAACCCGGTCACAGTAATCACCCAGAGCAGCTCCCTTTTCTACTTTGCCTAAGAGCTCACCCAGCGTACGATAAGCATCACCGGAATTCACGAGATCAGCTTCAATAAAAATAGCCGGTATGCCCGTCTGCATCGTGATCGTGTCCATATCTTCCGCAATGCTTCCTTTTGGCTCACCGATATCAATTACGACTTGCGGTGCCAGGCGAGCCAGCTCCTCCATATTCATATCCTGTGAACCGAAGAATTGGCCAACAACAGGTAGCTCCTTATAATGTTCACCAAGGTAAAAAGCCTGACCGTCACTCACGTCATTAGTCAGAGCAACCAGCATATCCCCTGCAATACTTAGCAATATTTGTTGTCCCAGTGGGCCTGAAGGTACGATTCTTTCGATATTTACAGGCAATTCAACTTCTCTGCCTGCAGAATCAGTGAAGACAAAGGTCTCAGGATCAGTGGGTTCTGTAGCTTCCTCTGTGGGGGCTTCTGTCGGAGCTTCTGTTAGAGTTTCCGTAGGTCCTTCTGTTACAGGTGTTGTCTCAGCAGGTTTACCCGGCGTACAGGATGTGACTGCGAATGCTATCACCAGTGCCAAAAAGAAGCTAAGAATTTTCATTTTGTTTTTCAATTTTTGTTCCTCCAGTAGTTAGTAGTGGATTCTTTTTTGCAATTTTTGTTGCAAGTCATGTATTAAACAGCCAACCAAGTTGTTTTTACACGGAACTTGCTTTGATAAATATAACAGTTCCCGCAAAAAATGACAAACATAATTTTGAACTTCTTTTTTGTGATGTTTAGATAAGAGTGGCATTAAATAAAACAACCTCTGTGAAAATAATTCACAGAGGTATTTTTGGTGACCCTAGGGGGAATCGAACCCCCGATTCCGCCTTGAGAGGGCGGCGTCTTAACCGCTTGACCATAGGGCCGCATGCTGAAGCATTATAACAGTTCACTTGTACAGCTGCAAGCGATTTATCTTCCTAATTCGTAAAGGGCAATCGATCCTGCCATCGCGACATTAAGCGATTCGGCCTGTCCAGGCATATCTATTCGGATATTCTGATCGGAAAGCCTAATGGCCTCTTCAGAGAGTCCATTTCCCTCATTGCCCAAAAGCAGGCCATAGTACTCTTTCCGACGTTTCAGCTCCCGAATATCCTTTCCCGAGATATCAAGAGCGATAAGTTCAATCTCATGTTTTCTCAATTCTGCCAGAGCCAGATCCGTATCCTGTTCTTCAATTATTTTCAAATGATGTATAGAACCCATTGCTGCCCGCAAACTTTTATCGGTCCAGGGGGATGCGCTTGCTCCCAGCAAGACAACCTGTCTAACGTTAAAAGCATCTGCACTACGTATCAGAGTACCCACATTGCCGGGATCTTGCACATCAATCATGATCAGGCTGTTCATCTGTTCAATATCTCTTAAGCTGCGCCGCCGAGGCTGTAGTAGTGCTAATACGCCCTGCGGTGTTTTGGTCTTAGACAGGCGCTGAAAGAGATCACTGCCCATGCAAATCAGTTGAGCCTGATCCAGCTTATCAATCAGCTCTCTTGACTCCTCCCGCATGCGTGCCAGAACCCTCTCGCCTTTTTCATCATCTGAAAAGACAAGATACTCCAGATTCGCACCGGCCTTCAGAGCTTCCTCGATTTGACGCAGTCCCTCAAGCATGATCCAATTCGATTTCTTGAATTCACGTGCGCTACCTTGAAGCAGAAACTTGCGGAATAGATTATTTTTGTCAGAATCAATCGAACGCATGGTATTTCTTCCTGAACATTAAAAAGGGGGAGTGACTGCACTCCCCTCTTTAAAATTATCTATAGCTGCTTAGTGCTTCAAAGCCTTCTGAGCAACATCCACCAAGCCTGCAAAGGCCTCTTTGTCATTGACAGCCAGATCTGCCAAAACCTTACGGTCGAGGCCGACACCTGCTGTTGATAAACCATTCATAAAGCGGCTGTAGGACATACCGTTCTGGCGCGCTTCAGCGTTTATTCGTGCTATCCACAAACGACGGAAGTCGCGTTTTTTACGCTTGCGATCGTTGTATGCGTACTGTCCTGATTTCAATACAGCCTGATTGGCAACCTTGTATAATTTACTCTTTCGGCCGAAATAGCCTTTAGCTTGTTTAATTACTTTTTTATGACGGCGACGGTTTGTTGGCCCTCTTTTTACTCTAGCCATAATATTCTCCTTAATCTCGTAACGACTTATTTATAAGGTAACAATTTGCGTAAACGCTTTTGATCTGCATCCGACACGATAACTGACTTGCGTAGCTGACGCTTACGCTTAGGCGCTTTCTTAGTCAGAATATGCTTCGTGAATGCGCGGTTACGTCTGAACTTCCCCGTCCCCGTTACTCTGAAACGTTTCTTTGACGAGCTGTGTGATTTCTGTTTAGGCATAAAATACCTCCTCCTGCTAAGTTATATTTAAAAATTCCCCTCGCTTAAGCTGTTTTTTCCTAGAATAAGCCGGGCGAAATATTTAATTAGTTCGCCTCTTAATAACTTGCCTGTATTATCGGGCAAGCAGTTATTCAGCAATAGGCGCCAGGTACATTATCATGTTCCTGCCCTCCGCCTGCGGAGCCTTATCTACTACACCGACTTCGCTGACAGCATCAGACACTTTTTGCATGACTTCATATCCCTGATGCTTAAAAGCCATCTCACGACCGCGAAAACGTATAACCACTTTTACCCTGTCTCCATTTTCCAAAAAACGAATGGCATTTCTGACTTTAACGTTAAAATCATGTTCTTCTGTGGTTAGCTTAATCTGCACTTCTTTAACCTGGATGGTCTTCTGGTGCTTTTTAGCTTCGCGTTTCTTCTTGTCCTGATCAAAAGTGAATTTCCCGTAATCCATTATTTTAACTACAGGATTGTTCTTGTCCGGCGATATCAGCACTAAGTCTAACTCTGCTGCATCAGCCCTGGTAAGAGCCTCTTCAATTGGCACGATTCCTATCATTTCGCCATCTACATCGACAAGTCTGACTTCAGGAAAAGTGATTTCCTGATTAATGAGATGACCTCTGCGGCTTTGTTGAGCGATAATGATACCTCCTTTGGTTTTTCGCATAAAAAAAGCGGATTTCTTCCGCCCACACACCCACATCTCAAGATGTAGTCATTGTTGACCCCTTTACCGAAGCTGGAGGTGAGAAGCGGAAACTTCTACTTGTTATCGGATGAAAGTATACAGGGGCAAAGCTCCTGCGTCAAGCGCTTTGCCCCAAATAATACTATTAGTTACTGTTTGCCTCACTGAAGCATCATCAAAGCAGGTTAGCTTGCTTTCTTTTTCCTGTCATTGCGATGATATACCAGTTTGAAGATCTCGCCGGCCACAAAAGGAATCAGGACCAGTGATAGGATCACACCCCAGTCTCGCAGCTGCAAGGGGATTGTATGGAAAGCATCGCTCATAAAAGGCAAGTACACTACAGCTAGTGTTAATACAACCGAAAGCAATACGCCCTTGTTCAGTGTAGAGTTTGAGAAAAAGCCCAGGCCGAACACGGAGTGTCGCTCCGACCTGCTTGAATAGGCTCTGACTAATTCAGCCATAACCAGGCAGATAAAAGCATAGGTGTGGGCTCCGAATGAAGGTTGTGTACCTGCCAAAGGCATAAAGTTAAAGCCCGAAACTAATGCCCCACCACTTAAATAGACGTCAGGATAGAAGATTCTGCCCAGATTAAAAGCTGCAAATACTGTCACCATTATTGCCAGTGCTTGAATTGTAATAGAGGCTCTCATTTCCTTGTCCAGTATTTTGGCGTCAGGGCTGCGTGGCGGTAATTTCATAATGCCCTCTTCTGCTCTCTCCTGGCCAAGTGCCAGTGCGGGGAAACTATCCGTCACTAAATTGAGCCAAAGTAGCTGGATCGGCATTAAAGGCGTGTATTCAGGCCCTAAAATCATGTTTGTCAAGAATATAACCAGTATCTCGCCAATATTACAGGAAAGCAGGAAGCTTACCACCTTGCGGATATTGCTGAAGATAACTCTTCCTTCTTCAACGGCATGCACAATTGTGGAAAAGTTGTCATCGGTCAGAATCATATCAGCTGCACTCTTGGCAACTTCTGTTCCGGTAATGCCCATGGCGACACCAATATCAGCGCGTTTAAGGGCCGGTGCGTCATTAACACCGTCACCTGTCATTGAGGAAATATGACCATTTGCTTTTATGGCATCTACTATCTGGACTTTATTCTCCGGAGATACACGCGCATAAACTGAAGTATTTTCAGAAGCCAGTCGCAGTTCTTCCTTTGTCATCTTATCTAGATCGGAGCCGGAAAGAACTTCATCATCGGCTTCGCGCAGATTGAGATCATTGGCAATCGCTACAGCTGTCTCCTTATGATCGCCTGTGATCATGACGACACGGATACCAGCCTCGTGGCATACCCGGATAGATTCTTTAGCTTCAGGTCGGGCTGGATCAATCATGCCCATCAAGCCGACAAATATCATATCTGACTCCATGCCCTCGAACTCAGAATTATCATGATGGCGATAGGCAAAAGCGAGTACACGCAGTGCACCTCGAGCAAACTGACTGTTCATCTCAGTTATTTCCTGCCGGCGCTCATCTGACAAATCTATCACCCCGGAAGAGGTTAATTCTTTATTGGAGCGATCAAGAATACGGTCAGGCGCACCCTTGGTCAAAGATATATAAGGCGCATCGGGCAGAGTCGTGGAGGCGACACTCATCATTTTGCGTGTAGAGTCAAAAGGCTTTTCACCTGCACGAGGGTGCTCTTTGCGCACTGCGCCAACATCTCTCGAACATCCTTTAGCGGCCGCTGTCAGCATGGCGCCCTCTGTCGGGTCACCTATCATCTGGACTACACCTTCTTCACTGCTCAAAATTGCATCATTGCATAGTATTCCAATTTCAAAAAGTCTGTCCAATACATCCTGCGATACAGATACTTCATTTTCGTCCGTACTCTTTATATCACCTTGGGGTATATAGCCTGTACCACTTACCTCAAAGACACGTTTGTCAGCATAAAGTCTGGTTACAGTCATTTCATTTTGTGTCAAGGTACCGGTCTTGTCACTGCAGATTGTATCAACGCTGCCCAAGGTTTCCACTGCAAGAAGACGCTTAACAATAGCGTTCTCTTTCGCCATCCGGTTCATGCCTAAAGATAATACAATTGTGACAACAGCCGGCAGCCCTTCCGGAATGGCGGCTACAGCCAAAGCTACTGCAGTCATGAACAACTGCAAGGGATCACCGCCCTGTAATAAGCCAACTCCGAAGATTACACCAACAACAATTAATGCCAGAATGCCGAGGATCTTGCCCAGACGATTAAGATTCTGCTGTAAGGGTGTCTGCTCCTGCTTAATGCTCGTCAAACTTGAAGCAATGCGACCCATTTCGGTTTTCTGTCCGGTGGAGATAACTATACCTGTACCACGGCCATAAGAAATAGAGGTGCTGCTATAGACAACATTTTTACGGTCCCCTATCCCCAGGAGCTCTTCTGACATAAAGTCCGCATCCTTATCTACGGGAACCGATTCACCGGTCAGCGCGGATTCATCAGCTTGAAGATTCTTGCTCTGAATGAGTCTGATATCAGCCGGGACAACGTTACCAGCTTCCAGCTGCACCAGGTCTCCCGGCACAATCTCCGCTGCAGCTATCACCTGCAGTTTCCCGTTACGGATGACATGTGCTTCAGGAGCAGCCATCTTTTGCAAAGCTTCGACTGCCTTTTCTGCTTTTCCTTCCTGATAAACACCTAAAAGTGCGTTAATGATTACGATAGCCAGAATAACGCTGGCGTCCAGAATTTCTCCCAGAGAACCGGATATAATTGCAGCAACGATCAGGATAAGGATCATAAAATCTTTAAACTGGTTCAGAAGCTTAATGAAAAACGCTTCCTTCTTCTCTTCAGCCAGCTCGTTTGGACCATACTTATCCAATGCTTTTGCCGCAGCATCAGGAGAAAGGCCCTGAACGGAGTCCGTCTCCAGTAATGTAACTACTTCTTCTATCTTGCTGATTGAGGATTCTGCCAGAGTTATTAATGACTCCTGCATATCCTCACCGGTTACTATTTCTGTTGTTTGTTTGCTCATCTGATGCCTATCTTTCCACCATTATTCGTTTGACCATTGGATCCATTGTTATTGTATTCGGATTCGCCTTCCGTTATTTCTTCATCGGGAATTATCTCTAACAGAATCAAATCAATTCGACGATCATCCATCTCCAGGACTGTGAAACGTAAGTTCTCAAATATTACCGAAGCTTGCTCATCTTCACTTGGAATTCTTCCAAGTAGTGAGAGAACGAAACCCGCTATCGTATCGTAGTTGTCGTCTTCCTCCAAATCATCCAGAGCTTTTACATAACGCCCCGCCTCCTGAGGTGTTAGCAGCCCGCTCAAGATATAGCTTCCATCTGGATTTTCAACAACATCTGTCTTGGGCGGATCATATTCATCTTCAATCTCTCCCACGATCTCTTCCAACAGGTCCTCCATCGTGACAAGCCCTTCAGTTCCTCCGTATTCATCCACCACGATCGCCATCGATATATGTTTTGATTTCATTTCACGGAACAAAACATCAATTTGCTTTCCTTCGGGTACAAAATAGGCATTACGCATAATTTTATGTAAATCAAAGCTGTCTCCCCGCTCACTCTCAGGCACACGCATCAAATCCTTGAGAAAAAGCGTACCAACGATATTGTCCAAATCTTCATCGTAGACAGGGAAACGCGAAAAGTGAGCATTTGCAGCAAAATGTACGGCTTCATCATAAGTGGAGTTCACTGAGATTGCACTTACCGATAGGCGCGGAGTCATAATTTCTCCCACATCCTTATCATCAAAGGCAAAAATGTTATCAATGAAAAGTGCGTCTTCCGCCGGCAGATCCCCTGTATCCACTCCTGCTTCAGCCAATATACGGATTTCGTCCTCCGTAACTGTATCCGGAGTTTCCTTAGGATCAATACCGAATAGCCTCAAAACTATATTCGTACTCCAGGTCAATAATTTAGTAAAGGGACGGAAGACGAGGTCAAAGAAAAGTAAAACCGGCACAACCTTCATAGATGTTTTCTCAGGGTTTCGCATTGCCAGACGTTTAGGAACAAGCTCACCCAATACTAGTGAAAAATACGACACCAGCAAGGTTATTAATACTACAAAAAGCGTCTGCATCCAGGGATTTTGAAATGTAGGATCAGCAGCCAGATATAGGCGTGATGCTATCTTGTCTGCCGCGAAAGCACTGGAGAGGAAGCCGGCAAAGGTAATAGATACCTGTATGGTTGCCAGCATTTGACTTTTGTTTTCGACAATATTTATCAGTTTTTTTGCAGCCGAATTACCTTCATCGGCCAGTTTTCGGATACGATTGTCGTTTTGTGTAACGATTGCCATCTCTGATCCGGCGAAAAAGCCGTTAATCAGGATCAAGATAAAAATAAGTATCAAATCAAAAGCTAAGGAACCTGCTTGCGATTGCATCGCTAACTCCTGATTTGACAGTAGCACCCTCATAAGAGGGCCAATACAGCCAGATTCGTCCAAGTCTATATACCTCCAAAATATTGCGGGAAATTTTTTGCCTCTATGGCAACAGTGACCTTCACTGCTATTATTGTTCCTCGCTCGTATAGGTCGACGATGTGCCTATATTATCAAAACATAAGAATCACTGCAAGAATCGGCATTTTAAATAGCTGCAATCCCGTAACTAAACGACTATCTTTTAACAATCTCCCTGAGCTCGATTCAGATATTATAAATTCAGTTTGACAAATGCATTATTTAGCTCTTATAATCTCTTGGTACTTGTACGCACCATTAGCTCAGTCGGTAGAGCAACTGACTCTTAATCAGTAGGTCCAGGGTTCGAATCCCTGATGGTGTACCAGAGGAGAAAACCCCTGTGAACATTGCATCAGCAAGTTTGCGGGGGTTTTGCGTTTTTTAATATGTCTTCTGACGTATTGTATGATTAAAGTCACGAATTTCATAATCCATCTGTTGAGTCAGAAGTCCCTGCACACTCTTTAGTATTTAGTCAACATCATAAAGACTATATAGAAATATTCAATATTCTTTATTTACTCTTGAAGCTAAAATTATTCTAGTATATAGTTCGTTGTAATGATTACATCTTTAGAATTATTATAAATATATAGATACACAGATAAGCTATGATTGAAAATATCGAAAATCTGAAAGAAATACTTCGGGCAAAGAATATTCGCCTGTCACACCAAAGACTTAAGGTGTTGGAATACCTCGCCCAAAATAAAACTCACCCCAGCGTAGATGAAATCTATTCAGAGCTGCAAAAAAGCATACCAAGCCTTTCCAGAACGACAATTTATAACACTCTACACATGCTGAAAGAAGCAGGTCTGATCAATGTTTTGACCATTGGTGACAGTGAAGCCCGTTACGAAATAATCGCTGAAAACCATGGACATTTCAAATGCACCTCCTGCGAAAATATTTTCGATTTTTCCCTCAACGTGGAAGAGATTGAATCTTCAGATCTTGCTGATTTCGACATAAAAGAGAGAGATGTATATTTCAGAGGACTTTGTCCGGACTGTCTGGAATCCGATCGCAAAGATTCTGAAAAATAGATATGGATATTGGAGGTATTTAAATGGCGAAATATGTATGTACCGTTTGCGGATACATCTACGATGGAGCCGATGGTGCGTGGGAAGACCTGCCTGAAAATTGGGAATGCCCACTCTGCGGCGCACCAAAATCAGATTTTGAACTTGTTAGAGAAACTCCTACCGTAACTCCGGCTGTTTCTCAAAGTGGAATCAAAATCGAACTTGCTAACAATATGGAGGATTTATCCAACTTGGAGATGAGTGCTCTCTGCTCCAATCTGGCCCGTGGCTTCGAGAAGCAGTATAAGGCCGAGGAGGCGGAGGCTTTCAGAGAGCTGGCCGGCTACTTCAAAAAAGTGACTGCTAAGGCGATAGATCCCGCTTACAGCCAAATGCTTGAGTTGCTGGAAATTGATTTAAAAGAGGACTTCCCTCTCGCCCATCAACTAGCCGGAGCAGCTGGAGACAGAGGGGCTTTGCGAGCGCTAACATGGACCGAAAAGGTCAGTCGCATCGTCAAGTCTGTTATTAATCGTTATGAAAAAGAAGGCGAAGCTCTGATAGAGGATACAGATGTTTTTGTATGTACTATTTGTGGCTTTATCTACATTGGTGACAGCCTACCGGAGGTCTGCCCGGTATGCAAAGTTCCCAATTGGAAATTTGATAAGGTAGAGGCGAGGTAGAGAAATGGCGACAAAGTATGCAGTAAGAAATATCAGACTCTGTACGAAGGATTGCTTATGTTTATATGTCTGCCCTACCGGAGCATCAAACACAGAAAACAGCATCATTGATGTAGATACCTGCATTGGTTGCGGCGATTGTGCAGATGCTTGCCCTTCAGGTGCTATTTCTATGGTGCCATTCTTCTATCCTGAACAGCAGGAAGTTGAAGATAATGTTGTCATTGCAATGCGCAAGCTTCTGCACAGCAAATCCGACCAGGAAAATATTGCTGCTGCTCTCCCTGGCAAACTTGCAATCGCGATCGAAAAATCAAACCATATTATGGCGGAAGAACTCCTGCGTGAGTCAGGATATCTTTTGCCCCAAACAGAAAACTCAAAGCAATTTCTGCTGTCATTGTTAGAAAAGGATCAGCCTGAAGGCTTTCCCCGCAAAACTGTAGAAATGCTTTTAGGAAAATACGAAAAATACCAGGAGGAAAAACTAATGAGTGAAAAAACAACAACTTATGACAATCTGATGACCGCTTTCACAGGAGAGTCAGAAGCAAACAGAAAGTACACAGCCTATGCTGAAAAGGCCGAAAAAGACGGCTACAGCAATGCGGCCAAACTTTTCAGGGCAGCAGCTGATGCTGAGACCATTCACGCCATCAGTCACTTTAAAGTTGCAGGCAACGTCCGTACCACCGCTGAAAACCTCAAAGACGGTGTCGAAGGCGAAACCTACGAATATACAAGTATGTATCCGCCATTTGTCGAGCTTGCTGAAGCAGAAGGCAACACCCAGGCTGTAAGATCATTCACCTACGCCATGAAAGCTGAAGAAGTACATGCCGGCCTATACCGGGAGGCCCTCGACAATTTAGATGCAGAAGCTGAAGAAATTTTTTACTATCTCTGCCCTGTCTGTGGAAACATTGAGAAGTACGTACCTGACAAATGCAAAATCTGTGGTGTCTCCGGTGATAAATTCATCAAATACTAAAGCATAATTTTCCACTTAAAAAAGCTCCTGATCGCACTAGTTCAGGAGCTTTTTGTTTTTACCGGAAATAGCTGAATAGTTTTAAAGGTCAAATTCTTTCTTAGCTTCAGCAAAAGCCGCCAAAGCTGCATCCAGTTCCTCTTTATTGTGGGCGGCTGAAATCTGGCATCGTATGCGCGCCAGTCCCTGAGGTACAACCGGGAATTTGAAGGCCACAACATAGATCCCCTTTTTCAACATGAAATCGGCAACATCCAGAGCTTTTTTAGCGTCATAGACCATGATCGGAACGATCGGGTGAGTACCCGGGATAATCTGCAGGCCCAGCTCTTCTATCTCTTTACGGAAATATAAGGTGTTGGCGTTGACCCGGTCGATCAGATAACTGTCACGCAACAGCATATCAAGGACTTTCAGAGATGTAGCGACAATAGCAGGTGAAAGTGTGTTAGAGAAAAGATAAGGCCGGCTTTTCTGCCTGAGCCAAGCTACTATTGCCTTATTTGCCAGAGTGAAACCACCCGAGGCACCGCCCATGGCTTTGCCTAAAGTGCTTGTCATAATATCGATTCGTCCCATAACACCACAATGCTCCGGTGTCCCTTTGCCTTTCTTCCCGACAAAACCTGAGGCGTGAGAATCATCAACCATTACCAAAGCATCATATTCATCTGCCAGGTCGCAAATCGATTTGAGATCAGCAATAATGCCATCCATGGAGAAAACGCCGTCCGTAGCGATCAGCTTGATACGAGCACCGTCTGCATCAGCATCTTTCAAGCACTGCTCCAAATGTGCCATATCGTTATTGTTATACCGATAACGCTTAGCCTTGGACAACCTGATACCATCAATTATACTGGCATGGTTGAGCTCATCCGAGATAATTGCATCTTCCTCAGTCAGGAGAGTTTCAAAAAGTCCTCCGTTAGCATCAAAACATGAAGAGTAGAGAATAGCATCTTCAAAACCGAAGAATTTTGCCAGCTCTGTTTCCAGCTCCTTATGTTGTGTTTGTGTACCACAGATAAAACGCACTGATGACAAGCCATAACCCCAGCGGTCATAACTGTCTTTGGCTGCTTCAATCAGTTCCGGGCTGTTCGCTAAGCCCAGGTAGTTGTTGGCACACATATTGATAACACCCTTGGTTTCAGTTGTATCAATTATGCTCCCCTGAGGCACAGTCAGAATACGCTCCTCACTGTACAAGCCGGATTCTTTCAGTTCATCTAAATTGTCCTGGATAATTTTCAGTCCCTTTTTCATGCTAATTCCTTTCTTAATCTCTCGCACCGGTCCAATCCAGCAAAACCTTGCCGGATGTGCCGCTATTCATAGCAGCAAAACCTTTTTCAAAATCGCGGAAATCAAAACGGTGTGTAATAAGTGGTGACAAATCCAGACCGGCCTGCACCAAAGCCTGCATCTTATACCAGGTTTCGAACATATCACGCCCATAAACACCGCGCAGGGTCAAACTACCCATGACTATTTTGTTCCAGTCAACTCCTGTGCCTGCTTTTTGGAAACCCAGCATAGAGATCTTTCCGCCTGTAATCATCATATTTATCATCTCGTTCAACGCTGAAGCAGAACCGGACATTTCCAAACCGATATCAAAACCTTCCGTCATTTTGAGCTCAGGCATCAAATCCCGCAGCTTTTCTTTTGTCGTATCGACAGTTCGAATATCAGGAACAACACTATGTGCCAGTTCAAGACGTTCAGTCATGATGTCTGTCAAAACAACATTTCTGGCCCCACAAAAGCGAGCTACTGCAGCTGCCATGATGCCGATCGGCCCCGCCCCTGTTATTAAAACATCCTCACCGACCAATGGAAACATGAGGGCTGTGTAAACAGCATTGCCAAAGGGGTCAAATAGCGCCACTATGTCTTCAGGAACACCGGGCAGGATCTTCACCACGTTTTGTTCGGGAATAACAATATATTCTGCGAAAGCGCCATCACGGTTCACACCGACGCCCTTCGTATTCGGACACAGCACACGACGTCCGGCACGGCAGTTGCGGCAGATGCCGCAGACTATGTGTCCTTCCCCGGAAACAAGGTCTCCTACTTCAATTGTTGAAACCATGGAACCGACTTCGACGACTCTACCCACATACTCATGGCCGATCACCAAGGGTGGGTTGATATTAAGTTCTGACCACTCATCCCAGTTGTAAATATGGAGATCCGTACCGCAAATCGCAGTTTTAATGACCTCAATTTTCACATCAATAGCCGTACATTCAGGTATAGGCACTCTGCTGAGTTCAAGTCCTGCCTTACGCTCCGACTTAACCAGAGCATACATTGATTCACTCATTTCACTCCTCCTCAATACTTAAACAAGTTACTGCTTCTTAAAATACATTATATGACTTCAATCATACATTTTAAACATTATTTGGAATACAACGGCATTTAGTACAAGGTTAGGTCGACTAGCATAGATGTACGGGGATCTGTCGTTCACGGCTGGTTTCCATCAGAATATTATTTGATGTAAAAAAGACCGACTGAGCTGATAGCTCCAACATACGTTCATCCAACAGATTCAGCAATTCACTGATTCGGGCGGGAGTATTAAGCAACGGTAAATCAAAGATAAACAATGGAGTAAGCTGATCACGCCCTTTGCAATCCAGCAAAGCCATACGGAATGCGAGGTATACAGTGTCAGAAGGAGAATTATCTATCATGGAGATTTCTTTTTCTCGCGTTTTTACAGCTTTAAACCTATCAAGCTCTCCCCTCCTGATTCCTCGCTGCTCCTCAATCATGTGGTCACTGCTTTCATGATCAACAGATTGCATACCCTGAAGACGTCTGCTGTACTTCAGGGTCAGCGAACGCAAGTGGTTCACAGGAACTTCCCTCCATTCAGCATGAAGAAAGTCGAGCATTGTTACTGCCAGATCAAGCAGCTCAATATCTTCAATCTCCTGCCATAGATTTTGCTCCAGAAAATCCCGTCTTCGGCTAAGTCTCGGAACCTGATCCAGAAACTCCTCTTCCTGTTTTAAAGTCTCTTTCAGCTCTTTCAGCTGTTGTTTATGCCGGGAAATATCCTGTGACAATTCAACACGCTCAATCTCTATTCTCCTGGCCCTGCTTTTGTCATATTTTAAAGACTGAGAGCGCAGATTAACGTCCTTATTTCCGGCATCGTCACCTGCTAGCATTGCACCGTAAAGCTCTTCACATGCATGCTCATATTCACGCAACATATCTTCATCAGTTCTTCCTTTGCGTACATCAGCTATCTGACGTAAAAATTCTGAAACTGATTCATCGTATGAGCTCTCGGACTGCCTTTGATTGCGCAATGCATCCAAAACATAGTCTGCATCATTTACATTATCGATATCCGCGTATAAAGATAATTGTGACAGAAAGTCATTGCCAGCCCGTCTCTGGCTCTCTTCCAGAGAACGCAGTGCAATCTGACCTCGGTTCAGATTAGCTGCCAAGCGGTCAGCCTCAGCCAAAGCTGAACGCCAAGTTTCTGTTTGCTCTGCCAATTGCTCTTCCAGCTGCCTGCCGGCCTCAGATCTGTCCGGATTGCGCAAACTATCTGCCAGACTCTCACTCAACTGAACTTCCTTCTTAGAAAGTGGCCGGGTAAAAAGAAATAGTGAGATAGCCATAACTATTCCTGCCATAGCAAAACATATAATTGCAATTATCCGGTAACTGTTGAAAAGTAATAGAGCCAGTAGTGCCAGAGCCAAACCACCCAATAAGAGAAAATGTTTAGGTCCTATACCTTTTTCTACAGGACGACCGGAAGCTAGCCCTTCCTTTGCACTACCAGTTCGTTCACCTTTATCAGGGATATATGCGTATTGTTCATTTTCAGCAACAGCCATTCTCTCCCGCAACTGTTTAACTTTGTACTCAGACAGAATACGTTTCTGTTCCCATTCATAACGGTCTTCTTGAGTTTGTTTGACCTCTTCTCGCTGGACTTCTATTTTCTTCTTTCTTTCCTGGTAATCTTGATACAAAGCGCTGAGCTGTGTTAGCTCATGTACAGTAATATCACGCCCCTGCCCCGTGATGCTCCTGGCATAGTGCGAAGCATTGCTCTCCAGATCCTCTAAATCCTTCCGTAGCTTCAAAAGGCTTTCATAATCATTCTTAATCGAAAGAAGCATTAAGGTTCGCTGTTCTTCACGTAAATCTTCATCTGTTTCCCTGAGATTTTGAAGACGGCGTTCCAAACTGTGTATCTTCTCTGTGTCGGTTATTGCCTTGGATGAGGTATTAGCTTTTAATGCAGGGTCCTGCAAGACAGATATCAATTCAGAGCGGGTTAGATATAGTTTGCCTTGAGCCGACTCTGCAAGCTTACTCCTGCTTAGCTCAAGACGTTCCTTTAATTGCAAAAAGTGATTACGATGGACAGCTGCATCGACGGAGTCATCCAGCAAAAGACTCCAGTCCAGACGCTGGGCCAGGATATTGGATTCCGCACCCACAGCCCCGGGAAGTATTAACTCGCCCTTATCTTCGTCACTGATTACACCTCGCAGCAGCTTTTGTGAAATTTCATCAGCAAAAAGAAATGATAAAGTCGGCACCGCTGTAATAGCTGCTACTCTTTTTTCAAATAAATCGGAAATGGACAGATGTTCGTCCTCGTAAAATGCCTGAAAAAACTTTCTCTTCTCGAGATCAGGTATCGCTGTATTGCGAGCACACAGCGCGGACTGGATGGATATATTTGGAGCTGTACCCGCATTTATTGTATCAAAATAAAGGACAGTTGTTCCGCGTTTAAGCAGAAATCTCTTGCCTCCGTCGTCTGTCAATCCCGCTTTCTTAACGGGATCTGTGCAACGAATTTCTATTATCCTCATGCGTCCGATCCACCTCTCAGCACTTTCATAATAACTCTAACACAAGTAGTAACTTTCTATGCCTTATGAGTCGTTTTTTCAAGCTATGTGAGCACTTCATCGTGTAACTCAAGTAACAGAGCTTATGCGCGAATTAAACTTAATATATAGTAAAAATCAAGATTATTATTAGCTTTACTTATTGGAAGGAGATTTATCACATGAAAATGACAAAAGAACTTAATCAATTGTTTAATGAACAGATCAAACTCGAATATGATTCGGCCTTTATCTATCTCGCTATGAGTGAATGGCTAAATCAGAATAACTGGGTGGGCGCCGGCCATTGGATGGAAATTCAATACAGAGAAGAACTGGCCCATGCCGAAGGTTTTGTACGCTATCTGACTATGAGAGGCGAACCGGTGGAACTTCTGCAATTAGCAACAGCACCCAAGGAATGGGATTCTATTTTGGACTTGTTCCAGGCAGCCCTGAAGCATGAAGAGTTTATAAGTGAAAGCATAAACAAAATGGCTGATCAAGCTGAAAAAGATGGCGACCGAGCCTCACGTTTGTTCCTCCAGTGGTATATAAATGAGCAAGTTGAAGAAGAAGTAAACGCCAATGACAATGTTATGGGTGTTGACCGCACACAAGGTCACATTGTCGGCCTTCTTGCCTTTGATGACTTAAAAGGTACCCGCAAGTGGACAGGAGAAGAAGTTCCCCTATTCTCCTAACATATACGTCTCCTCGAAGCACGGGATAACAGTAGCGATCCTGTGGGAATAACCCCGTCTGAGAAAGGCGGGGTTATTTTTTGGCTTGACAAGGTAATTTGCCGCGGCTAAGATAATATGGCTTGCCGAAGTGGCTCAGTGGTAGAGCAATTCACTCGTAATGAATAGGTCGTGGGTTCGACTCCCACCTTCGGCTCCATAATTCGTCCGTAAGATTTATCGGACATTTTTGTAAAAAAAACAGCACTCCACAATATGCTATGGAGTGCTGTTTATTTTTACGGTATTTTTCTTCAGTTCTAATTCTTTTCAATCAGATCCAAACAACGCTGTGCTACATTCTCAGCTGTGAAGCCAAATTTCTCAAAGAGGATATTAGCCGGAGCAGATGCTCCAAAGTGGTTCAAACCGACGACATCACCGTCCAAACCGACATACCTGTACCAAGGCATATCAGCCGCAGCTTCCACTGCAAGACGCTTGCGCATTGTCTCAGGCAATACCCGCTCCTTATAAGCTGCATCCTGCTCTTCAAAAAGTTCAAAGGACATCATTGATACAACTCTAACCGGATGACCTTCCGTTTCCAATAGATCAGCTGCAGCCAGGGCGAGTTCAAGTTCTGATCCCGATGCCATAATGATCGCCTCATAATCCTTAGCATCACGTACAACATAAGCGCCACGCAGTGCCCGTTTTGCATTCGTTTCAGCAGATGGCACAGTCTGGCGAGTCAGGATTAGTGCGCTGGGCTTATTGCTTTCAACAGCATACTTCCAAGCAGCAGCTGTTTCCAGACGGCCGGCAGGTCGTAAAACGGTAAGACCGGGGGTAGAACGCAATATGGTCAGATGTTCGACCGGCTGATGGGTGGGTCCGTCTTCGCCCAACCCGATGCTGTCGTGAGTGAAAATAAAAACTTGTGGCACTCCCATTAAAGCACTTAGGCGAATTGCTCCTCTCATATAGTCAGAGAAAATAAGGAAGGTTGCGCTGTATGGGAGTACTCCTCCATGCAAAGCCATTCCATTACAGATAGCAGCCATAGCAAACTCACGCACACCAAAATGAATATTCGCGCATTCGGGGCTAGCTGAGCTATATGAACCCTGGTTATCAATCATCGTCATATTAGAAGGCGCCAGGTCTGCACTGCCGCCAAAGAAGGGTATACCTTTTTCATACAGAGCGTTGAGAATCAACCCTGAAGCTGAGCGGGTAGCAATATCTTTACTTACAGCATCAGAGAGCTCATCAACATCAATCTCCGGATAGCTCCGCTCGACGCGCATAGCCAATTCCTTTGCCTGTCCGGGGTTAGCCAGCTGCCAGGCCTTGTAAACATCCAGCCATTCTTCTTCCGCTTGGCCCAAAAGCAATTCTTTCTCCCTGAACCATTCAGTCAGATCTTCAGCTACTGTGAAAGGATCGGAAGAATCCCAGTTGAGGAATTCATAAGTTTCACTTGCTCCCTCAGATCCCAGTGGGGCGCCATGCACCGCGGCTGTATCAGCTTTAGGAGAACCGTAGCCTATAATTGTTTTAACTTTGATCAGTGAAGGGCGGTCATCACGGGCTTTAGCTTCATCCAGAGCGCGGCTGATGGCACTGCAATCATTACCGTCAGTCACTTCCAGTACATGCCAGCCGTAAGCTTCAAAACGTTTGCCGACATCTTCCGTAAAGGCCAAATCTGTTGAACCTTCTATCGTAATGCTGTTATCGTCATAAAGTACGATCAGTTTTCCCAGCTTCAACGTTCCCGCCAGAGAAGCCGCTTCAGCGGAAACACCTTCCATTAAATCTCCGTCACTGGCAATGACGTACGTATGGTGATCGATAAGCTTATGTTCCTCAGTATTAAAACGTGCGGCCAAGTGGTTTTCAGCCATCGCCATTCCTACGGCCATAGTGATACCCTGACCCAACGGTCCGGTAGTTGCTTCAACACCAACAGTGTGGCCATACTCCGGATGTCCGGGAGTCTTGCTGTCCCACTGACGGAATTCTTCCAGATCTTCCTTTTTTAATCCATATCCAAAGAGGTGGAGCAAAGAATATATGAGCATTGACCCGTGACCTGCAGATAAAATGAAGCGATCCCGATTGAACCAATCCGGATTTGCAGGATTATGTTTCATGTGGTTTAACCAAAGCTCCACTGCCATCGGTGCAACACCCAAAGGTAAGCCCGGATGTCCTGATTTCGCTTTTTCCACACCCGCTACTGACAAAGCCCTGACAGCTGCAATAGCTTTTTCCTGCATTTTTTGTTCGTTAAACATTCCTAACCTCCTGTAGTGTTTTGCTCATCTTCAATTAAATGACAATTTTTGTATTTTTTACCACTGCCACACCAACATGGATCATTGCGCCCGGGTTTTACCGTGCGCGTTACAGGTTTTTGTTGCAAACTTCCACCTGCGACAGGCTCCATATTACCATGTCTGCGTCTTGCCCCTCGTGAAACAGGCGGGGCAGGTTCCGCTCCTGCAGCGACTGCCTGTGCCGAAAATCCTGCGGATCCTCTTCCCTCGCCGGTGATCTGAGGTTCTTTGCGTTCGGTCGGTGTAGCGATGAGACGGGCACGCATGATCAGGCGAACAGAGTCTTCCTGTATACCTTCGGTCATGTCCTCAAACATGTCAAAACCTTCGCGTTTGTACTCGACAACCGGATCATGTTGTGCATAGCTGCGCATTCCTATACTGTCGCGCAAATCATCCATAGCATCAATATGATCCATCCAGTGACGGTCTACCGTCTGCAAGAGAACCACACGCTCAGCTTCACGCAAAAGATCATCTGAACCAAGCTCTTTCCCTCTGGACTCCAGGCGGTCCAGTGCCTGATCAGCCAGTATTTCTCCGAAATCACTGCTATCCAGCTGCGGCAGTTTCTCTTCCAGTTCAGTCAAGAGAGGTAAGTCACCAAATATATCACTTACTCGCGTTTTGATTCCGACGTAGTCCCAGTCCCCTGTTTCTTCTTTGGTCGCTATGAAGTTACTTAATGTATTCTCCATCACACTACAGATGATGCGCTGATAGTAGTTGTGCAGGTCGCGTCCTTCAAGTACCTCGCGCCTCTGTTGATAAATAAGGTTGCGCTGTTGGTTCATGACATCGTCATACTCGAGTACATTCTTTCGAATGCCGAAGTTTCGAGCTTCAACACGCTTCTGTGCTGATTCAATGACATTGGAAAGCATGGGGTGACTGATTTCCACATCTTCTTCTACGCCCAGTGTATCAAAAATGCGATCCAGCCTGTCTCCGCCGAAAAGACGCATCAGATCGTCATCCAATGACAGATAAAAGCTGCTGGCACCCGGGTCGCCCTGACGTCCGGCGCGTCCGCGCAGCTGGTTATCTATACGTCTTGATTCATGTCTTTCTGTTCCAAGAATATAGAGTCCGCCTGCTGCTACAACAGCTTGTTTTTCTTCTTTGATTTCTTGATCATGCTTGTTTTCCAGCTCAGCAAATTTCTTCCTGGCAGCCAGAATCTCTTCATCTTCGGTAATATTGTAAGCAGTGGCCTGCTCAATCATTTCCTCGTCAAAGCCCAGCTTGCGCATTTGCTCACGTGCCATGAATTCAGGATTGCCGCCCAGCATGATATCCGTGCCTCGACCTGCCATATTAGTTGCGATTGTAACAGCGTTCAGACGACCGGCCTGTGCTACGATCTCAGCCTCTCGTTCATGGTTCTTTGCATTCAGGACATTATGAGGAATTCCTGCTTTCTTAAACAGTCTGGAAATTAACTCTGATTTTTCAACCGAAACTGTACCAACCAGGATAGGCTGTCCTGTGCTGTGCACCTGTGCCACCTCCTCCAACAAAGCTTTGTACTTGCCGTTTTCTGTTTTAAAAACGGCATCCGCTTTGTCTTCACGGATCATCGGCATATTGGTGGGTATAGTTATAACATCAAGATTATAGATTTGGCGGAACTCATCTTCTTCAGTCAGAGCCGTTCCGGTCATTCCGGAAAGTTTTTTATACATACGGAAATAATTCTGGAAAGTGATAGTAGCCAGGGTCTTGTTCTCTGCATTGATTTCAACATTCTCTTTTGCCTCTATGGCCTGATGCAGTCCGTTACTGTAGCGGCGACCAAACATAAGGCGACCTGTGAAATCGTCAACTATGATAACCTCACCGTCTTTCACGACATAATCCTGATCCAGATGCATATTGCCGTGTGCTTTTAGCGCATTATTCAAGTGATGATTAATCTCATAGTTTTCCTGATCAGAAAGGTTCTCTATGGAAAAAAACCTTTCAGCTTTTTCGATACCACGTTTAGTCAGAACAGCAGATTTTGCTTTTTCATCAACGATATAATCAGCGTCTGCTTCAATGTCTTCCATTTCTTCAACCGTACGCAGGGTATCTTTTTGCACGATGACCTTCTTGCGTAGGCCACGCGCAAAGCTGTTTGCTTTACTGTAAAGCTCAGAGGATTCTGAACCGTGTCCCGAGATAATCAGCGGTGTACGTGCCTCATCAACAAGGATACTGTCAACTTCGTCGACAATAGCAAAGCTAAGTTCACGCTGTACACAGCGGTCCAGGCTCATTACCATATTGTCACGCAGGTAATCAAAGCCGAACTCATTATTAGTACCATAAGTAACATCAGCATCATAGGAGCGCTTGCGATCGGCTTTATCTACACCATGAACAACAAGGCCAACAGAAAGCCCGAGATAGCGATATATCTTTCCCATCCATTCACTATCACGTTTGGCCAGGTAATCATTAACAGTTACTATGTGAACACCTTTGCCGGTAAGGGCATTCAGATACACAGGCAAGGTAGCTACCAGCGTTTTTCCTTCACCTGTTTTCATCTCAGCTATTCTGCCCTGATGTAGAATAATCCCTCCCTCGATCTGTACCGGGAAATGTTTCATACCCAGCACACGGGTGGATGCTTCACGCACTGTGGCAAAAGCCTCAGGCAAAATATCGTCCAGGCTTTCACCTGCAGCGAGTCTGGCTTTGAACTGTTCGGTTTTCGCTTTCAGTTCACTCTCAGTCAGCTTCTCATATTCATGCTCAAGCCTCAGGATCTTTTCTACTATGCTTTTGTTCTTTTTAAGTTCACGCTCCGAATAGGTGCCGAAAATTTTTTCAAATAAAGACATTAATACTCCTTAAGTAAATACGTACATTGGTTATGGCAAATCTAGTCATGTCACAGACAATATTTTATCTTATAGTCAGGTCAAATCATAGCTCAGTTTTCCCCTGTTGACTGATAACGGCTACTTTCACCATAACGGCTTATTTTCAATTCTACACCGAATCCTGAAGCGTAACTGCTCCATTGGCTAATTACTTCGCCATCCAACCAGTCCGCATGATTTCGAGGCACAACCAGGATTAACTGTTTATTTCTGATTTCCCCTATACCGGGTCCAGGTTCCGGCCCACCCTCAAAACCGGACAAATCACCTATAAAAGAGAAAACCCTGCCTTCGGCAGCAGCTTTTGTCTGCCAGGATGGAGCTGTGAGATCCATACTTTTGATTGCTGTAGCAGTACCTGAACTCCAACTTGCAATTGTCGGATACGTAGTGGGAAGATTTGCACCATACATCCGTTGAAATTGCAGACCGCGCTCAAAATTTGACATGCTCCAGATATCATTTGCTTCATCTTCATCATCCGTATTTGAGTTATTGCCGAAATTGTATTTACCTCTGGACCAAAGAGGCACTGAACTGGTTATATATTCTTCACCGGTGGCCTTTGAAGAAGTTCTGGAATATGACATCCCAATATAAATCAAGTTTCTTTCAGGAACATAATCAACAAAGAATCGTCGTTCTCCTTGAGGGACGTCCTGACCACGGGCAGCGCAGATCTCTTCCAGCCAGTAATTATATCTATAGTTCAGTGCCGGTCCGGCCAACAAGCTGGCAACAATATCAACTGCAAAATCCATAATATAATTCTTAATGCCAAGATCGTCGATGATCTTAAGCAATTGTGTGTCGGTGATCTCTTCTCCGCTTGAAATCAAATCTGATAGCGGATAAAGAAGTTCTATTTCACCGGCCAGCTGATCCAATGCATGTCGAGCCGATATTGATTGTTCTATTTCGCGAACGTGTACGTAAAATGCAAATATAATAAACAGAATAATTGGCAGAATGAGTGACATTTCCAATGCCATTGAGGCTTTGGCTCTGTTTTTTTTCCTTCCTTTTATGCGATCCCTGTTCATTTAAACCTCTAATATTTCTTATTTATTCGTAATCTTCCTCACGCGAAAAATATCTACGTTTGATCGTTACGGCAAAGTTAGTACGTGAAAACTCTCCGATTACATAAGCAGGGCGCGTGACCTCACAGGAAACTTCAGTGAAATATTCGTCCCCATAATTTTGTTGGATTGCAGCTGAGATCCGTTCCAGCAATTGTTCTCTAGGCTGAATCAGAATCAGAAGTCGCAGATGATCACGATAATTGACCTTAAAGGCATCTGTTCCCGTTGAAGGCCAGAGTTTAACCTCCTCGCCATCCAGCAACTTGTTTTTATCTCTGATTCCGCTTGCTATTGAATCAGAAATGATCAATACAATTGAAAGTGCTTCCGGCGGTAGAGTAATAAAGCCGGCGGAGATCACAGACACAGTGGCGGAAATAGCTGCTGCTTTTGTATCAAAACTCGCACGTTCTGTTGGAGAAAGCAGTGTAGAAAGCAGATTAATCAATATACGGCAACCGACAATAAAATATTTGACATTTCTGGCTGCTGTTTCACCAATAGCACCGGTTGCAATCATTTCCTGCTCATATTGTCTGGATTCCGGGAACAGGCTGAGCAGTCGACCGTCGGGGGTACGATACTGCTTTGTGGCTCCGTTTTGTTTGAGTGAAGTTACCTGCGAACCAAAGTAAGACAAGCTGTATTCTGCTAAAAGAATTTGATCAGTGAAGCCTTCCGGCAAGGTAAACATCATTGTGTCAAGTCCTTGCGCCAGTTTTTCCAGACCTGACACTTTATAAGGATCAAATTCTTCAACTATTCCGCCTCCGCTTGCATCAGGAATATAAACCGGGGAAAGTCCCAGAAGAGAATTATGATAATCATCACGATATTCCTTATCTGCATACTTGGAAAACTCAGCAAACCATTCTTCATTTGATTCATCCTCTTCAAGATCAGGATTAACCACATCCGGGTCGGCTTCACTTAGAGAAGTTACAGAACTCGCCATATTGTCCGGCACTATATCCTTGATCGACCGGATTCGACTAATTACTTCGTCGATCAATCCTGCGGTTGCGCGCACACTCATGTGTCGTGCGATCGCACCCATAAGATAGTCCTTTTCATAGAGATTCTCCTGAACAGTAATTTTCTGCTCATAAAAATCAGGCAGGAGGAATTCAGATGAAGTCCTCTCCACAGCTTGTTCTGTCATAGCAAACAGTCCGAAATCTCGATAAAGGCCACGATCAAAAGCAGCCAGTGCTGAATCAGCACTTTGCTTGGCTGCGCGTACTGCATCCAGATCTTCACGAGTCCAGAGACTACCGATTAATAGAGACATCATCAGAAAGATAATCATCGGCAGCATCAGACAGCTGGCCAGTGTAATGCTGGCTCGTTGCCTGTACTTTTGTTCTTTACTGTACTTAAGTCGATTTTCCATACCCGCTCACCCATCCGAGCGGAAGAAAAGCGAAAGATCGTGTGCAAGAGAAACTAATTCGATCATTCGTTGTGGTGAGTGTTTCAACGTTGGTAAGTACTCGCCATCATGCTCATAGAAACTACGTTCATAAAATTTCTCTTCTATCTGAACTGTAGTATTGCTTCTTCCAACAATTTCTGCACTCATACGCACATCATCTGCTATAGGCAATGAAAACCCTAATGATTGAACAAGAATATAGAACGCAGTTGACGAAACTATAGCTGACTCCAAAGTAAATGCCATCTTTCTCTACCTCCTTATACTAGAATTATCACTCCCCGAAAAACAAATAACCCTGTGACTATAAGACACAGGGCTGCAATACATGGCAAATTGTCAGTTCAGATAAGAATTCTTTAGCAAACAGTCTCTTTCAGTACTGTCACCACTGCTTAATTACATGGAAATTCTTCTTTTTATCTCCCCACAAGAGTTTCTGCAAAAATCCAGACCGCAGAATTCAGAAGTTCACCGGCACTTACAGTTGCGCCATGCCCCGGACAAACCGGCAAAGATGCCGGCAGATCTATCAAAAGATTGCGCAAAAATTGCAGTGACCGATACATTTCAGCAGAATCGCCACTGGCTAAGTCTGTGCGGCCGAAGGAATCGTCAAAGAGGGTATCGCCTGTGATCAGGGCCAATGCTTCTGCTTCTTCATCATCAGTTTGACGTAAAATCAAAAAACACATTGAGCCCTTAGTGTGGCCGGGAGTATTGTAAATTTTCAGTCTTAATTCGAAATCAAGTTCAATCTCCTCGCCATCTTGCAAATATCGATCTGCCTCCGGATAGCTTGTGGGCTGGCCGAACATCAAAGATGCATTGGCCCTGGCGTCTGACAGGAGTTCTTTTTCCTGCTCCGCCACCCAAAAGGCTGCATTATTTCTCTCTTTCCATTGTCGGACTGATGCGACATGGTCATAGTGACCATGTGTCGCAATGAGAAACTTGACTTCGTCAGCATCAGAAACTTTCTCCGGAGGAACAGCCGGATCAAAAAGAATACTGCCTTTTTCAGTCTTTAAAAGGTATGCGTTGCCATAACGAAATGCTTCAGGAATCCGCCTTAATTCAGGCAATATTTGATATCGGGACATACAAGGACAGCCTCTCAGCGGACCAGCTCACGCCAGTCAAGATCTCCTCTGCTAATAGCAAGTACTAAAACTTCTGCTGTAGCTGAGTTGGTAGCAAAAGGAATGCTGTTAGTGTCACAAGCACGGAACAAGTCTATTAGTGGTTCAGTGATAGGTCCCTCCGGATCGCGTAAATAAATCAAAGCATCAATTTCATTGTAACGCGCACTGGCGGCAAGTTGACTCTTCGTACTGGTTTCTTCTGTCGGGTAAGCCATAACTTTAAGAGTTGTCGCCCCCTTGATCAAATGTGCCGTATTCAGTGGTGAAATTAATTCATGCTGATTTAAGATTTGCTGATAAGCAATACAAAAGTTAACCAGTAATTCAGTTCGTGATATATCGGCCATTACAACAATTTTCATATTTCTTCCCAAGCGACGTTCTTCTACAAAAAACGCGCTTCACCTCCCCATAATTTTACGCAGATCCTCGAATTATTATAAACGAAGATTGCTAAGCTCTCAATCAGATTAGCACTTTAGATATTTGTGCACTCATCATATACTTATCTCATATAATTGGCATATTATCAACTAATAGTTACCAAAACCTTCAGTTAATCGTGCCGATTCATCATCATACAGCCCCATATAGCTGTGTGTGGGCGTATGTCCGAAATATTCACAAAGTATACGGTAAGCAATATCCGCACTTTGATCACCATATGATGAATCTTCCAAAATACTGGCTATGATAATTTCCGGGTCGCTGGCCGGAGCGTAGCAGACAAAGACGGCATTTGTATAAATTTCTCCATCAGGCCCGACTACTTCCGAAGTGCCCGTTTTAGCAGCAACAGACACAGGAAAGTCGCGGAACAAATCAGCTGTCCTTCCCTGATCCCAGGTTGTAAGACCTGTCATACCCTGATTTATAAGATTGCGTCCCGACTCATCCAAATTTAAAGGAATACGTTCAATTTGCTCCGGAACCAGGACTGTCCCGTCTTCGGCTACAACTTCCTTTATAAAATGTGGGGTTAGCAGATAGTCGGTTGCAATTCCCCCAATTGCACGTGCCATCTGCAACATTGTATAAGAGTTGTAAAACTGGCCGATTGAGGTCTGAACCGTATCAGCGATAAACCAGATCTGATCACCGGGATTTGTATTTATTTCTTGCTTCAGTGAGCGGCTTGGTCTGACTCCGATGTTTTCTCCGCCAATATCCAGATTACTGCTTTCACCAAGTCCGAGTCGTTGCGCCATATCGCTTATGGCATCAATACCTACATCTACTCCCAATAGATAGAAATAAAGGTTGCAGGATGTCATTAAACCGTATTGCAGGTTTAATTCACCATGTCCATTGATTGGTTCCTGGAGACAGTTCCAAGTCAGTCCGCCGATTTCCTCATGACCATTGCATCTGTAGATCGTATCGGCAGCAGTCATGGTGCCGCTTTCGAAAGCGGCCATGGCAGTAACAGGCTTAAAGGTTGAACCCGGTGCATATGCTTGTGATATACCCCGGTTCAGCAAAGGCAGCCCATCTGTATCCGATAGATACTGTTGTACACGGGCTGCTGCTACAGGGTCCGTATATTGTTCAACAAAGTCGGAAACATGATAATCCGGATAATTTGCGTTAACCAGTACAGCTCCGGTTTTTGCATCCATGGCAATAACACTGCCTGCAGGTGCGGACATCACTCTGTCCCCTCGTTCAAAACCGCGCAGCTCTCTCAATTTTCTCTCCAGATTATCGCGGGCTACACGCTGTAAATTGATGTCAATAGTAAGCCGGACTTCATTACCTGCCTGCGGAGCTTTTCCCATTGATCCGGGATAAGCCACAGGGTTTCCCGATTCAGAATCCGTCCATGTTTCAATCGTGTAAGCCCCCTCTATACCGCGCAAATAACGTTCCGCAGCCTGTTCAACTCCTGTTTTACCTACAACATCATTAAGACCATAGCCTTCCGACTTTAGGGCATCATACTCTTCGGAGGATATCTGGCCGACGTAACCCAGAGCATGTGAAACAATGTCGCTGTCACTTGTATAGCGGCGCAAGTAGCGTTGACCGACAGTAATACCGGGGAAACGGTAATTTTGTTCATTGAGCAAACTGCTGATCGTGTCAGGTACGTTGTTCGCCAGCAAAATCGGTTCTTTGATATTGAAATTCCAGTTGTTTTTTAAAATTAGATAGCGCATTTCCATGATTTGGAATGCTTCATAATCCGAATAGAGCCTATTACCCTCATCTACTACCGGCTCTATATAAAAGAAATCATAAAGCAAAAAGTCGAAAAACTCGCGCGGAGTCTGTTTTACCAGCCTTTGTCGTTGACTTAGATTTGAGGCTTCTTCAGGAGTGTAAAGGTTGAAAGTATCACTATTAGTCTGAAAGACTTCAATCTCCTCCCAGGAACGCTTGAAAACAAAATTTGTTACATTGAGAGCCCCCTCTTCAAGTGCCTTGCGATCCGCCTGAGAAATATCTAAGTATGTTCTGAAATCACTTTCCGTCTCGACCTTGTTCTCCTCAAACAGCTTCGCCAGATCAAGCAGCATGCGATTGAAAGCTGAGTTATCCATACCGACATTGACAATAGATATCGTATTAATGCTCTCAGCCACAGCTAAAGGAACCCCGTTGCGATCAACAATATCTCCGCGGGGAGCCGATAAGCTCAACTCACTGCTGCTGCCACTCGACTCAAGGGCTGTATGCGTTGACTGGCCAAAAAGATGCAAATTTGCTGTTCTCAGTAATATCAGTACAAAAGCTGAGAACAGGACAACGATCAGCAGTGCATAGCGATTAGACAAAAGTTGGCGCAGAAAGCCTTTCTGCAAACGCTTAGGACGCTTCAGGCGGCGAAAGAGCTTATCTTTGTTCTCACTTGTATTAGAGTGCACGGCCATACCCTCCGTAGCTCTCAACACCGGTTTTCTTTTGCTTCTTTTTTTTCTGATAAAAACCCAGCCATAAGAAAAGTAATATTAACACACTTGCAAACAGATTTACCAGAAGCACAAGCGGGAGGCCTGCAAGCGCTTCCATCAGAATCTTCGCTAGAGACAAAGGAAGATCGCTGCTAAACGGAAATAAATAAGAAAGAAATGACATAACTAAAACATGTGCTAAAGTCACACCCAAACATAAAAGCAGTAATCGCCTCCAGAATATCTTTGTGTTTTCACTAAAAAACATAGCCGCAAGCAGGCCGATGAGCATACCTTCCAGCATCCCTAGTCCATAAAGTCTGCCACTCAGATAATCGCGCAAAAAACCGGCAATTAAACCCATGGTAAAAGCCTCTCTACCGCCTCTGGTCAAACCGATCACCAACGGCAGAAGCAAAAGGAAATCCGGAGCAGGCAGCCGCAGCCACTGACCGGGATACACCTGGACAACTGCCAGCACGAAGAGTAAAACAGCGTAAAGCGATACACGCCGCCAAATATTAACAGGCCTGGAAATACCGGGCATCTTACTTCCCTTCTGAGTCTGACGGAAGCGCATGATCGATCAGGACAAAAACATAATTCAGTTCTTCCAGCTGTGTATTGGGATCGATCAGAGCCTGCATGGTATTCGAACGACTGTCAGTAATGATCTCGACTACAGTACCGATTTCAATCCCCTCCGGATACAGTCCCCCGTCGCCTGAGCTCACAATCAGATCTCCGACGCTCAGGGGTGTGCCTTCAGGAATCTGATCAGCCAGACAAAGCCGTCGATTTTTGTACTCAACAGTTCCTCTTACCCGGAAGTTGTTGCCTGCTGATGCTGAGACTTTTGAGCTGATTGAGAAGCCTTCATGTATTAAAGGTACAACACGAGAAGAACCCAGCTCACTGGAATACAGCCTCCCCACCAGGTTATGCTGACTGTCAAGAACCGGATATGAGCGGTCACCTGTTACCCAGATCCCGTCTTCACGGCCCAGATTTATGCGAAAAAGATCAAACATGGGACCGATAGAACGGTTGATCACCTCGCCACCAACTATCTCGAAGTCTTTAAATCGGCTTTTTAGATTTAAGGCGTCTTCCAGTTCGTCATAGGCTTTAACTTTTTCTTCGTTAATCCTGACTTCTTGACGTAAATCCGAATTCTCTTTCTCCAGTTTATCTATTTCATCCTTTAATAGCCTGTTCTCACTCACAGCAGAAAAAAAGCTTCCTACAGACTCTACGCCTGACTGGAAAAAAGAAACTACCGGATCAAACACGCGGCCAAAGAAATCAGCTATGATCGTCCTGGTGGAACCCGGCAAGGCAGTGAGAATCATGGTAGCCAAAATGGCTACAGTAACTAAAACAACTATAAAAATACGCGGAGCTTTTCTTTTCATCGTCCCGACGTCCTTAATCTAAGTAAAAATAATCTAAAAATACACAAATTAGTTTAGCACATCAGAGGCCAAAGAGATGTAGGAAGCTTTACGATCAAGCTTCTTCATCAGCAAACTTACATTAGGCCGAGAGTACGTAAACTTAAACTGCCTTCAGAGCCCACAACAATATGATCCAGTACCTGTACTCCCATCATCTGTCCCATCTCGCTCAAACGCTGTGTGGATGTGCAATCGGCCTCACTTGGCATTGCATCACCGCTCGGATGGTTGTGAACCAGGACGATAGCTGCGGCATTAGCCTTTACTGCCTCCCTGAATATATCGCGCGGTTGAATCACTGAAGAGGACAGTCCGCCACTGGATATCAGCACATGCCTGATGATGCGATTTCTCGTATCCAGCATAATAATGAAAAACTGTTCTCTTGGCTGAAAACGCAGCTGAGATTCAATATAGGCAAATAGATCATCAGGTCCGTGCACCTTGTGGCGTTTGCGTCCGGCGCGCTTGGCTGATGCCCGCTGTCCCAGCTCCAGGGCTGCAGTTATATTGAGAGCTTTTACCCTGCCTATGCCGGGTATTGAACGCAACTCTTCCAGACTCATATCAAATAGTCCGTCCAAACTTCCCGCATCCAGCAATACCTTGTGCGACAATTCCACTACCGTGACACCTTTTCTCCCCGATTGTAGAATAATTGCCAGCAGCTCCGCATCACTCAGAGCTGAGATACCCAGTTTCTCAGCTTTCTCATAAGGTCGTTCCGTTTGAGGAATTTCCTTCATTGTCAATACACTTTTACTCATATACATCAATCCTTTCATCATTTAAACACGCCTCAAACGTGCTTATTTATGTTTCTAATTAATTGATGGAAAATGAGTTTAGTTTTCGATCCGGACAAATTATCTGCGCTTACCTGCAGTATTACTCATTTGTATAAGCAGAACGACTAAAGCATCCTGCTCCTTCATTTCACCTGTCTTAATCTGCAAATCACATTGAAAACAGGCTTCCACTATTTCTTCCAGTTGTTCTAATGAAAACGAACGGGCCTGTTGTAAAAGCTTATTAGCATAAAAACTGCTACTGGTTATACCACTGTCTATTATTGCAGCGGCGTTCTTTAATTCCTTAGCAATCAGAAAACGCCGGAACAAGTTTGAGATCATTGCCAGAATAGCTAAAGGAGCCTCCCTGCGATCCAGCAAGCGGTCCAGATAATCCAGAGCGCGATCGATATTTCCTGTTGCCAGAGCATCAGTCAGATCAAAGATTGTTCCGCTGAGATCCTGCCGGCAGAGGAAGTCGACAAGTTCCAGGTCAATCGATGAAAGTTCCTGATTTTGTGCGTACAGAAATATAATATTAAGAGCCTGTTGAATCATGGACATTGAAGAATCGTAACGGGATATCAACGACAAAGCCGCTTCTTTCGTTATGTTAAGTTTGTTAAAGCTGATCTGAGCGCCGATCCAATTCAGAAGTTCACTTTCTGATTGAAGATCAAGACGAACTACCGCGCCATTAAAACCTTCAATTACGCTCAATAGCTTATGGTCGAAGCGAATAACCCTTTCATCCTCACCCTGCCGCTCCTCAAAAAGGAGGACCGTCCCCTCTCCGACACGTTCAAGAATTCCGGTCCATTCAGCCAGGGCATCGTTGCCCAAAGCACGGTTAAACACTCCTGATTGCTTGATATGCACCAATTTGTAGGGCGACATAAAGGCCGGGGTTGCTATGTCCGCAAGCAAGTTCTCTCGGTTGAGATTGGAGGCTTTCTTATCCAGATCGTAAATTACTGCATCCATTGATTCACAGCCGGGTGCCAAAGCCTGCGCATAAATCTTTCCCCGCAAATAAGAAATCAGGTACTCCTCATGTCCCATAAGAACATATATTTTGCGCAGAGCTGAAGATTCCAGCTCCTTGCTCAGGGCTGCATATGTCATTTTTTTCTTTACTGCCATAGGACTATCCTACTATCTGCCTCTGAAAGCCGCAAGAAGAAAGCTCCACTTTCGTCCAGCCTGACAATGCTTATATCTTGCTCGCGCAGCCTATCCAATGTGTCAGGATGCGGATGATTATACAAGTTATTTTCACCGACTGAAATTATCGCCCAACGGGCTTTGATCTGCTTTAAAAATTTAGTCTCGCTGGTCTGCCTTGAACCATGATGAGCAACATGCAGGTAATCAACCGTACGCAGGTCTTCTGACCGTACGAGACGTTCTTCTGTTTCCTTAGTCATATCAGCAGTAAAAAGAATGCTATGTTGCTGATAATCAAAATAAAAAACCAGAGAACTATTGTTAGCATCATCATCACGATGCAGATCTTCAGTGTTTGGAGCAATAAAACTGATTAGTGCTGTATCAAAGGATATTTGCTCGCCGGCCAGGCTGTGGTGAACTGCAATTCTCTTTTCAGCAGCAGATTTGAGAATTAAGGATGTCCAATCAAAGGCATTCTGATCAAAAGGATTGTGTTCGGATGCGGGAGCACCGCCAATTGTATCATCCTCTTTTTCCGCCAGCTGTGGCAGCAGTAGAGAGTCAACTCGCCCAAGACTCATCAGTTCTATTACGCCCACAACATGATCAGAGTGTCCATGTGTAACCAGCGCCAGATCCACATGGTCACGGCCCTGTGACCGCAAGGCAGGCAAAATACGCTGGTAACCCATGCCTTCATCTCCACCGTCTATCAGGATAGTCGGTCCTTGTGGAAATAGTATTAGAGTTGCATCTCCCTGACCTACATCCAAAAAGATTATATCCAGGTGTTCTTCTTTTTTTTGATATTTGAGCAGAGGGAATATGGATAAGACGATAATGATTATTGCAGCTGAAAGCGCCAATTTGTAATAGCCGGATCGATAAAGAAGATAAAAAGATATACCGACCAGAATTATTAGAGCTAAAATCACGAGTTGGCCATAGCAAAGAAAAGTACTTCGACAATTTGCTACCATACTGATTAACTTCAGCCAGAACCGGAGCACTGATTCAGTAAGCAAGGAAGCCAGCATATTAATCTGCACACTTAGGAATGGGAACATAAGGCTGAGAAATAGAATAAGAAATCCTACAACTGTCAGATAAGTGGCCATGGGAATCAGAATAATGTTGACGAAAGGTGCCAGAAGGTTTGCCCCTTGTTGCTGTCTGGCTGTCAAAGGCAGAAGAATGAGAAAAACTCCCAGAGAGCTGATCAAGTCGGTGACCAACCTGTTCTTAGACTTGGGAGATAGGCACTTCAGACTGCCGGCTGCAATGAAGCTCATCCAGAATCCGTTTTGACGTACTGCGAAAGGCTGTAAGATCAACATAGCGGAACCTGCAAGAGCAAGCGAGTTTATTTTGTCTGTGCGCCGCTGAACTCTACTATCAAGCGATGCCAGTAAAAAAAGTAAAGTTGCACGATTGATGCCATGGCCGAAGCCGCTTAACAGTGCAGGAAATAAAACGACCGCTGAGAGCAACCTGCGTTTAAATCTGAAACTCATAGAGGTCCAATTGGAAAGTTTTCTGAAGGGTAACAGAAAAAACATCAAGTGCATGCCCGAAACGCAAACAAGATGATAAGCTCCCGCCTCACTCAGTGCCTTGCTCGTATAGGCAGTCATAGCTCCTGTATGCCCCATCAGCAAGGCCTGCATAATCCCCTCATGGCTGGCCTGGAAATCACCGATTACAGAAGAGCTGTCTTTATCAGGGTTCGGAGCGAAAATCTCTTCAAGCAATTCCAGCGACCTGAGGCGGAATCGATCCAACTTATGCAGCGGCCAATACCAGAGGCTTGCCGGCTTAATAGATATAAGCTTAGAACTAGTCAGTTTACCGCTGACACCCTCCGAGCTGAACCAGTTATTTTCACTGAAGCCTCCGGGATTCTGGGCGGACTTTCCACTTCTGTAGATGCCACTTACGGTTACAGTTGCACCTCGTTGAATATCTTCAACTGAGCAATTTGCCGGCAGACGATTCAAGTTCAGACCGATACTTAAAATTGTTTGCCTGTTCACTTGCAGTTTAATTCGCCGGTAGTTATTGTTGCTTGAAGTGGGCAGAGCAACTTCCACAATGCGTCCGCTCACAAGAAGCAGTTCCGACTCAGAAAATGTGGTTGCTCTCTGTAAAGAAAGCTCAGAGCCGAGTAGGCTCAGAGCTGCAATCAAAATGAAGAGACAGAGTCCGGGGCGTCCTGTGATTTTTTCTCTTACTTTCCTCATGTGCTAAATCATAAGGAAGGTTTTCATTAGTTCTTACATATCGTCCTGCTGTTTGCAGACATATCCGGTCAATTTAGGCTTTTTAACGTACTATTGATGCAATAAAACGCCTTAACTCTTCAATACCCGGATCATTGGCTTGATTTGCTGAAACCATAATCGGGGTGTCAAAGTGAAAACTTTTCTCCCCCAATGTTTCTCTTCTTCTTTTCAATTCTGCAATGATTTTGAAGCGGACATCGTTCTGTTTTGATCTTGATAATTTATCTGCCTTTGTCAGTACAATCTGCCAGGGAATGTGGTAATAATCGAGAAAGTCTACCATTTGCAGGTCCAGATCACCAAAGCCACGTCGTATATCCAGCAAGAGCAATACTGCAGCCCGTTGCCTCTCCTGACTGAAATATTGGTCTGTTACTCGTGCAAAATTCTCTTCTTGTTTGCGGGAAGTCTGTGCAAAACCATAACCTGGCAAATCAACCAGATAAAAGCTGTCGTCTACTGTAAAAAAGAATACCAGTTGAGTTTTACCCGGGGTCTGACTGGTACGGGCCAGGTTTTTATTACGGCATAGGGCATTCAACAGGGTTGATTTCCCTACATTCGAGCGACCTACCATAATAACTTCAGGCCGTAACAGCTTTGGGAACTGATCCGTTTGAGCTGCTACAGCCGTTAATTCAACTTTACTGAACTGAACTGACATGCTTATACTCCTTCTTTCATCAATCTTACTCTGCTATAATCATACACATATGGAGGGACTTATATGAATGATCTAAAGTTTCCAGCGGGAGCCTCACCCAGGAACATCTTAAAAGATGATACAATGCTTGACCCACTTGGACCAATTGCTATCATAAGTGCCCAGATTGAAGATCATCTGGCTGAACGTATCAATCGTCAGCTACGGCTCAGACGCGAATACTACGCTGAGTTAGCCCCGGAGGTTACCGAATTCACCGGCTATTTACGCGATGATTATCGGGTTGGCGTGGACCTTTCGCGCTTTAAGTCCGGAGAAGGCAAAACTGTTGTGACAGATACTGTGAGGGGTCATGATCTTTACATTCTGACAGATGTTCTCTATCACGGCAAAACATATGAACGCTACAGTAGTCCGGTAACTATGAGCCCGGATGAACACTATAAGGATTTAACCAGGCTTATTGTTGCAACCCGGGACTCCGCTTTACGAATAAATGTCATCATGCCCTACCTATACCAGGGCAGGCGTTTTCGGCGTGGTCGCAGGGAATCACTGGACTGTGGCGAAATGTTGCAACACTTATTCAGCTTGGGGATTGATAATTTCATCACCTTCGATGCCCCGGACAGCCGCGTAGCCAACGCTGTTCCTTATGACAACTTCGAATCTTTCCCTACATCTTACCAATGTATACGCACTATGCTGCAAGCCTGCTCGGATCTGGTTGTAGACCCGTCCAAAATGATGATCGTGTCGCCGAATGAGGTAAACATCAACAGGTCAATTTTTTACGCGTCAACCATGCAGCTACAGCTGGGAATCTTCCACACAAGGCGTAGTTTCGACATTATTGATGGCATTAGGCAGGAACATCAGACACTGGCCTATCTGGGGGATTCAGTTGAGGGCAAGGATATCCTGATGATCGGCGACTTGCTGGATAATGGAGACGGACTGATCGAATGTGCATCTTACCTGAAGGCGCAGGGTGCAAGGCACGTCTATTGTTTTACCTCTTTTGCCCAGTTTACCGATGGAACCTCACGTATGCATCGAGCCTGGGCCAGCGGTATCATTGAGCGGATTTTCTCAACTGACCTGTCTTATCGGCCCCCCACAGTGGTCTCAGCCCCCTGGTACACTCCTGTACCCATGGCTGATGATATGGCGCAGCTGATCAACGCGCTAAATCATGATGCTTCCTTGTCGCAGCTCATGGCTCCGGCAGATAAAATCAAATCTCTGATCAGAAATCACAAAGAAATGTGTCAAAGATCAGAGACGACGACAGATAAGCGACAATTATCTTTTTATGACATATAAGCAAAACAGTAAATGCTTCATATAGAGAAGGGTGCTAAAAAATGAATCAAGATAAATTTGAGCCTCGTAATGACAAGAATTACTACAAATACGACCAATACGGTAACAACCCGATGCCGGCGCTCGGCCCGATCGGACTCATCGGTTTGAAAGGCGCGCGCGACTTTTCTAATCTGGTTAATGATTATCTGGTAGAACGTCGGGCTGAATATCTGGAGGCGGCTCCTGAAGAGGAAGAAAGCATCGGCTTCCTGAGAGACGATTATCATATTCCTGTAAACACTTTTCGTTTTTCTTCAGGTGAAGGCAAGGCTGTTATTGAAAATACCATCAGAGGTCATGATCTCTATCTGCTCTGTGATGTAACAAATTATACTGTTACCTACAATCTTAGAGGCATAGACAATCACATGAGCCCTGACGATCATTACCAGGATCTGAAGCGGGTCATCTTGGCAGCTTCCGGAAAGGCCAGACGTATAAACGTTATCATGCCCTATCTCTATGAAGGCCGGCAGCATCGTCGTAATGCGCGTGAATCACTGGATTGCGCCAACATGCTGATCGAGCTTACCAATCTCGGCGTTAGCAACTTCATCACCTTTGATGCCCATGATGACCGGGTCGCCAACGCTGCTCCCACCAGTGGCTTTGAAAATGTACCGATTACTTATCAGGTATTGAAAGCCCTGTTTAAGAAATTGCCTGATTTTACTATTGCTCCCGAACACACCATGGTTGTTTCACCTGATGAAGGCGCAATATATAGAACCATGTACTATGCTTCTATTTTGGGACTCCCGCTGGGAACTTTCTACAAACGCCGCGATTATACTATGATGAAAAACGGACGCAACCCCATTATTGCTCATGAATTTCTCGGCGATTCTGTAGAAGGCAAAGACTTGCTTGTTATAGATGATATGATTTCCTCCGGTGAATCCATGATCGAATTGTCACGAAAACTAAAGGAGCGCGGAGCCAACAAGATCTTCTGCATTGCCACCTTTGGTCTCTTCACAGACGGACTGGAAGAATTTGACAAGGCGTACAGAGACGGTGTTATTAATAATGTACTCTGCACCAACTTGATTTATCGTTCACCCGAGCTGCTGGCAGCTCCCTGGTATATTGATGTTAATATGGCAAAATTTGTAGCCTTGCTCATAGACGCCATGAATCACAACGCATCCATCTCTACTCTTATCGATCCGACATTAAAGATTAACGCACTGCTGGATAAACGTCGTAAAGCAGGTTGTTAACAATAAAAAACGCGCCAGACAAGTCCATGCGTTAAGAAACAATTATCGTGAAGCATACGCAGCCGCGTATGCTTCCTTATTTTGTACGACGACGCAGCAGTATCACCCAGACAACAGCTGCCGAGACAATCATCTCGAATGCAGTGAGACCTAGAAAAATCTCCAAACTCTCCCCGGCTATCAGAGTATTGAGAGTCAAAAGCAAGGCAGCTGCCAGAATCACAGCAGCCCAGATGCCCGCCGGATTTTGCATAAAGGCTCTAAAACGTCCTGCGCCTGTGTTCTTGGCTTTTGACTTTTTTGTTTTGCTTTTGCTCGCCATTGATTCTCGCTCCTTAGTTCATTCATGATACACTTAAATGCATCGTTTTTCAGAGAGGAATTATTTTTATGCCCGTTGATGGGATTGTAATGAGAAGCATACATGGCGAGCTTGATCGCAAATTGGCAGGAGCCAGGCTGGAGCGCATTATCATGAGTGATCGCCATACCGTCGTGCTCTCCTTTTACAATCGCGGACAAAAATTCCAGCTTCTTCTGGGCATGAATCCTTCCATGCCGGAACTTCATTTTGGTGAAAACCTGAGGTTCAAAAGCATGAATCCCCCGCCGGTTTTTGTACTTACCCTGCGAAAATATCTATTAGGTGCCAGGCTTATAGAAGTTAAATCGCCATCTTATGAACGTATCCTCGACTTTCATTTTGAGACGATGGATGATCTTGGCGATCTAACTGAGAAACGTCTGATTATTGAATTCATGAACCGTGTAGGTAACACCATACTTGTGAATCGCAGTGGTGTTATTCATACAGCCTTGCGGCATGTCGACCACTCCGTTAACCGCTATCGAGAAATCTTGCCTGCACACCCTTACGTATCGCCACCTCCTCAAAATAAATTACTTCCTGATGAACTGCACACACTTTCTCCGGGAGAAGTTTTTCAAAAACAAAAGGCCAATGATGATCTGGTTAAAACTGTTTATATGAATGTTGCCGGTTTTTCACCTGCCCTTGGCCGGGAAACAGCATATCGTGCCGGTCTGGAGGGCGAACGCATCTATACCGGCCTAAACGAAGAGGAGAAAGGCCGTCTGCACCGGGCTTTGCTGGCCATTTGTCGGGAGATCAGCGAGGAAAAGCTTTTCCCGGCCCTCTACTTTGATGACTCTCTTGACAATTCGGAACGGCGTCTAATTGATGTTCACAGTATCCGCCTGACTCATCTTCCCTACTTTGAGGCTTATGATTCAACTTTGGAGGCTGTCAGCAAATATTACATTCAAATTAGAAGAATCAGGGATTTCCAGACAAAGAAACAGAGTTTAAGCGGCATCCTGGATGAACAGATTAGAAAAACGGTGCATAAACGTGAACTGCATGAAGAGGATCGTGCCCGAGGCAGAGAAGCTGAAAAAGACAAGCTTTTCGGTGAGCTGCTCCTGAGCAATCTGCATGCGATCAAAGATTCACGCAAAAATGCCATCGTGTTAAACTACTACGATGAAAACAAAGAAATTGAAATAGAGTTGGATCCGCGTTATTCACCTGCTGACAATGCTAATCGTTATTATCAGAAATATGCTCGCAACAAGCGCCGCCTGGATCAGGCCGAGAAACTCCTGAGCATGGATGCGACTCAGCTGGCTTATTTGGAATCTATCAAAGTCAGCCTTAATTGCGCCGCCGACTTTGATGATCTTTTGGCAATTGAAGATGAACTGTCTGCTGAAAGACAAGATCGGACACCTAAGAACATTGAAGGAACAGACATACAGCAGGAACCCGGGAGGCCGGCCAGTAAACGCCGCCGCTCCGACCAGTATAAGCAGTCGCGGAAAGCAAAAAAACAGGCAGAAAACAACACAAGGCAGGAGTTGCCGCCACGCAAATTTTTGTCAAGCGATAATTTAAAGATTATTGTTGGTAGAAATAACAGGCAGAATGATCGTATCACTTTTCGCCAGGCGCGAAAGGATGATCTTTGGTTCCACATAAAAGACGCACCGGGCGCGCACGTTGTCATCATGGCTGAAGGTCAGAAGGTCACTGATCAGACTATTCTGGAGGCGGCCGGTCTGGCTGCCTGGTATGCGGGTACCAATCGCGCCGGCGGAGCCAGGAGTACCGTGGATTACTGCGAGGTGCGACATGTCCGTAAACCGGGAGGAGCCAAACCCGGGCAAGTGCTCTATGATAACTTCAAAACAATACTTGTCAACCCGCTCGACCCGGCTAATCTGGAAAAAATAAAGTAGGGATTTTTCTTATCAGATAAAACTTGCGTGTTCAGCACATACTTTTTCGTAAAACTTGGAATCTTCCAAAGATACAATGCAACCACAATATTTTTGCCGGTAAAGGCCGAGCTCGCGTGCCAGATCCTGTCCGTGCCTGTATTGTTCCCGCCAGTCGTGGGCTTCGAACTCAAGCCCGTAAGCAGCAGCTGCAGTTTTTCCGGCCTCAATAATACCGTCACGGTCCTGATATGGACTTACCAGAAGGCTGCTGCTTATACTGTTAAAACCATTATTTGCTGCAAATTCAGCGGTTTTCATCATGCGTGTCTCATAACAGAACCGGCAGCGTGTCTTACCCTCTCCTGACCGCTCACGCCAGGCAGCCTCGTCACTGCCGGGATATACATGCAGCATAAGCTCGTAATGCTCTGCAGCTTTTACAGCATTGTCAAGGCGCCGCTGCCATTCAACAGACGGATGAATATTAGGGTTAAAGAAAAAGAGTTCGCAGTCACGTTCTGCTGCCAGCAGAAGTTCCAGTGGAGCCATCGAACATGGTCCGCAACATATATGAAGCAATAATCTATTACTTGCCATCAACTGCATCATCTTCTTTCATTTCATCAGCGCTGCTTTCCCAGTTCATCAGATCCTGCAAAGAAACCTGCTTGCCATTAGCCTGCATGACACCATTTTTAGGGTATTCCAGTTCCAGATGTGCAAAACCTTGTTGCGTCAGGACACGGCCACGTGGTGTTTTTATTAAAAAGCCAAGTTGCATCAGATATGGCTCATAAATATCCTCTATGGTTGTCGGATCCTCTCCTGTCACTGCAGCCATGGTATCAAGGCCCACAGGGCCACCATTGTACATGGTTGCCATGGTTAACATCAACATGCGGTCGGTAGAATCCAGTCCCCTCTCATCCACTTCCAGAGCTTTTAGGCCCAGTTCGCAGATTTCCCGATTTATCACATTATCTCCCCGCACCTGTGCAAAATCGCGCATGCGGCGTAACAAACGAATGGCAACACGCGGCGTGCCACGGCATCTGCTGGAGAGTAGCCTAAGTCCATCTTCATCTATACCTACATCAAGTCGGGCGGCGTTACGCAAAAGGATCTGAGCGATCTCATCCTCGTTATATAAGTCCAACCGGTAGATCATGCCAAAACGATCTCGCAAAGGCGAAGAAAGCAATCCGGCCTTAGTCGTTGCACCAACCAAAGTAAAATGAGGCAGATCCAAACGAACAGAACGTGCTGAGGGACCTTTTCCTATGATCAGATCAAGCGCATAGTCTTCCATAGCGGGGTAAAGGATTTCCTCCACACTGCGGTTAAGGCGGTGAATCTCGTCAATGAAGAGTACATCTTTATCCTGAAGATTGGTTAAAAGTGCTGCCAGGTCTCCCTGTCTTTCAATGGCAGGTCCGGATGTTATGCGCATTTCAACGTTCATTTCCTGCGCAATGATACCGGCCAAAGTAGTTTTCCCCAGTCCGGGCGGACCATAGAGAAGCACATGGTCCAAAGCCTCTGCTCTGGCCCTGGCTGCCTCGATCGATATATTTATATTATTTTTGATCTTTTCCTGGCCGAAATATTCGTCGAAACGTGTAGGACGCAGTCCATCCTCTCCCCTGTCAGAGCTGATGGTTTTTCGAGAAAGCAGGCGTTCGTCAACAAAAGAATCGTCACCTTGATCCATTTGGCTGAAAATTTCGTACATATCTATTCCTCAATCTACCACTTGGATAACTTTCGCAATGCCTTGCGCAAAAGACTTTCAACATCATCTTCCTCGCTGACGGAAAGGTTTTTGAGAGCAGCTTCAGCTTCCTTGGAAGAATATCCCAAAACTACCAGAGCATTGATAGCATCGCTGACAGCACCGGTCGAGGTAAGCTGATCGGGTCTGGCCAGGAACTCCGACTCAACAGTGAATCCGGCTTTGGCCACTTTATCTTTTAATTCGAGAATAATGCGTTCAGCGCCTTTCTTACCGATACCTTTGGCCTGCGTAAGGCTCTTGACATCACCTTGTAAAACAGCCAGAGCGAAAGAGCTGGGATCCAATGCTTCTAATATTTGTAATGCAATTTTTGGACCGATGCCGCTTACTGTAATTAGAAGTGAAAAAAGATGCATCTCTTCTTCCAGATTGAAACCGAACAAAGTCAGTTCATTTTCTCTTACATGCATGTGCGTATAAAGTGCAACTTCTTCACCTGTAGCAGGTAGTTGGGCAATAATTCGTGGAGCGGATTCGATACGCAGACCGAGGCCACTGAGATTAACCACCACAGAATCATTTTTTCTCTGTAATAAAGTGCCATTAACTCTAGCTATCATATCCTGAACTTTCTAGTCAAATAAATGGTTCCCTACGGCCAAAGCTTCCGGCCGGTCGCCGGAATGGGCATGACAAATAGCTACAGCCAGTGCATCTGCTGCATCATCAGGTTGAGGAATCTGACGCAAATTAAGAAGCCGGCATACCATATATTGGACCTGCTCTTTATCAGCGCGCCCATAGCCTGTTACAGCTTTCTTCACCTGAATCGGTGTGTATTCGAAAACAGGAATTCCGGCTCTGGCACCGGAAACAACTGCCACCCCCCGCACATGAGCAGTTCCCATAGCAGTTGTAGTGTTACGGCTGAAGAAGATTTCCTCCACAGCCATACAACCGGGCTTATACCTCTCAATCAAGGTCTGTATAGCCTGGTCTATTGCCAACAGACGTTCCGGAAAGGGAGTACCCGCTTCCGTGCGAATCACACCATAATCTACAGTTTCAAAACAATTGTTGGCATACGACAGCAGAGAAAAGCCTGTAATGGCATATCCGGGATCGATACCAAAAATCAACATAAGTCATTACTTCCTCATGTGCGCGTGCAAGGCATCTATATTGCGTGCCCAATCAATATCATACATTTCCATGCCATTGATATAAACGATGGCGTCATATTCTTCTATAGGCAGCATTAACTCGTCCATATCATATTTCTGGTAGGAGGGTGTCTTGCTGATGATGCTGAGCAATTCACTTTTACTATAATTAGTAGAAAGAGAAGGTGCAATTGCTTCGGCTGTTTTAGCCAGGGTAACAACATCTACAGTCCGCAGTTTACTGATAAGGGCAGCGATGACCTTCCTCTGCCTTCCCATGCGGTTAAAATCGCTGTCAATCTTACGAATACGGGAATAATCAAGAGCAGTCGCACCATTCATCCACTGCGGGCCAGGTGCCAGGCCGAGATGGTAGGCTTCCGCTTCTGTCAGATTAATTGTAACTCCGCCGACCGCATCGATAACTTCCGTAAATTCTTCGAAATTAACTGCTATATAATTCGGAACGTCAACGCGGAAATTCCTCTGGACAGTTTTAAGCAATAGTTCCGGACCGCCCCAGGTATGGGCAGCGTTAAGCATATAGTTAGGGGTGTAGTTATTTGCATAGCGAGGATCCGGTTCATTCGGTATGCTGACATAAATTGCCCGCATCAGAGAGGTCAAATGTATCTTGCCGGTTTTTTCATTCACCGTCATCAATATCATTGCGTCTGAACGTCCGTAGCCGGTATCTCCCGGCCGGGCATCAGATCCGATCAGAAGAACATTCCATACCTTTTCTTCATTAAAAACAGGTACTTCCATACCCTCTTTCATATTGTCAGGAGCTTCTACCGTTTGCAGGTTGGTTTCGATCGGTATGGTCACTCCAGGATTTTCATACTGAATATTATTTAAAATTACGAAGGAGTATCCCATGACAAAAACAACTAATGACAGGGCTAAGCCGAGCAATGTTCCGCTGACTATATATCCCTTGCTTATCTTCATTTGTTAGTACCATCCAATCTTAGACATGCAGTAATTATAGCATGATAATAATTTTAGGAAATAACGCAAAAAAGACCCTCATCAGGGTCTATTGCGCTTCAAAGCTTGTCATCCGAAGATATTTCCGGAAGACTGAAAAAGCAAAACAGCTAATCAGCCAATGGCTGTATTCTTGCAATACGGGCCTTGCGGCGGGCAGCTGTATTCTTATGAAGAATGCCTTTGCTTACTGCGTGGTCAATCTTCTTTTGCGCCAGCTTCACGACATCGTCCTTGTTGACGAGATCCTGTTCCTGAGCATTGATAGCCTTCTTAACCACTGTCTTAAGCTCAGACTTCAATCTCTTATTATATTCCGCCTTACGCTCATTGGAACGAACGCGTCTTTCTGATGATTTAATATTAGGCACAGCAATTCCTCCTGTTTCTTTGCGAACAAAGTGCATTCTAGCATGATAAGTGCAGTTATTTCAAGTCCTGATTGATTTTTCCTTCTAATCATATTGAGTTTATTCTTATCTCGGACCTTTTCACGATACACTTGTGACAAAAGCGTTTAAAATATACCATAGTATGGTGTTAATAACGAATAAACGGAGCCAGCCACTGATACCGGCTTCCGTATAAC
>WPCH01283471.1_pt1 | contig 117690 bp, 92 predicted proteins | sample 5399881 | NCBI WGS metagenome assembly WPCH01 (sample SAMN12869468, study PRJNA574797) | sludge metagenome | isolation source: wastewater treatment of pH5 | place: China:Beijing | collected 2019-05-20 | reverse complement strand
GAACCAGAGACAGTACCAGTACGAATGATAGTACTTTTCTCATTTAAAATTCCTCCTTTGGGATTTTGTCTTCGAAGGGGAGTTTTGCTTACTTGGTTTTCTCAAATCATCCTCCCCTTCTGAAGATAATTTGACATTTTATATAGATACGCATACAGGAAACCCGTTGCGTGGTCTATCACACTCGATTATATAGCCTTTTTCACTTTACAGTCAATAACTTGTTTTATATTGTAATGTTACTGTAATAAAGCCTTTCGATTCTATTTCCAGCATTTCGGGGGTAGCCCCCCCTCTATAAATTTATTATAGCAAGGCATATCTTTTTGTCCATTACAAAGGTGTTACATTATGGTTATGGTTCAAAAACACCTGGATCGTTTACATTATAATATATGCTCCTATATACCCCTGCCAGCAATCCCTGAATCAACTTGTCCAGTTCGAATAACTTAGTTTTCATTTATACCGAAGCACGCATGGCGGGAACATCCCACGGAGATGGATACATTGCTTTGCATTGCAAGTCTCTCGACATCATTATACACAATAAATCTCTATTTAACGATAGGTTTTTGGTTATTTCTATTATTTGTTTTAAACGAATACAACGGCAGTTTCATTTTATTCAATTTGTTGAGTTATTTATATTTTATGTTACAATTATGCACATGACTTTTTAAACATCCGTGTTCAAACCATCTTAGTAAATTATAAGTCAGGAGTCTTGCATGAACGAAATAAGGAAACAAGCAAATGCTTTTCTTGAGCACTGTGCGCAGCAGCGGCGCTTGGCGGATCACAGCATCTGCGGATATTCTATAGACCTTCGAATGTTCATAGAGTACCTGGAGAGCACAATCCCACCGGTGACAGAATGCGAGCAGATCACAAAAGAAACCCTCGAGGGCTACGTCGCCCAGATTTCCGGAAAATACAAGGTTAAAACCATTAAGAGAAAGATGGCCTGTCTCCGTTCCTTTTCGAGCTATTTAGAAGAGGAGGGAGTGATTATGAAAAATCCCTTTGAAAAATTCCGCCTGCGTTTGCGGGAGGGCCGTAGAACGCCGCAAAGTCTGACCGTATCCGAAATGGATCGTTTTCTGAGGGTTGTTTATACTGACGCTTACGCTGAGTCTGCCGGGAAGCAACTGAATCATTTGAGAGGTATGGACGAACCTTTTTTAAAAACTCTCAATGGGGATTTTTTCTGGTGCCGGGATATCGCCATCGTAGAGCTGCTTTTTGCGGCGGGGCTGCGGGTATCCGAGTTATGTGGGCTTCGCTTTGAGGATTACGACAGGACCGAACGTTCCTTTTATATTATAGGAAAGGGAAACAGAGAGCGGACCCTCTATCTGGAGAACCCTGAAGTTCTCTCGGTATTGGACAACTATCTGCTGATGCGAAAAGCCGTTGATACAGATCACCCATATATTTTTATCTCCCGATTCCGTGAGCAAATGAGCACTCAGGGGGTGCGGAACCTGATTACGAAGTATGCCAAAATCGCGGGAATCCATAAAAATATTACGCCCCATGTATTCCGGCATTCCTTCGCCTCCCTGCTGTTGGAATCCGGTGTGGACATCAAATACATTCAGGAGTTCCTGGGTCACAGCACCATTTCCACGACGCAGATTTATCTGCATACATCCGATGAGAAAAAACGGAGGATACTGGCCGTTAAACATCCCCGGAGGCAGATGAGGTCCTGGCAGTGAGGATTTCAAGATACCGCCATCAAATCTCCACAACCTTCGTAGCGATATTCTCGCAAAAGGCCCTGTCATGCTCTGCAAACAGGATTGTAGGCTGATACGTCAGCAGCAGCTCTTCGATCTGTATGCGGGACAATATATCAATATAGTTAAGGGGCTCGTCCCAGATGTATAAGTGGGCCTCCTCACACATGCTCCGGGCGATCAGCACTTTTTTCTTCTGACCTCCGCTGAAATCAGAGATGTCCTTTTCGAATTGTAACCGTGAGAAGTCTAACTTTCGAAGGATGGCTTTGAAAAGACTTTCGTCAATGCCGGCGTTGGCGGCATATTCGGTTAAGTTGCCCCTAAGGTGAGAGGTGTCCTGAGATACATAGGATATTTTGAGTCGACTGCCTTTTGTGAAAGAGCCCGTATAGGTTAACGGCTCTCCGTTGATAAGCTTTAAAATGCTGGATTTGCCGGACCCGTTTTTTCCCCGCAGCGCGATCCGGTCCCCCCGGCGGATCTCAAAGCTCACATCTTTGCAGGCGCGCTTCTCACCATAAAAGGTGGACACCGCCTGAAGCTCCACGAGCCTGTCAGCGTGATAAGATAAGGTCGACAATTTAAGACTGTCCGCCTTTTCAATGTTTTTAAGGAGCTTTGACTTCCCCTCGATGGCTGCCTGCTGTCTGGTTTCAATGGCTTTGGACCGGGCCATCATCTTGGCGGATTTATGACCGATATAGCCTTTGTCGGGCTTTATACCGGAAGCGTCCTTGTTGCCCATTTTCGTCTTTTCCACTTTATCGGACCAGTTGGAAGTTCGCCTTGCCGCCTGAGTCAGATGTTTCACTTCCTTTTTATACTTCTCATTTTCCGCAAGCTCAAAGCGATCCCGCCTTTCTTTGTTTTCCAGCCAGGAAGAGAAGGTGCCTTTCTGAATTTCAATATTGGTCTTATTAATTGAAAGGACGTGATCGACGCAATTGTCCAGAAAAGCCCTGTCATGTGAAACCAATATAAAGCCCTGCTTTGATTTCAGATAATCGCTGACCAGCTCCCTCCCTTTCATATCCAGATGATTGGTGGGTTCGTCGATTAACAGAAAACGGTTTTCTTTTAAAAACAATGCCGCCAACAGTACCTTGGTCTGTTCACCATTGCTGAGGGTACAAAAAGGACGGTACAAAACGTCTTCCGGAACCTGCAGGAGATTCAACTCACGCATGAGCTGCCAATGAAGGTAATCCCCGCAGATATCGCCGACCACATCAATGGTCCAGTTTTCACCGTTCTCCACTTTATATGGAAAGTATTCAAAGCCGACGCTTGCGGAAATACTACCGCTGTATTCATATTTACCCATCAGCAAATGAAGGAAAGTGGTCTTCCCTCTTCCGTTCCTGCCGGTAAAGCCCAGCTTCCAACTCGTGTCGATCTGAAAGCTCACATTCTGAAAAATCATATCGTAGCTGCCGTCGTAGGCAAAGCTGAGGTTTGAAACATTTATTAAAGACATAAGAATCCTCCTGAATAAAAATAAGCTGCAAGAAAGCTAATTCTTGCAGCCCGTAATATGCACGGCAGACCCATACCTTGACAGGTACGGCAGGAGCATCGTCGGGTTTAATCAGCGCATAACTTTCTTGCTTGCATAGGTACAATAAAACACAGGTGATATCCAGATCTTCTTAAATTCCATGGCTTTATTGTACGTTCGATATTTAGCAAGAATGATTGCGCATCTTCCCAACTCCAATCTTTAATATTTTTTGTTCTTATAGATTACTATATCCAATTCCCCGGGAAAAAGCAAGGCCAAGGGTAATGATCGTCGTTTTTACCAAAGCCTGTGCAGCAGCCAGTAATTTACGGAGCTGTCCACGATAACCTCTTCATCAAAGGTTTTTGTGAGCCCTCCCTCGTACTCCGCGGTAAAACGGAAGGTCAGCCGAGTGGGTTCCCTCCTTCCCCAGCGATCAAGCATGGACCTGTCCCACAACTCGCCCTGGTAAACAGTTTCTCCCTGCTGATTTTTTCTGCCGGTGCTCTCTAAAACCGCCTTATATCCCGGCGTCCCCAGGATCTCGGCAGTGACCCTTTTGGGGCTTCCCCCGGCTTCGGCTGAGAGCAAAAATCGTTCGCCTGCCCAAAACACATTGGTTCCCCGCTTTCGAGGAGGACTCATGGCTAAATATTCGGAATAGGATACGGGACTGTTGTATTCTTCACCGAAAAGGGACAGATTGTACTTTTTCCGGTTCTGGTCCCATTCCTCCGTATGGAATACCCTGCCTCGAACACTTCCCTCCGAAACAACGGTGAATTTATAGGAACCCAGCCCCACACCCGTTCCATCTCTCACAGTACAGATCACCTCGTAAGTTCCCAGCTCCGCAGCCAGAGGCGCCATGTCTGTAAGAACAGCCGGATATCTTCCGGAGGCGTCCGCTCTAATATGGGATTTCCGGTGAGCATATGTCAATTGCTTCCCCCTGTAGATCTCTGTGGTCAGGCTGAGTTCATCCTTCTCCGCGTCATCCACCCGTATTTGCAGACGATAGAAATCTCCTTCTTTGACAGCTCGGGGTATCGTCGAGATGGACTCGATCCAGGGGGCGGAGGCTCCGCCCTCGATATAAAAGGTCTGGACCTCCACGTTGGACAGCTTATCGTAGTCCGGGTTTCCCATGTCAACAGGCGGCCTGGCAGTGTTGTCCTCCTGCCAGTGTTCCACTGTGTATTTCCCGTCGATGGAAAACCTCTGCAATGGGGCGTCCAGTACTTTGTCCTCCGCATATATTAAATTATTATCTTCATCCAATATCACTGCCGCGTCGGGATGGGGTCCGTCGTTTGCAGGCGTATGGGTATAGCGCCAATACTCTCGTTTGGAAGGATCGTCCTCATAATCAAAATATCCTATTTGGAAAAGTACCGCCTCATTCTTCCTGTAAACGAGACGTTCCTCCTCTTTTTCCCCGGGAGCTTCGCCAAGGATGGCAAGCTGCGCTCTTTCCTCCTGCCACTCTGAGAGGACGTCGCTATGGGAAAAGGTCTCGTTGGCGGCGTAAATTTTAACACCGTCCCGGAGTTCATAAACTTTGAAGCCCCGGAGATAATGACTCCCCTCGGCCAAGGCAAAAGTAAGAGTCGTATCCTGATACACATCCTTCTCCAAAAAATATTTCCTGTCGGCCCCTGCTCCCGTCAAGAAGGAATCCTTATCCTTCCAGGCAGCGTTTCCGGAGTCCACCAGCACGGAAAAGACATTGGTGAAGTCTCCGTAGGCTCCCCGATAGGCGCTGGAGTTCTGACTAAAGGTCTTAGGCTCCGTCAATGTCCCCGGAGAGAGACGGAAGTCAACGGGGACATTGCGGAGAATCTGGGAGTCGCTGGTGATTTTAAAATAGGAATCCCATTTATAATTTCTCCACTTTCTGTTGGAGGCATCATAAGAAAAAGGCATGCTGTAGTTTACTGTATAGTTACGGCCCGCGCTGCTGATCGCCGGTCTGGAATGAGTGGACACCAGCGTGTGCAAAGCCGTCTTGCCCCCGGGAATATTAAAGTCAAAGGATTTACTGCCTGCCTCCGTGTTCTTCCACACTGTATGAGCCGCCCTGCCCACAGGACCGTCGATGACTTCCGCGTTTTCTACCTGCCCATAAGAAGCAACCATCGAAGGGGTATGGAAGGATCCGGTCATGCGCGTATAACCCTGGGAAAGAGTCTCTATGCCCGCGATCTCCGCCCCGGCGCCTATCCCATCCGCGGGAAGCCCGTCCTCCACCAGATCCACCCTAAGGCTGTCAATCCACATTTTGGCATAAGTATATTTTCTCCCGTAGGCCCCGGCATGAAAGGTCAAGGTGTGTTCCCCCGGCTCCAGGAGATGGGGATGGGAATAGCGGCCCTTTCCCGAATTGGGCACAGAGGCTGTCCACATCTTACCGTCGATCATTACATAGCAGGACATCCACTGACCGGGTTCATTCTCATATTCCTTTTCAAGCCGATAGTCCATGACCAGTACGCCCTTGCTGTCCGGGGGAATCGTAAATCGAATGGCGGTAGAGTCCTTAGGAGAAGGAGCCGAGCGGTAGCGGTTACTGTCCGTTGTGATGGTCAGATCCGCCCCCTTATAATACCCTTCCCCGACGCAGTTTTTATTCAGGGTGTAAAAAGGGTTTGTAACCTCATCTGAAAAATCTTCATAAAAACTATCCCCTGTACGATAGCCGTCAGTATCGAACAGAGCTCCCGCAGGAGAGCTGCTCTTGTGGTTCACCTTCATAACGTCCCCACCCCTGCTCTCCTGGTTCCTTATCTCATATTCGTAATAGTATTTGGTATTCGGCTTCAGAGAGTAGGTTTTGGAAACAGATCCCACCTGTCCCGGAGAAACGAAGACGCTCAGGATGTTCTTTTCCCCATCTGCCTTATCCAGGATTCTCTCTCCCAAAAGCTTGCCTTCCAGATTTTCCGGAGACGCTATAATCAGCCGTCCGTTGTCCCTGTCGATCTTCTCCTCGATCTCCCTCAACAGCTCCTGGCCGTATTTCTCCTCGAGATTGATTCCGTCACAGATAATCAACGCGTTGATGTCCTTGCGCCCGTCAAAGCTTTTATTCACATAACGGCTAATGACAGAGGAAGGAGGCTGATACCAGGCAAGAACATGTGTCTCGCTCCCCTCCGGCAGTCCCACATGATTATTTCCTGTCTGAACCGCCGCAATGGTATCGGAAGAAAAGCCGTACTCTACAGTAGCGTTGGGGATTCCCATCTCACCATAGTGTTTTCCCATTTGCACAGTGCCGGCGGGAGGATCGAAAATAAAAGCCCTTGTTCTGGCTTCATAGATGTTGTAGCCCGCGTTCAATACCCATATCCATTGCGCTCCCGTAGACAAGTAAACCTTCTCTCCTATCTGTCGGGCAAAGGGGATTCGAGAGGATACGCTGGGAGTTTCGTCCCCTTCTCTAAGGGAGGCGGAACCCGTATAGCCATTCTCTATGCCATAGAGCCGGGCCTCCACTCGGTTTCTCTGCTCCCAGGTATAGGCGATGTAACTGCAAATGCCTTCTTCATCGTAAATAAGAGTTGGATGATACCTTCCCTGCACAGTATCCGATAAGGTCGGCGTAGCAAGAAGTAGGCGGTTGTCCCCTCCGTAAATCCACGTTCGGTTTGTATAGGTATTGTTAGGGGTTCCCCCCACATCCCTCCCTCTGGTAACGGTGTTAATAGCCAGTTTGCCGGAGCCGTCCACTCCCAGCAGCCTGTATTGTGTAATTCCGTCGACGGATGGGCTTCCCATAATTCCCTCAAGTACCACCTTCTCCGTTTTAGGGTCAAAAATTCCCCGATAGAAGGCCTCTCCTTTCCAGGTGACAAAATGTACCCTGTTGGAAAGTCTTTTGGCTGTCCCGTCCATGATCCGCCCGTTGTAGATCTTCCTGACCTGCCCGGACCGGGTGCTCATACTGTAGATTCCATCCTCTTTCAGGGTGTATATTGCCTGATCCTCCGCAAAAACATTTTTCCCTACAGGGAAGTCCGCCAATGTAAGCAGAGAGCCGTTGTCTTTTGACAGGATAAGGGATTTCCCGTCGGCGACAAAAAACAGATACCGGCCGCTGTCATCCTGGGCAAAATAAGGGCCCTGTCGGGCGCGAGGTACGGCCAACAGTTCGTCCGTAAAGGTATAGCGCCAGAGCTCCCGGCCGGAAACAGCTTCCCAACAGGTTATGGTATAAGGGGATTCAGGATGATTTCCGGCGGCTGGGCTGACCCAGGTAGCGTCTATCTTGAAAAGCCGCTCTTCGTCCACTATAAAATTGTCGTTCTCGTAAAAGGTCCATCCGCCCTCATATCCAAAGGACGTGTCCACGGACATTATCCTTTTGGCCGGTCCGCTCCCCGGTTCCTCCACAGGACGAACCATTTTCTCCAGGTTGATATCCGCGTCTACGCCCTGCCGCAGCAATTCCTGCTTTAAAGCCGGAAGTTCCGCTTTTATATCCGCATGTTCCGCGGAGCTTCCCGCCAGGATGGTAATCCCCGCGGTTCTGGCCGTTAGCGGACTCATGCTTACCACCGGTGCCACATTGACCACTTCGCAGCCGGCAACCGCCTCCCCTGTGAGATAATCCTCCTCGCTTATATATTCGGGCAGGGTATCCTCGGTCCAGACGTCTCTGACAACAAGCTTTACGGAAAGAGGTCCGACGCCTTCCTTTTCAAAGGCCACTTTTTTCCCGGTTCCGAAGGAATGGTCGGCATAGCCGGGCATGGTTTCCACCGGAGTCCATTCTGGAGAACCCTCCGAGCCGCTCTCATCCGGAGATTCTTCAGAGTTTCCCGAATCACACAGGCTTCCCGCCCTGTAATACCATGCCCTCTCGATCTGATCTCCGTCAGTGAGGGTGCCGTCTTCCACAATAATTTCCGCCTGGTTGCGGCCCTGCTTGCGAACGTAGGAGGACTCCAGGTGCACAAGAGCTTCCGGTGCTCTGTCCTTTGCCACAGAAAAGTCCGAGGTGACCAGACTACTCTCTCCCCTCGTGTCCTCCGCGTATACGGTATAGCGATAGTCTGTGTTCTCAGTATTTTTCGTTAAAAACTCCAACCTGCAGTTTAGAAAGTATTCCGAAGAATCCAAAGGCTCGATGGGTCTGGTTTTTATTGTCGGCCCATTGTCCAGAATGTTTTGTCCTCCGATATTATGGCGCAGCGTTACGGTCTCCCCTGTCTCCGGGTGCTCTAATTTAATCCACAGGGTTTTGATTTTATGATCGGGATTTTGGGCCACGCTTATATTCAAAGTCATCTTGCGGTTTTGCTTCAGCGTTCCCGTCAAACCGTGGAGAATATCCGGCGTTTTCATGACCTGAATGGGCTCCGCTACGGAAATGGGACTGCCATTTTGGGGTGTGACTCTAAGCACGACGCTGTAGCTGCCTTCACTCTGATAAACGATCCTCGCCTTTGTGTGGGAAAGTTTGCTGGCAGAGCCTCCTGATGCGGTAAAGCGGTTCGTCGCCATGCCCTCTGCATAAGCCCTTGCGGCGGACCAGGTTTCTTCCCCTACGAAAAATACGGAATAATCCTCCGCAAGTACGGGATGTCCAACATAGGTTACAGGAGGTAAGGCCAGGGTGGGACTTACACTGATTTCCTCTCCCGGCTCCGGCAGGGGAGGCGGCATCTCCGGCTCTTCTTCCGGAACCCCGGGATCCTCGACAACTTCCGGCGGAACCTCATAGAGCGTGACCCCGCCTTCTACGGAAAAGGTCTGGTAATAGAGCCTGCCGTCATAAATGCTTTTGTGGACTCCTATGAACTGTCCCTGAGTCATGCCGCTTTCCGTGAGAACGGCGTTGAAATAAAAGTGTTCCAGTATGTAATCCTCTGTTTTGCCCGCGTTCCTCCAGGCCGGATTTTCATCGAGAAAGGCAGCAGCGGTATGACGTCTGTCACTGCCGGAAAAGCCTGCCTTCAAAGCAAATTGACCCATGTAACCCGCCGCCGTCTGGTTGGCTTTAATCTGGTTCACGGTAAGCCAGTCCTTGGCGTAAGCCGCCCTGCCGGAATCGGAATCCCGGGGGAAATCGTCGTTGCCATAGAGGCCGCCGTTCATATCATAACCCCAGTAACGGTACTGTCCGTCTTTATAATTAGGTGAGCCCACGGCCTGGTTGGCAGCGTTGACATTAGCGGTAACACCGTAAGCGACGATGCCTTTCTGCTTCCAGAGCGCCTGGTTCAGGGAATATCTGCCGCTCCCTATAGAAATGGAAGCAGGTACAATATCGCTGTTAACCAGGTGTTGTAAGACCCGCTCTTTTTCATCCTCCGTAAGCTGACTAAAGGTTTTGAATACGGTCCCACCCTCTGCGGCGAAGGCGATGACCGCGCCGGAAAGGGAACCGCCAGCCAGCAGAATGGACAGGAACAATACTAAAATCAATACCATCCTTTTTCTTGTTTTCATAGTGTAACCCGCTTTCAATTTAAAAAGTAATTAAGCCTGCCGCAGCAGACAGGAAATATTCTCTACACTAAATAAAAAACACGTTCACCTGGCCGGGCTTTGTCTCCCAATATTCATCCTGATAATCCTTCGAATATATGCGGATTTCATAGCTTTCTCCAAGGAGGTTGAACAGGATAGGATAGCCCAGGACATACTGTTTGCAGATCCCCAGAGCACTGCCCCCGGTATCCATTTCGATGAACTTTACAAAGGCTTCGTAAAGGGCTTCACCTTCAGCAGGAAAATGAAGTTCGAGTAATTCCTTCAGCTGCCTCTTTTCCTCCCTCATATCTCCATCGACGTTTTCCATACGCAGCATAAAGGTTCCCTCCGGTGCGGAGGTATCAAAGGGCTCTTTATCAATGAGAGGCCTGGAGTTGGGGCGAGCCCCTCCCTCCCCGGCAGGATGCTCCGGTCCCGGATCTTCATTAATCCCTGGCACAGGAGTCTCGCTTTCCAAAAGCTTTTCCCGCAGCCTGGATGCCGCTACTGCCGCCTCGACCCGTGTCAGAGTTCCATCGGGGCGAAAGCCTCCGTCGGGATATCCGGAAAGGATTCCGAGTCCATAGGCTTTTACAATTTCAAACTCATAGGCCGTCCTGTGATCGATATCCTGTATTTCCGCCAGCAGGGCCGAATGGTCTCCATATTCCCTGGCCCCTGACAGAGCGGAGCTTGCAATGAGGGCCATGCGGTTTCGGCGGATGGGTTGATCCAGTGCTTTCTTTTCTATGTCGAATTCGGTGAAAAGAAAATTATTGAGACCGGCGTTGTAATACCCCAGAGCCCAGTGTTCTCCTACTATTGTTTGAGGGGCTCCCAGCTCCGCCGCCATGCAAGCCATCCGAACAAACTCTCCATGAGTGACCTCCGCTCCCGGCCGGAAGCTGCCGTCGGGATATCCGGCGAGAATGCCCGCTTCTGCCATCGCCATAACAGGCTCATAGGCCCAGTGCCCCTCCTTCAAATCTGTAAATTCTATCTTTCCTCCGCCTGCAGATACAAAAACGCCGCTGGGTATCAAAACCACAGAAAAGACTATTACCAATGCAATTCTTATCAAATCTCTTTTTTTCTTCATAATCAACCTCCGTTTTTAAATATAAGTTAATGGCTACGGGACGATGTGGGCATCGCCCCCTACGGACGGGCTTGTCATCCTGAACGAAGTGAAGAATCTTTATACAGATTCTTCGCTGACGCTCAGAATGACAGACTGGGGAAAGGAAGGCAAATGGCAGCACGGGTGGGAATAGGGGAAATAAAAAACCCTGCGTTTAACAGGGTCATAAGTTCCTCTCATCTGCAATGAGACTTTATCGAATTATTAAATGATCAAGCCCGGGTTCACGATTTCACAACTTCTGTAAAGTCCGACCAGTCTTCCACTTTAAAAGCGCGAATATCTCTCACACTATCCTTGAACCAGGGAATTTTAGACAGGGCATTGATGGCCTTATACACCGTTGTCAGAGAATCCTTCTCCTCACGACTCAGATAAACGCTGCCTTGAAGCCACTCAAAGCCAACGGTTTCCAACTCCCGCCGGATTTCATCATAAGCTGAGTTGTATGGTTCGCCGAAGGTCCTTTTTAATGTTTCAATATTCAAATCAAACGCGATAGCAAACATTCCAGGCTTCAACTCCTTCACTCCTTTCATTGTAATGCATAAATAAAAAAATTTCGAGTATAAATTTTCTTCACAGCGCACTTTGCATTTTGGCTTTCATCAGAAAGCATAGCTGCGCAACTATCCAACCCTCTATATTTATTTTCCAAAGTACAATATATTTTCCATATATTAACATGTTATCACGTCTCCCCGTTTTGTCAACACAAATTTCCAATTTATGTATTTTTCTTTATGGCGCTGTGTAGTATCTCTCAAGAGAAGAAGGCCCCCTGCTTTTTCCTGCAGAGGGCCGCTTTCTTTTTTAATCTTTGATATGTAATATTAGTAAAGAACAATACCCATTACCAGATAGCCTGCAGCGGCGATAACACCTGCAATAAAGCCAAAGGGAATCTGGGTGATAGCATGGCGGAAGTTATCACAGCCTGACGCGGCGGAAGTCAATATAGTAGCGTCGGAATAGAAGCAGCAATGGCTTCCCCAAACGCCGGCGGCAGCCACAACACCGGTCATGACGATAGGATCGCCGCCAAGGGCAAGGGTGATGGGAACTACCATGGGCAGAGCGATGATGTACATGCCCCAGTTGATTCCCATAATGAATTCAGTAAAGGCAAATATTACGAAAATGGTAATCGGAAGATATTGAAGTGTTATATTCTCTGTTGCAACTCCGACAACATAGTCGATGAAGCCAATTCTTTCGCATCCGTCAGCAAAACTGAAGGCCAGAACCATCATGAGCAACGGCATAAGCATGTTTTTTAAACCTCTTAATACTTCATCCACAAAATCCAGGGGATTCATGCCCTGGGCAACAAACCAGATGAAATTGAAGCCTGTGGCGGTGATAACGCCCATCTGCATGTCGAAGTCAAAGAATATGGTAGCGGCTACAAGGATAAACATAGGGGCAAAGAAATTCCGCAGTTTGGGATTTTTCGGTACCTCCATCTCTTTACCCGCCCTGATATCAATCTTTTCCGATCCCGGAGGGGCCAGCGGGCCGCCGGCCTTCACTCTGTCATAGGCTTTCTTCATAGGCCCAAATACCGGGATCACGCCTAAGATGACAAGAACCAGGACCAGGAGAGCGGCAATGGCGTAAAAGTTATAGGGAATGGTCTTTACATAAGTCAGAACCTGGCTTCCCGGGTCACCCAACCCATTGGCGATCATCAGTCCGCCGATGAATACAGCCCAGGTGGAAATGGGATTGAGTACACAGGCAGGGGCCGCGGTGGAGTCGATGACATAAGCGGTCATCTCCCTGGGAGTCTTATGCCGATCATTCACAGGCGTCATGGCAGACCCTGTGGTAAGAACGCTCAGATAATCATCTATGGACAGAAGCAGGGAGCAGACAGCCGTCCACAGCAAAGTAGATCTCTCCGTTTTGGCCTTATTAACAACCCAGGTTCCGAAGGCATAGCCTCCGCCGCTGGTCTCTACGATAGCGACAATACCTCCCATCAGACCACAGACGATTATCAACCACGCCATGTCTTCACTCATGAGAGTGTCCAGGACAATTTCATTGAATACACCAAACGCATCCCCTCCGCCATAGCCCATAATGGTAGTCAAAAGGGTGGCCAAAGCCAGAGCTTCGATGATCCTCTTGGTTTTGAAAATGAAAATGATCAAAAATGCGGCCGGCAATGCGGATATGATGCCGAAATCCGCCGGATCATCCGGCACCAGAATACCGACAATTATGAAAGCAATAATAAGCGCTGCATAGAAGAAAAGGTTTTTTTTCGCCTTTTCAGATTTCGTCAGCTCATTAAGTTTTGCCATACAGATACTCCTTATTTTGATAGAATAATTTAAACCCAACACAAATCAATGTGTCGGGTTTAAATTGACTCGATAACACGAAGGCTTTTAATTTAACCTTTCAACCCGATTAATAAATAACAACGCCCAGAACCAGATATCCCATCGCGGCAAGGAAGCCCGCGATAAGGCCAAATGGAATCTGTGTGATGGCATGACGGAAGTTATCACAGCCCGTTGAGGCCGAGGTCAGTATGGTAGCGTCAGAGTAGAAACAGCAATGGCTTCCCCAAACGCCTGCAGCAGCAACAATACCCGCCATCATAACGGGGTCGCCTCCCAGAGCGATGGTTACCGGAATAACCATGGGAAGAGCGATGATGTACATACCCCAGCTGATACCCATGATAAACTCTGTAAAAGCGAAGATCAGGAATACCGTGATGGGCAGGTACTGAAGCGTAATGTTTGCCGTCGCTACATTGACTACATAATCGATGAAACCGACAGCCTCTGCTCCGCTGGCAAAGCAGAATGCCAAAACCACCAGCAGCAGGGGCATGAGCATGTTCTTCAGGCCTCTGAGAACTTCATCCACATAATCCAGGGGCTCCATGCCCTGGGCAACGAACCAGATGAAGTTGAAGCCCGTGGCGGTGATAACGCCCATCTGCATGTCGAAGTCGAAAAAGATGGTAGCGGCCACGAGAACGAACATGGGAACGAAGAAATTCCGCAGTTTGGGATTCTTGGGAACTTCCGCTTCCTTTCCGCCTCTGATATCGATTCTTTCCGATCCCGGAGGGGCCAGAGGGCCACCGGATTCGACTCTTTGGAAAGCCTTTTTCATAGGCCCGAATACCGGAATCACGCCTGCAATGACAAGGAACATGACCAAAAGGGCAGCCATAGCATAAAAGTTATACGGAATGGTCTTTATGTAGGTCAATACCTGAGTCCCGGACTCACCCAGTCCGTTTGCGATCATCAATCCGCCGATGAATACGGCCCAGGTGGAGATGGGGTTGATGACACAGGCAGGCGCCGCAGTGGAGTCGATAATATAAGCAGTCATTTCTCTGGGAGTCTTGTGCTTGTCATTGACCGGCGTCATGGCCGATCCGGTAACAAGAACATTCAGATAGTCATCAATGGACAACAGCAGGGAGCAAATGGCCGTCCACGCCATGGTGGATTTTTTCGTTTTTGCTTTGCTGACAACCCATTCACCAAAGGCATAGCCGCCGCCGCTGGTTTCGATGACAGCAACGATACCGCCCATCAGTCCGCAGACGATAATGAGCCAGGCAATATCCTCTTCCATCAGATTTTCCAGGACAATTTCGTTGAATACGCCGAAGAAATCTCCTTTATACGCCATAACGGTACATAGGAGGGTGGCAAGGGCCAGTGCCTCAATAATTCTCTTGGTTCTAAAGATAAAAACAATCAAAAATAATGCAGGTAATGCGGATATAATGCCGAAATCCGCCGGGTCATCGGGTACCAGGAACCCCACGATTATGAAGGCGATAATAAGAGCGGCATAGAAAAACATATGTCGTTTCGTCATATCGGCTTCAGACAGTCCATTTAGTTTTGGCATAATTAGTTCTTCTCCTTTCCTTTTTATAAAAAATAATAAAAACCCAACACAAATGAATGTGCTGGGTTTAAATTGACTGAAAAAATAGGGTTCAATTTAACCTTCCAACCTGGAAGAGGGAATCGATTCCCGGATACTTCGGCCATCCCTCTTCAATAAGCTGGAGGCCGCCTTCTGTATCATATGTCGATTCGAAATATTAATTTGTTGCGATCCTGCTTCAGATTGATTTCTACTTCCATCAAATGAACATCTCTGTGCAAAATTTCATCAATCATGCCGGAAATTCGGGGTTCAATGATCTGGTAGAATAATCTTCGGTTTTGTTCAATTATAGCAATATTTTGAAAATTGTCAAGTAAGGTTTTTTCATAGGGAGTCATCACTTCTGTACAGCAAATTTCCAAAGAGCCTTGAGAAATAAATACTATGACGTCTTTCGGGCCTTTACCGGTGAGATTTTTCAGAGTGAAGGAAAACTCTTTTTTAATTTGCTTCTCCAATTCCTTTTTGTTGACGAAATGGGCTTGCGCGGACCGCGCCGCAGGCTCTGCTATCTTTTCCGCCAAAATGTTCAGCTCATCCAGGAGCTCAGTGGTTTTGATGGGCTTGAGAATATATTTAAGAATACCCGTGTCCACCGCGCTGAGAATCACATTGGAATCATTCACCGCCGAGGTTATAATGACCGGCGTTTCATATCCCATCTCCCGGATTCTCTTCACCATCTCAATCCCCCCCATCTTAGGAAGAAACAGATCGGCAATGATAATGTCCGGAGAATGTTCCTCATACAGATCCAGCCCTTCCTGGCCGTCGTGGGCTACATAAACCCTGCCGGCTCTCCGTTTCAGGAAATGCCCCAATTCCTCGGCTGTGGTACGATCATCCTCTACATAAAGAATCTTGATTTCTTTTAGAATATCGCCTTGGGCCTCCATCATTTTTCCTCCTGATTCAGGGTATCGGAGCAGCAGGACAGAATGATTTCACAGCTTACTCCTTCCTGGATATTCCGCAGCCGAATGGTACCGTTCATTCGCTGCTCGATGATAACCTTGGAAATATAAAGGCCGATTCCGGTACCGTCCTTTTCCTGCTTTGTTGTGAAGTAAGGGTTGAAAACCTGGGCCAGCACCTTTTCGTCGACCCGGCAATGAAGGTTGACAACTTGTATAAACAGACTTTCCTCCTCCGCCCTGGTCACAATATCGATCTGCCTGAGGTTGGGATTCTCCGTTAAAATGGCGTCCCGCGCATTGCCAATGATGTTAAAGAGTACATGAGTGAATTCATTCGCGTATCCATAAGCTATACAGACATCTTCCACCTGATAGTTTATCTTAATATTATGCTTATGCAGACTTTCTTCCATTAGAGAAAGTGCTTTTGACATGCTGTCATGCACGTCAAAACGCTCTTTCGCTTTAGCCGGTTTCAGAAAGCCCGTAAAGTCGCTTATCGTATCCGCCATATTATTCGTAATATCCCCGACTTTATGTATGCTCCTGCTCATGGCCTCTTCATCCAGATCACCGTACCGGTACGCGTCCATCATGTTGGCCATCACCAGATTGATACTGTTCAGCGGCTGCTTCCATTGATGGGCGATGTTTCCTACCATTTCACCGATTTTTGCCTGACGGGACTGGTATATAAGGAGGATATCTTTCTCCCGATTCTGCGCCTCCAGGGTGCTTTGCCGGATGTCGATGGGCCTGGAAAAGGATATGGAAAAGAACACGGAAAAGGCCACAATCAGCAGAGAGATGATGACTCCCAGGATCAGCAGCACACGGTTCAGGTTATGGATCGGCGCGAAAGCCTGCCTGGGCGGGTGGGAAATCCCCAGGATCCAACCGTTATTCAAGCGCGCGAATCCCGTGATATATTGTTCATCTCCCACGTTTAGGCGAAGATTGCCGGAAGACTCTCGCTGAAGCTGTTCAGCTACAGTCTCGTAGGATTCAGGTATCATATCCTTCAAATGTTTATTTTCAGTGGAGCTCAGATGGTCAAGAGCGTCGGGATGAACGATAAATTCCATGTCAGTGTTCAATAAAAAAGCATAGCCGTCGTCATAGGGATGCATTTTTTGAATGATATCCGTGGTATCCTCCGCCGTAACATCGGCTCCGGCTACTCCGACAAAAAAATCTCCCGAATAAATGGCCTTTGAATAGGACAATACGTTAATCTCAAGGTTGTCATCGTAATAAGGGCTGGTCCAAGTAGCCTTTCCGGCCCGTATCGGCCCGAAATAATATTGCATTGCCTCCGAATCCGGATCGTCAAAATTCTGCGTATTCCCCTGGAAATCCGCCTCGATATAGGTGGCCACCCCGTCTTTATAGGAATACCACACCTCGTCATCCTTCGGCGTCAGCTCCGGGTCAAAGGTAACGTACAGGCCATGAGCAATCGTTGTTGCCGAAACGGTCTCCGCCACAATACCCTTCAATTCTTCCTTATATTCTTCCATATAGGCCGGATTGTGCCTCAATTCTTCGGGATCGAAGGTAACAGAAACGAAGGCCACTGTGGAATCCACGATTCCCTCCGTATGATTAAACACCGCGCTGAACTGATTGGCATATTTTTCAGCGATGTTCTGGACTCTGGATTCGATTTCCTGCTGCAGGTATTCAGAGCTCCTTAAAAATGTAATGCTTCCAACCACCGCCGCAACGGCAAGGGAAAAAGCGGCAATGGCGATGATAAGCTTGATCAAATTGGTTTTCATTGAAAGCTCCCTCGAAAAGGAAAGATCCGGTGCCTTTGATTTTTACAGTTTACCATAGAAAAACGCCTTGAACAAGAGAGAGTTTGGCTTGTTTTAGAGGGTACTGTCTGCTATAATACTTTGTGTTGTTTTAAGCAGGGTATCTTCTTACATGGTGCAAAATGAGGTGAGACATTATGATAGGTTTTGATTCGGAAACGTATATTGAAGAGCAGTCCAAATACATTTTAGAACGCATTGGCGAGAATAAAAAAGAGCGCCTTTATCTGGAGTTCGGAGGAAAGCTGGTCCATGACAAGCACGCCATGCGCGTCCTCCCCGGCTTCGACGAAAACGCGAAAATTAAGCTCCTGCAGAAAATGAAGGATCAGGCTGAAGTAATTATCTGCGTATATGCGGGTGATATTTCTACAAATAAAACCCGGGCCGATTTTGGCATCACCTATGATCTGGAAGTACTGCGGCTTATCGATACCTTCCGAAAGTATGACTTATCCGTCAACAGTGTCGTCATCACCCGTTATGAGGACCGCCCTACCGTAAACGCATTCATCAATAAACTGAACCGACGAGGGATTAAAACATATAAGCACTACTTTACAAAGGGCTATCCTACGGATGTGGACACCATCGTCAGCGACGAAGGTTACGGCGTCAATCCCTATATAGAGGTATCGAAACCCCTTGTCGTCGTCAACGGCCCCGGCCCCGGCAGCGGCAAGCTGGCCACCTGTCTGTCCCAGCTTTACCACGAACACCGGCTTGGACATATGGTGCGTTACGCAAAATTTGAGACCTTTCCCATTTGGAATCTGCCTTTAAAGCATCCTGTCAATATGGCCTATGAAGCCGCCACCATTGACTTGAGGGATGTGAATATGATCGATTTCTTCCATTTGGAAGCTCACGGACAAACTGCGGTAAACTACAACAGGGATATGGAAGTGTTCCCTATCGTGAAGCGCATCATTGAACGCATCACCGGTCAGGAGTCCGAATATCAGTCACCTACCGATATGGGCGTTAACCGCGTCGGCTTCAGTATCATAAATGATGAGGTCTGCCGCCGGGCGGCCTGCCAGGAAATTATACGGAGATATCTCATCGCCCTCTGCGATTATAAGAAGGGGATTATAGATGAGGAAGCCGTTGCAAAGTCGAAACTCATCATGGATGAACTAAACCTCAGGGAGACAGATCGTACCGTGGTGACCCCTGCCAGAGAATACGCCGAACATAAGCGGTCTTTGGATCCAAAATATGAAAATGTTATCGTCATGGCACTTGAACTGCCGGACGGAAGGATCGTAACGGGGCGCAGCTCCAGAAGAATGGTTGCCGCCGCTGCCGCGGTGCTCAACGCCATTAAAGTTCTTTCGGGGATCTCCGACGATATTCATTTGATCTCCCCCGCTGTGCTGGAGACCATCCAACACTTGAAAACAGATATTCTGGGTCACGAAAAAACCTCACTGAACTGCGAGGAGGTTCTTTCGGCCCTTACCATATCGGCTACCACCAATCCGTCCGCTCAGGTGGCGGTGGAAAAGCTGCTTTTGCTGAACGGATGCAAGGCCCACTGTACGGCCATCCTCAGTGACAGGGACTCTCAAACCCTCAAAGATCTCGGCATTGACGCCACCAGCGATCCCGAATACCTGACCAATAACCTGTATTTCAATTAATTATAGAAAAAAGTCGATCAGAGGCGAATGCCCCCTGTCATTCTGAGCGTCAGCGAAGAATCTTTAGTAAAGTAAAGATCCTTCACTTCGTTCAGGATGACACTTTTTTATTCAGAATGGGATATTCCCCTTCGGGATGACACCTTTTCCATCAGAATGACACAGACTGTCGGATACAGATACTATTTCAGCAATTCAATAGCTTTCTCCAGCTGCAGATCCTTTGCCCCCGCGGCTCCTGTTATATATTCCAGCACCGCTGTGTCCAGGATCTTCATGGTGGAGTAATCGAGCACCCCATAAGGAAAAAGTCCCTGTTCCCTTTGGAGCGCTTTTACCGCTGCTACCGTCGCCCCGTCCATAGTGCCGGAAACCGGCACTTCATAGCCTAATAACGATAGGCGTTGTTGGGCTCCAAACACATTTAATCCCGTGTCTCCCGCTTTTGGCTTATTCTTTTCCGTCATAGGCGCAAAGCTCTTATATTCTTTATAAAGCTGTTCCGCCGTATCCATATCCCGGTCGATATAATTCTTCACCGTATAATCGGGGCTCACGCCCACCCTGTCAATGACATTCTTATTGGGGCTGAGAAAGTAGAAAGTGGATAACTTCAGCTTGCCTTCTGCCGCGTCCGCCATTTGCTGGGCCACTCCCTTACCGTAAGTGTTCATGCCCACCAGCATTGCCGTACCGCTCTCCTGCCATGCCGCGGCTAAAATCTCCGAAGCGCTGGCGCTGCCCTCGTTAATCAGTACTACCACAGGTATCCCTATATGGCCGATTCCATCGGCGGAAATCGTTTCGGCTATTTTCCCCTGATTTTGAAAGTGGACGATAGGTCCAGCCGGCATCAACTGGTTTGCGATATCCGCCGCCGCGCCCACATAGCCGCCGGGGTTGTTCCTTACATCTACGATAAAGGACTTGGCTCCCGCGGCCAGCAGTCTCAATTTGGCGTCTTTGAACTCCAGATGAACATCATTGTCAAACTGGGAGATTTTTATGTAGCCAATATTATCCGGCAAAAGCTCATGGCTGACAGAAGCAATTCTGATCTTCTCCCGGGTCATTGAGAATGTAAGGCTCCTTCCATCCCGCAGCACTGCCACGGAAACACTGGAACCCTGTTCTCCTTTGAGGAGAGCCGCTATCCGGGCCAGAGGCATTTCGCTCACATCCGCTCCGTCCACCCGGGTTATCACGTCGCCGGAAAGAAGTCCCGCTTTCTCGGCAGGGGTTCCCGGAATGGGAGCGACGATTATACATACGCCGTTGACCTGTTCAAGACTGACGCCCACGCCGAAAAATTCGCCGCTGACGGACTCTTCAAACTCCCGGCTTTCGCTTTCAGAACTGTAAAATACACTATAAGGGTCTCCCAAAGAGTCTACGATCCCCTCAAGAGCCCCATTGATCAGACTCTCGTAGGACACCTCATCTTTGTATCCGGCCTTTGTCTCCAAAATAAGCTGCCTTATCAGCGAAAGCTCTTTATTCCAGTCCGGTTGTTTTTCTTCCGCCGCGTAGACGACCAGGGGCGTTCCTGCCCACAAAAACACAAAGGAAAAAGAAGTGACCACCAGAGCCACTACTAACAAAATGGCGATAAACTTGGCAACCGCCTTAGTAGTCTTTGGATTCATAGAATCTGTTACCCCCTTTATTAACCAATATAACCTGTATCGTAATTCGCCCGGCTATTTGCCGGGCGATACCCTCGATTGGCAATATACAATCGAGGGTATCTTGTCCCCAAAAAGCCTATATTATTTCAATGTCAAGGCGGCTTCTGCCCTCGGACAGGCCCCGCAGGCTGATGTTATAGTCGATGTTCAGCGATCCCTTGGGCTCCTCCCGACTGATGTTATTGATCACATCGTTGGTCAGGACCTCCATTTCCACCGTTCCAAAAGGAGTCCCATAATAGCCGGTAAAACGTTTACCCTTTTCAAAGCGAATCTCCGTATCCAGAGGAACCGCTTCACCGTGACGTTTCATCAGGATCTCGCCATCGGTAATGCTGAGGCTGGTAGTACAGCCTGCCATTCCGGAAAACTCGCTTTCATCGTAGGAGAGGAAGACCGTTCCGTCTTTCTCATAGTATTTTCCTTCGGTGAACAGCTCCAGCTGCTCTTCTTCATCAAAGAGGTCGCCTATCATTTGCCGGCCCACTATTTTTAACATGATATCTTTCATATCCTAATCTCACTATCCTTTCTATCAAATTTGAGTATGATACGCCCTCCCGGTCCCACAGCAGGGGAAACATGCTGAATTTGGTAAAGCCCGGTATGGCGTTGATTTCGTTTAGAAGTATTCTGCCTGTAGCCTTCTCCATAAAGAAGTCCACTCTGGCATATCCGCAGCAACCCAGTATATTGTAAGCCTTTGCCGCGATGCGCCGAACCTCTTCCGCTTTCTCCGCGGATATATCCGCGGGAATGCAGAGCTTCGACTGCCCTCCATCAAAGTATTTGGCTGTATAGTCGTAAAAATCCGCCGAGGGGATGATTTCTCCCACGCCGCTGACCTGGGGATTGTGATTGCCCAGAACCCCGGTCTCCAACTCTCTGCAGTCGATTCCCTCTTCAACAAGGATGCGGCTGTCGTATTTCGCCGCGTAAGCGATGGCCTTTTTTAACTCCACTCTGCTTCTGACCTTGGTAATCCCCACGCTGGACCCCATGTTGGCAGGTTTCACAAACATGGGATAACGCAGTTGCTCCTCAATTTCCGCCAGAAGCTCTTCCTCTCTTTCATCGAAGTCGGGTTTCGTCAACCCTATGTAAGGCCCCTGGGGCAAGCCGGCTTTTTCACAAACCGCTTTTGTCAAAATCTTGTCCATGGTCAATGCCGCCGCGGTAACGCCGCTGCCGCCGTAAGGGATATCTATCATTTCAAACAGGCCTTGTATAGAACCGTCTTCTCCGTAAGGCCCGTGCAGAATAGGCAATGCGAAATCGATGCGCTGCCGGAGGGAATTTCCTCCGCTGCCGAGAATCTGAAGGCTGTATTTTTCCGGGTTCACTGCGAGAGCCGTTTTGGCCTCCCGCTCCCAGCTTCCATTTTCGATTTGATCCGTCGACCCGTCAAAGAGATACCAGTCTCCTTCCCGGGTGATACCGATAGGGATCACTTCATATTTGTTTTTATCAATGGCATCAATTACCGAGGCCGCGGACATGAGTGATATCTCATGCTCCCCGGAACGCCCGCCGAACAGTACGCCCAATTTTATCATTCCCGGTCTCCAGTCTGTTATGTTAATTGTATCATGTTGACGGGCCGGGGCGCGCATCGTCCCGTATTGTCATCCTGAACGCAGTGAAGGATCTTGATAAAGATTCCTCGCTGACGCTCGGGATGACACACTGGCCGGCGCTGAGGCGGCCCCTATATATGTATTAAAGTTAGACGATTCTATTCCCGTCAGGTTCCATTCCAGCCTTATTTATCTTTCAAAAGGTCCCGTATTTCCATCAGCAACTCTGCTTCCGTGGGCGCCGCGGGGGCTTCGGGTGGGGCTTCTTCGGCCTCCTGTTTTCTTCTCAGCTTATTGATCATCTTAATGGCGATGAAGATGGAAAAGGCGATGATGATGAAGTCGATGGTGGTCTGAAGGAAGTTGCCATACAGGATGGCGGCCTCGGCTACCTCCTCGCCGGCATCATTTACGCCTGCCGGCGACAGGACAAACTTCAGGTCGCTCAGACTGGCTCCCGCAGTGAAAAAAGCGAGCACCGGCATCATGAGATCCTCTACCAGGGAGGTAACGATCTTCCCGAAAGCGCCGCCGATGACAACGCCCACGGCCATGTCCATCACATTGCCTTTTAAGGCAAATTCCTTGAATTCCTTTAGCATTTCGTTTCCTCCTGTTTCTTCTTCTTTTTTTCCAGTATTTCTTTGGATTTTACCGCCACGCGAAGGAGCATCTCCAGGTGTTCTTTATCGAAGTTGTATTCTTTTGTACAGAATTGGCAAACCACCTGTGCCTTCCCATCCTCTTCCACCAGATGCCGAAGATCGGTTTCTCCGATACTGAGCAGCACCTGTTCCAGGCGTTCGGTAGAGCAGTCACATTTCCAGCCTATGTCTCTGTATTCGAGAATCTCTACACCGTATTCCTCCGGGAGGGATTCGAATACTTTATGGAACACCGCCGCTGCAAGGGTTTCATCTGTTTTGGGTCCGCCTTCTTTCATTTCACTTTCTATGAGCCCCGTAAGGGAGGGCATGTCCGCAATGAGAGCTTCAAGAGCATCCACAGAACCCGGATCCGCTTCCGGCAGCATCTGTATAATCATCCCTCCCGCTGCCATCACACTTCCGTCCAGATCAATTTTAGCGCCCAGAGCTACCGAAGTAGATTGCTGTTCGGAGAGAAAGAAGTAGGCGGTGAGATCTTCGGCAACTTCACCGCTGACCAGGTCAATTCGGCCTACGTAAGGTTCTTTCAGACCCTGATCCTTGATCACTGTCAAGGTTCCTATTCCCACTAAGCCGCCCACGTCCAGTTTGCCGTCGTCAGCGCGGAGGGGCAGATCCGCGTCCGGGTTGGAGATGTAGCCTTTAACCGTCCCTGCTCCCGATACCGTTACCAGGATCTCGCCTGCCGGACCGTCGCCCTTCATCTGCACGGTGAGCTTATCCTTGGGGTTCTTTAACATAAGTCCCATAAGTCCGGCTCCCGTAAGCGCCCTGCCCAGGGCCGCTGTCGCCGTGGGAGCGGTATTGTGGGTTTTCCGGGCGTCCTCCGCAAGCTCTGTTGAAATTGCGAAATAGACCCGGAAGGAACCGCTTTTGTCAATTCCGATAATTGCATTGTTCATTTTTCTATTACCCATTCTTTTACTGTTTTCCTCAAATCTTCAATAATTTTTTCTGAGGCCTGCCTGTCTGTTCCTTTTGCCGAAAGATAAATCTTTAACTTGGGTTCAGTACCGGAAGGTCTGACAATAATGCTGCTCCCGTCCTCCAGCACATACTCCAATACATCCGCGGATGGCAGATCAATAGGACGATAACCGGCAGCCATATCGCAGGCGGCTCCTGATATCCAGCGCTTGCCCGCGAGATAGTCCGCCTGTTCCGTAACCCGAAGGCCGATAATCTCGGCAGGTGGTTCCTCTCTTTTAGCGGATAAAATCGCCTTCATTTTATTCATTCCGGCAACCCCTTCAAAAGAGAAGTCCAGGGTTTCGTTTAAATACCATCCATATGTATCGTATAATTCTTCCATCCTGTCCAAAAGGGTCTTCCCTTGTTTTTTATAATAAGCCGCAGCTTCACAGATCAGCATAGCCGCGTTTACCGCATCCTTATCTCTGACATAAGCGCCTGCCAGATAGCCGTAGCTCTCTTCGAAACCAAAAACAAACCGATCAGCCTCCCCTTTGGCCTCAAGGATTCCTATCTGTTCACCGATGTATTTGAAGCCCGTCAGCAGATTGATCATCTCAACCTCATAGGCCGCAGCCACCGCGTCCGCCATCTTTGAAGAAACGATGGTCTTCATGGCCACAGGCCCTTTGGGAAGCTCCCCGTTAGCACAAATAAAGTCCAGCAGCAGAACTCCCGTTTCATTTCCGCTGAGTCTTTTATATGTGATCTTGCCATCAGCGTTCTCACTTCGCACAGCAACGCCCAGTCTGTCGCAGTCCGGGTCCGTAGCCAGCAGGAGGTCCGGAGTTTTTAGCTCACGGCAAAGGGCCAGCCCCCGGTGCAAAGCTTCCTCTTTTTCCGGGTTGGGATAAGAGCAGGTAGGAAAGTTGCCGTCGGGATTCTCCTGTTCCGGTACCACATGGACCTTCCCTACGCCAATCTCAGCGAGAACCCGCCTTACAGGCTTGTTTCCCGTTCCGTTTAAAGGCGTGTAGACCACTTCCAGATCACTGCAATCGACACCGATGCGAGTGGCCTTTACCGCCTCCATGTAGGCGTCGATGGTCTCAGGCCCAATAACGCTGATAAGCTCGTGAAAATCCCTGTTCCTAAGGGAGGATTCCAGCAGATCGCTCACTCCTATATCCACCGTTTTGACGTCGGCAAAGATGTCCGTCCCTTCAATGCAGCGGAGAATTTCATCGGCAGCCTCCTGTGTCACTTGGCAGCCTTCTTCGTTATATACTTTATATCCATTATAGTTTGCCGGATTGTGGCTGGCGGTAATCATGATCCCACCCGCGCAGTCATAATGCCGTACCGCAAAGGACAGAGCCGGCGTAGGCATGAGTTCCGGATAGATGTAAACCCGAATGCCATTGGCTGCCAGCACAGAGCCGGCCTCCAGCGCGTATCGGGTAGAACCGTTGCGGCTGTCATAGGCCACCGCTACAGCGGGTTCTTTTCCCTTCCCCCCGTAATGACGGTTGATGTAATCTGCGAAGCCCTGGGTTACACGCCTTACGGTAAAGACGTTCATGCGGTTTGTCCCGGCTCCGAGAATTCCCCGAAGTCCCCCGGTGCCAAAATCCAAATCTTTATAGAAACGGTCTAAAATTTCTTCCTTTGCCTCCTTGTCGCCGGAATCCTTCGCCAAACGATCTTCCAAAGCCGTCAGTTCTCTATGTAATTTCGGCATCATGCCCGGGTGGGAAACCCACCGTTCCATCCTGCCGAGGGCGTCCACAAAATTGGTTCCTTGTTCCATGTTGTCATTACCTTTCTGATTTCCTATATAGGCTGGTTTTTCACTCATACCCAATTTTATCACAGATTATTCCGGCTGAGAATAGAAAGAAAATAGCAAAAGCCCCCGGTAGGGGGCTAATTAAAACAGAGTCAGAGCTCTATCCCTGCGTCCGGTTAGTCTTGAAATAGTTCCAGTACTTTAAATTTCAATTTGAGAGTTTTCGGCTTCTCCGGATTTTCCAGCAATTCCCGATATTTTTCATCCAGAATGGCTTCCTTATAAAATTCCTCCATCTCGGCATCGCCGTCCGGCGACATTCCAATGAGGCAAAGAGGGGGGAAAAGTACACACCACCAATTCTCACCCTTTCCCTCGCCAATGGTTACCGTCAAAGCGTTGTAATTACCGGCAGGAAAAGTAACCCCACCGTAGGTTTTCTGAGCAACCCAGCTCACACCCAATTCGGCTTTTACCGGATAGTTGCAGCCCTCCTTCGAAAGAATTCCCCGGGCTTCCTTCTCCAGCTCCGTAAGATTTTCTTCGATGAACTCTTTCGATCTGTCAATGTCCAAAGTTACCTTGCTATGCTCCGGCCGGACCATCGCCATGGTTTCCTGCGTCAGTCCTTCGTTGATACTGCGGAGCAGCCCATCCCTCACAATAAGCTTCAAATTCTGATCTTCAGGAGAGTTGCTGTTGGCTACCACATGGAAACGGATGAAGTCTTCATTGGAAAGTACCTGGGCGCTGCTTCCGGGTATCCAGCAGCTATAGGCAAACAAGGCCAGCAGAAGCAGGAACATCAGGCTCATTTGTTTTCTTCGCAATCTCATAAGACAACCCCTTTCATGGGAGGATATAGTTCTTACTATTCTCTCCATAAAGGGGTAATCTTATACGTTTACGTTGTGCGGGCCGGCCCGCGTAAAAATCTGAATTTAACGCCCTTTCCTATTTGACGATCAGTATCTTATCTCCTGCTCCAATTTCTTCCCGGTCATTCAGCTCATTGACCGTCCGGATTTTACTCACCGGAGCGTGATATTTTTTGGCCACCTTCCATACCGTATCTCCCGGTTTTGCCGCATAGACGATGATAGAGGGTTCCGGTCCCGCCCCTTTCTCTCTATCGGTAACGCTGACAGTATGTATCAGGTCCGGAGAAGTCTTTTCGAAAACATATCCGGAAACCCCGATTTCCGCATTGACCGCGATTTGTCTATCATTGATCTGGTCAAACCAGATGTCCTTCAGCACGGCCCGGCTATCCGGCTCTGCCGTTCCCGCACAGCCCGGAATATCCAGAGAAGCTCTGAATTCCAACTCCCTTTCAATGCTGAAGGGAAGCTTCCCGCTTTCTCCTCCTACGCAAATGAGGCTCACAGGCAGGACGCCTTCCACCACGATTTTACCTTGCGAGCCTACCTGATCCTTAATCTTAGGCGAACCGGAAACATACAATACCTGTTCCGCATTTCCGTACCGGTCGGGAACATCGAAAATTTCCCTCATGGGGATATCTACGGCGGCGCTTCCGCAGAAACAGTTGAGCTCTCTCCTGGTCCGCTGGAAGCTCACATCCTTGGAGTAGTGATACATATCCACAATACAGGGCTCCTGAACCTGACGGTAGTACTCGAGAGTTGTCTCTACATCTATGTTCAGGCATAGAATGTTATAAAAACCATCTTCGTCCCTCTTTACGGTCAGAGAGCAATCCAGTACATCAAAGAATGCCCTGCCTGCCACCAGAGGATAATCGAAGCCTCCTCCGTCAATCCGTATAAATTGGGTGAATTCCGTTTTGCATCTGTAAAATACGGGACAGCCATCGCTTCGATAGAGAACATTGAGGTACACCGCCACGTTTATCATAACCTTGTCGCCGCTGACCTGCTTGTGGTTTTCCGCCAGATTTATACTGTAGCAGAGAATTTTATCAATTTCCGGCGATCCCTCTTTAAGTTTGATCTCTTCGGAAACTTCCATGACCTCGGTTTTCCGCATGGCAACGTCGGTAAATTGTATCTCATCCTGCAGGAGCTGCAATTCTTCTTTGTCGACTCCGTCGAAAAGCTCCATCTCTTTTTCGCAGTATTCCCGCATGCTTATCTCTACAGCAGCCCGAACTCTGAATTTTCTTTCGCTGATTCGCTCGCACTCCAGTGATTGAATATCGGCACAAAGCGCGATGACAGAATCCGGCTCTCCTTTTACTGTGCAGTCTTCCCGAAACAAAACCTTTGTATCCAGCGAAACGACGGCAGGCTCATTTTCGTCATTTTCTGCCATGTACAGTACCTGCACCTTCAGGTCTCCTGTTACACGCATGGATTGGGCGCCGTGAGCACCCGAGGAAACGCTCCGCTCCGCCAGCTGGCAACTGCCTTCCGCGCCGAGTATCTGAACCATATCCGGTTTTGTGTCTGTGATCAAAACGTCCTCTTCCACGCTGATTATAATAGGGCTGAGTCTTCTGAAATCCGTATATTTTACTTTTCTGCTCTGCTGCCTGTCTGTGGCTTCTTCCCCGTGAACCGGCAGGGGTTTTTGGGGCAGATGGACCGGCACAGCCGCCGCTTCGGCCTCAGGTCCAGTCGCGATCTCTTCAGCTTCGGCAGCCAATACTGGCGCAGATGCTGAATCTTCGGCAGACAATACCGGCTCAGACGCTGAATCTTCGGCAGATAATGTTGGCTCAGCAACCGACGTCTCTATGACGACCTCTGACGAATCCACCGCCTCCGCAGGCTCATCCTCCGACATCTCCGCAGATACGGGTTCGGCGGAAAACGGTTCCTGAGGCGCCTCTGCCGCAGCATATTCTCCTCCGGCTGATTCAATGTCCGCCAGCTGCTCCCGCGACGTCTCCGCCGCAGCCGGCTCTGCCTCCGTCGGCTCAACCGGTGCTTCTGCCTGTACCTGCTGGCTCAGACTTTCATACAGTCTATCGTACACCGTCGCATCAAAAGGAGGCGTCTGCTCAAATGTTGACGCTGGCTTTGCAGGCTGCAGAGCAAAATCCGGTATGTTTTCTCCCTCAAATAAATCCTTCCTGTATTCCATGGTTCTCTCCCCCTTCAAGCTAAAACCGCAGGCGGCAGCCAAAGGCTGACGCCGTCGTCAGAGGCTTTGGACAGTCCCGGCCTCTGCTGTAATAGTCTATTCAGGGAAAAGAAGCATTATGACAAAAGTAATGACCGCTGCTTCAGAATCCATCAACAGGATGTTTGAACAAAAAAGGAGATTGGATTTGTTAGTTTTATTTCATTAAAAATGGTTTGAGCCAGATCCTTATCTGTCGTGAGAGCAAAAACCGTAGGACCACTGCCGCTCATCATTATTTTCGCCTCCGGCCCTATGGCTTGCAGCAATCGTTTCTTCTCATTGATGACAGGGTATTTCCTCACACTAACCTCTTCAAGAACATTGTACATAGCAGCTTTTACTCCTGCAAAGCTCTCTTTCTTCAGGCCGCGGATAAGACCGTCGGTGTCCGGGCGTTTTTCGATGGCATTCACGTCGAGGTTTCTGTATATATCCGCTGTAGAGACGGCTATGCCCGGCTTTAGCAGCACTACAAAGGCGCTTAACGGGGGAAGAGAAGAGAGTTTTTCTCCAATACCCTGAGCCAGGGCACAGGTGGATACGCTCTCTCCTCCAAAACCCAGTCTCTCATCCTTCGCCGCCTGGGCCATAATGCAAAAGGGAACATCGGCTCCCAGCTTCACACCGATTTCCATCAGCTGCTGCATATTTAGCCCGCATTCCCACAGGATATTCAGCCCGTGAAGCACCGCCGCGGCATCCGCGCTGCCTCCGGCAAGGCCCGCAGCCACGGGGATCCTTTTTTCTATATGAATCTCAACGCTCTCCTTCATTCCATCGGGGAAGGTTTCTTTCATAAGTTCAGCGGCTTTCCAGGCAATGTTATCCTGCCCTCCGGGCATGCCCTTCCTGTCTGAGGTAAGCCGGATTGAACCGGCAGGTCCCCCTTCGTATCGACTGACCGTTACCCCATCGTACAGATCGATCTGCTGCAGCACCATGACCACGTCATGGTAGCCGTTGGGGCGCCGCCCGGTCACGTCAATGGATAAGTTAATTTTTGCATAGGCATTCAGTTCGATCTTTTGCATCCTCTGCCTCCCCGTATTTTTATATCTTGCTTCAGTATAGCAAAAACAAGCGGCAATTGCCGCTTGTTTTTATTTAAGTTTTATGTCCTTTTACTTATCTTTCCACGATGAGCGCCGTTCCCTGACCGCCGCCGATGCAGAGGGTGGCAAGACCATACTTGGAGTCTCTCTTCTGCATTTCATAGAGCAGGGTAATGAGAATTCTGGCTCCGGATGCACCGATGGGGTGACCGAGAGCAATGGCTCCGCCGTTTACGTTCAGCTTGCTGCTGTCAAAGCCAAGGTCCTTTCCTACCGCTACGGACTGGGCGGCAAAGGCTTCATTTGCTTCGACCAGGTCCAGATCCGCTATGGTAAGACCGGCCTTTTCCAATGCCTTCTGAGAAGACGGGACCGGTCCGATGCCCATAATAATGGGATCTACGCCAGCAGAGGCATAGGACTTGACGGTTGCCAGAGGCTTGAGCCCCAACTCGTCCGCCTTCTCTTTGGACATGACCACCAGGGCGGCTCCGCCGTCGTTGATGCCGGAAGAGTTAGCAGCCGTTACCACTCCGTCCTTTTTAAAGGCGGGCCTCAGCCTGGAAAAGCCTTCTGCGGTGCAGCCGGCTCTCGGAAACTCGTCCGTATCGAAAACAACAGGATCGCCTTTCCTTTGCGGGATCTCCACGGGAACGATCTCATCCTTGAACTTTCCAGCCTTAATAGCGGTTTCTGTCTTTTGCTGTGAATAAGCAGCAAATTCATCCAGTTCTTCCCTGGTGAGTCCCCATTGTTCAACGATGTTTTCCGCGGTGATTCCCATATGGTATTTATTAAACGAGTCTGTAAGTCCGTCATGTACCATCATATCGATCAGCTTGGCGTCTCCCATTCTGGCTCCCCATCTCATATTCGGGGCCACATATCCCGCCATGCTCATATTTTCACATCCGCCCGCAATGATGACATCCGCGTCTCCTGCCTTGATAATCTGCGCCGCAAGAGAAACGGTGCGCAAGCCGGATCCGCAGACTTTGTTCAGCGTCATCGAAGGAACCTCAATCGGAATTCCCGCCGCAACGGATACCTGCCTGGCAACATTCTGCCCAAGGCCTCCCTGCAATACGGATCCGAATATTACCTCGTCAACCGCATCCGGCGTAATCCCCGCTCTCTTGATAGCTTCCTTAACCGCAATGGCTCCAAGCTCAACGGCCGGAATGTCTTTTAACGCTCCGCCGTAGCTTCCTATGGGCGTTCTGGCTGCACCAACAATAACAACTTCCCTCATTTGTTTTCCCTCCTAACAAATAGAAACAATAACATATATATTTGAAGTAAATTCAATTACATCGATTTATACTACCACTTCAAAGGCAGAAATTCAAGAGAATAAGCCAATGATATCTGATAAATCTGACTGTTGAAATTTAAATTTTCAGAAAATTTAAATGAGTTTCCGTGTTTATAACCGGTATACAGAGAGCCTGATCAAGAGCAACCGCACTGTCTTCTCCATACTATTACATAGAGCCGCCAAGGCTTTTGCCGGCGACTCTTATGAGTTAGAAATATCCGAAGTTCGCGACGGCCTTTTGCCGTCCTGGCTCTCACCGAAAAACGGCGATATGATTCTCGATCAATTTAACCGGTCTGTAGGAGAGCTTCGCCTTCCGCAGACCTGGAATCCCCATATCCTCTTCTCTGTTGATGTATTTTACGTTAGCGGCCATATGCTTGCAGAATTCATTGTTGATGGCTTGATAAAGCCCCCGATATTCAATGTTGGCTTTTTCTGCATGAACGGTGACGGTTTTGCGGCCCAGTGCGCCGCCGACGCTCAATGCCTGAATCTCGCCATCGATAAGAATGGCCGCTGTCAGATATCCTACTCGCTCCAGGTTATGAAAAACATCCTCCATGGCGATTTCCTCCATGCGAAGCAAGTCCATCTCATGATCCGGCAGATGCTTCCGTAAATTAAAGTCCCGAATAAACCGCATGGCGTCCTCTGCCATATCCGAAGTCAGAGAAACGTAATCGTAACTGTAGTGCTCTTTAAAATAATTCAGATGGTTCTTCTTTTTATGGTACGCCCTCCCGGAAAGTTGGATCAAATCCTTAGTCAGGTAAACGTAATCGTAGTTGGGCCTGTCTTCAATAAATCGAAACTCTCTGGGGAATGCCGCTTCAATGATGTCAATCATATGAAAAGGAAGGAGACGGATACTGAATCTCTGCCCGCGCTCCTCAAATATTTTTTTCGCTTCAAGAATGGTTTTCCGAAGTTCGGAAGGCTCGTACTCCCCCGTCCTCGTGAGAGGCGGGAAGAGAAAGGCTTCCTTCTTCTCCAGCTCAAGATGGCTGAGTCCGGCAATGCAAAGATAGTCCCCGATAATCTGCCAGCTGAAAAAATTTATATTCCTCCACATGTATAAAGATGTAAAAGTAAGTCCCGACGTCTTGTATTCCATGCTATTGAGGTATTCCTCGAGGGTAGCTCTTGATCCGATGGTAATTTGATTCTCAAACATAAACATAGCTGTTTTAACGCCACCTTACTTTATTAGTGCTGAGATACTTTTGAATTCTTCCCGTTTCGCTCCGCCCAGAAGTTCGAAAAGAACGGCTTCATAGGTCGTTTCTATGGCTCCGGACTGTGCGATTCTGCGCTGCGCGTACTTCTTGTCTTTACTGTTTCTGGAAGAGACACAATTATTGACCAGGAAAACGTCATATCCTGCCTCTATGAGATCCAGCGCTGTCTGCAGAACGCATACATGAGTTTCGATTCCCGCCAGGATTACGGTTCTGTGCCCCGAATCCTTCAGTCTTTCCGCAAAAACGGGCGCTTCCATTGCGCTGAAACAGGTTTTTTCGATGGGTTCATAATCTCCCAGCGCTTCATGGATGCCCGGGATGGTAGCGCCGAGTCCTTTGGTATATTGCTGAGTCACCAGTACGGGCACTCCGAGAATACGGCAGCCCTTTATAAGTTTAATTACGGTCTCCTCCAGCTCATTGTGATTTCGCATCGCCGGCATGAGCTTTTCCTGAAAATCAATGAGGACAAGTATCGCGTCTTCTCTTTTAATTTTTAACTGTTTCATCTTACATATACCTCCAAAATTTAATATCTGCATCTGCCAAAATCCTTCTATACTCTCGGCTCCAACTTTTATTTACCTTCGAATCCCCAGGACCTGACTTCTTCAACCAGCCGATAGTTGGTCAAATCATAATGCAGGGGCGTAATAGACGCATATCCGTCCTGTACGGCGATTACGTCGATGTCCTCCGGCAGTCCGGAATAAACTACAGGCCGCCCGGAATACACATACAACGTTCCGCCGTCCTCTGACTTTCGGGCTTTAAAGTCTTCATCGTACTCTCTCGCGCCCAGCCTTGTAATACGGACGCCCTTGATCTCCGGGGCAGGAGCATGAGGCAGGTTAATGTTGAGAACCGTTCCTTCATCCAGTTTTCCCGCAGCGATACTAAGTGAATTAAGGGCTAACTTACAGCTGGCCTCAAAATATTCAGGGTCATGCGAATTTACAGAAACGGCGAAAGAGGGAATTCCATTGATGACTCCTTCAATCGCGCCGGATACGGTACCGGAATACAGGGTGTCCGTTCCCAGATTGGAACCATGATTGATACCGGAAAACACGAAATCCACATGAATATCCTGGTCTCTCAATATCCGCAATCCAAGCTTAACGCAGTCCGCGGGAGTCCCCGATACCGTCCATGCTTTCGTTGCCTTAGGCAAATTATATTCTTTCACTTCGATGGGCTCAGTGACAGTGATTCCATGGCCACAAGCGCTTCGTTGACTGTCCGGCGCAAAAACAAAAACCTCCGCTACAGAGGACAACGCTGCCGCCAGATGCTGTATCCCTTTAGCCTGAATTCCATCGTCGTTGGTTAACAGAATTTTCATAAATACCTCCAGTAAATGTATCGTAATATTATACCATCTAAGACCATTCCTTAAAAGCCTTATTGACATTTACTCAAAATAATGTTGAAATAATATTGTTAAAATAATCTGAAATGCAGATTCCCTGCGCACAGTTTGAAATCGATTTAATTGGAAAATTCAATATAATATGTACGCCATCACTATTATTTGGAGAAGAGGAGATTATTTGAAAAAACTATGGAGCAAAATTAAGGAATCGCTTATGGCGGTGGCGCCTATCGCGGCCATCGTCGCAGTTCTTCAGTTCACCATCGTCCCCATGCCTGCCGGCACGGTCATGTTGTTTTGGGCAGGCACCATAGTTCTGATATTGGGAATGGGGTTGTTCAGTCTCGGCGCTGACGTGGCGATGATGCCTATGGGGGAGCACATTGGCTCGAACCTGACCAAGACAAGCAAACTATGGATCCTGCTTCCTGTCTGCTTTATGCTTGGAGCTATGATTACAGCCGCGGAGCCGGATCTTCAAGTTCTGGCGGAGCAAGTACCCTCCGTCCCCAATTTCACTTTGATCGCTTCGGTTTCTGTGGGAGTAGGCTTCTTTTTGGCAATAGCCTTCCTTCGTATATTGTATCAAGTTCGTTTAAACCTTTTATTTATAATTTTTTACATTATCCTTTTCCTCATGGCAGCTTTTGCTTCCGAATCCTATCTGGCCGTAGCCTTTGACTCAGGCGGCGTCACCACAGGACCCATTACCGTGCCCTTTATACTCGCCCTCGGCGTAGGTCTATCCTCTGTTCTGGGCGGCAAGAGCTCCCACGATGACAGTTTCGGACTCGTAGCGCTCTGCTCCATCGGCCCCATTATGGCCGTTATGATAATGGGCATATTCTACAACGATTCCTCCATAAATTACGGATCTGAAGCCAGCGCGGATATCTCCGGCGTATCGGAGCTTATCTCTGTCCTCTTTCACGGTATTGCTGAATTTTCAGGACATGTAGGCCTCGCTTTGAGTCCCATCATCGTCTTTTTTATCATATTTCAGTTCGCCGTCTTAAAGCTGGCAAAACCCCATCTGGTAAAGCTGGGTGTGGGTATGATCTACACCTTTGCCGGACTGGTGCTGTTTTTGGCCGGCGCCAATGTAGCATTTATGCCCGTGGGCAAATACATCGGAGAAACCGTGGGCAGCCTTCCCAACAACTGGATCCTGATTCCTCTCGGAGCACTGATGGGTTTTTTCGTGGTTGCCGCGGAGCCCGCTGTTCACATATTGAACAATCAGGTATGGGACATGACTGCCGGCGCTATTTCAAAAAAAGCTATGATGTTCAGCCTCTCCATCGGAGTGGCCATTTCCATCGCTATAGCCATGTGCCGCATATTGTTCCAGATCAGCATCTGGTATGTGCTGATTCCCGGCTACGGACTGGCTCTGCTGCTGACCTTTTTTGCCCCGAAAATTTTCACCGCCATCGCGTTTGACTCCGGAGGCGTAGCTTCCGGGCCTATGACAGCCACCTTCCTGCTGGCTTTCGCCATGGGAGCCTGTGAAGCCGTAGGCGGCAATCTCCTCACGGACGCTTTCGGGATCGTGGCCATGGTTGCAATGACTCCGTTAATTACCATTCAAATTTTAGGAGTTATTTATAAACGCAAGCTCAAATACACCGCGGAAGAGGAAGAGGAAGTCCTGGATCTTCCCGCGGAAAGTGAAGTGGAGCTTCCCACGCAGCCGGCGGCTATTGCAGATATACCTGCAGACGCCTCTTTGCGGCAAAGGAAAAAGCTGCTTGATGATCTTGAAAAAGACAATTACTATATTGATTTGGAATTTTAGGAGGCCATTATGGAACACACCACATCTCCCGTCCCGAAAAGGATGAAGCTGCTCATTACCATTCTGAATAAAGATGATGGTGAGGAGGTTGCTGCGTTTTATCGAAAGCACGGATTAACCTTTAATATGATCGCGCCGGCTTACGGCGCTGCCGGCTTGGAGATTATGGACTACCTTGGCCTGACCTCTACGGAAAAAGATATGCTTATCAGCATGGCAGACGAAGATAAGATTCGAATGATTCTTCCGGACCTGCAAAAGACCTTCGGTCTGGATAAGCCCAACAGCGGAATCGCTTTTACGATCCCCCTGGCGGGAATAAGCGGACCGAAGGCCCTTCGATACGTATCCGGACATGACGATAGGAGTGAGGAAAAAGATGAGAAGTGAAAGAGAATATGATTTGATTATGACCGTAGTCAACCGGGGATTTGCCGACAGCGCCGTGGAAGCCGCCAAAAAGGCAGGGGCCCAGGGAGGCACGACTTTCTACGCAAGAGGAACCGGCATTCACGAAGTGGAAAAGTTCTTTGGAATCGCTATACAACCGGAGAAAGAAGTGGTCCTCAATCTGGTCAAGCATCAGATTACAAAAAAAGTTATGCACGCCATCGTTGAGAAAGCGGGCCTGACCACTCCCGGAAGAGGGTTATCCTTCGCCCTGCCCGTGGAAGATGTGGTGGGGATACTCCACCATGTAGATCTTCCCCAAAACGACGATGGTGAAGAAGACATAAAAGAAGACTAAAAAGAAAACAGACAAGGCTGGAAGAAAGGGGCTCCCATCATGATTTACGCTACCGTATATTATAAAGACCGGGAACAGCTTTGCTGCGTCGACGGCGTCGGCGGCAGGGCTTTTCTGCTTGAAGAGTTTTTTCGGTATGTCGACGGCGCGGAATGTACCGCTTCCATGCTTCAGTTTATCAACTCCTATCAGCCCGAGTGGACGGATAAAATCGCACTGTTCTTCGGACAGAATTCCGAGCTCGCCATACCTTTAGAAAACCTTAAGCTGCTGGCGCCCATACCCGCCCCGACAAGAAACATCGTGTGTCTGGGAAAAAACTATCAGGCTCACGCGGAGGAATTAAAGGGACAAATTTTTTCCGACCAGCCACCCGTCTATCCTATTTATTTTACCAAGCCGGACCATACAGTGATCGGAACAGGAGAAACCGTTCTTTCACACAGCGGCATCACTTCAAAGCTGGATTATGAGGCGGAACTGGCGGTGATTATCGGGAAAAGAGGTATCAATATTCCGAAGGAAAAGGCCGAGGATTATATTTTCGGATATACAGCGGCCAATGACGTTTCCGCAAGAGATCTGCAGCACGATCATACTCAGTGGTATAAGGGCAAAAGCCTGACAACCCATTGCCCCACAGGACCCTGGATCGTTCACAGAAGCGTCCTCCCCTTCCCTGTAAATTTGGAGATTACCTGTCATATCAATGGCGAACTGCGGCAGCAGGGAAATACCCGGGATTTAATTTTTGATATTCCAACTATTATCAGCGATTTGTCCCGTGGCTATGAGCTTCGGCCCGGCGATATTATTCTCACCGGAACTCCCGCCGGCGTAGGTATGGGTTTCAACCCGCCCAAATACCTGAGGCCGGGAGATCGGATGGTCTGCCAGATTGAAAAAGTCGGAACGTTGATTAACGTAATAGGTGAATAACAGGTGGTTTACAGCACGCAGGTACCAAGCACTTTTCCGATGGGCTCGTTGATGACCAGAGTGGCTTTGCCATCGTATTGGGTCTCGGATTTGTTGATCAGTACCAGGTCGTCGCCGCGAAAATGGTTGATGAGGCCCGCGGCGGGATAGACCACAAGGGATGTGCCTCCCACGATAAGGGTATCCGCTTCGCAAATCAGCTCCACTGCTTCATTGACCACACTATCATCCAAAGCTTCTTCATAGAGAACCACATCGGGCTTTACAACGCCCCCGCACCTTTTGCAGTAAGGCGTGTGGGTCTGTGCCCCTGTACCGTCTTTTCGGTTTTCCTCATCCATGATGCATCTCAGATCATAAAAAGCGCCGCAATCCTTGCAGTAATTCCGCAGCACCGAACCATGGAGTTCCCAGACCTGACTGCTTCCGGCCAGCTGATGCAGCCCGTCTATATTCTGGGTCACCACTGCCGCAAGCTTTCCCCGCCTCTCCAATTCCGCCAGCGCCAAATGGGCCTGGTTGGGTTTCGCCTCCAGATAGATAAGGTTATTGATGTAATAATCGAAAAAAATATCCGTGTTGTCCCGGAAGAAAGAATAGGACAGCATCTCCTCCGGCGGACGGCCATAGACTTGTATCGCCTGGTACAGTCCGTTTTCCGAACGAAAATCCGGCACACCGCTCTCCGTCGATACTCCCGCTCCCCCAAAAAAAACGATTCGACGGCTCCTGTCGATGATTTCTTTTAATTTCTCGTACATAGCTCTCACCTCATCGTTATTGTACCATACTTTGGGAGTAAGGGGGTCGTACTTGCAAAGGGATTAGATTCTCCCTCAATCAAACAGGTTTGGAAATCTTCATTTCCGTCAGGTTCTTCCAGTAGCGAACCGGCATCATCCGCTTCTGGCAGGCCGGATTAATTCTTTCTTTAATAGCAATGGTGTCAAAATACATCTTCCACATCCGCCGATAGGCCTTTTCCTGCTCCGATTGATCCGGGAGGACTTTTTCATCCAGGGGCGCAATATACCACTCCCCTCCGGCGCTGTAAAGAGCCTTCCCTCTTTTTCCGTCATGGATGAGGAAGGGGTCCCCTTTGAAACGGTCGGCAAAGTGCTCCCCGAGCAACTCCAGCACATCGTGATCCGGCTCTATTCTGGAATACAGAAGTTCTTTTTCTGACCCTTCGGTGCTGAGAGTGGAAAAGCGCACCAGTCCCGTAAGTCGATGGGCTTCCATTGAAACCTTTTGGGCGACGCGTTGGGCTTCGAATACGATGGGATGACTGTGGTGAGAGTCCACCCGGTATCCCAGGCGAAACCCCATGCGCAGATAACCAAGCGCGATGTTTTCTTTCTCATCGTTATTTGAAAGAAAGATATAATACGTCCTTTTCAGAGCATGATCGGATATTTTTGACTCTATGGCCTCATACACCCTCCGGGCTCGATCTTCGTCCGTCTCCACCCCGCGGCAGGGCTGGAACAGCTTGCTCTGATAGCTGCTTTGCGGATAGATTCCCGAAGCTTTCTCTTCGTAATAATGAAGATACACACAGCTCAGAAAGCCTTCAAAGCTGCCGTCATACAAATAATCCATTCGCTTTCCTCCCAGTCTCGGCCACCGCAGGACAAACCCGAAGACCTTCATACAAACATTGAAATTTGAACTTCATCGTTTATTGACAATAGGTTATTTTTCTTACCATCCGCCTTTACCAGGCAGTTTCGAAGATATGCAGGCTCCGGTTCGCAGTCTCCATAATAGCGCCCGCAGCAGGTAATGAAATATTTGGCCCTTTTGAGGACGACGCCGATCTTTTTCAAGTCGTCGTATTTGATGGCAGCCACGCGTCTCTGCCGCAGAATCCTCTTTACGGAGACAGTACCCACCCCGGGGATCCTCAGAAGCTCCTCCGCCGAAGCTTTGTTGATCTCAACGGGAAATAGGTCCATATGCCTCAGAGCCCAGGCTGCTTTGGGATCCAGTTCCAAATCAAGAAAAGGATTTTCTTCATCCAGCACTTCATCGGCGCAGAAGCCATAAAATCGCATGAGCCAATCTGTCTGATACAGCCGATGCTCTCTGATCAGCGGAGGCGCTGTCATCAGAGACGGAAGCTTCGGCGAGTCTATAATGGGAATATAGGCGGAGTAATAGACCCTCTTCATTTTAAAGCCCTGATAAAGACTCTCCGAGGTTTTTATGATCTGGCGATCCGATTCCCCTGAAGCGCCGATAATCATCTGGCTGCTTTGACCCGCCGGGGCAAATCTTTCTTTGTATTTCTTTCGCGGCGCAAGAGCAAGAGCTCCCTCTCCCACGGGCTGCAAATATTGAAGATCACAATCCGCCGCAGCGGGGCTACCGGGGTAACTGCGAAAGGCCGGTCCCAGCTGCTTTCTGTCAGCGATGGTCTCCGTAATCTGCTTCATAGGGAGGAAAATGGCTGCCGGCTTTTTTTGGGGAGCCAGTTTCTTCAATCCTTCTTCAGTGGGAAACTCGATGTTTACGCTGATGCGGTCCGCCACCATCCCGATCTGGTGAATCAGCTCCGGCGAAACTCCGGGAATGACCTTAGCGTGAATATATCCTGCGAATCCGTGTTCCTCCCGAAGCAGTACAAGGGTGCGCAGCATCCTCTCCGCCGTCTGATCCGGAGAACCTTCTACCGCCGAACTCAGAAACAACCCTTCTATATAATTTCTCCGATAAAATTCCATAGCCAGCCCCGCCAGTTCCTCCGGTTCAAAGGAGGCCCGGGCCACATCGGAGGTTCTTCGGTTGATGCAGTATTCGCAATCGTATACGCAGCGATTAGTTAACAGCACCTTCATCAAAGAAATACAGCGGCCATCCGCCGACCAGGAGTGGCAGATTCCCATGCAGGAAGCGTTGCCCATCCGGCCCACGTTTTTTCGTTCCACACCGCTGGTAGCACAGGAAGCGTCGTACTTTGCCCCATCCGCCAGGATTCTCAGTTTTTCATAAAGCTCCATCCCGCTTCTCCTTGTGAACATTTGTTCTTTTATTATACATGGTCACAAACAAATGTTCAACATGAAATATCGCCTCTCCATTCCCGAAGGAGAGAACTCTTGTAAAGATTCCTCGCCGCGCTCAGAATGACGTGCCCCATTGTCATCCTGAACGAAGTGAAGGATTTTTTCTCAGATTATTCGCTATGCTCAGAATGACATCGGCAATCTGGTTTTTAATTTTCATTTTTGACAATTATTTTTTATTTTTGACAATTAGTTTTTCCATTTTTTGCTTTATCCCGTCGCAGCATTTGCTTTATACAAGCCCCTTTTTCCTCAGAGATCCATTTCCTCAAACCCATTCATTCCAGTACAAAGTCCAGTGAAAAGCAAGCTTCTTTTCCACGAAGTAAAAACCAACCGAAATTTTGGCACGAGACATGCAAACAACACTATAGCAAGTCACAATACTATCGTAGTTAATAAAATGTAGAAGGGGAAAAGAAAAGAATGATTACAGATTTAAAAAGTCCTTACAGAATGGTAAGCGAAGAGGCCCTTACAAAGTTAAGAACAAAGGAAGATGAAATCTTCTTGAGCAGAACAAAAAAGAGTAAGGAGGCCTTCGAGAAGGCTCACGAAAACCTGTTAAACGGTGTGCCCATGCCCTGGATGGGTGACTGGGGAACAGATCATCCCATTTTCCTGGCAAGCGCAAAAGACAACAAACTTGTTGACATAGATGGAAATGAATACATTGACTTCTGTTTGGGTGATACAGGGGCCATGTTCGGACACTCACCGGATCCCACCGTTGCCGCAATCCGCGAACAGGCAGACAAAGGAATTACAGCCATGATGCCTACACTGGATTCCCTTGAAATCGGCAAAGAAATGGGCAAAAGATTTGGGCTTCCTTTCTGGCAGGTTGCCATGACAGCAACAGAAGCCAACAGATACGTTATCAGAAACTGCCGCGCCTTAACGGGAAGGCCTAAAATTTTATCCATGAACGAAAGTTATCACGGAAGCCTGGATGAAACTCTTCCTCATATCGGCCCGGATGGAAAATTAAAACTCAGATCCGAATATGATATGAACCCGGGGCTTCCCAAGGATCTCCTTTCTGTTGTCGTCGAATTCAATGATTTCGATGCCCTGGAGAAAGCCCTTGAAAAAAGAGAGTGCGCCGCGATTCTCCTCGAACCCGTCATGACAAACTGCGGCATGGTACTTCCTGCGCCGGGATATCTTGATAAGGTGAGAGAGCTTTGCACCAAAACGGGCACATTCATGATTATCGATGAAACCCACACCTTCTCCGAAGGGTACGGCGGATATACAAGAGCCCACGGATTAAAGCCTGACTTCGTCACAATCGGCAAGTCCATTGCCGGCGGCGTACCGATTTCCGCATATGGGTTCACACAGGAAGTTGCTGATAAAATCAACGCCAGCTATGGCAAGAAGGGTGTATCCGATCCGATGGGTATCGGCGGAACCCTGTCAGCGAACGCCTTTGCAATTGCTGCCATGAACGCGCAGCTGAAATACGTTGCGACGGAAGAAGCTTTCGAGAAGATGTTTGCAGGTCTTGACAGGCTGGCCAACGGATTGGAAGCGGTGCTGAAAAAGCACGGTGTTCAGTGGAGCATCACCAGAAGCGGCGCAAGATGTGAGCTTCAGTTTATGCCCACACTTCCAACAACGGGAACAGAGGCAAAGAACCACTTCGATTGGCAGTTAATGTACTACACCCATGTTTATCTTTCAAACAGAGGTATCATTATCACGCCGTTCCATAACATGATGTTGGTGCCGCCTTGCGCGACAAATGAAGACATCGACAGATTAATTCAGGGATGGGATGATTGTCTGGCAGAGCTGGTTGCGGCAAGTAAATAATCACAAGCCATATAGACCTAACCCCCGGTTGATGCAGAAGAATGTGTCAGCCGGGGGTTTTAATATTTGAATCCAATTGTCATCCTGAGCGAAGTGAAGGATCTTTAGTAAGGTTCTTCGCTGGCGTTCAGAATGACATCAGGGGCCCAAAGCAGTTTATGTAAGAAAATTTTCTACAGTCGAAAATCTTCTACTTATGCGTTATAACGAGAATGACAATTGCCCTCGTTGTAATGCTATATATGTAAAGAAAATTTCTATACTCGAAATTTTCCCACCTATGCATTATAATCAAAATTAATCGGGGATGATAGATTCAGGGGCGGAGTATGGCTCACCGGAGCGTACAGGAGGGTTTGATGGCGGAAAACAGGAAGACCGCTTTTGTTCTTGGAGGCGGCGGCGCCCGGGGCGCATATGAAATCGGAGTTTGGCAGGCGCTGCGGGAAATGGATGTCCAGATTGACATAGTTACCGGCTGCTCTGTTGGCGCCATTAACGGGGCCATAATTGCCCAGGATGCTTTCGATCTTTCCCTCAGCTTGTGGAGGGACATTCGAACGGAGATGATAGTGGACCTGGGCTTTCCCAGAAAGAAAACCGGTCCATTAAAAAAACTGCTGGAACGCTACGTTGACGAAGAGGCCGTGAGAAAGAGCTCCACGGATTTTGGTCTCGTCACTGTAGAGGTGCCCGGGCTTATTCCCCATCACTTATTTATAGAGGGCATTCCCAAGGGAAAGCTGGTGAATTTTCTCCTGGCCAGCGCATCTCTTTTTCCCGCCTTAAAATTGACTGACATAGATCGCACGAAATACGCGGACGGGGGATATGTGGACAACCTGCCCGTAGGCATGGCTCTCGAACGGGGCGCGACTCACGTGATCGCAGTAGATCTCGAGACAGTGCCTGTACAGAAGGCGCCGTTAAAGCAGGCTGATAATCTGATATTGATCCAGTGCAAATGGGATTTAGGCAACATAATGGTTTTTGACGGCAAAAATGCTGCAAGAAACATCCGGCTAGGGTATTTGGACGCGTTGAAAGCCTTCGGCTTCTTCGACGGCTACTATTACACCTTTGCAAAGAGCGAGTTTCCCAAAAGAATGATAAATTCTGCGGAAACGACAGCCCGTATCTTCGAGCTGGATCCTCAGACTCTGTTCACCAGAGATTCCTTCCAAAGGAAGCTGGCGGCGACAGTATTATCATATCAAAGCGAAACGGAAACGGAAGCTCTTGATTTTCAAAAGCAGCTGAAGAATCACAAGTTGAACATAGAATTAGCTCTTTCCCTGCTGAAAAAGATAAATCAGAAATCCCTCACCCTCGTCATCGCAGAGCATTTAAAGTCCGATCCGGATTTACCGGAAAGTCTGCTGACCAAGCCCATAGCCCTGCTGTTTAAGGATGAATTCCGGGCGGCGGAATATCTGCTCAAAGAAGGGGTTCTCTAATTCTTCCTTCTTTTTCGAATGGAAAAATATCCGATGGCAGAGGTTTTCGACAAGGCCGCGGCAACCAGGGCCGCTATAAGGAAACCCACAATAAACTGAAGGATATTCATGGGAATGCTGAAAGCCGAAACGGCAAAATTGCCATATAGGATTCCTCCGGCAATATAATACCCGAGGACCATAAAAAGTCCGCCCAATGTCATCCCCAGGATTTCCGCCAGGGGGATGCTGTAATGTTGTTTCTTTTTTATTATCAACGCAATAATGATCAAAAATGCGGGAATCAGCAACGCGATCAACATGAGCTGACTTTGTACCGAATTCAGAAATTCTCCCAGAGCTGTCATATCCGGAATTTCGTCACTCAGGAGATCTGATGGATTATGGGCCGCTTCATAGCGGATGATCCGATTGACGGCATAGTGAAAGATCAACCAGCATACCGTCGTAACACCGATGGAAGCCATCATATTTCTCCGGTTATCCATTGCTTTTTCAATCATAAGTCCCATGAGAAGAGCCATGATTCCCTTTATGCATAGGGTCCATGGCGCCCAGTGGACATATCCCAGAAAGAGGTCCGCCAAAGCCGAGCCTACTCCCGCCGCAACGGCTCCGTATTTCCAGCCCAAAATCAATACAGCCATGAATATCATGCTGTCACCCAGGTGAATATAACCGTTGGTAAAGGGTACGGGAATCGCCAGAATCATTGTTGCCACCGCAATGATAGCCATCATGACGCCTGTCAGAATTATTTTGTTTGTTTTTTCCGATACAGCCATGTTAGTCCCTCCGGATTCTCTTTACTTTCTTTGCCTATACTATTATAATAGCCTTATACTGTATCTTATAAAATAGTCAGTTTTAGGTATTTTTATATGTACAGTTTTGAAATATATTGGCATTTTTATTAGTTTTGTTATCAAGCAATCACAGATTTTATAATTCTAAAAGGGACAGTTTGGAGAGACTCATGATTTCATTGACCCCTATATTAAACGAGGACGCGGCGACGCCTCTGTACCGACAGCTTTTTCTTTACATCAGAGACGCCATCGTGAACCGGGACATACTGCCCGAAGACAAACTTCCTTCCCTGCGAAGCCTGGCCAAATCCCTCAATATAAGCGTTACCACGGTAGAATTGGCTTACAGTCAGCTTCTGGTAGAAGGTTACATCAGCAGCAGAGCCAGATCAGGATACTATGTGAGCTCCGTCTCTTCCGGAGGAGAAAGGAGTTCTTCCTCCACGGCGTTTTTAGATTCCGCAAATCAGCCGCCCTCACCTTTTTACGAGGCCGCGCCGGACAGCCGCCTTTACGTGGATCCCGCCTGCTTTGATTTTACAAAATGGAAGAAATGCGTAAACAAGATATTAAATGAATATTCTTCCCTTCTTCTGGCGGAAGGAGATATCCAGGGGGAGGCCCCTCTGCGGGATGAAATTTCCCGTTACATTTACCAGGCCAGAGGGGTGCGGTGCAGCCGGGAGCAGGTGGTCATAGCGGCGGGAACCCAACAACTCGTCAATATTCTCTGCATTATTCTGCAGCGAATGGGCGTCGACCATGCGTCTTTTGAGGATCCGGGTTACCTGCCGGTAAGAAACATCTTTAAGGACCGGGGTTTTAAAATGACTCTGGCCCCTATAGATAAAGATGGTATCCGCATTGAAAAGCTTCCGGCAAACATCCCCTCTGCTGTTTATGTAAGCCCTTCCAACCAGTTCCCTACCGGTTCCGTCATGCCCGCCGGAAGGCGATACGCCCTGTTGGACTGGGCCTATCAAAACAGGAGTATCATCATTGAAGACGATTACAACAGCGAACTCCGCTACGACAGCCGCCCGGTACCCTCTCTGCAGGGCCTGGACAGTGGGGAGCAGGTGGTTTATTTAGGTTCCTTTTCTTCCACCCTTTTTCCATCGGCCAAAATCAGCTACATGGTGCTTCCCATGTCCTTACGTCAGCTGTTTCAGGAATCTCTGAGCGGCTACACCCAGACATGCTCCAAAGCGGAGCAACTCACTCTGGCCCTTTATATGAACAGCGGCTATTATCAGACTAACCTGCGCAGGCAGCGGAAGCTCAACGCGCAGAAAATCCAGCTGGCCACGGCGGCCCTTGACAGATATGCTGGAAGCTCCGCACAGATTCTGAACAACAGCTCCGGCATCCACATGCTGCTGAAGCTTGCCAACAACGGTAAGACCACGGAGGAAATTTGCAGAACCGCCGCCGAATTCGGGCTTATGCTGGCTCCCGTCTCCGGTTTTAGACGCCAATTTGAGGATAAAGGGGACTACTCCATAGTAATGTTGTATTATACACGGATCCCTATAGAAAACATGGATCAGGCAATTCAACGCCTGATCCGAAGTTTGTAAATATTATTACCGGTCCAGAGATTTTATCTGCATTCTTTTATACAAATGTACAGATTTCATCCAACGGTCTTTTCGCCGGGCTCTTGGCCCCTTCCTGAGGAACACCTATGGGCAGCATGGCCGCGAGGAAATAGCCTTCCTTTTCAAAACCTGTCTCTTCTTTGACGACAGCCTCAACCTCGTCAGAGGCGTAGCCATGCCCTGTCTGCCAGCAGGAGCCATATCCCAGGTCTATCGCTCTCAGCGTCATATTTTCAACCGCCGCCCCTATACTCTGCATCCCCGGATTTCCAATGAAAAGCTTGTCGATATCCTCCTGGGGATATTCGGCCAATATATACTCTTTGTATCCGTCCGGATAATATACCGTGGCATAGACCAGGATGATCACCGGCGCCTCTATCGAAAAGAGGGTAAAGTTTTTCACGAATTTCCGGAAGCGGAGCCCCTTTTCAGGATCTTTTTCATCCATTCTTTGGGCAATGGCCTCATTTTTATCCTTAATGGCCTGGCCGATCTTTTCCTTCAGCTCCTGGCTGCGTACTACGACGAAGTGCCAGTTCTGACTGTTTTTGCCCGAAGGCGCTACTCTCCCGGCGTCCAATATCTTTTCCAGATCCTCCTGACTTACATCCTGCTCTGTATATTTTCGGATACTCTGTCTCTTATAAATAACGTCTTTTAATTCCATAACAAACCTCCATTTCTTAACGGATATTATACCATAAATTTCCTAAATTTATGGTATAATCCGCCCCATATGCGATTTCGGCATTCCGATCCGCCGAAATAATCGCAGGGCACTGATGTATAATGTCTGCATCCTTAGTCTTGCAGATATTATACCATAAAAACAGTTAGTCTCTCTAAACTAAATTGTCATCCTGAATCCAGTGAAGGATCTTTCACAAGATTCTTCGCTGACGCTCAGAATGACACAGGGGTCTTGAGTCTGCGGGTATTATACCCTCTATTGACAAGGTATCAAACTATTAAATCGATATTTAATTATCAATTACTTTGTAGCGATATTGTTGATAAATTTTATCACCGACATTCTGTTTTTATGGCGCAAAACCGGACTATTTCAAGCTTCACACTTTGTTAAGTTATTATTTATACGAACTTATCAGAAATGATTGCATCTTGTAAATATATATGTTATTCTCAGATTGATTGTAGAAAAAATATCAATCAGGTCTAACCAACCACTATTTCTCTAAATTCCAATAATACTATCGGTTTTCCTATGAAATGTGAGGGATGACAGGAGGTGATTTTCAAGATTATCCGGTTTTTCGTGAGGCAAAAGATATCTCCTGCCTCTGTAAAAACTACAGAATTAGGAAAAATTCTATAAGACACACATTTTTCCACTTAGGCTCTATGAGTAATTTTTTGACACAATTATCACAATTATTTAAGGAGATTTTGAAAATGCAAAATGACTGCGGGTGCAATTGCAACAAAACAGATGACAAAAGATATGCGGAACTAAAAGCGTATATCGATTCTGTCAAAGATTCTCAAGGTATTACTATGACAGTGCTTCAGGAGGCTCAGCGCATTTTTGGCTATCTGCCTCTCGAAGTTCAGAAATTCATTTCCGAAAACATCGGCGTACCCATCGCCGAACTCTATGGAATCGCGACTTTTTACAGCCAATTTGCCATTACCCCGAAGGGTAAACATCACGTTGGAGTCTGCCTCGGTACGGCATGTTATGTAAGGGGAGCTCAAAAGGTTATGGACAAGATCGTTGAAGAACTGGGAATCGGTGTGGGAGAGACCACCCAGGACGGCTTGTTTACCATTGACGCTACCCGTTGTCTGGGTTGCTGTGGCCTGGCGCCGGTCATGATGATCGATGACGACGTGTACGGCAAGCTGGATAACATAGACGTTATTCCCGCGATTCTTGAAAAATATAGAGGATGAGGTGGCGCAGATGAACAGTATCAATGAATTGAACCAACTGAAAGCCGACGCAATGAAGGGTTTTGAAGTCACTGAAGGCAGCCGCGTAGTTGTGGGAATGGCTACCTGCGGCATCTCTGCCGGAGCTAAGCCGGTTTTGGAAAAATTGCGGGAAGAAGCAGCCGCAAATGGCCTGGACAATGTTCAAATCGTCCCCACAGGCTGTATCGGCATGTGTATATACGAACCTATCGTCGAGGTATTCGAACCTGGCAAAGATAAGGTAACCTATATTCACATGGATCCCGATCGGGTTTCCAAAGTGGTTTCCGAGCACTTGGTAAAAGGCAGACCAGTAGTGGAATATACCATCGGAGAGGGCGCAGGCGACAAGCTGAAGAACCTGGACGATGTGCAGTTTTATAAAAAGCAGGAACGGATCGTTCTGCAAAATTGCGGATTGATTGATCCTGAAAACATCAACGATTACATAGCCATCGGCGGTTATCAGGCTTTGGCAAAAGCCCTTACCGAAATGACCCCCCAGGACGTAATCGACACGATGAAAGCTTCCGGCCTCAGAGGGAGAGGCGGAGCGGGCTTCTCCACAGGAACGAAATGGAGCTTCGCGGCGGCAAACCAAGCGGATCAGAAATACATCATCTGCAACGCCGACGAGGGTGATCCCGGAGCATTCATGGATAGAAGCATTTTAGAGGGTGATCCCCATTCCATTATCGAAGCTATGGCTATCGGTGGTTACGCCATCGGCGCCACAAAAGGCTTTCTCTATGTAAGAGCCGAATATCCCGTAGCTGTTCACAGGTTGAAAATCGCCATTGAGCAGGCCAAGGAAAAAGGCCTGCTTGGAAAGAATATTTTTGGCAGCGGATTCGATTTTGAGCTGGAAATCAGATTGGGCGCCGGCGCTTTCGTATGCGGAGAAGAAACAGCCTTGATCGCCTCTATCGAAGGTAAGCGCGGCATGTCCAGAAACAAGCCTCCTTTCCCTGCCAACAAAGGGCTCTGGGGCAAACCGACTATTATCAATAACGTAGAAACTTTGTCGAACATCCCCAAGGTCGTCCTCAACGGCGCCGACTGGTTCAAGTCCATGGGTACGGAAAAGTCCCCGGGAACCAAAGTATTCGCCCTGGGCGGCAAAATCAATAACACAGGTCTGGTGGAAGTTCCCATGGGAGTCACCCTCAGAGAAGTCATCTACGATATCGGAGAAGACTGCCCCAATGGAAAGGCTTTCAAAGCTGTCCAGACCGGCGGACCCTCCGGCGGATGTATTACGAAAGACAACCTGGATACCCCTATCGATTTCGATAATCTGGTAGCCATCGGTTCCATGATGGGTTCCGGCGGAATGATTGTAATGGACGAGGATAACTGCATGGTGGACATCGCCCGTTTCTTCCTTGATTTCACTGTGGATGAATCCTGCGGAAAGTGTACACCCTGCCGCGAAGGCACCAAGAGAATGCTGGAAATTCTTGATAAGATCACCGAGGGTAACGGTACCATGGAGGATCTGAACATATTGGAGGATCTGGCAGAAAACATTAAAAACACCTCCCTCTGTGCATTGGGCCAGACAGCTCCTAACCCTGTCCTATCCACAATGAAGCACTTCCGGGATGAGTATATCGCCCACGTAACCGACAAGAGATGCCCGGCAAGCGTATGCAAAGCTCTGTTGAGTTTCTTCATTACCGACGCCTGCACAGGCTGCACCCGGTGCGTCAGGGTATGTCCCACAAACGCCATCACCGGAACCGTCAAGCAAATGCACTTGATAGACCAGGACAAATGCATTAAGTGCGGCGCTTGTATGGACGCCTGTAAGTTCAATGCCATCATTAGAAAATAGGAGGATAGGGTAACATGGATAACGTTCAAAAAGTCAATGTGACGATAAACGGGATTGCTGTCAGCGTTCCCAAAGATTATACCGTATTATTGGCGGCAAAGGATGCCGGCATCGATATCCCTACCCTTTGCTATTTAAAGGATATCAATGAAATCGCCGCCTGCAGAGTCTGCGTGGTGGAAGTGGACGTCAACGGAGTTCCTATGAGAAATCTCCCCGCGTCCTGCGTGCTTCAGGTTCAGGAGGGAATGAATGTGAAAACAAACACCGCTAAGGTCCGTAAGGCCGTGCGGCAAAACCTCGAGCTGATCCTGGCCAACCACAACCGCGAATGCCTTACCTGCCGGAGAAACGGCACCTGCGAACTCCAGACCCTTTGCGATGAACTGGGGATTGCGGACGTTCCTTATGATGGAGCCAAGAGAAAGGAAGTCGTTGACGATCTTTCCCACTCCATTATTCGCGATTCCTCCAAGTGCATTCTCTGCGGCAGATGTATCAGCACCTGCAGAGACGTACAGGGCATCGGCGTTTTAGACTTTACAAACAGAGGTTTTAACACGGAAGTGGCTCCGGCCTTTGATTACAGTATGAGAGACGTGGACTGCGTTTTCTGCGGCCAGTGCATAAACGCCTGCCCCGTTGCGGCGCTAAGAGAAAAGCCCTATATCGATCAGGTTTGGGATGCCATTGAAGATCCGGATAAGTATGTAGTCGTTCAGACCGCTCCGGCGGTGAGAGCTTCCCTGGGCGAGGAGTTTGGCCTTCCCGTAGGGACCCCCGTCACCGGCAAGATGGTAGCGGCTCTGAAAAGGCTCGGCTTTGATAAGGTATTCGATACAAACTTCAGCGCAGACCTGACCATATTAGAGGAAGGCACCGAGTTGCTGGGCAGAGTGACAAAGGGAGGAGCCCTTCCCATGATCACATCTTGCTCTCCCGGATGGATTCGCTACTGCGAAATCAATTATCCGGATTTCCTGGATAACCTGTCCACCTGCAAATCGCCACAGCAGATGTTCGGCGCTCTGGTTAAGACCTACTATGCCGAAAAGTTCGGCATCGACCCGAAGAAAATTGTCAGCGTCTCCGTAATGCCTTGTATTTCCAAGAAAACCGAATCTACCAGACCGGAGATGGAAGTAGACGGCCTCCGGGATGTGGATATCGTTTTGACCACCAGGGAATTAGGCGACATGATCAAGCAGGCGAGAATTAACTTCCTTTCCCTTGAAGACGGAGAACCGGACAGTATTTTGGGCGAGTATACGGGAGCCGGCGTCATTTTTGGAACCACAGGAGGCGTTATGGAGGCCGCTCTTCGGACCGTGGCCGACATTCTCACCGGAGAGAACCTGGAAGCCATTGAATATCAGGGGGTTAGAGGGCTGGATGGGGTCAAAGAGACCAGCGTCACCCTGCCCATCAACGGTACCCCCACAGAGATCAAGGTGGCTGTAGCCCACGGCACAGCCAACGCGGCGAAAGTATTGGACGCCGTTCGCGCGGGGGAGAAGGAATATCACTTCATCGAAGTTATGGGCTGTCCCGGCGGCTGCGTGCACGGCGGCGGTCAATCCCACGTTTCAGCTATGGCCCGGCTGTGTGTGAATCCAAAAGCGAACAGAGCCAACGCCCTTTATTCTGAGGATGAGAGACAGGTTCTGAGGAAGTCTCACGACAACCCTGAGGTCAAGAAGCTCTATGAAGATTATCTGAAAGAGCCCAACGGCCATCTGTCCCACAAGCTCCTTCACACCCACTATCACAAGAGAGATGTCTATTGCCCGCAGGAATAGGCTGTATATAGAAAAAGAGACGGGCCCCGGCAACGGGGTTCGTCTCTTTTTCTTATATGGTTATTGAGCTTTTGACTGCCTCCTTCGCCTTTAGCGGATGGCGGTAGAGGTGGAGAAGGATGAGGAAAGCAGCGCCGGAAGCGAGAAAGAAGAAAGCGATGGCCAAGTGATAGCTCCCAAAATGGTCCACTGCGAAGCCGGGTATCAGCATCCCTGCCGCATTGCCGATTGTGTACATCGTTTTGGCATAGGACAGCACCTTCGCATAGTGAACCGGATTGTAAAGGTCTCCGGACCAGATGGGCAGGGAAAGTGTCCCGTGGGCCATCGAGAAGCCAAATAAGAAAACGAAAAGCGGCATAAGCACCGGCACTGCGTTCAGGAAAAAATAGAGAAGCAGGCCGGAAAACCACAGGGAAAAAATGAAATAATTGGCTTTCAGTCCGCCGTAACGGTCGTTAACTATTCCGTAGCTAAACTTGCCTAAAATGAGGGCGCCGCCGCAGAGGGAGACCATGAGGGCGCCATAATCAGGGGAGAATCCAAAGGATTGAACGATGGGGGACAGCCTTACCAGAAGAGGCCCCAATGAAGTTCCTAAGAGCAGGGACGCCAGAATGTAGAGCCGAAAGTGTCCGGTTCGGAAGAGCTCTCTCAGGGTGATAGCCGACGCCCCGGAGACGCCGTCGATCCCATTCCCCACACTCCTGTCTTCATCCTCTCCTGCTGCCTGCGTATCCGCAGCTTCACATATAAGGTCTTCCGACCTTCCAATCGTCGTTTCGCAGGCGGCTCCATAAGGCAACATTCCCTTCTCCTGCGGAGTATCCCGCACAATCAGCAAGGAAATCAGCATCAGCAGAGCGATGACGCCGGCAAGAAAAAGAAAGGCAGCGGAGACCCCATAGTTGGTGATCAAGCTGGAAAGAACAGGCGGAAAGACGATGGTGGAAAACCCCGTGCCGATGGAAGCGATGGCCAGAGCAGTGGCCTTCCGTTCCTGAAACCAGTTGGTAACCAGCAGAGAAACGGGCATCATAGTGGAGCCGCCGTAGCCGATGCCTAAGCAAACCGCCGCAAGATAGCAAAGGGCCAGGGAGTTGGAACAGCAATAGAGCAGATAGCCTAAGGCGGTGAAACAGCCGCAGGCAGTACAGACGATACGGATGGAAAAACGGGAATAAAGGGTTCCCGACAAGGCAAACATGAACACCCCTGTGAGGGTCTGGATGCTGGGCAAGGTGCCAACCTGAGTGGAGGAAAGATGAAGTTTCTCTTCCAGCGGCGTCAAAAATATAGAAAAAACATTCATTGTCAGGCTCAGGTTGCAGATAAGCAGCAGTGCTCCCGCTAACACAACCCACCATCCATAATGCAGTTTTCTTCCCTTCGTTTCCCGCCCCATAATCTGCTTCTCCACTTCATTACGCAGTTTACTCTTTTTATTAGCCACACTCACAGATTCCAACTGTAGTGCGGATTTTGAGCGCAAAGTTTGCCGCCGGCCACAGGCAGAGCGATGCCGTTGATGTAGGCGGAGGCATCAGAGGCCAAAAAGAGGTAGGCCCCTACCAGGTCCTGGGGTAGAGAGAGGCGCTTCATAGGTACCAGGCTTACCAGGCGGTCAAAGTTCTCCTCCACGTATTGTTCCGTCAACGGCGTCACTACGTAACCCGGAATGACACTGTTGATCCGGATGTTTGAAGCAGCCAGCTCTACGGCGAAGCAGCGCGTCATATTATCGACGGCGCCCTTGGTGGCGGAATAGATGGACAGGCCTGCGGTAGGAGTCAGAGAGGTGAAAGAAGATGTGTTGATAATGACCCCGCCGCCGGTTTTCTTCATCTGCTCAGCCGCAAATTTGCAGCCGTAAAAGGCGGCTTTGAAGTTTGTGTTCACCACGTCGTGCCATTCTTCTTCGCTAATGTCCCAGAATGCTTTGCGACAGTTGATGCCGGCGTTATTAACCCAAACGTCCAAACGGCCGTATTCCGCCGCCACGTCCTCCGCGAATTTCTGAAGCTGATCGTTCCGGGCGATGTCGGTAATGCAAGCGAGAAGCGGTAACCCATCTTTGGCAAAGCGCTCCTTAATGGCTTCTATTTTCTTGGGATTGCGTCCGCAGACGGCGACTTTTGCGCCTTGCTCTGCGAAAGCGTGGGCGATTTCTTCACCGATTCCGGAAGTTCCTCCGCAAATGGCAACCACTCTGTCTTTCAGTTCATAATCCATGTTCTTCCTCCTTATCGTCATTGGGAAAAGCGACGTGTCCGCCGCGGGGACGCCTGCAGTGATAATTCATAACCTAATTTCTAAAGCAAGAATGGTGCCATGCATGGAAGAAGAAGAGCTTTTCAACCGTTCGCTTCTTCTGCCTCATAGCTGCGAAGGCGACGCCAGAGGGTGGAGGGATGGACGCCCAGCAGTTTAGCCGCCGCCGTCTGATTGCCGCCGCACTGTTCCAGCGCTTGCAAGGTAGCCTGACGGCGGAGTTCCTTCAGGGAAGCGGGCATCTCCGAAACACCGGAAGCGGAGGAGACCCCTGTGATCTGGCCACGAAGAGAGCCTTGATCCATCTCAGAAATCGATGAGCCCAGGCTCTCCTCCAGGGTGTGTTCGTCCAGCATTTCCTCTCCCCCGTGCGCCAAAATAACCATGCGCTCGATGATGTTGGAAAGCTCCCGAATGTTCCCCTGCAATGGCAGGGCTGTCATACGCCTCATGGCGCCTGGGGTAAAGCCGGAAAGATGCTTATTATGACGCATGATAAAGTTCTTCAGCAGATTTTCACATAAAATGGGAATATCCTCCCGGCGCTCCCGCAACGGGGGCAGCTTAATCTCCAGCACGCAGAGGCGATAATAGAGATCTTCCCGGAATTTTCCCTCCTGTACCAGCCCAAACAGATCCTTGTTGGTGGCGCAAATGACACGACAGTCGGTGTGTATGACCTTGTCATCGCCGATGCGAATAATTTCACCTTCTTGAATCACACGAAGGAGTTTCCCCTGCAGCTCCAGGGGAAGCTCGGCAATCTCGTCCAAAAAGATAGTGCCCTGGTCCGCCATTTCAAACAGACCGGCTTTACCTTCCTTTCGGGCTCCGGTGAAAGCTCCGTTCACGTAACCGAAGAGCTCGCTTTCGATCAGGTTAGCGGGGAAGGATGCGCAATTGATAGCCACAAAGGGCTGCTTGCTGCGCTTGCTGGCGTTATGGACGCTCTGGGCCATCACTTCCTTGCCGGTGCCGCTTTCTCCATAAATCAGCAAAGTGCTATCATAGCCCGCATAGTTGCGGGCCTTTTCCCGGGCCAGGGTGATATTTGCGCTCTCCCCCTCAATGTCGTCAAAGGTATATTTCGCCACCAGGCCGCGAAGAATCAGGTTCTTGCGGATTTGATACTGCATAGCTTGAATGTCCGACGTCTTCAGAATGGAGATGACCCCGCCTTCTCTTTTCTCTCGCACCATTACAGGCAGCTCGTTCAAAATAACCGTCGTATACCCGGAAGGAAGCTTGCGGGCCGCGTCCACGGCGTCAATGTTCACGATATGACATTCCTTCAGAAGCTCTTCGAAATTGCGCCCCATTATGGCCTCCAGAGGCAGATTGAGTAAATTTACCGCAGCAGGATTGGCTTTGAATACCCTGCGTTCCTCGTCCACAGCTACGATGCCGTCGGAGACGGACTGCAGGATGACCCGGTCCAGCTCGCTGATTTTCTCCTGGCGGATCATTTCCTCCACCAGAGCCTGCGCGTTCAGCAGAGTGGCTTCAATGATGAGTTCATCTACGTTGAATTCAATGCCGGTAAAGCCGCTGCGGTTGGCCAGGTCCGTAGAAGGAAAACCGCCGATCAGCACCTCGTAGCCCTGATCCAGCATCTCCTGAGCCTGCTCCTCCACCGTGCGCTCCGTCACCAGGTCGCAAAAGCCTAAATCGGCGTCCACACCCAGAAATTTCAAGCTTTTTTGCAGGTAAGCGTGAAGTCGGTCTGTGCCTACATGAGCAATTTTATCGGAGTGCTTCAGGGCGTTACGAATGGCTGCCGCTGCGTCCAGACCACTGAAGGGGAGCTCCATCAAAGGGATGGAGATGTGTTGTTTTAAATATTTATAGGTAAGTCCGTGAGAAATAATGATACGGACGCCTCGGGGAATGAGGCTCTCGGCAATATCCAGGGCATCCTGGCGAGACGCCGGATAGACAGGATAGTCCAAATGCAGGGCCTTCATGGTCTCTTTCGCGGTCTCGCAAACCAGGCGGCTGGGAATGAGCAAAACGATGGAATAATCCATGAGAAATTCTCCTTTAAATATGATCAATTGTTTTTTACAGCATATTAGAAAAAAGAGTAAAACGCAAGAAAAATTGCAAAACGCAATTGAAAAACGCAATGCAATGCACAAAAATGCGACTATGTTTTCAGAAAACAATCGGAGAGAACAGCGAGAACGCCAAGTACCGCTTATTGGCATGGGAATTGCTTATGCTTTATGAAAATTAGCAAAAATATGTATCTTGCCGCCATGTCAGATTTGCGGAGAGGATACACCAGGGAGGACATTATTTATGAAAAAGAAGTATCATGGCATCATTCCACCCATTATCACCCCGGTAGATGAAAAAGAAAACTTGGATGAACAGGGATTTCGCGCACTGCTGGATTATTGCATTGATGGCGGACTGCACGGCATTTTCGTAGCAGGAACCAACGGAGAAACCATGGCATTAACCCAGGCCGAACGGAATCGGACCATCAAAGTCACGCTGGATCAAGTGAACGGCAGAGTGCCGGTCATCGCCGGCGTGATGGACAGCAGCACCAGACGTGTTATTGAAAACATCAAGGCTCTGGAGGACATAGGCGGTACCTGCGCGGCAGTAACTTCCATTTTTTATGCTCGCCACACCTCGCAGGATGAGACAGTGCGGCACTTCGAGAGGATTTTGAATGAAACCAACGTGGATCTGTTCATTTATAACATCCCCCCGTTCACGGGCCTTAAGCTGAATGCAACCACAGTGCTGAAAATCGCTACTCTGGACGACCGCGTGGCAGGCTACAAGGATAGCTCCGGCGCCTACGGCGACTTCGTTCAGGTGCTTTCTGTGTATAAGGGCACACCATTTAGCGTGTTACAGGGGGTTACACCCCAAGCCTTATCCTCGGTCTTGTTGGGTGCCGACGGCTTCGTGCCGGCACTGGCTCCCTGTTTCCCGCAGATGTTCGCTTCAGCGTACGAGGCAGCCAGAGACAAGAATATAGAACTGACCTGGAAATATAACGAGCTCATTCGCGAGTCCTCTAAGATTCTCGGCATGAGTAAGAATAGCACTGCAGCAGCAAAATATGCCATCTCCCTGCGCGGCTTCACCGATAAACGGGTCATCTGGCCTCAGGACTTCACACTGCCGGAGGACGAGGGCAAAATTAAAGAGAAGGTGGCGGAAGTAGACGCCATGTACGAGGCTTTAAAAAAGGCGTAAAATTTATTCCTGTAGTATAATCGTACTATTTTATATTGCCTGCGGTATGAAAAACCACATTGAAGCAGCAACCCTTATTATGATATAAACAACATGAGTTACAGAAGTGAAGGTAAAATGGAGGAGAAAGAAATGAAGAAGAAATTGCTTAGCATCTTGTTGATTCTTACCTTGGTGTTCGCACTCGCGGCCTGCGGCGGAACGGAGGGAACCGAGAACTCCGGAGAAACGGATCTGGATTGGCCGAAAAAGACCATTACCATTATCTGCCCCTACTCGGCAGGCGGCGGCTCCGATTTGATGGCCAGAGCTGTGGGAGAAAGGTTGAGCGAACTTCTCGGCATCCCCGTCATCGTTGAGGCTATGCCCGGCGGCTCCGGTGCTGTTGGTATGGCTAACCTGGCAGTTGCGAAGCCGGACGGCTACACGTTGATCCTCACAGCCATGGGCGCCACCTCGCTGACCCCGCTGATGTCCGATGTGGGTTACGGATATGAAGAATTTGCTCCCATCTGCCAGGTCTCCGAGACCCCTACCGTAATCACAGTGAATTCTTCTTCCGGCATTGATACCTGGGAAGATCTTCTGGCTCTGGGACAGTCTGATCCAAAGGCCGTCACCTACGGCAGCTCCGGCACCGGCGGAGCTCATCATGTAGCGGTGGCTTCTCTGCTTCTGGAAGTTGCGGATAATGCGGACCTCTTCACCCATATCGCCTACGAAGGCGGCGCGGCGGCCGTAACGGCTCTGCTGGGCAACCATATCACCGCTACCGCCAGCATTCCATCGGAGCCCTATCCCTACATCGAATCCGGCGACTTTACCGCTCTGCTATCTCTGTCCACCGAACGCTTTTCCGAGTTGCCCGATGTGCCCTGCACGGCGGATCTGGGCCTGGAAACCATCGGCGGCACCTGGTACGGCTTTGCTGCGCCGGCCGGCACGGACGAGGCTATCCTGAATCTCTTGGAAGAGACCATTCTCAATATCATGGCAGAGTCTGAAATGGTGCAGACCTTTACTAATTTGGCCTGTCCGGTTGCTCTCCTCGGCAGAGAAGACTTCACCAATAAATGGGTTGACAACTATAACAGCATCGGCGCCACGTTAAAAGCCATCGGTATGATGTAATATTCAAAGATCCAAGCGGATAAATGACTAGTATATTGGCACGCAGTAAACCTGATTATCAGCGTGTCAGTACACTGGATTGACGGGCCGCTTCCTTGGGAAACGGCCCATTCAAAATTCGAGTTTCCGAGGAGGAGAATTTATGAAAAAATATTTGAACCTAAATGTGTTTGTAAGTTTAGGCATCATCGTTTTGGCAGCCTTGTGGTTGAGGCTCGCCAACAACATGGGGCATACCGGCATCGGCGATACTGTCTCCGTTTGGGGAACGGCAGCCACGGTTCCGAAATTTCTGTTGATTGTCCTGCTTATTATGGGCATCTGTATTTTGATATCAGAATTGTTGAAAGCTCGGAAAAGCAGTCTCGCAGAACATGATACGGAAGCAAAGGAAAAGAGAAAAGACACATTTTATCCCATTGCCATGATGGTTATAATTCTCGTCTATACGCTGGTTCTGGAGTATTTAGGATTTACCATTTGTACTATTTTGTTGATTGCGGGAGCCATGCTGCTGTTTGGCTCGAGGAATAAAATACTGCTGGTTACCATTCCAATAGGCTTTTCCGTCTTCCTCTTCATGACTTTCCGCTATGTCCTGTTGATCAATCTGCCAGGGTTTTCACTGCTTTAGGATTGGAGGTAAAACACATTGATTAGCATTGTATCGATTTTCAGCGGCCTCACCATTCCCATCTGCATTTTAGGTGTTGCAGCAGGCGTTATTTTCGGTTTCCTGCCAGGTCTGTCGGCCACTATGGGCGTAGCTCTGCTTCTGCCCTTCACTTTCGGTATGGAAACGGCGGATTCTTTTGCTCTGCTTTTGGGTGTATACGTGGGCGGCATTTACGGCGGCTCCATTACCGCCATTCTGATCCGGACGCCGGGTACGCCGGCAGCGGCAGCCACGGTCCTGGACGGCTACCCTATGGCCCAACAAGGACAGGCTAAAGAAGCCCTTTCCATTGCGACGTTTTCCTCTCTGCTGGGGGGCTTATTCAGCTGCGTAGTTTTGATTTTTCTCTCCCAGGCGTTAGCTCAATTCGCTCTGCGCTTCGGGGCTGCAGAGTATTTTGCCGTAGGCATCTTTGGCCTGAGCATGGTGACGGCTCTGTCCCGAAAGGCCCTGGCCAAAGGTATTGCCTCCGTCTTGATCGGCTTTCTGCTTTCCACCATCGGTCTGGATCTGCTCACCGGCGTACCGCGCTTCACCTTAGGAAACGTGAACATGCTGGCGGGCATCGAAATAGTCACCGCGCTGGTGGGACTATTTGCGATATCAGAGATTTTCAGCAAAGTGGAAGGCATTCGTAATGATAAGGGGTATGGAGAGATAAAAGCCCTGGCGGGTAAAATTATCTGGCCTCTGCGTTTGATTAAGCTGTATGGCCTGAATTTATTGCGTTCCTCCATCATCGGAACGGTGGTGGGCATCATTCCCGCCACCGGCGGTGGTACGGCGTCCTGGATCAGCTATAACGAAGCCATTCGTGCATCCAAGGACAAGATCTCCTTCGGCAAGGGCAATCCCAACGGAGTTGTCGCCTCGGAAGCTTCCAACAACGCAGTCACCGGCGGCGCGCTGGTCCCAATGTTGGCTTTGGGTGTACCTGGCGACACAGTGACGGCGGTCATGCTGGGAGCCATGATGATTCAGGGGCTAACCCCCGGTCCCATGCTATTTGTGAATTACCCTGACGTGGTCTCGGGCATCTACGTGCTGATGGTAATTGCCAACATCGTCATGGCCATCGTAGGCATCGCCGGCGTGCGCTTTTTCCTGAAAGTCCTGAAGGTTCCCACCAGCGTCCTGATGCCCTGCGTGCTGGCTCTGTGCTGCGTAGGCGCCTGCGCGGTACGCGGCTATACTTTCGATGTTCAGTGCGCGCTGGTGCTGGGTATCGTGGGCTATCTGTTCGCCAAGACAGATTATCCCACACCACCTATGCTGCTGGGGCTGATTCTTGGACAGACCGTCGAGTCCAATTTCAGAAGGGCTATGTCCCAGTCTTTCGGCGACTGGACCATATTTTTCACCAGGCCCATTTCCTGCGTACTGCTCATCGTGTCCATCTGCGCTTTTATGTGGCCTATCATAGCGTACTGGTATGATGTGTTGAAGGCCCGCAGAAAAGCGGCCGCCATCGCCGCCGACGATACCATGACGACAGAAAAAGAGGAGACACCAGGAGACACTAAATGAAAAAAATCTTATATATTCATCCTCTCCATCCCAGCGGGATGGATTTCCTGAGAGAACGTTACGAGGTGACGGTGGATGACGACGACAGCAAGGAGCATCTGCTGTCAGTGATCGGTGACTATCATGCCGTCACCACCCGGCTGACGGTGATCGATGCGGATCTCATCGCCGCCGGCAAAAACCTGGAAGCCATCGCCAAGCACGGCGTGGGAGTGGACAACATCGACGTGCCTGCTGCTACGGCGAAGGGTATTGCGGTGCTGACCACCGGCACGGCCAATTCGGTGTCGGTGGCGGAGCACGCCTTCTTCGCTGCCGGCGCTCTGGCCAAGCGCATCGTGCATTTGGACGATGCCATGCGCCGCGGAAATTGGGCTTCCCGCGATGAAAAGGGGAGCATCGACCTCTATGGCCGTACCCTGGGGTTGGCGGGCATGGGCCGCATCGGCAGCGCCATGGCATCTATGGCCAGCAATGGCTTTGCCATGCCGGTGATCGTTTACGACCCCTTTTTGACAAAGGAGACGGTGGAGAGCCAGGGCTATGTGTGGACGGACGACATAGACGATCTTTGCACCAAGGTCGATGTACTGAGCCTCCACGTGCCTCTTGCGGACAACACCCGGAACATGATTGACGCCCGGCGTCTGGCAATGATGAAACCCTCCGCTATCCTGGTGAATTTCGCCAGAGGCGGCGTAGTGGATGAAGACGCCCTTTACGCAGCGCTGCGGGACAAAACCATCGCGGCGGCAGCCATCGACGCCTGGGAGCATGAGCCCCCGGATTTCAACCATCCATTGTTTCAACTTGACAACGTTCTCGCATCGCCGCACTGCGGCACTTTTACCGAGGACTCCCGGAAGCGGATGTCCATGGCGGTAGCCGAGGGCATCGATGCGGTACTCAGCGGCGGGGTACCGGCCAATGCGGCCAACAAACAAGAGCTTTACGGCAAAGTCTGAGGAGGAAGAACAATGATTACGATGGATTATAGAGTTTTGGAGACTTTTGTGAGCGAATTGTTCACGAAAACCAGCATGCCCCGAGAGGATGCCGACTGGTATGCGAAAACCGTGGTGCGGGCCAATCTGCGCGGAATCGACTCCCATGGCGTGATGCGGGTGCCCATCTATTTTGAGCGGTTGCGCTGCAAGGCTGTGAATCCGCAGCCGCAGATGCACGTGGAGGACCTGATGCCTGCCCTTGCGGTAGTGGATGCCGACGACGGCGCCGGCTGCGTGGTATCCAAAAAAGCCATGGAGCTGGCCATAAAGAAAGCGAGAGAATTCGGTATTGCCATGGTGTGCGTGGTGAACAGCAATCATTTTGGCGCAGCGTCAGAGTATGCGCAGATAGCCGTGGACCAGGGCATGATCGGTCTTTCCATGACCAACGTGCCAACGCTGATTACGGCGCCCGGCGCCAAGGCTAAACTGGTAGGGAACAACCCTTTTGCGGTGGGCATTCCCACTTATGACAGCGGTCATCCTTTCATGCTGGACATGGCCATGTCCGTGGTGGCGGAGGGCAAGCTGCGCTTTGCGGCTTCCAAGGGTCAGCCCATTCCCGAAACCTGGGCGGCGGACGCAGATGGTAAGCCTACTACAGACCCGGAGGCGGCTCTAAAGGGCTTCTTGCTGCCGGTAGGAGGATTCAAGGGGCTGGGACTGGCCTACGTAGTAGATATCCTCTGCGGTGTGATTAGCAGCGGGGTGTTTGCGGATAAAATTAAGAGTATGTATCGCAACCCCACGGACCCCAGCAAGACGGGCCACATGTTTGCAGCCGTGAATTTGGATGCGTTTGTTTCCAGGGATGAAATGAAGGAACGAATGACTTATTACCGGGAATATATTTCGAAAGCGCCGTTGGTGGAGGGAGCGCAGCCGCTGTGCTTCCCCGGTGAAATCGAGGCAAATTGTGAAAAACAGAGAAAATTGGAGGGGATTCCGGTTCCCGAATCTACCATAGAAGCATTGCAGGCGCTGAAGGAAACCTGGAAGGTCGAGACAGAATTAGAATAACTCCTCCTATCTCATCGAGTTTGCGGGACTTTCAGCAGAATTATTTGGAAAAGGAGGCGCGCGCTGCGGTCAGAACAGGAATCGCAGTGCCGCCCCCCCTTATTTGCACTTGATGATCACCCGCTCATGCCGTAGGCAATGCGGAGACTGATCCTCCGCTAAAAGGGGAATATCTCACAGACGGGACCGGGAATGGCTCCAATATAATCGCCGTCGAAAAACCGCCGTTCTTCCATATCGTGAGTGATCAAAAGGACCGTTCTTCCATTGATACTGGTCTTTACGTATTCCATAACTTTTTGTTTCGTTTCCGCGTCCAGACCTTTAAAGGGTTCATCGAGGCAGATGAAGTCGCTTTTTGCCATCATGGCCCTGACGATAGCCACCCGCCGCCTCTGTCCTCCGGACAGCTGACTTACAGGTTTCCGGACCAACTCACCTTCCAGGCCCACCTCAGCCAGTTGCCTCCTGATTTCATCCAGATCGGAGATTCCCTCGGTGACCAGTTTGACATTAGCCACCGCAGATAAATGCTCAATGAGACGATCTTCCTGAAATACGGCGGAAAGCCTTTTGCCTTCCAGGCCCCGAATCGTTCCGCTATCCGGGTGTACCAAACCCATGAGCATCATTGCCAGGGTGGTTTTACCGCAGCCGCTTGTTCCCATCACGATGGTAATATGCCCCTCTTTCAAGCGCATATCCAGATTATCGATCACCTTTTTATCATCAAATTGTTTCGTAAGGTTTTTTATTATAATCATTTTACTACCTCAGTATAACCTCCGACAAATTAACAGGACGTTATGCTTGCGCAAGCCGGGCTTCTATCATTCTCAATATCCGGAAAAAGACCCTCTCGAAGAGAGCGCTTACAATAACGATGACGATGGTCCAGCTGAAAAGTTCTCCCGTGCTGAGAAATATCTTGGCCAGGTAAAGCTGTTCTCCAATGCTGCCGCCGGGCAGGCCGATTACCTCGGCGGCTATGCCGCTTTTCCAGCAGAGCCCGATACCCAGCCTGCAGGCCGCCGAAAAGTAAGGCAGCGTGCCCGGTATATAGATGGCGCCGAGCTTCCTTCTGAAGGGCACGTGGAACACTTTGGCCATTTCCAGCAGCTTTCGGTCCATATGCATTATCCCCTGCAGCACATTGGTATAGAGGATGGGCAGTACCATTAAAAAGCTTATTACGATAGACAGGCTGCTGCTTCCGGCCCAAATCAAGACTAAAATAATGAAACTGGCCACCGGAATGCTTTTTATCACACTGAAAAACGGAGCCAGAAGAGCTCTGATAACCCCATTGGCCGCGCTGATCACAGCCAGCAGCACCCCTGTAACGATAGCCAGCATAAATCCGCTGACGATGCGCGCGAAGGAATAGCCCACCGTGGACCAGAAGGCGGCTTCTCTCACCTGATGGAACAGAATTCTGACCACATCTACCGGCGATACCAGAAACAGGTCCTGGTCGATTGCCGCGGCGGCAAGTTGCCAGACAACCAGCCAGAAGAGCAGGACCAGGACCCTCTGAATATTTTTTTTATCTATTAAAATAGAAATCATCTTCCGGCAGAGCTCCTCCTACCGATTGGGGATTCGCGTCAAACAGTACCTGCAGATAACCGTTTATCTTGGCTTTCATTTCATTTCCTTCAATATAAGTAATATTGCAGGCAGGGATGGCTCTCGCCGCAATGGCAGCATTGGCCACGATTCCGTAATTCTCTACCCATACGGCGGCTTCTTCCACATTAGCGTTTACATATTCTGTGGAAGCCTTATATTCATCCAGGAACTCGCTGAAGGCCTGAGGATTTTCTTCCACAAATTCTTTTCTCGCCACAACAACGCCGGTAACAAGTCCACTGTCCGCGCTGACCTTATCCCACTCCTCCGTGAGACTAAGGGCTACTCTCACCTGATCGTTCTGCATCTGCACCGCGGTCACATAGGGCTGGGGCAGGACGGCGATGGCGCCCTCCGCGTCCTGAAGAAGCGCGGCAATTTCCGTGGCCTCGCTCTTGTACTCGATGGTGATATCCTGTGCGGGATCGATTCCGTTTTCAGTTAAAATATAGTTCAGCGCGAATTCCGGAGTTGTGCCTTTGCCTGTGCTGTAAATGGTCTTTCCGGCCAGATCTTCAATGGACTGCACCGTGTCGCCGCTTTCAACTACATAAAGTACGCCTAAGGTATTCACCGCGGCCACCTGGATGGCTCCTTCGGTTCTATTGTAAAGGACGCTTGCCAGATTGCAGGGAATCAGGGCAACATCAAGCTCTCCGTTGACCAGCATGGGGACTACTTCATCGGCGGTTCCGTATATTCCAAACTGATAATCGTGCTTCACCGCATCCTCTTCCGCATCATTCATAAGTTTGACCATGCCCATAGTCGTGGGCCCCCTTAGTGACGCAATACGGAATGTGGTGGCCTCTACAGGCTTGGGATCATCTTCCGGGACCCCAGGCTGCGTAGAGACACAGCCCGCGAAAAGGCCAAGACACATCACCAAAGTTAGTAAAATAGCAATTCTTTTTTTCATTTTAATTCCCTCTTTCCCGCATGGCCGGCCCCCCGGCATTCTGCGTATCATCGTCCTTTTAGATTTACTATACCCTCGATTGTTAAAAAAAAAATCCTTATGCGAAGAGCATAGGGATTCTGTAGCATTACCAGAGATAGTCCTTCTCTCTCGCCTTCCCACGCGGGCCGAACCCTTGTGCAATCAGAACGATGGATTAATTATGTTAATATTATAACAAACTTACCTGTGAATTGCAAGAGGTTTACAGCTAAAACTAACTATTGATTTACTATGGATTCGGCGATTCGGGTACCTGCTTCCCGGGTGCCTGTCTGTTTCATGCCCGGACTCATAATATCCGGGGTGCGATAGCCTTGCTGCAGGAAATCTTTTACGGCTTCTTCTACCGCATCCGCTTCCGAAGGGAGCCCGAAACTGAAACGTAACATCATAGCAACTGAAAGAATGGTAGCAATGGGGTTTGCCACATCTTTCCCCGCGATATCCGGAGCGCTGCCGTGTATCGGTTCATACATGCCGAAATTTCCCGTTCCCATGCTGGCAGAGGGCAGCAGGCCGATAGATCCCACAACCATGCTGGCCTCGTCGGAAAGAATATCACCAAATATATTATTCGTTACCACCACGTCAAACTGCTTCGGATCCCGAACCAGCTGCATGGCCGCATTGTCCACATACATATGGGACAACTCTACCTCGGGGAATTCCCGGGCCACCTTTTCAACAGTCCTTCGCCACAGGCGGGAGCTCTCCAGCACATTGGCCTTATCCACGCTGGTAAGTTTCTTACGCCTCTTCATAGCCATGTCGAAAGCCACGAGAGCAATCCGCTCCACTTCCTTTTCCGTATAGAGTTCTACGTCATAAGCTCCCGGCCCTTTTTCGGTTTCACATACGCCTTTCTCACCAAAGTAAATTCCGCCGGTAAGCTCCCTTACCACAAGGATATCCAGCCCGCCCTTTATAATCTCCGGCTTCAACGGGCAGGCGTCGGCAAGTTCCGGAAAGAGCAGCGCCGGCCTCAGGTTGGCATAAAGTCCCAGCTGCTCACGCAGACCCAGAAGGGCTCTCTCCGGTCTCTCATCACCGGGAAGGTTATCCCATTTAGGTCCTCCCACGGCTCCCAGCAGAACGCTGTCACTGTCCCGGCAAGCCGTAAGAGTCTCCTCAGGCAGGCACTTCCCCGTCTCATCGATGGCGCAGCCTCCGGCAAGCACATGGTTGAATGTAAAGCTGTGGCCGGATTTTTCCCCTACGCGCTCCAAAACCTTTTTTGCTTCTTCTATTATCTCCGGTCCTATGCCATCCCCGGAAATCACCGCTATCTTATACTGCATCGCTTTTGCTCTCCTCGTAGATCATCTTGTTTACCGCATTGATGTAAGCGTGGATACTGGCCTCCACCACGTCCGTTGAAAGCCCTCTGCCCGCATAGGATTTGCCGTTGCTGCTGATCTTCACCATGGCGTCTCCCAGAGCATCTATCCCCTCCGTTACGGAATGCAGCTGATAATCCTCCAGCTTCATTTCCTTGCCTACGATCTTGCCTATGGCGCGGAAGGCGGCGTCGATGGGACCGTCTCCTTTGGCCACCTTTTCGATGGTCTTATCCTCTCTGCTGACCTTGACCACTGCTGTCGAAGTGATGCTGTTACCACTGTTAATGACAAAGTTCTGCATTTGATAGGTCTTGGGTACCTGTATGGCCTCTTTGCTCAACAGGGCCTCAATATCTCCATCATAGATCTGTTTCTTCTTATCGGCGATTTCCTTGAATCTGATAAATGTGCGCTCCAGCGCCTCCTCGGTGAGTTCGAAGCCCAATTCCTTGGCTTTGTTACGAAGAGCGTGTTTCCCGGAATGCTTGCCAAGCACCAGGTTATTGGTGCTTAGTCCGACGGATTCCGGCGTCATGATCTCATAGGTTTCCTTGTTTTTCAGCATGCCATGCTGATGGATGCCGGATTCATGGGCAAAGGCGTTTTCTCCCACGATGGCTTTGTTGGGCTGTACCTTTACACCGGTAATCGTCGTGAGAAGCTTGGAGGACCTCATAATCTCCGTGGTCACGATGTTCGTCTCCGCTCCGAAGGCATCGCCCCTGGTCTTCAATGCCATAACCAGCTCTTCCATGGCCGCGTTTCCGGCTCTTTCTCCGATTCCATTAATGGTAGTCTCTATTTGAATCGCGCCGGCTTTGATGGCCGCCAGGGAATTGGCGACGCCCAGGCCCAGGTCGTTGTGGCAGTGAACCGAAATATCAACATTGTCCAGGGCGGGGCAGAGCTCTCTGACCTTCATTAAAAATTCGTAGAACTCGTCAGGCGTCGTATATCCTACTGTATCCGGAATGTTTATGGTAGTGGCGCCGGCTTTGATGACTTCGCTGAAAACTCTGGCCAAAAAGGCAGGCTCACTCCGGGTGGCATCCTCAGCGGAAAACTCGATATCCCCGCAGTATTTTTTCGCGTATTTGACCATGGCCGCGGCCTGCTCGACCACCTGGTCCGGGGTCATGTTGAGTTTGTATTCCATGTGTATGGGAGAGGTGGCCAGGAAAGTGTGAATTCTGGGCTGCTGCGCCACGGAAACGGCTTCCCAGGCTCTATCGATATCCTTTTCAATGGTCCTGGCCAGGCTGGCTACCACGGACTCCTTTACGGTTTCCGCCACGGTTCTGACGGATTCAAAATCTCCCGGAGATGAAATGGCAAAGCCGGCTTCAATGATATCAACCTTCATTCTCTCCAGCTGTTTTGCCATCTGAATCTTTTCCTTCAAGTTCATGCTGCAGCCCGGTGATTGTTCCCCATCTCTCAATGTGGTGTCAAAAATTTTGATTTGCTTGTTCATTTGATGTCCTCCATTTTCATTCCTTTACTGCCCGGGGAACTTAAAATCAAAATAAAAAGTCCCCGGAGTCTCTGACTCCAGGGACGATAATACTACCGCGGTACCACCCTGTTTACCGGAATTCCCGGTCTCTCTGCAGGTTCTGACAAACCCTTGGCTTTATAACGGTGCCTGCCGAAGTTTCTTATTGCTTGTTAAAATTCCGTACAGCTATGCTATCGCTTCAGTCAGACTCGGTCATGTACATCTATGTACACTCCCTCGTCTTCCTTCACTCTATCTACGCTGTACGAAATTTTTCCTGCGCAATATGCCTTACGTCTTATTTCTATACAGCTCTGCTGCTCTTTTTAATCAAGCTTTCGGAAACCCTGCTCGGGAGCGAGAATGATGGGCACTGGCGTATCGGCTTTCAGCTGCCGCCGACTCTCTGTAACGCTGTTTGTGTCAATCAAGACTCCGTCATAGCATTTTGTGTATTGCTAACAGTATATGAAAAGTTTTTTTGTTTGTCAACGACTTTTTTTAACGAATTTATGGCTGCTGTCCCTCCTCCCGGGCCGGAGGGATTATTTTTTTTACCCTCTTTTCCAGGTTGGGCCTCGCCAGCCAAACCTGAGTTCCGCAGGTTTCACACTTCAGGCGAAAATCCATCCCCGTTCGCATTACTTCGAAGGTTTTACCTCCACAAGGATGGGGTTTCTTCAGTTCAAGGATATCACCTACATTGATTTTCAAAGCCATATTGAAATCCCCATTTGGGCCGGCACAGAATCCGGCCCCTATCATCTCATACATTTATTTACTGATTACATCGGTTCCCATATAAGGCCTGAGGGCCTCCGGTACCACAACGGAGCCGTCCGCCTGCTGGAAGTTTTCTAAAATCGCCGCAGTAGTCCTTCCCACGGCAAGCCCGGAACCATTCAGCGTGTGAACAAACTCTGTTTTACCCCCCGCCTCTTTGCGGAAGCGAATGTTTGCCCGTCTGGCCTGATAGCTCTCGAAATTGCTGCAGGAGGAGATCTCCACGTATCTTCCGTAGCTGGGCATCCAAACCTCAATGTCATAGGTCATGGCAGAGCTGAAACCCATATCTCCTGTACAGAGCCGGACGACCCGATAGGGAATTCCAAGCCGCTTCAGCACCTCTTCCGCCGCGGCGGTAAGAGACTCTAGTTCCTCATAAGAATTCTCCGGCTTGCAAAACTTCACCAGCTCTACCTTGTTGAACTGGTGTTGGCGGATAAGGCCTCTGGTGTCCCTGCCGGCGGATCCCGCCTCCTTTCGAAAGCACGGGGTATAGGCTGTATAGTAAATGGGAAGCTTCTCTCCATCCAGAATTTCGTTCATCAGCAGATTGGTTACAGGAACCTCCGCTGTAGGAATCAGGAAAAAGTCCTTGGCGGGAATATGAAACATATCCTCCTCAAATTTAGGAAGCTGGCCGGTACCTGTCATGGCGTCCCGGTTAACCATAAAAGGCGGCAGGATCTCCGTAAAACCGTGCTCTCCGGTGTGGAGGTCCAGCATGAAGTTCATAACCGAACGCTCCAGCCTGGCTCCCAGCCCTTTGTACACTGTGAAGCGAGCCCCTGCAACTTTGGAAGCTCTCTCAAAGTCCAGAATATCCAGATCCGCTCCTACATCCCAGTGGGCTTTTTGTTCAAAATCCACGGACTTGGGCTCTCCCCATCTGCGGACCTCTTCATTGTCTTCATCGCTGACTCCCACGGGAACTTTTTCATTGGGAGTGTTAGGTATATTGAGAAGAGTCTGCCGCAGCTCCTCTTCAATGCTGCTGATTTCCACATCCATCTGCTTGATTTCTTCCGACAGAGCTTTCATTTCAGCCAACAGAGCCGAGACGTCCTTCCCTTCCTTTTTCAGCTTGGGAATCTCTTTGGAATCGGAGTTCTGGCGGCTCTTCTTCGCCTCCACGTCAGCAAGCAGCGCCCTGCGCCTGGCGTCCAGTTCAGGGATCCTGCTGATGCCATAATCGCCCTGTCCTCTTGACTCTACTCTCTGCTTGACTCCCTCAAAATCATCTCTTATTCTCTTAATATCCAGCATTTTGTCTACCTCTCCTTAAAGGGGCAATGTGGCCCCTGTATGAACACATCCCGTTTATCTATTAGAACAGATTCTTTTTATATTGCACATAAGTATTAATAAGATCCTCTGCCTTGACCTGCATTTCCTTCTGCAAATCTGAGGCAAGCTGATAATCTCCCCGGTCCAATGCCGTCTTGATTCGGGTCAGCAGGGAATCCTTTCCTATCCTGTCCTGACCCAGATAAACCCGCAATTCCTGAATCTTTCTCCAATTCAGCAGGTCCAAATCAGTGCAGTCATTGTCCACATGGCATTTGCGGCATTCTCTGACCCTGTCCATTTCATTGGGAATGATGCGATTATGAAGCTCCATAGCCCATTGCGCGATTACCGCCGCTTTGTAGGACTCTATGGTAACCTCATCCAGAACACCTTCCCGGGTAAGAACTTTCAGCTTTTCAGGATTATGGTCGAAGCTGCATACGCTTTCCCAAACTGTTGCCGGCGGCTTACCAAAGTATTTATCCCGCTCCTCCTGAGTAAAGGCCGTGTAAACGTCTTCCTCGCTTCTGTAGGCTCTGTCTTTTTCCAGGTAGAAGGCTTCCTCCCCGTAACCTTTGGATAAGGCCTGTTCCAGCTCTCCGGAGCTTTTCTCCGCTTTCAGGGAGGCCTCAATGCCATCCAGCATGGCTAAATAGGAGGTAGCCATCACCAGATATTTATTGCTTTTCGGATTGGGTGAGCGAAGTTCAAACCTGGTGCTCAACGGGTTTTTCTCGTCCCTTATCAGACCGATCAGGACCGTCCGGTTTCGGGAGGGGTTCTCCGTCCTGTGCCCCAGGGAGGTTACAACGCAGACGGGAGCCTCAAAACCTACCTTCAGACGGTTCAGCGAGTCGTTTGTAGAGGAAATGAAAGGATTCATAATCTCGTAGTTCTTAAGCATCCCCATCAATGCGCCGAAGCCTATCGGGGTCATGAAGTTTTCTTTCATGTTTTTCGGCGCGAAAAGGTTGACCCGCCGGCCGTCTTTAAGTCTGGCTGCCACTCCCATATGGGTATGAGCCCCGTTTCCGGCAACGCCTTCGATGGGTTTTGCCATGAAGGTTACGTCCAGCCCGTGAGCCCGGAAGATGTCTTTAATCACATAGCGGATATGCATCTCATTGTCCGCCGACTGCAGCAGAGAACTGAATCTCCAATCGATCTCCAGCTGCTCCATGATGTGGTCATAGCGGCCCGAATGCCCGAGCTTGGCCTTGATTCCCCCCACTTCTTTATGTCCCATCTCCACGCCGAAGCCGTATTGGTCGAGAAAGTGAAGGGTACGCTCAAGAGCTGTACGAACAGGCCCCCTCGTCCTCTGCCAGTATTGCTCCTTCAACTCCTGAGAGGTGGAGAGCTGCTCTCTGTCCGCCTTATCCTCCGGCGTTTTTACCCAGAACTCAAGCTCTGTAGCTCCGGTCATCTCAATCTCCTCGATATCCTCCACCGAGTCGATATCCAGGTAGTCCAGAACATAGGGATGCTCTCGGAGAAGCCGCAGAAGTTCCCCTTCAAACAGCTCCGTCGTCTGTTTCAATATGGATCGGGAGCCAACCTCTGCCGTATCGTTATGAAGCAGGACAGAGGGAATCCGCAGGGTTCCCACCGGCAGGCCCGTCTCTTCGTCAACATTTAAAAAGTTATAGTCTACATACCAGTTTACATCAAGGTCGGGGATAATATCGACCTTCGCGTTGTTGAGCGCGGCAATTTTAGGAAGCACAACGCTTGATCCGTCCGTTTGGACCCCTTGAGAAAAAAACTGATCCATGTCCTTGATAAACAGGCCCACCGGGATTTTCTCATCCGTATCATGGCCTCCTATGTCAACTCCCACAAGAGAAACAAACATGACTTCCGGATGGTCCTGCAATAAAGCGGTGATCTCTTCTTTTGTATGGGAACCCGCAGGTATGGTGAATAGCATTTTCTTAAGATCCAATGGAGTTCTCCTTTCACTGTGCATTAATAGAATATTATATCATGAATTATGAAAGATCGGCAAGGCTTTGCAGTATTAAAAGGAGATTGAAAAGGAGACGGCTATGTCCGCCGTCTCCCTGTGCACCACCTGTTTTCGATGGTCTTTTTAATTCAGCAAGCGCTATTGTATAAGCATTCCCTCGGAAGATCCTTCGGTTTCTTCCACCTCCGCGTCGGGCGCGGTGATTTCAGATGCGGAGGGCCCTGTATTCAGTCTGTTTAAATAGCTTTCCAACTCGTTCAGGTATCTGCCGTAAGCTGCCCAGTCGCCGCGTTCCTGCGCAGCTTTGGCATTGTTATAAGCCTCTACAGCCGCACGAATGAGAGCGTCCGTCTCCACTATACCGGGATCCGTGGGCCCACCCGGAGTCTCTCCGGGAGTTTCCGATCCGGGCTCCTCATCATCCCCGTTCAACGGCGAGCCGGAGCCCGCTCCAAACATGGTATCCAAGGCCGCAGCCAGCGTCTCCTCATAGGCGATCCGGTCATTGTAATAGATGATGACCCTTCTCACCTCAGGTAAGCTGCTGTTTGTAGCCTCAAGGTAGATAGGCTCTACATAAACCAGGGATTCTTCAATGGGGATAACGAACATATTACCCCTGTTGTAATTGGATCCCGCGGAGTTCCACAGTGAGAATTCCTTGGAGATCTCCGCCTGCTGATCGATAAAGCCTTCAATCTGCATGGGGCCGTAAACGATCCTGGATTTAGGCAGCTGGTAGAGAATCAGTTCGCCATAATTGTCTCCATCGTTTCGGGCTACCAGAAGGGCAATCATATTGCCCTTTCCGAAGGGCGAGTAGGGGACAGAGTTGATAAACTCCTCCTTCTCTTCTCCCGGCAGCTTCATGATATAATAGTTGGGCGTCATGGTCTGAGGCTCTGTTCCGTAAATTTCCTGAGAAATTTCCCATCTGTCCTCCATCTGGTAAAATACCCTGACATCATTCATATGATATTTGGTATAGACGTCTGCCTGAATGGAGAACAGCATGTTGGGATAACGAATGTGCTTCTGCAGTCCTTCCGGCATCTCCTCAAAGTCCTTAAAGAGTTGAGGGTAGATCTTCTTCAGAGTGTTAGCGATAGGATCCTCATCGTCGACCAGATAGAAATCGGTATGGCCGTTATACGCGTCTATCACTACCTTGATGGAGTTACGAATATAGTTGACCCTGCTCTCCGGGTTGAAGGGCTCGGAGTAAGGATAATAGCTGCTGTAAGTGTAAGCGTCCATCATCCAGTAGAGCTTTCCGTCCACCGTTACGATATAGGGATCCGCGTCGTAGCTGAGGAAAGGAGCAATCTTCTCTACTCTATCTCTGATATTCCGATAAATCTGTATTCTCGAATTGCTGTCGATATTGCTGGAAACGAGAATTTTCAGGCTCTGCTCCCGAATGGAGAACAAAATGCGGTTCAGCAGATTCAGATGAATCCCCGCCTCGCCTTCATAGGTGTTGTATACGTTTTCATTTCCGCTGGGATAGTCGAACTCCAACTCGTCTGTATTGGTGATAACATAGCTGTGGGTCAACTCGCCGAAGTAAATCTCCGGACGGTCAATCCGGATTTCTTCCACTGCAGATTCGGGAGGAATGTTCTTGATGAGCATATCCGGTCGGCCGGTTTCCGTTACTTTGTCTACCCTGGACAAGGTAATACCGTATCCATGGGTATATTTGAGATGCTTGGAGAGCCACTGCTGCTCCTCAATCAGAGGATTCGTCTCGTCGATTTCACGAGCGGAAAGGAAGGTTTGGGTATACTCTCCGTTGATCATGTATCGATCCACGTCTACATCGTTGAACCGATAATAGCTCCGCAGATTCTGCGCCTGATTGTAGAACTTCTCAGCAGGCTCAAAATCATTGATACGGATATTGGATATGGTCGCCATATTGTTCAGGATGTCTTCTTTGGTCAGGGTATTGGACGCCGCGAATTCCCGAATGGAAATATCCTGCAAATCGTAGGCGTATTGTGTATAGTTAATATTGTTTCTCAGGTAAGCATATTCTTTGTTGATTTCATCCGGGGAAACGACAAAGTTCTGCACCAGAGCCGCCGCTCCGCCTCCTGCCACGGAAATGATAATCATAATAAGGGGAACCGACAGCATCGTCTTGATTTTCTTTTTCTGGAAGCCAATGACAAAGGTGACCGCTGCCACCAGGGACAGAGCCATCAATATCCTGTATACCCAAAGTGTAACGTTGATGTCTGTAAAACCTGCCCCATACAGTACGCCGGTGCTGGAATACAGCAGCTGATACTGCCTGAGCCAGAAATTCACTCCTACCATCAGAAAGAAAATCACGCCGAGTACTTTGATTTGCTTTGAGGCAATGGCCAGTAACTGCTTTAAATTGTCTTTATCCAGCTGTGTGGAACCGCTGGGTTTTGGAGGAGTATTAAATCCTTTAAACATGCCGCCCAGAGCGTCGTTAACAGACTGTCCGAAAGCGCCGAAGCCCTGAGTATAGTTCCCTGTATAACGCTGCTCCCCATCTTCGCTGTTCTGAAATTCACTGCTTTCCTTCTGTTCAAATATTTTGGGCCGCCTCATGGAGAGGAGGATCAAGTAGAACAGCACCGTCAGAATAACGAAAGATATAATAACACCAATGAGGAGTTGATTTGCGTGAGTAATGAGTTCGAGTCTGAAGATATAAAACGAAATATCCATATTGAATATGGGGTCCGCTATGCCAAACTCCGTGCTGTTGGAAAATTTAAGAATTTCAAACCAAAGCCTCGTCACCGTCGTCAGAGTAACCATAATTCCGAAAACCGCACTGATACCCAGCGCGATCCGGTTCAGAGTCTTCTCCTTTACTGCCGGATTGTCAGCGAGATCCACCCTCTTGTAATAGCCCCTTTTAATAGCCATTAAATAGAGATAGGATAACGCGGTCAATACGAGAAAAGTGGGAATTCCCAATTGCAGCTGAGTAAACAGCTGTTTGAAGAATACGCTGGTATATCCCAATTCCCTGAACCAGAGATAATCGGTGATGAATCCCACCAGTGCTCCAAAGAGCCCCAGAATCACCACCAGGATAATAATCAACGCGGTAAGTCCAATTCGTTTCTTGTTCAAAAAATCACTCCTCCTTTGTTCCTCTGCTTATGTCAGCAAGTCTTTCAGGGCGGTAAGAGCTTCTTCAGGAAGCTGATCTCGTCCACCCTTGAATTCTTTCAGGGAGTTCAGGTAATTAATCCTGTTTTCCACACTGTTTTGAAGCAATTCTACATAGTCCTCATCCCCGAAATCCGGAATAAATCCTTCCACATCCATAGTCTTCATACCCGGGAATTCGCCAAAGTCTTTGAATTCCGTTGTCTCATCCACTATCTTCTCGATAATGTCAATGGTAACCTCTTTGGGAATCTTACGGTCAAGGAAATGTCCGGTGTTTATAATGTAGCAGGTAACGCCGCGCTCTTCGAAAAGAGCCTTGAACTTCAAGTAGTCCTGATCGAGGGCATAGGTCCTGAAAGGATTCGCGTAAGGCTCGAATACCAGGGCATCCCTATCGACGCCTTTAAGAAGTTTTTCCGCAGTGGTCCGTTTTGTGGCCAGGCAGGCTCCCATAACGGAGGCCAATACAGGAGCCTCTATCTTTATCACCGGCGGCAGTGAATGATCCTTCATAAGCCACACGATGGTATTAATAGGCTCAGCCAGCTTATCCACCCGGTTAGATGCCCAAAGTTTGGACTTTATGGCCCGCCCGTTGCCGTTGCGCACATCCTCCGTCACGGGAACTACTTTGCCGTCGGCGTCAACAGTGGCTCCGCAGTTCTGCATGGTTATCAGATATTTATTATCTTCAGAAACCAGAGGGTAATCCTGGGTTTTATCAAAATAGGAGGGCTCCAACGCTACCGAAGAACCGTCTTCCGTGGAAATAACATAAGCGTCGTCATGAAGCACTGTTACGTCGTATTTGCCATCGTGTTTCGCATGGGTGATGGTGGATTTTCCGGAACCGGATAAACCGAAGACGCCCATAACGTGTTTTTCCCCATCCTTTCGGATCATGCGTTTCAAGCCGCCGTGGCAGGAGGCGTATCCGTTGCGGTTGGCTACGCTCCACGCAAGGGTGAGGGTACCCTTCTTGTGCTCGCCAAAATAGCGGAGCCCAAGCAGAGCCGCACAGTTGTGCTCCGGATCAAAGTAGGCGATTCCGTTGGGATATCTCTCGTCCTTCCAATCAGGATCTGACAGGATATAGATATCCGGCTCGTCGCCGACGGGCCGGGATTCACCATACATTTTATTGTAAAAATCATTGAGGTACTGGAAGTTTAAAAGCCAGTTATATATGGTATTTTCATAGGTTTCCGGAACCAGCAGATTGGCTTTAATAATAAAATCCTGATCCAGACCTATATAAGCCTGGGTGTGAAGCATGGTTCTGTACCTGATCTTATATGCTGCTTCCCGGAGAATCGCCGCGTAATCCGCTTCCACAACGCCTCTTTCTCCCAAAATAATCCGCGCCCCCGCAAACCTTCCGACGGTGTCGCCATCGTTGAAGAGAAGAATTTTCGCGTCATCGGGCAATCCGATTTCTTCCGGTTTATAGACAGGTATATCCAGCGCAATGGTTCCTGTTGAGTCATGAGCCATGCGATAAGCTTCTTTTAAATCCGTTATCTTCCTGACGTTGTTACCGTAGAACGCCGTTTCGATGGTGGTGCGAGATGGGGTGAAAGCGATAGAACCCTGTCCGATTTCCTCCCTTTTGAACATTGATTTGGTTGACATGATAACCTCCCAGTTATTTCTCTGTAAATGTTGTCGGTTTGCACCGTTTTTTTAATAGCTGTAATAATTTACGATCTTCATTTCACCATCGACAGGCTCTAATTGATAAATCCAATTGTACTCCTTGATGATTGTCCTGTTATTTTCGACTTCCTGAATTTCTTCATAGGTCCAGGCATAGAAACCTTCCGCTCCCTGCCGGATCTCACCGATCTCCACCAACAGGAAGGTCTGCTCCACTCTTCCCACTTTGGAAAAGGTCTCCGCATTCCTGCGCGCGGGGCTTCCTTCTTTCGTCAGATTGATGACCGCGTCGCTTCCGCCGTTGACATAATCAATCCACTTGGAATCAAAGTTCATCAAAACGGCTACAATCTCCTCATCGTAATACACGTGCTCTCCGGAGGGCCGGGTAGTCCAGTGGTTGTTTTCAATCGGTCGGGAGTTCGTAATATCCGCGGCGATATAGTTTCTACCCTCCTGCCAGGCCAGGCTATCGTTGGCCCTTACCTCGGCGATGTTTTTATTGAAACTTTTCGCCGCCTCTATGAGAGACTCCTTATTTGCAGCGGGCACGGGATTCGGTTCCTCCGTTTCGGATTCCGGGTCTACCCCACCGTCAAGAGGTAATCCCGTCTCCGGATCTATACCTTCAGGCTGTTCCTCCAGATCTCCGGAACCGGTCTCTTTGCCGCCGATTCCTTTAAAAAAGTCTACCGTACGATCTTTCCACTCCACCAGAGTTCCGCTCACGGCCGCATTGATTTCTCCGGCCTTTTTAGCGGCGCCGCTGCCGGGGAAAAAGTATTGAATGCCCAGCAACGCTGCTTCCGCCACCAATACCGCGATAATTACTATGAGGATCGCTCTGCCTACACGGCCTCCCTTTTTTACTTCTACCTCTTCCCCGCCGGCTTCAAACCAAAGCCCTGCTGATTTTTCTGTATCTTCTTCCGGTCCGTCTTCTTCCGAAGGAGAGGCCGGCAGTTCTGTTGCCGTTAACTCCTCTGTCGGGAGCTCCGTGGTCGGCGTCGACAGATCCTCTATCGGCATATCCTCTGCGTCTATTGGATGATTTTCCGGTATTTCAGTTTCCGTTCCAGATTCTTTCTGCCCGTCCGTTATACCGCCTACCCAAATTACTTCAGGCTCCTCTTCATCCTCATCATCGGCCTCGTTTATAAATTCTTCTGCGGCTTCCTCCGCAGGTTCCGTTTCTCTTTCTTCTTTTCCTTCCGTATCCGCAGGTTCTTCGATTACTCTTTGGGAGTCAAGTATGATTTCTGTCTCATCCTGGTCCTCGAACTCGGAGATACCGTCGGGATCGGGCTCTGTCCCGATCTCTGTTTCAGGTTCAGGTTCGGCTGTCCCTGCGGGCTCGAGATCAATTTCCTTTTGGAGCGCAAACTCCGGTATCGACTCGGTCTCAGTCTCAGGTTCAGGCTCCGGCGCGGACTCGGGTTCGATTTCGGTTTGAAATTCGGCTTCTGTAGCGGATTCAGACCAGATTACACTGTGGAGATCAGGCTCCGAAGCCGGTTCAGCCTCGATTTCAGTTTGGATTTGGGCCTCCGCGGCAAGCTCCGACTCGGCCCGAGTCGGCAGTTCGGCCTCAGAAGCAGGCTCAGACTCCCCTTGAGTCGGGAGTTCGGCCTCAGAAACAAGTCCTGTCCCCAACACTCCCGCGCCAAGTGCCGCCGCAGATGCAGATCTGCGCCGGGTTCTGGGCCGGTCGGAAGACTCTGTTACCAATCCGGCACGGTCCGCCAGGCTCATGCGCTGTATGTAAGAATGATTTTCTGTCGGATGAGAATAGTCCTTGATCTTATCATAGTCTTGATCAAGAACCTTTTGGAAATCTTCGTTTGTCTTTTCGAAAGTAAAATATTTATTCAGTTCTTCTGTGAAGTCCGAAAATGCTACCGGCTCTTCACTGATATTCGCCGCGTTTACAAACATCGAGGTTTCTTTTTCTGAAGTGTTGAAATCCTCAATGTTCCAGTTGAAATTTATCTCTTCCGTTTTTCTCGGCGTCGGGAAACCATTTAAATCCCATTTTATTCCGGAATCGCCTTCCTCGGTTTGGGGCTCCGACAGCATATCAGAATCATCCGGCTCCGTCTGCAGTGCCACTCCATCCGATGCATCCCGTTCTTCACCTGAAACTGTACTTTGCCCGTAAATCTCTTCTGTCTGCGGTTCGCCGCTGTTTTGATGGTCCTGAATGCTGTCTGCCGCTTCCACGGCTCCGGCGACCTCAACTCCGCACACCTGGCAAAGTTTGTCTCCTTCTTTCAGTGGGCTTCCGCATTCTTCGCAGAACATAGTGCCTCCTCATAAGCGTTTCTCTATTTTGAAAGTGACCAAAGTTACGATGTCATTCCTGTTACTATCAGATTCTGCAGCAGGCGGATTGATAAATCCGAAAGCTGCCCGTGAAATTAAATTGCACCCGCCATCTATAAAGATGGGGGATGATTTCGTCCCATTATATTACTTCACATTATAATACACTGCCTGGTATATAGCAATGTTTCTTTAGCTAAAGGCCGCTTATTCGGTGATTTTACAGTTCTTTTCGCTTCTTGGAAAAAGAAATAAATAATGGACGGGGTCTGCCCCGTCCGTATAGTAATGGAGAGATTTGGCTTAAGAAGCAGCTGCATCTATGATCATGCAGCCGCTTCCCGCTTTCCTGTGTCCCGTCGAACTGATGCAGCTTTAGAAATCCGCTTTTTTATCTGTGCAGCATTGATCGACTTTGTTGGTTTGTCTGGCCTGCTTGTTTTGATTCTTCTGCTCGGAGCGCGTACGCTTTTGATTCCCAGTCTTCTGTTCGTTTCCCATCTTGTTTGTGTGTTCGTTGTTCAGATCAGACCAGTCGTTACGATTGTTGTTATTAGGCATTTTCCATCCCTCCTCAACCATTATTTTGCGCCAAAGCATTTTTATTATTAGCGGAAAAATGAGGAACTGAATTATATTTTCATGTATTTTTTTTGTTGAAAACCCATAAAAATGCTTCTCCAACTTGTCCATTTTTTTATCTTTTTCAATTGACAAGCCATTACCCCGGTGCTACAATCTAATATGCGTCAAAAAGAACAAAACATGCTTCGTTAGCTCAGCTGGTAGAGCACCTGACTCTTAATCAGGGTGTCCGGGGTTCGAGCCCCCGACGGAGTACCAAAAGAAAAAGCCCGCGCCAATTTGCGGGCTTTTTCTTTTGGTACGACGGAGGGAGCGAGAACCCGCAAGGGCGTGACGCGTCAAGAAAACAGTCGTGGACTGTTTTTAGCGGCACGGTCCAAGGCTTTTCAGGAAGCCGCAGGACGGCAGATTTTCCAAAGGAAAAGATGCAAAGCCTCCGACGGAATATAAATTTGCCCGCAAATCATAGTAAAGAATAATACATTCTGGACGAAATTATATATTAAGGTGATTATATAAAATTATAGTATAGTGATGTGATATGTATTTAAATGCGGCAATTTCAGCAAAGAATTTTGCGTAGGCCATGAAAAGGTGAATAAATATGGATATTTATGTTGCGCGTCAGCCGATTTTTGACAGGCAAATGCATGTACTTGGTTACGAATTGCTTTATCGGCAGAGCAATGAGAATCGTTTTAACAGTTGGGATGATAATCAGGCAACGGAAGAGTTGATTTATAACGCCTTTGCGGTGTTAGGAATTGAGACGCTTACAGGAGGTACTCTCGCGTTTATTAATTTCTCCAAAGATCTTGTCAGCAAACAGCTTCCCACCATGCTGCCCTCTTCATCTGTAGTAATAGAGGTATTGGAGCGGGCTAAAACCACGCCGGAAACCGTCGACGCCTGCCGGCGGCTGCGGGAGGCAGGCTACACCATCGCGTTAGACGATTTTCTCCCGGATGAAGACAATCTTCCGCTGCTTGAAGTGGCTGACATCATTAAAATAGACTATCCCAGCCTCAGCCTTGAAATGCAATTGGAGTTAATTCAAAAGTATCGGCCTTATATCAAATTCCTGGCCGAAAAGATTGAAACCCGAGAAGATTATAAGCAGGCATCCGAAATGGGATATGATTTTTTTCAGGGGTATTTTTTCAGTAAACCCACGATCATTGACGCGAAGGAAATTCGCTCCCTGCCTGCGAACCTCATGTTTATTTTAGAAGAGCTTCGCCTTCCGGAGCCGAGCTATCAAAAAATTGCCGCCATTATAGAAAAGGATCTCGGTCTTTCATATAAACTCCTGCGGCTTGTTAACTCCGCTTATTACGGAGCCAGGACCAAGATCACCACTATTTCTCACGCGCTGGTATACGTAGGAATGGATGAAATGCGTAAGTTTATTTTTATTCTGATGCTGAGAGGTTTGCGCAATCCTGAAAACGCCGAAGCCATCAGGCTTTGTATCGTACGGAGCAAGCTGATGGAACTGATCGCATTGGAACTTTCCGCTGAGGAACGCTTGTCTGAATACTTCCTCACGGGTATGTTTTCACTGATCGACGTTCTGATGAACCGGCCGATGAAAGAAATTTTGGACGAACTTCCTTTTTCCGATGAAGTAAAGCAGGCGCTGCTTGGCGAGCAAAACAACTATAGAGAATGCCTGGATTATGTTATCGCCTGCGAGGAGGGCCCCTGGACCGACGCTGCTTCCAATTCCCCTATCGCGCTGGATGGGAAGACCTACATGAATCTGTATCGCGAAGCCCTGGACTGGGCCTGGCAGCTTGGCAGCTAAGAAAAGAGAGGTTCCTTTCAAACGTTCATTTCATCCAACAGTTTCAATTTCCCTCCGCGGGACAGCCGCCTGATGGCGGCTTCTCTTTTTAAGGCCTCACTTTTATTTTCCACGGTCTCGCAATAAACCAGCTCTACCGGAAGCCTGCTCCGGGTATACTTGGCGCCCTTTCCCGAATTGTGCACACGAACCCTGCGCTCCGGTTCCGTAGTCCAGCCGGTGTAAAGGCTTTCATCCCCACACCGCAAAATATAAACGTAATATCCCACTGTAATTTCTCCATTGCCCCAAAACTGCGGCTGTCGTTCCTGGATAAGGAAAGAGGCTATTCTCCACTTCTGGGATCAACCCTGTGTAAATCCGTACCGGCATCCCAATCCTCAGGATGCAGATCCTCCGGTCTCAGCGTCTTTAAAGTAAACAAATGGATGCTTACGCCGATGCCCACAATTACGAGAAATATCCGAACGTGCAGGATATCCACAAGTAAAAAAGAAATTGTCAACGTAAGCCAGAGGAAAACCAAGGCTCCAATTTTAGTATTTCTCGGCACCGCCTTATATTTAAGATAATTGTAGATATAGGCTCCCAGGATTCTGTGATGAATGAGCCAGTTGTACATCCTTTCCGAACTCCGCAGGTAGCAATAAGCCGAAATCAAAAGCAGAGGCGTCGTGGGCAGCACCGGCAGAAAAACGCCGATGATACCGATAACAAGGGCGATAGAACCTGCGGTTAATAGTAAGTATTTCTTAAGGGTTTTAGTCATTGCTACTGAAATCCTTTCTATTCATTTAACAGGCAGCCGATTAAAGGTTGGGAGGGGCAGAGGTCCGCCCCTCCCCGACAGGTATATTTTATACAAATTATACAGGACTATTCAAGGCTATTCAAGTTCGTCAATGGAGATCCCCAATGCGTCGGCTACGCCTTTGCCATATGCAGGATCGGCTTTCAGGCAATTTCCGATATGGCGAAGCTTGATTTCTTTAGTAGAGTTCCCCATATTGCGGGCCGTATTCTCAAAAAGGACCTTTTGCTGCTCCGGAGTCATGAGTCGGAATAATTTCCCCGGCTGGGTGTAGTAATCGTCATCGTCCTCTCTGAAGTTCCAACGGTCCGCCGCGCCGTGGAGTTCCAGAGACGGCTCGCGGTATTGCGGCTGTTCCTGCCATTCTCCATAGCTGTTAGGCTCATAGTGGAGCTTCGATCCCTGGTTCCCGTCCACACGCATCTGTCCATCCCTGTGAAAATTGTTCACCGGACATTTTGGCGCATTTACGGGAATCTGGTGATGATTTACTCCCAGCCGATACCTCTGGGCGTCACCATACGAGAACAGCCGTCCCTGAAGCATTTTATCGGGAGAGAACCCGATACCCGGAACCACGTTAGCGGGATTGAACGCCGACTGCTCTACCTCGGCAAAATAATTCTCCGGATTGCGGTTCAGCTCGAAATAGCCAACCTCGATGAGGGGGAATTCACCCTTATACCATACCTTTGTCAAGTCAAAGGGGTTGTAAGGCATATTCAAAGCCTGTTCTTCCGTCATGACCTGTATGTACATCTTCCAGCGGGGGAAATCACCCCGTTTAATGGCTTCGAACAGATCTCTCTGGTGGCTTTCCCGATCTTTACCGACAACCTCTTCAGCTTCCGCATCCGTCAGGTTTTTAATACCCTGCTGGCTAACCATATGGAACTTCACCCAAACCCGTTCATTGGCTTCATTGATCATGCTGAAGGTGTGGCTGCCAAATCCGTGCATATGCCTGTAAGATACAGGGATACCCCTGTCACTCATGGTAATGGTAACCTGATGAAGGGCTTCCGGCAGAGAAGACCAGAAGTCCCAGTTGTTGTTGGCATCGCGCATATTGGTATGCGGATCCCGTTTCACTGCGTGGTTCAGGTCCGGGAATTTCAGCGGATCCCGGAAAAAGAACACCGGAGTATTATTCCCCACAAGATCCCAGTTGCCTTCTTCCGTGTAGAACTTCATCGCGAATCCGCGGATAACCCGCTCTGCGTCCGCGGCTCCGCGCTCTCCGGCAACGGTGGAAAAACGAACGAACATTTCTGTCTGCTTACCGATTTCCGAAAAGATTTTAGCTTTCGTATATTTTGTAATGTCATGAGTCACGGTAAAAGTTCCATAGGCTCCGGAGCCCTTCGCGTGCATCCTTCTTTCCGGAATCACTTCTCTGTCAAAATGGGCCAGCTTCTCGAGAAACCATACATCCTGCAAGAGCATCGGTCCTCGAGGCCCGGCAGTCATAGCATCCTGATTGTTTGGAACCGGTGCTCCGGCTACGGTAGTAAGCTTTTTCTTATCTTTTTCTTCCATGTCAACCTCCTTTGCTTCGTTTTACTTTTTACTTTACTCCACTTCTTCTATATTTGAGACGCATCTGGGACAGATGCCCCTGAAATATATATCCTTTTCATGAACCACAAAGCCATCCAGATCCGATGAAGGGAGAATATCTGGATCAATCTCGAAATCATAAATATTCCCGCAGCTCTCGCATTTAAAATGGCCGTGATTTTCCGATACAAGCTCATACCGAGCCTCATTTTCTTCTGTTGTAATCATTTTGACAATATTGGCGTCAACAAACAAATTCAGAGTATTATAAACAGTGGTTTTCGACAGAGTCGGAACCTCTTTGTGCAAATCACGAAAAATCTCATCCGCAGTAAGATGGCCCTGTTTTTCAAACAGATATTCCAGAATCTTAATGCGTTGATGGGACAGATGGATACTCTTGTTTTTCAATTTATTTAGAAAGTCTTCGTAAGAGTGTTTTAACATTTGCGTTCTCCCAATGCATTTTATAATTAAAACTAATTTGTAATTAGTACAAATAAAGTATACCGCGTAAAAAGGATAAATGCAATGAAAATTCTTTTTTTATTTTTAGCCCATGCCATAACCAATCAGGCAGGGCTTACGCATGAGAACTGAAAATGAAATCATCAATTCCCTATTTGAGCCCCAACTGTGCAAAAATTTCGATTGTATACCGTTCCACAGGTTACTTTGTCCAAGAAGAGACTTTAGCTGTGCAAAATTTTCGATTGTACGCATATGACCAGGATTTTTATGGAAATCACCTGCACATAATCGAAAATTCTGCACAAATGTATTCGAAAAACAGGCATTGAAGTTGAGGAACCTGCATACAATCGAAAATTTTGCTCACTTTGTCAACTCCTGTTTTTTCATGCGTTAGCCCTGCCAATCAGGCCCTGCCGGTTGTACATCTGGAATATGATGTGATATCATACATATAAATCGGGTATTGTCGTGAAAGGCCGGGAATGCAGATGGCCAATGATAACAAATTTCTGCTTTATAAAGGAGAATGAAGCCCGTGGATAAACACGCCGCTGAAAAACAAATCGATCCTCGATTTAAAATAGGCATGCGAAATATCAAAACCGCTGTCGCTGTGGGAGTCTGCCTGTTGTTTTTTCAATTCATCGGCATCGGCGATGGCATCCAGGCAGCAATCGCGGCTATCATTTGCATGAAATCCTCCCTGCAAAACTCTCTGCAAACCGGTATCGAAAGGGTTACCGGTACATTTATCGGAGTGTTTCTGGGCGTTCTCACCCTTCTTCTGATCGACAGCATTACTTACAGAGCATTGACTTTACTTGCTATAATCGGTGTTGTTTTGATTATCTACCTGTGTAATATTTTCAAGGCACAAGGCAGTACGATTATCGGCCTGGTGGTTTTTCTCATTATTCTGATCGGAGAGAAGGACCTGCCGCCGGTCTTATACGGCGCAGTACGCCTGGCAGAAACGATTTTTGGTATTTTTACCGCATACGTAGTCAACCGATTTTTTGATCCCCGGCATATTCGGAAACTGCTGCGGCCGACAGTCCATCCCCCGGAGATCAGAGCGGCAAAACCCCAGGAGCTCGGGAAGATTATGTCCATATGGCTTAAGTGCAATCTGTCATCTCATCCCTTCATTGACGAGTCCCATTGGCACGAGGTCTATGACTCCATTCGAAGCCGCTACCGGGACGACGCGAAAATTTACGTCTATGAAAAAAATGATACATTATCCGGTTTTATCAGCATTTTAAACGGAGGAGCCATCGATGGCATCTATGTCATCGAAAAGGAACAAGATCCGGAAATCGAAGATCAGCTTCTTCATTATTGTCAGGAGCTGTTTCCCTGCCTCACGGCAACGGTATATGCAGATAACGAGAAATACGCGGAGATACTGCTGAGATCAGATTTCATAATTATAAATGAATTTACAGAGGAAGATACCGGCGCAGAGAAATATACTATGACCTGGTCATAAGAAGTCGGATAATATTTAAAAAAACATTGACAACAGAGCAACAGCGTACTATTGTATTAATTAATTAATACAATAGTACGCTGTTTTGCAAAGGGAGTTGAAGAAGATATGGCGGGGAAATTGGATGAAGGCATGCCCATATACATGCAAATAATGAATCAAATCCGGCAGCAGGTGGCCTCCGGAAAATTGAAAACGGGAGAACGCATGCCGTCGGTCAGAGAGCTGGCCGTGGATTTCGGCGTAAATCCCAATACTATGCAGCGAGCACTTTCAGAGCTTGAGAGGGAAAAGCTTTTGTGTACCGAAAGAACCAGCGGTCGTTTCGTCACCAGGGATACTACCCTCATAAAAGAATTGCGCATGCAAGAGGCAAACAAAGCGGCCACAGTGTTTCAGCAACAAATGGAAGCGTTGGGATTCTCCCCGGAAGAGGCCGTCGAGTTTTTTCTTAGCGGCGAAAAAAACGTAATGAAGGTGGGATAACGTGAAAGAGATTGATACGGCGACCGGAACCGGTTCAATAAATGAGTTGGCATCTGCCGGCAAAGAAGCTAAGCTTACGCTGGTGGAAAATCCGCCTGTAGTGAAAATCGAGAATCTGTATAAACGATTTGGCCCCGTCACCGCCCTGTCCGGGATAAGCCTTCACGTCCCTGAAGGCCGAATCATTGGCCTGTTGGGCCCCAACGGCAGCGGAAAGACTACCCTCATTAAAATTTTAGCGGGGCTTTATACCTCTTACGAAGGACAGGTTTCCATCGATGGGCAGAGACCCTCTCATCTCACAAAGGCCATCGTTTCCTATCAGCCGGATAAGAGCAGCTTCCCTTCTCATATGACGGCAAATGAGGCGATGAGAATATACAAAAGATTTTTTCAGGATTTTGATGAAGAGCAATGCCAGGAAATGCTTAAAGTCTTTGAGATCAGTGGGATGCGAGAGATCAACCAAATGTCAAAAGGGGTAATCGATAAGCTGCAGATCTGTCTGACCATGTCAAGAAAAGCGAGGCTTTATCTGCTTGACGAACCCATTGGCGGCGTAGATACGGCAGCGAGAGATTTCGTGCTGGATACGATCCTTAACTCTTTCAATCCTTCCGGAACTATAATGATAGCCACCCATTTGGTGTCACAGATCGAACAAATTTTCGACACAGCCATCGTCCTTTCAAAGGGCAGCCTGATCTGCTTTGACAATTGCGACGCGATTCGGCAAAGATATGGGCTCTCTTTAGAAGACTCGCTGCCGCGGATATACGGGCAAACTGGCAAAAACCGGCAGTGACATGCAAAAAGAACGATATTGCATTATAAGTGGAAAGGCATAGACATGGGGAAAGGTATACAGGGAAAAATTAGAGATGCAGGATTTAAGACGCTGATCATCACTTTGACTGTATTGATTGGCGCTTCTGCACTTATTTTTTTCGTTTCCGACAACATAGCCGGAAAGAAAGCAGAGGAACTGGGGAATGTAAGCGGATTAAACTGGGTAATTCCTCTTGGCGACTACGAGTACATCGAACACCTTCAAAACGGAGCCGGCCTGTTTGTGGTGATGGAGAGCCGCTTGTTCGGGGTAATCGCAGCAAATGGGGATTTGATTATTCCCTGCAAATACGAATATATTGCCGGCGGTAGCGAGGCGGGTTTGATACGCGCGGCTCTGCAAGGCAAAGTGGGATATGTGGACGAAAGGGGTGAAGCCGCAATTCCTTTCATCTATGATGAAGCTTTTGATTTTTGCGGTGGTTATGCTCTGGTTTCCTCGGAGGGGCGCTATCATGTGATCGATATTGACGGGGAGACTGTTTACGAAAACCGGGAAAGATATCAAATGCACCCCACGGAAAAGGAAGGGATTTTCTCCTTTTGGACGGGGAAAAGCCTTGATGAAGAATGGGGAGCTGATAACCGAAAGGCCTATAAAGGCTTGATCGACGCGAGAACAGGAGACGTACTGGTGAATCCGGATACGTATCAGGATATTTTCCATTATTCGGAAAGTTTCTGGCTTACATCCCTGTATCCCGAGAACTCGACGAGGAGGGGAATGTCTGTATCTGTATTTCTGGACGAAAACTGGAACGAGGCTTTCCCGGATATAGTTTTTCATGAGGCGCGCCCATTCAGCGAAGGATTTGCCGCGGTGTCAATTATCCAAGGGGCTTCGGACAGAGAAAATCTTCCGGACGCGATAAGGGTGGGCTGGGGCTATATAGACACTGCAGGGAAGATGCTGGAAAGCGATCTGTATCTTGATTCAAACTCCCCCTTCAAGGAAGGTTTGGCAGCCGCCTTCGACGCAAACAGACTGTTCTTTATAGATACCTCCGGAAAGGAGGTCTTCGAAGTAAAGAGGACGGGCAATTTCATAATGGATAAAGAGTCCTTTCAAGAAGGTCTCGCCCCTGTGGCAACCGAATCTTCCAAGTCCTCTGGCTTTAGTATGACTCGATTTACCTGGAGGCTAGGCACCAACTGGGGCTATGTGAATAAAAGCGGCAATTTTGTAATCCCTCCAATTTTCCAGGATGCTTCCCCTGTTGTTGGAGGTTTGGCCGTGGTTCAATATGCAGATACCTACGGTGTAATCTCCGTCCCGTCGGCGAACTGAGAAACAAAAAGCCACGGGGCAGAAGGACGGATATAGGAAGCAAAACCCGAAGAATTGAGTATAAAGAGGTGGAGAAATGTTTGATAAAAGTATGGCTTTGAATATGAAAATAGCGTTCAATGAATTTGTCATCGGGCTGGTGATCAGCGGCTTGTCTCTTCTGCTTCTGATGGCCCCTGGGCCGATAGGCCTTGCCTCCCTCGTGGGCTTTCTGGCTTCCCTTGTTTTCTTTGTAATGGGCTTTATTAAGCTGTTTTATAAGAGTCTTTTTTCAAATGAAGCATATCTTTATATGAGCGTGCCTATCTCGAATCTGTATATGGTTCTGGGAAAGGTGTTTGCGGGAGCCTTCTGGCTATCCCTGTTGACTGCCATACTGTTCAGCTCGGTAATATTCTTACCTTCCGAAACCGGGTTTTTGGAAACCCTTATCAGCACCTTACTGATACAGGGTGTTCCGGCAGAAAAGGCCGGTCCTCTAATGGTTCTGCTCTTCTGGGGCTATCTTTGCGCCATCGCCCTTTTTTGCGTCACATTGCTCTCCGCCATCATCTTTGCCAACACATTAAACATCCAGCGCTTTAAAATCGCGGCAAATTTCTTTACGCTTCTGGCAGTGTTCGCGGCAAGCAGAGGAATTGTCTACGCTATCGACAAGATTACCGAACAAGTTTTCGACCCCTTCTCCAACGCCTTTGAAATAGCCCTTATCGGCTTGGCTGTAACCCTGGCTCTGCTGGCATTCTTCATTTTTCTATCCCAAAGGCTGCTGACCCGAAGGTATAATTTAAACTAAAATATTACTTCTTGAAAGCAAGCCCCCACTATGTTAGAATTACTACTGTTAAATCCACCTGCTCCCGTAGCTCAGGGGATAGAGCGTCGGTTTCCTAAACCGTGCGTCGGATGTTCGAATCATCTCGGGAGTGCCATAAAGAATACCTCAGCGTGCTGGGGTATTTTTTATGGCTTTTTGGCGAGATGATTCGAACATCCGACGAGATGGGGTTTGGGGAAGAGAATCTTCCCCATTAGAGTTGCCTCACATGATAAGGCAACGGTCCACTTCTCCGGGGGTGACAGGGTCCGAAGGACCCGCCAAGAGGGGGCAGCGCCCCCTATGGAGCACGCATAGCGTGCCGGAGGTTGTTCGAATCATCTCGGGAGTGCCAATGAAAATACTGCCAACCGGCGGTATTTTTGTTTGTGCGAGCGAGATGATTCGAACATGAACATGCGCTCGCCGTTAAGAAAACAGTCGCGGACTGTTTTTAGGCGGGCGGTCCAAGCCCTGTGCCTGGGCGAAGGACGGCAGATGCGACTAAAGGGAGCATATGCAAAATCATCTCGGGAGTGTTTCAGGTCAAAAGTTCGAACATCCGACGAGATAGGGTTTGGGGAAGAAATTCTTTCCCATCAGAGTAGCCACGCTTGATAAGGCAACGGACCACAGCTCCGGGGGTGACAGGATGCGAAGGATCCGCCAAGAGGGGGCAGCGCCCCCTATGGAGCACGCTTCACGTGCCGGAGATTGTGAGAATCATGTTGATTTCGTTTTTTTGCTCATTTTCGTGCAATATCGAATCTTTTCACATTGCTTTTTCGTGCAATAACGAAGTTTCAAAACTTGCTTTTTCGTGATATCCGTGGTATATTCCCTTTAATAAGTAGACACACTAACCATGAGGTGGTTTTATGAGCGCAAAAAGATCCGCCGTTGTCCTGCGGCGCAAGATATATAATGACCTGCTTAAGTGGAAAAAGAACAGCCATGGTGAAACCGCGCTTATGATCGATGGCGTCCGGAGAGTTGGCAAGAGCTTTCTCGCGGAGCAATTTGCCAAAAGCGAATATAAAAGTTATATCATCATTGACTTTGGTAATGCACCGCAGGATATTTTGGATTTGTTTGTCAACGACAGCTCCAATCTCGACTTATTTTTTGCGAAGCTCTCTGCCTTTTATTCGACCGCACTGTTTGAACGGGAATCCCTGATTATCTTTGACGAAGTACAACAGTATCCACGTGCAAGGCAACTCCTCAAATACCTTGTTGCCGATGGACGATACGATTTCATTGAAACCGGTTCGCTGATCCGGCTGAGAAAGAACGTGCAGGATATCATTATTCCTTCAGAGGAGGAGCATATCGAAATGTTTCCTCTTGATTTTGAAGAATTTCTATGGGCGATGGGCGATACTGTGACTGCACCGCTTGTTCATCAGTGCTTCCAGACAAAATCACCGCTTGGACAAGCTCTTCATCGCAAGGTCATGAATGATTTTCGGCAGTATATTCTTGTTGGCGGTATGCCGCAGGCAGTCCTTTCGTATATCGCCACGAAAGACTTTGAAGCAGTCGATGCTGTCAAGCGTCGAATCCTTCAGCTTTATCGGGAAGATGTTTCTAAATTTGCCCAAGGATATGAGGATAAGGTATTCGCCGTATTCGACGGCATTCCCGGGCAGCTCTCCAAAAAAGAGAAGAAATATAGGCTGTCGTCCATTTCAAAACAAGCGAGATTTCGCAGCTATAACGATTCTTTTGTTTGGCTGCATGAAGCGATGATTGTCAACGCCTGCTTCAACGCAACCGACCCCAATGTCGGCTTAGCGCTCAGCGCCGATCACACAACGCAAAAGTGCTACATGGGTGATACAGGACTACTTATCACCCACGCCTTTATGGATATGCCCTATGCTGAGAACGAGCTGTACAAGGCTGTCCTCTTCGATAAGCTGAGTATCAACGAGGGCATGATTTTGGAAAACATAGCAGCGCAAATGCTTCGCCGTAACGGTCACAGGCTGTATTTCTACTCTCGTAATGATAACCTTCATAGAGTAAATCACATGGAAATCGATTTTCTGATTACAGAGAAAAAGAAAATTGCTCCGATTGAAGTGAAATCCGGCAATTATCTTTCCCATGCTTCTTTAGATAAATTCAGGGCTAAATTTGCCTCAAAGCTCGGAACTCCATACATCCTTTATACGAAAGACTTGATGATAGCCGATGGGATTGTTCATCTTCCGATTTATATGGCAATGTTTTTATAATCGGCTTGCAGTTTTTGGACGGGGTAGCTTTGTCGTCAATTTGTCATCCGTATCGGCAATAACCCTCACCAAAACACTTCAATTTACCACAATCCCCGATCATAAAACCCCACGATTTCAACGTTTATAACATTTGACACCACACCACAAAATGCAGAGCGTCGGTTTCCTAAACCGTGTGTCGAACATTCGACGAGATAGGGCTTGGGAGGTTGTTCGAATCATCTCGGGAGTGCCAAATCAAAACCCTCCGCTCTTTTTTACATAGGTTTTACCGAACCTTGATTTCACATTTTACACACTATAGGTATCATTGATGTGTGGGAATATGCGATATGACAGAAGAAAAGAATCGGAGGATTATTCTTGAAACAATTACTTGAAAAAAAAGGCTTCATTTGCGATATGGACGGTGTGATTTATCATGGAAACCGTCTGTTGTCCGGTGTTGCGGAGTTTTTAGACTGGCTGAAGAGCAGCGGGAAGCATTTCCTCTTTCTGACCAATTCCGGCCAGTATACCCCCCGGGAACTCCAACAAAAGTTGGAACGAATGGGACTTGATGTGGATGAATCACATTTTTATACCAGCGCTCTTGCCACAGCACATTTTCTGAATAGCCAGGCTCCCGGATGCAGTGCCTATGTAATGGGGGAGCATGGAATTCAGGTGGCGCTCCACGATGTCGGCATTACCTACAACGATGTCAACCCGGATTATGTTGTGGTGGGTGAGGCCCGAGGATACAATCTTGAAATGATTACAAAGGCAATCCGGCTTGTAAACGGCGGCGCAAAGCTCATCGGCACAAATTACGATTTAACCGGTCCCACGGAATCCGGGATTGCTCCCTCTTGCCGCGCATTGCTTGCCCCTATTGAACTGGCTACCGGAAAGCAGGCCTATTATGTAGGAAAACCAAACCCGCTGATGATGCGGACCGGCCTGAAGCTTTTGGGCATTCACTCTGAGGATGCGGTAATTATTGGAGACCGCATGGATACGGACATTATCGCCGGCATCGAATCCGGCCTGGACACGGTTCTTGTCCTGTCCGGTGTAACCACGCGCGAGGACTGCCTGAAATTTCCGTACAGACCCCGGCTGATTCTTGACGGCGTAGGCGCTATCGCTGCAGCCGCCAGGAAAACCAAAGACGTCTAAAGTTTATACGTCTGAAACTATAGAATCTCAATATAATTACCAATTTGTCTTTTACACTTCTTCTTCAATTGCGTAATATCCTGCGAAAAATCCTCTATACTTTTATATCGCTTGACTCTGTTTGATATCCCTGCAATAGACAGGCTTGCAATGGGAAAACTCTCTGCCACCCCACTCCTGTTTATCGACATGATATAACCATTTTGTATATCCTGGTCACGATATAATGAAGCGACTCTCTCAGAAAACTTTTCAATCACTGAGTTGCAATATGCCTCTCCTTCATGATAATTGCAGATGACAATAAAGTCATCGCCTCCGATATGTCCTATGAATTCATTTCCGGCAGCACACTCTTTTAGAATATCTGCCACAAGCGCGAGCATTTTATCCCCGTTGTCAAAACCATACGCATCATTATACGCCTTGAAATTGTCGATATCATAGTATGTGATGCAATATGGGTCATCCCCAAAAATACAGTCTCGTATTTCTTTTTCAATAATCAAATTACCAGGCAAGCCTGTCAGAGGATTGGATTGTCGGGCAACATCCACGGCTACTTTTGTATGTGCGTCAAGCAAATCTTTGACGGTTACAACACCAAAATACCGCCTGTCCTTTTCGACAACAACGGGATTATATAGCTGCTCGAAGGGCCGTTGCATGGCTATTCTGGAAACATGGTCAACCGTCATACCGTAATTTACTCTTAAAAAATCCGTGTTCATTAACTGCTGAATTTCCTTTTTTGCATGGAGGGTGTATCCGTATCTGCCGCCAAGTACCCCGTTTAAGTCTGTTCTCGTCATAAACCCTATGGCCATATCATTTTGAACAACGGAAAGCTCTGTGATAGTGGGATTTAGTCTTAAGGTCTCATAAATGTTCTCAAGAGTTTCGTCAGGGGAGACAGTATAAACGGGTTTGGCCAGATGCCCTACAACAGGATATACCGAGTTTATAATATTTTCGTTATATTGCTTTGTATGGCACCTTTTTATGATTGCAATTTTTTCAGCCGCGATATCTGAAAAGGATTCCTGTGGAATGCCTAAAAAATATCCTTGTCCTAAATCAACACCCAGCTTTATGAGCACCTTCAGCTCTTCCTCTGTTTCGATACCTTCGGCAATTAATTGGATGCCGGCGTTTTTTCCAAAGTCAACCATTGCCCTGCACAGCAGCTGTTTGGTCTCATCTTTATCAATATTCCTGACAAGGTGCATATCCAATTTTATCAGGTCAGGTCGTACGCTGGCGATGACATTCAGCCCCGAATAGCCCGCGCCCACATCATCAATGGCAATGCCGTAGCTCTGATTTTTATAATGATCAATAGAGCCTAAAAACGCACTGCTATCCAGTATGGCAACGCGTTCCGTGATTTCAAATATGATATTGTTGGCGTCAAGACCATATTCACTCACGCGGTTTTTTGTAAATCCTGTCTTGAATTTATTATCATAAATGATATTCGAATTCACATTGAGAAAAAGCTTTTTATCAGCGTTCATATGTATGGCATTTTCTAAAGCCTTTTCTCTGCACAATGTTTCAAGCTCCCATGCTTTACCCTTTTTATCGGCAAGCCGAAACATCTGGTCGATATTCATCTGAAGATCAATATTGGAGATCCTGCTAAGCGCTTCATAACCGTAAACATGCCCACTGGTTAAAGATACAACCGGTTGATATACGGATTTAATGTGCTCGCCTTTCAAGATTTCTTCAAGAATATCGAAATCCGTCCATTCGGCAGTATTTTCGGTAGATTTCACAGTTTCACCTCTTATGAAAATTAACATCATATTTTTCCAGACATAGACAGATTACTACGACCAATTAAAGAGTACAATCAGACTACTGTAAAGGATGTGTTAATAAATAGAATAAAGGGAGTAACGGTATTTTTAAAGTTCCTCTCACACATCAAAAAAAAGAGAATAGAATGTACTGTGTAAGCAAAGGCGCTTGCCCCTTTTGGGCAACGCCTTTTATTTTTTGAAATCGAGGTGCCAGGATGTGCGGTATTACAGGGTTTTGTAATTTTCAAGAGGACTTTACCTATGACAAGGGGAGATGGAGCGACACACTTATCGCCATGAGAGAAGCCATTGCCCATCGGGGCAGCGATCAGGCCGGAGAATACCTGGACAAAAATATTGGTTTGTCCCACGCCAGGCTCTCCATTCGGGACTTGTCCGGAGGCGTACAACCAATGCTCCGGCAGGCAGAAGGATTTCATTACGCCATTGTCTACAACGGCGAGATTTACAACACAGACGAGCTTACGCCCGGCCTGAAGCAGAAAGGATATGCTTTTGAAACCACCAGCGATACGGAAGTGATTCTTTATTCATATATCGAATATGGGCTTGACTTTGTTTCAAACCTTAATGGAATTTTCGCTTTTGCCATCTGGGACGGAAAAGAGAATAAGCTCCTTCTCTACCGGGACCGCGTCGGTGTAAAGCCTCTCTTTTACACGTTGATAAATGAAGCCCTTGTATTTGGCTCGGAGATCAAGTCGCTTTTCCGCCATCCCCAAATAACCCCTCAGGCGGATGCTGACAGCTTCAGAGAGATATTCGGCATCGGTCCGGCCAGAACCCCGGGCGTCGGCGTATTTAAGGGAGTCTGCGAGATACTGCCCGGAAACATTGGGATATTTACAAGAGAGGGCTTCCGACAACATACTTACTGGGCGCTGCAAGCCATGCCCCACACCGATTCCTACCCGGAAACCGTTGAGAAGGTATCCTATCTGGTCCGGGATGCCATTACCCGGCAGATGGTATCGGATGTTCCTGTTTGCAGCTTTTTATCCGGCGGTATTGATTCCAGTATTGTTACAGCAGTTGCGTCAAAGTTCCTTCAGGAGAAACAACTCACACTCAACAGCTTTTCATTTGATTTTACCGGCAATGACAGGCACTTTCAGTCCAACGAATTTCAACCCACACGGGACCGGCCCTATGTGGATAAGATGCTCTCCTTTTATCCTCTGCGCCACACTTATTTAGAATGCGGCGAAACCATACTGGCGGATATGCTGCCCCCAGCCCTCTACGCCAAGGATCTGCCGGGAATGGCTGACATTGACGCGTCGTTGATGTATTTTTGCTCTATTGTAAAGAAGTATAACAAGGTAGCCTTGACAGGCGAATGCGCGGATGAAATATTCGGCGGATACCCTTGGTTTTATCGGCAGGAGTTACTAAACACAGACGGTTTTCCCTGGTCCAGCGACTTATCTGCCAGGACGATTCTATTGAAGGATGAGGTGATAGCCTCCCTGGATCTGGACGGTTATGCGCGGCAACGTTATGAAGAGTCCCGGAAAACGACGCCCTGCCTTCCCGGAGAAAGCGCTGAGGAAAGGCGCAGACGGGAAGTCAGCTATCTTAGCATACGCTGGTTCATGCAGACCCTCCTTGACCGCATGGACAGAGCAAGTATGTCCTGCGGTCTTGAAGCCCGGGTTCCCTTTGCCGACCATCGCATTATCGAATACCTTTACAACGTTCCGTGGAGCATGAAGTATCAAAAGGGTGTGGAAAAAGCACTGCTCCGGGACGCTTTCCGTGACCTTCTCCCCGAAGAACTCCTGCTCCGAAAAAAAAGCCCCTATCCCAAGACCTACAATCCAGACTACGAAAAGCTTCTTGCCCAGAGGCTCCGGCAGATATTAAGAGATCCAAACACCCCGGTAAACAGACTGGTGGACCGACGCAAGGTCGAGAACTTCCTTTCGGCATCCGGAAACTACGGCAAACCATGGTTTGGCCAGCTTATGGCAGGTCCGCAGATGATTGCCTATTTGCTCCAGGTGAACGAATGGATGCGTCGGTACAATGTCGGCTGAGATAATAAAATTGATAAAGCCTGCCCTTCTTCGGCGTTAGAATATCATTGATTTTGTTTTTATGTTATTCTAAAATAACAACATACAATTAAAGTATTAAGATAGCAAAAGGAGAGATCCCCTTTGGTCATAAACTTAATTGAGCATTTGGACAACAGTACGGGCAAGTCCCCTGATAAATTGGCTGTGTCAGATGAAAAAACAGAGTTTACTTTTAGCGAACTGAGAAAACATGTAATGGCCGCGGCCAGCTATATTGTCAGCTGTACCAATGCCAGGAATAAGCCGATTGCCGTTGAAGTGGATAAATGCACCCAGAGCGTCGTCATGTTTCTGGCTGTTTTATACAGCGGGAATTTTTATGTTCCCATTGATAATAAAATGCCAGAGGACAGGGTTAATGTTATTCTAAAGGATATCGACCCGGTTCTTTGTCTGGACATTAAAGGGAAAAGCTTTTTTGAAAAGTTCAATGTGAAAAAGGCAAGCTATGAAGAAATAATAACCCATGAGATAAATGAAGAAGCATTGGCGATCATAAAAGAAAACACCATTGATATCGACCCATGCTATATGATTTACACCTCAGGCTCTACCGGAACTCCCAAGGGCGTTGTCATAAGCCATAGAATGGTTATGGATTTTACGGACTTTTTAAGCGATACCTTCGGCATAAATGAAAATGACATACTTGCCAATCAAGCGCCCTTTTATTTCGATTGTTCTGTAAAATGCATTTATGAAATGGTTATGAGCGGCTGCACCATGTATATCATGCAGCAGAAGTATTTCATGTTCCCCATAAAGGCAATCGAATTCTTTAACGAAAAGAAAATTACCACCTTGCTGTGGGCAACTTCCGGTCTTAACCTTCTGTCCTCATCAGGAGTTTTTGAAAAGCTAAAACCTGAGACCGTAACCAGGGTTGTATTTTCCGGTGAAATGCTGTACGCAAAGGATTATTTGCTGTGGAAAGAAGCATGTCCCGACAATGCCATGTTTATAAATTTGTACGGTCCTACGGAAGTCACCGTTGACTGCGCCTATTACATCATCAACAGGGAGTTTAACAAGGATGAAGTAATTCCCATCGGCAAGGCCTGCAGGAATATGAACGTGTACCTTCTGAATGAAAATAACGAGCTGGTACAGGGAGATGAGGTGGGAGAAGTCTGCGCGAGAGGAACAGGCCTTTCCTACGGGTATTACAACAATGAAGAGAAGACAAATGAAGTTTTTGTCCAGAATCCCTTTGTATCAAGCTACAGAGATATTATCTACAGGACAGGTGATTTGGCCAAATATAATGAATACGGTGAAATCGTCTATATTTCACGCAAGGATAATCAAGTAAAACATATGGGAAATCGCATTGAGCTCGGTGAAATTGAAGTCTTCGCGGCGGCCATGGACGAAGTGAGAGAAGCGGTGGTGTTTTACGATGACAAAAACAAAAAAATTATCCTGGCATGTGAAACAGGCTCGGATCAGTCTCACATTTTAAATTACCTGAAGGAAAAGCTTCCCAAATACATGCTGCCGAATGAAATGTTCATTTTTGAAACATTCCCCCGCAACAGAAACGGGAAGATAGACAGGTCGAAAATTAAGGTGGATTACTTTGAAGAAAATAGTTGAAACAAATGAGGTATTTAACAGCCTGCTGGGCAAATATTTAAATAAAAGCTATTTAAATAATGCTTCCCGGCTGATAAGAGACTACAGCGCTTTCATAAGGGGAGGCAGACTTTACTATATTGAAAAGGATAACTACTTGTTTTTCCTGGAGGATTGTAAGGGGTTTTACAATCTGTATTATTTTATTTTGGAAACAAATTTACTTGTTGATGCGGATGATCTGAAGTCAGACGTACCTGTCGTAGCGGATGATGTTTATTCCGGCGACAAGCGGAGCCCGGCGGTGAGCTCTCTTTTGGAAGCGGGCTTTGAAAAGTATTTGACCAGAGTTTATGAAACCTTGAAGATTAACGAAGAGTATGTAAATAACCGTAAAGATATCAAATTCGATGACGTGAGATTTGCCCACACAGATGACGCGGACTTTATTTTACAGCTTCAAAATGAATACATTGATAAATACACGGGAAATGCTTTATCAGAAGAAGATATGCTGGCGTCTATCAAAAACGATTTGGTCTTAGGCGCTTATGAAGGCGATAATTTAACGGGATACTTAAGATTAGGGCTGAATAAAAAAACATCTACCATGGAAGGACTCGTAGTTGACGGCGGTTTCAGGGGCAAAGGCTACTCGAAACAGCTTATTAACTATCTTATAGACTATTGCTATAAAAGGGACTATAATAAAATCGATTTATGGGTTAGAGACGATAATGTAAGCGCTTTGAAGCTATACGATTTTTTTGGCTTTGAACATACGAAATACAAGTGTGATAATTATATAAAATATTAGGGGACAAGGGTTATGGAAATCAGAGATAAAATTATTGAAATCATTCAGGACTTAAATGAGGATTTCGATCCTGACGAAGGGTTGGACATCATAGAGGATGGTGTTTTAGATTCCTTTGACATTGTAAATTTCATAATGGAAGCACATGACGCTTTCGGTGTTAAAATAGGTGTGGAAGAGATAATACCTGAGAATTTCGGCAGCATAGATTCCATTCAAAAACTGATTGAAAGATTGAAAGCCAGCTAAAATGATTTTATTTGAGACAAGCTTCATTGTTTTCACAATAGCGATAATATTTTTATACTATACTGTTTTAAAAAAATACCAATGGCAGCTGTTACTTGTTGGAAGCTTATTTTTTTATAGATACTTTACGGATTCGTACTTTATATTAATCAGTATCGTGAATACTTTTTTCTTTGGACTTATCATAAGCAAAGCAAGCAATAAGTCGTTAAAAAGGTATCTTTTGATTGCCTGTTGCCTGATAAACTTTGGGCTTTTATTTTTAATAAAGTACAGCAGTTTTTTCGCGGGCAGATTCGGCATATTAATCCCTCTTGGAATTTCATTTTATATGTTCCAATCCATATCCTACGTAATAGACGTTTACAGAGGCAGCTATCCGCCTGAAAAGAACATTTTTAAATTCGCTCTCTTTCTCTCCTATTTCCCCCAGGTTATCCAGGGTCCCATAGGAAGGTACAATAGATTAGCGCCGCAAATGTTTAAAATTCATGAATACAACAGCGACGATCTCCGGTATGGCTTCCAAACCATTTGCTGGGGTGTGTTCAAAAAAATATTCGTAGCCGACAGCATCGGCGTTTTTGTAAATACCATCTATTCCAATTACGATGAGTTTTCCGGAGGCGTAATTTTTCTGGGAGCTTTTGCTTACAGCATTCAGATTTATGCCGATTTCTCAGGCGGAATCGATATTATCAGAGGCATATCCCAAATTCTTGGAATTCGGCTGGACGTGAATTTCAGGAGGCCTTTTTTCGCCAATTCCGTGGCGGACTTTTGGAGACGCTGGCACATTACCCTGAGCGCCTGGATGAAGGATTATGTCTTTTACTCTTTAAACCTGTCCAGGCCTGTTACTTTTATCAATAAAAAGGCAAGAAAAGCCTTCGGCAATAAAACAGGAAAGCTTATTTCCATATGTTTATCTACATATATTTTATATTTTATCGTAGGCGTCTGGCACGGCGCCGGAAGCAATTACGTACTATATGGCTTATGGAACGGTACAATCATTTCCCTGAGCCTGTATCTTGATTCATCCTATAAAGGTATCAGGAAAAAGCTGAATATCACGGATCATTCACGCTGGTTCCTTGTTTTTCAGATTATAAGAACGAATATATTGGTTACATTCGGGAGATATTTCAGCAGGGCCGACAGCGCGGGAACTGCCCTTGCAATGCTGAAAAGGACCTTTACGAATTTCAGTTTAGATGATATTAAGTTAGCAACCCTGTATGATATGGGGTATACATTCAATGGAATCTTATTGATGATGGCGTGTATCCTTGCTGTTTTTGCTGTAGATTTATGCTTTGAAAAGAAAATAAATCTATATAAAAAATTTGATAGTACAAATACTTTTATACAGCTATTCGTGATTACAATTTTCGTCTCTTTAATTGTATTTGTGCTAATTTACGGGCAGGGATATGTATCCACGGAGTTTATTTACAGGCAGTACTGATATCCTCTATTGACAAGGTACTAAACGGTTTGCAGAGGGTATCACAAAGGGAAATGAAATGAGTACAAAGAAATTTTTTATAATGTTTTTTTCAGTTTTAATCATTGTATGCGGAGCCGTTCCCCTTTTGAATGTATTGGTTGATCCCTTTGGGGTGTTCGGCGACAGAATTTTTAAATGGGACAGCTATAACTTCACCCAAAATCCGAGAACCGCCAAGATCGGTTATATTGACCGGCACAAAGATGAGTTCAACTCATATATCATCGGTTCCTCCGGATCCAGCGCGATTCTGGTGGACACTCTCAATAAATACTCCGGCGACAGATATTACAACGCTTTTTATTATGGCTCCGACCTGCTGGATTCCTATGATACGATTAAATATTTAATTGAAACCGCGGAAGTTGAGAATATATTTCTGGGGTTAAATTATAATACAGCTATGGCCTTCGATGTGGGGGAGGACGCAATCAATCATAGAATGCACGGAAAGGTTATCGACGCGGATTTCCTGGATTTCTACAGTTCTTATTTACTTGCGAATCCCAGGTATGCCATGGATAAAGTGAAAGCGGCAAGGCAGGATTCTTTTTTTCAGAAATCCTTTGACGTCTTCATTGCTGAAACAGGAGAATATGATAAAAGTATCCGTGATACGGAAAACATCGGGAATTACGATGAATACGTAAACAGAGACGCTTACAAGAGTTTTCAGGCATATCCAAAAACGGACAAAAGATTATGGCAGCTTGAACTCTTTGCGGAGTATATGAAAAAAATCAAGGATTTATGCGATGAAAATGAAATCACACTGCAGGTTGCGGTGCTCCCGGTTTACTGGGAGGATTTTGAGAATTTTCATGTGAATGAGGTGGAATCCTTTTATAGAAGACTGAGTGAAGCGGTTAACTTTTGGGATTTTTCCAAATCAACCATAAGCACAGATCCAAGATATTTTTATGACAGCACACATTTCAGAAACAGCGTGGGCGATATGATTCTCGCGAAAATGTATGGCGATGATAGGATTTACATGCCTGAGGATTTTGGGCATTATGTAACCGGTGAAACCATCGATACATTCATTGATGGCTTTAAATCATATGAGTTAAAGCCTGATGATAAAGCCTATACAGTGGAAGTTCCCATCCTGATGCTGCACGATATCGACGAGACCGGGTTGTATTCCGTATCCGAGGAACAGTTTGAAAGGCAGATGAGGTTAATAAAGGATCATGGGTTTAACACGGTCTCCTTCGAAGAGTTGTACGAATATACATTGCGTGGCAGAGAGCTTCCCGAAAATCCCATCGTAATAACCTTTGACGATGGATATCAATCAAATTATGACGCGGCTTATCCAATACTGAAAGACTTGAATATGAAGGCAACCATTTATGCAATCGGCTCAAGTATGGGAAAGGACACTTATAAGGATACAGGACATCCGATTTTCCCTCACTTCGGATATGACGAAGCCATAGAAATGTATCGCAGCGGATTAATAGACATACAAAGCCACACCTACGATATGCATCAATCGGAAGAACTGGAGGAAAATACACCGGTAAGGATAACCGTTGAACGGTTTGAAGGTGAAAGTGAAGAAGACTATATTAATGCTTTTATCAGTGATTTTATGAAAGGAAATGATGTGATAAAGAAGGCCACTTCTAAAGATATTCATTCCTTCAGCTATCCAAGGGGACGTTACAGCACAGAGACAGAAGTATTGCTCCATTCAATGAATGTCACCTCTACCGTTACGATAGAATCAGGGGTAAACACCGTTATAAAGGGGCTTCCTCAATCACTATACGCATTGAAAAGGATCAGCGTATATCGGGATATGCCGGATGATGAACTGTTGCAATTATGCGTCGGTGAAACATAACCTCTTGTAGGGAGATCATTTCAAAGTTTGTGTCATTCTTCATAATATCAAGGGGCTGTAGCAATTCTTGTTTTGCCACAGCCCCTCAGAGATTCTATTTCATTAGAATTTTACTATCTGATACTCTCCAACACATTATAATAGAGTCCCTCATCGGCGTAGTTCGGGATGAGCCCAAGCCGCCAGAAGGATGCGCCGTCGACCCCGAAGAGTTTAGCAAGCTGCAGCTTGTCGTTCACGCTTCTTTCGTCCTCATACCACAGAAAGATCTCTGTACCGTCCTCTGTCTTGTAGTTGATATAAGGATTGCGGTAGGTCTCCGAATATCCCATCTCAGCTCCGCCTTTAAGCCTGCTGTAAATAGTGGATGGCGTCGGGCTTACCGATGCAGTGTCGACTAATTTTGAATCCCGGATCCTCCAGCCCACGCTGGAAAAGCTGACAGCAAGAGCAATTTTGGAGGTATCCTGAACTCCCGTATTTTTATCTGTGATTGCTCTGAGTGAATAGTAGACGCTGGCAAAGGGAGTAACCGGCGTATTTCTGTGGTATGCCGAACCCAAAAGATTTTCCGGCATGGTTGTTTCATAATAGTTGTGGGCCATCAGTATCACTTTATCCGCCAGCTCTCCTATCCTGCGATAGTCATAAGCGTCAAAATAGACGCCATCTGAAGTGACCGGCTGGACCGTCACATATAACGTTTTATTTATGGAGTTTAATGCTTCCGACAGCTCCTTCAGGAAAGAGTTGAAACCTTCTTTAAGGGCGCCTCCTTTCATCCCCTCAAAGTTAATCGTAACGCCGCTGTATGGATTATAGCCTATAGCGCTGTAATCCTTTGTAACCTCATCCAGGATTGCGTCGACAGCCTGGGTCCGCTTTGCTCCATCGAGCAAAATCACGGAGCATATGCTCGTATTACTGCCGCTTGCCGTTGTCACGATTGTGGACGCGTCCATATGTACGTTCAGATGTGTCTTGGTGGAGTTGTTCTTAAAATAGGAGATGATATCCTCATAAGCCATGGGGATATTCCACTCGTTATTATTCTCCGTGGTTGTATTTAAATAGGCGCCTCTTTCCGCATCAAAGCTCATACGGCTCCAGCCCACGGATACGGCGTCCATGTCTCTTGTGAGCTCTCTCTGGGGATAGGAGGATATTGCGTAAAAACCGTGAACCCAATCTGTTTCCGTCATATATTTTTCATAAACACGCACCAGCATAGCAGCAGCCTCTTCACGCTTTGCCGTCTGCTTTGGAGCAAAGGTAGTGGCGCTGGTCCCCGCTGTCATACCGATATCACTGGCTATGGTTATATATCCTTTGTTGCTGGTCACATCGGTAAACGGGTTGCCGAAGGAGGCCGCGGATTCCGCCAGAGTTTTATAGCCTAAGGCACGTACCAGCATTACCGCCATTTCCTCCCGGGTGATTTTATCGTTTGGACCAAAGGCTGCCGCGCTGTCGATTACATCCTGGGCAAGGGCTGTCTCAACATAAGAGTAAAACCACTGGCTCTCCGCCACGTCAGAAAAGGAAGGCGCAGCGGAGTTAACAAGTTTCCAGTCGAACATCTGGCATAAAACCGTAGCAAATTCCGCCCTGGTAATTGTGCGGCCGAATCCAAAAACCCCATTGCCCACACCCTGCATAAGGCCGTATTCCGTGGCTGCATCAACTGCCTCTACGGACCAGTGGCCGCCCGGAATATCGGTATAGCGGCTCGATGCCGCCGCAGCGGGTGGTAATAATGCAACAAGCATGCATACTGACAAAATCAAACTGACTACTTTTCTTTTCATTTGTGATTCCCCCATAGTAATTCCCCTTTAGATTGTATGGATTGTCTTGACTTTTCAAATATATGATATTCCTTTCGGCACAAACATTCAACCATGTTTTTAACTCGTATTTAACACATCAGGGCAATGCTTTATATGAATGGTTTTGTTCATGAACGGATCGCTTATTACCAATGATGCTCAAACTCTGGTACGGGGCAACCAGGTTCGAATATTGAGTTTTCAAAGGTTGCCTTTGGTTAAAAAACAAAAATAAAAGGAGGAACCTCTGGCGCAAATACTATACACACTGTTATTTAAGGCCCCTTGTGTGATATGATATTAGAAAAGTATACAAGCAGCGCCCTGACGCTGAACAACATATACGAGGTGATAATTTTGGGCAGAAAAGTAACCGCCATATACTTTACTGGCACCGGCACAACAGAAAAAATGGTGACATTCATCGCAAAGGTCATTGCGAAGGAAATCAGAGCCGCCTATGAGGTATTTGACTTCACAAAGCCGCAAGCCAGAAAGGGCAAAAAGACATTCGGCCGCGAGGATGTGGTTATTATGGGCACCCCCGTAATTGCCGGCCGGGTGCCGAATCTTTTATTGCCCTATCTTGATACAGTCAGTGGTAACGGCGCTTTCGGTATTCCCGTTGTCATGTTCGGCAACAGGAGCTTTGATGATGCTTTAGTGGAGCTCAAAGCCATCATGCTTAAAAATGGTTTCAAAACCATAGCCGCCGGAGGCTTTGGGGCTGAGCATTCCTTTTCCGCCACACTGGGTAAAGGCAGGCCTGACAGCGAAGATATGAAAGAGGCTCACGCCTTTGCCCTTAAAATCGCGGAGAAAATCAGAAGCGGCAATGAGGAGATTGTGAAGATCAGGGACAAGGAAGAAATCGGTCCCTATTATATGCCCCGGGACAGGCACGGCGAACATATTGACATCCGCAAGGTTAAGCCCAAAACGGACATGAGCCTTTGCACAAATTGCGGCTTTTGCGCTGATCACTGCCCTCTCGGCTCCATCAATCCCGACAATGCAGCGGAAGTTCCGGGAATCTGTATGAAGTGCTGTAAATGCGTCAAGCTTTGCCCTGTCGGAGCCAAGTATTTTGATGACCCAGGCTATATTTACCACAAAGAAGAGCTTGAAGAAATGTATGGAGGCAGACGGGCGGAGAATAGCTGCTTTCTTTCCCCTTGAAGAGTACGAATCGAAGTGATATTATGATAGGCAAATCCAGTTCGAGAATTGATGTGCTGTTAAATTTATATATCCTGTTGTATATAAGGGAGAGAAGCCTTGGCTATAAAGGATCTGAAGCTAATCGAAGCTTTTCACAGTATTCATTCCGGGAAATCTATTGAGGACGTCTCGAATCTATTTCGAGAGTCTGAAATCAGATATATTGTCGTTCATGAAAATAACACGATTAAAGGTATTATCACAAAAAATGAGTTATTGGAAGCGTATATCAACGGAATTTCTTTAGCCGAAAATGTTACGGACATCATTAACACCGATATTGATATTGTAAAAGGTAATTACAGTTTAGATACTCTTACAACCCTCCTGAAAATAAACCCTCAGACCAACATTATTATTACAGATAGCCGGGATAAAGTTAAAGGACTGCTGACAAAAACCGAGATCCTGGATTTCTTTTGTGACGAAATACGGAGAAAGGTTTCCGGTTTTACAAATGTGTTGGAAGTCGAAGCGCATACGATTGGCGATATTCCCAATAGCACAAAATACGATTTCCCAGAGTTGATGGAAAGCCTGGATAAGTTCAATCTTTGGAATAAAGAATTAGTGCAGATATTTGAAAACTCCCCCAATTCTTTTGTTCTTCAGGACGCAAAGGGAAATACTCTAAGGGTAAATAAGGAGTTCGAGAATATCACCGGGCTCAAAAAAGAAGAGGTTATCGGCCGAAATGTAAAAGATATGGAGGAAGAAGGGATCTACAATCCTGCCGTCGGCATTCTGGTTTTAAAAGAAAAACGAAAGATCGCCGTTCTCCAGAAATTGAAGAATGGCAAAGAGGCTCTGGTCACGGGAGTTCCCATATACGATGATGGGGGAAACATATTCAGAGTGGTGCTTAATGCGATAGACTACAAGGAATTACAGGTTATTAACCAATACTATGCCCGGCAAAAAGCGGAAGATGAAGAACAGAAGGACGCCGCGGATACAACCATTGTATACGAAAGCGAAAGCATGAAAAAGATTTATCAGTTAACAAGTGAGTTGAAAAATGTGGATTCCACTATACTTATAACCGGTGAATCAGGGGTGGGTAAAGGTGTTCTGGCAAGGTATATACATGAAAATGGCATCAGAAAAAATGGCCGGATGGTGGAAATAAACTGCGGGGCCATACCGGAGACCTTATTGGAGTCAGAGCTTCTCGGTTATGAAGCAGGCGCCTTCACCGGCGCCAACAAAAGCGGTAAACCGGGGTTGATTGAATTAGCTCATAACGGAACCCTTTTCCTGGATGAAATCGGAGAAATGTCGATTCAATTACAGGTAAAATTACTTCAGGTCATTCAAGAGAAACGAATAATGAGAGTAGGCGGAGTAAAGCCTGTAGATGTGGATATAAGAATAATAGCCGCAACCAACAGGGATCTTCAGGAAGCTGTGAAAAATGGTAAATTCCGAGTGGACCTGTTTTACAGGTTGAATGTAATTCCCATCAATATCCCCCCTTTGAGAGACAGGGAGTTGGATATAATCTCTATGTCTAAATACTTCCTGGATAAGTACAACAGGAAATATCATAAGAATGTAATTATAGGCACAAGTATATTAAATGAAATGGTGAAATACGATTGGCCCGGTAATGTTCGGGAACTGGAAAACGCGATAGAACGCCTGGTTGTTACAAATCCTTCAACGACAATAGAAAGAAAACAAAACAAATGTGAGATGTTTGACTTTAATATATTTAGTTACGCGGATTCAGATTTGAACCTGGGTGAAGGTATAATGCCCTTGGAAGAAGCAAAAAAAGAAGTGGAAAAAAAGATTATAAAGATGGCATACGAGAAATATAAAAGCAGTTATAAGGTTGCAAAAATGCTGCAAATCAGCCAGGCAACCGCAAGCAGAAAAATCCGGGAATATATTGAATAAATTACAAGTAAGTCATCGTTGAATCGACAAGTCAGCACTGACTTGTTGCAATGGACGCATCTATAGACGAAATACCGAAACCAATTCAATATTGACTTGATTTCGGTATTTTCTTTGCCCTTACTTTTTTAAATTACATTGTCCTTTGAAAAAGAGAGCTTGTCTACGGTCCTCCGAAAGCGTTGAATTATCTGGGTTTTATCGTATATCAAAAATAAAGTTTGCTGTTGTTTTTTCTTTTGGAATGGATTTTGCGATTATAGGTTATTGTGCTGCAAAATATCTGAAAATTTAAGGAGGTCAAGAGCCGATGAACTATATATCTGAGCTGATAAAAAAATATCCGGCATCAGGCGTCCGGGAAATGTATGATCTGGCAGCCGATTATCCAAATGCTATTGACCTGACAAACGGGGAACCGGACTTTGACACCCCTGATCATATTAAAGAAACCGCGATAAAAGCAATTCGGGACGGGTTTACCAAGTATGGTACAGAAGCGGGACTTTATGAGTTGCGCGAGGCCATAGCTGATAAATACACTTCGGACCTTAAAATAAAGCATGTTCCGGAAAACGCGATGATTACGGCGGGGGGCGTAGAAGGAATTCTTTTGGCTCTAATGGCTGTTTTAAATCCCGGAGATGAAGTCATCGTTCCGGACCCCACCTATACCTGCTATTTATCACAGATACACTTGCTGGGGGGCAAATTGGTAAGAGTCCCCCTTTATGAAGAGCATGACTTTATACTTCAACCCGATGATTTGGAAAAAGCTATTACTCCTAAAACAAAAGTTGTAATTATCACCAATCCCAATAACCCTACAGGGACGGTCATGACGAAAGAAGCTGTTGAAAAGATATCTGGCGTGATCGAGAAGTATAATCTAATTGTAGTCTCAGATGAAGTATACGAGAAAATTATTTATGATGGAAGAAAGCACTTTAGCTTTGCGCAAATCCCTGAAACGAGAGATAAAGTACTCGTTATTAACAGCTTCTCCAAAACTTACGCCATGACCGGATGGAGAGTAGGTTATATAGTTGGACCAGAAGCTATTATATCTAAGATGTATAAACTTCAGCAGTCTATCGTTTCCACCCTGCCGCTGTTTACCCAAAAGGCAGCCGTAGCCGCTCTCAGAGGTTCACAAACTCGGGTAACCCGGATGGCGGCCAGTTATGAAAGGCGGCGCGATCTTATATTTGAAGGCTTAAGCCAGATTCCAGGCTTAAGATGCATTAAACCTCAAGGATCTTTCTGCATGTTTGTAAATATAAAGGAATTTGATCGAACATCCCTGGAGTTTGCGAAAGAATTGCTTACAAAAGCCAATGTTGTCACTGTGGGCGGCCATGCTTTTGGGTCAAGAGGCGAGGGGTATCTCCGTTTCTGCTTCTCCTGTTCAGAGGAAGCTATAAACGAAGCTATCAGACGGTTGAGAAACTATATACCCAACATCCAAGGAACAAAATAACGTCTTAAAATTACCAAAATAAAAGGAAAGGCCACGAAAATGAACATTAAGAGTGAAATCAAAAACTTGAGAGAAGAACTAATTCGTTTACGACGAGACTTTCATATGTATCCCGAATTGGGGTTTCAGGAATTCAGGACGTCTGGCATCGTTGCGGATTATCTTGAAAAATGCGGACTTGAAGTAAAAAGAAATGTGGCAAAGACGGGAGTTGTCGGTCTGTTAAAAGGACATCAGCCCGGAGCCACCATAGTTCTCCGGTCCGATATGGACGCCCTGCCTGTAACGGAGGAAACAGGGCTCCCCTTTAAATCTCTCAACGAGGGAGTCATGCACGCATGCGGACATGACGGTCATATGTCCATGCTTTTAGTGGCGGCGAAAATATTATCAAATCACAGAGAGGAAATAAAGGGCAATATCAAGTTTGTTTTTCAGCCGAACGAAGAGGATGCCGGAGCGGAGGTGATGATACAGGAAGGCATTTTAGAAGATCCCAAGGTAGACGCCGCATTGGGGCTGCACCTGTGGTCACCCATTGAAACGGGGAAAATCGGGATCGTTCCGGGACCGATCATGGCATCAAGCTATTACATCAAGCTTGTTGTTCACGGCAAGGGGGGACACGGAGGAGCGCCTCACACGGCCATCAACCCAATCAGCTGTGCCATGGATATTATGCAAGCTGCCCAAAGAATGCAGACACAGGAACTGGACATTATGGAGCCGACTGTCATTACCTTTTGCAAGATCAACGCTGGAACATCGCAGAATATTATCCCGGAAAAAGTAGAATTAGAAGGCTCTTTACGCTGCCTTCACGAAGGAACGGAAGAGGTACAGAAGCGTTTTAAAGAACTTGTAAAGAGCGTATGCGACGCCCACAGAACCACCTATGAGCTGGAATTCAAATGTGGAAATATTCTACTAAGCAACGATGCAAATATAGCCCAATTAGTAAAGAACGCGGCTGCGGAGGCAGTAGGAAAAGATAACATCCTCGATTCAAAAATAAGCGTAATGCTCGGGGAAGATTTTGCCGAATTCTGCGTGCGGGTGCCCAGCGCCTTCTATTTTGTAGGCGTTGCGGATAAAGAAAAAGGAACCCACTATCCCCACCATCATCCCCGCTTTTCCATAGATGAAGACGCTCTTTCAATCGGTGTGGAAATGCATATAAGGGGAGCCCTTGAATACCTCAACAGCAAAGGTAATACATAGGCCCCGGATGAACTTTAAATAGCTTTTAAAGAAGGGAGGTTAAATGTACTGTACGTAGTAGGGAAAGAGAATCAAACAGATTAGTCTAAAGGAGGGAATCTGCATGGATCGTTTTTTAGAAATGGTAACTTCACTATCAGATTGGCTTTGGGGTCCACCGATAATAATCATGTTAGTGATTACCGGAACATTTCTGGCATTTCGTTTGAAATTTTTCTTTTTAAGGCATATTGGCTATATTTTTAAACAGACACTGGGTAAGGTGTTCGATAGAAACGCTAAAGGGCAAGGCACCGTAACACCATTTCAGGCTTTGACTTCAGCGGTTGCCTGTACAGTAGGCGCCGGCAATATTGTTGGCGTTCCAACAGCTATCTATTTCGGAGGGCCCGGCGCGGTGTTCTGGATGTGGTTAGTCGCTCTTATCGGAATGAGTCTTAAGTATTCAGAGGTTGTCCTGGCTCTCAAGTATAGAAAATTAAACGATGCAGGTGAATATGTGGGAGGTCCCATGTTGTATATGGAAAAGGGACTGAAAATGAAATGGCTGGCTGCTATTTTTGCCGTGGGACTTATGTTTGAAGTTTTAGCCAGCACCATGGTTCAGGCAAATTCACTGGCAGGATCTGCTTTGGAAGTATTTAAAGTTGATCCGATCATAACAGGAATCATCACCATGGTTGTGGTTGGGGCTGTTTGCATCGGAGGAATTAAGAGGATAGGAAAATTCACGGAGAAATTTGTTCCCTTTATGGCAATTCTGTATGTGGGAGGCGCTTTACTGATTTGCATTTTGAATATTAAAGCGATTCCAAGTGTATTCACAATGATATTTACCTATGCCTTCCAGCCAATGGCGGCAGTGGGCGGGTTTGCCGGCTCTGCCATCGCGGCAAGCGTGCGCTGGGGCTTTGCGAGAGGATTGTATTCCAATGAGGCCGGTCTGGGAACCGCTCCTATCGCCCATGCCTCCGCTACTACGGATCATCCCGTCAGGCAGGGGCTTTGGGGTATATTGGAGATATTCCTTGATACCGTAGTTATCTGTTCCGCTACCGCCTTCGTTGTTTTATCAACAGGTGCCTGGAACACAGAAACCGCAAGCCCCGGAGGCCTGACCTCCGTAGCGTTCTCTACCACGCTTGGCAGTGTCGGAGGTATGATTGTAACAATATCACTATTATGCTTTGTCGTCTCTACAGTAATTGTATTGATTTACTATGGAGAAAAACAGGGGGAGTACTTATTTGGACTCAAGTTTTCTAAAGTCCTGGTATATATTTATGTCCTCGCCATTCCCCTGGGAGCCATAGGAGGCGCCAAGGTTCTCTGGCAGTTCCTGGACATCTCTCTTGCAATCATATTAATTCCAAACCTGATCGCGCTATTCCTGCTAAACAAAGATGTGGTGGAGCTTACAAACGAGTTTTTCACTTCAGAGAAGTATTACTTAAAGGATATAAACGAGCATAAGCAAAAAAAGAGGAAAGAAGCTGTTTAGGTAAGCAATTAGCAGTATAATCAGAGGCGGGCGGAGTTTCGTCCGCCTCCGCCCTTTCCTGCAGATTAAAGATACCGGTCATAAAGAGGAGGTAAGACAATGCGTCCCGCATGGATAGAGGTAAATCTCGACGCCTTCAGAAAAAATGTGAGAAATTTAAAAAGATGCGCTGCATCCGATGCAGAATTTATGGGAGTCATTAAGGCGGACGGATACGGACACGGCGCAGTACGGCTTGCACAGGTTCTTAGAGAAGAAAACGTAAAGCGCTTCGGCATTGTCATCCTGGAAGAAGGGATAGAATTGAGAGAGAGCGGATTCACAGAGTCCGTTCTAATCCTTGGGCATACTCTCCCGGAAGACTATGAGAAGGTTATGGAATACAATCTGATCCCCTTGCTATACACCTTCTCTCAGGCTGAAGAGCTAAACAGAGTTGCCGGCAGCATGAATAAAAAGGCCGCTGTACATATAAAAATAGACACCGGCATGGGAAGATTGGGATTTCTGCCCAACGATAAATCCATCGAAGAGATAAAAAGAATCTATTCTCTTCCAAGCATTTCTCTTGAGGGGATATCGACCCATTTGGCAACAGCAGACCAACTACACAACAATTTTGTTCATAAGCAGTTTGAGACGTTTCAAGGAGTATTACAGCGCCTGGAAAAGGAAGGGATAAACATCCCAATCCGTCATGTGGCCAACAGCGCCGCAACCATCAATTACCCGGAGATGCATTTGGACATGGTTCGTCCCGGAACCTCCCTGTATGGGTTATACCCCGGTCCTGATATGGCCCAAAATCCAACGGTGGATCTATATCCGGTAATGTCGGTTAAAGCAAAGATCGTCCATGTAAAGCCGGTTCCAGCGGGGACAGCCGTCAGCTATGGCAGCAGATTTGTAACAAGCAGACCGTCCCTTTTGGGAATTGTCCCTCTGGGTTATGTGGATGGTGTTTTCAGAAAGCTGGAGAATAACGGAGAAGTATTGATAAGAGGAAAGAAATGTCCTATGGTGGGCGCAATTTGCATGGACCAATTTGTCGTGGATATCACCGATTTAGATGAGGTTGAAATCGGAGATGAGGTCGTGCTGGTGGGAGAGCAGGGGAAGCAACGAATCACAGCGGATGAAGTCGCGGCCAAGGTGGGGACCATATCCATTGAAATCGTTACAAGAATGGGAAAAAGAATGCCTGTTGTTTATAATTACTTTCTGTAGCCTTTTTGCCCTTATAAAGCCGTATAAGGTTTTATAACTACATGGCCGGAAGCCTTATATATCAAGCTTTCCGCCATTTTCTTCTTATACGTTCCCATAAGATTTTACGAGGTCGCTTTGTAAGGTTTGATAACAATATTGCAACACGATAACACTTTTCAAGATGTTACCGTTCCATGTCCCGGTTCTTTTTTGGGGGCCTGCCGCGCCGTTTTTTCTCCGGCTGGGAAGGTTCCTTATGGCTTTGGTGTACTGCCTTATGGTACGGGGTAAGCACTTCCATTTTCCGCTCCAACCGTACATCGACATAACGCTCCGTAACCGCATTTAGGTTGCTGGACAAGCCCAACTGTATGCCGATGCCGTTTAGGGTGTGGCCTAAAATCTCGCCTACGGTGTAGAAGTCGCCCGTTAGCTGGTGCATGTTGGTGGCCGCCGAATGGCGTAGGTCATGAAAACGCATATGGGGCAGTTCCAGCTTTTTCAGCAGATTGGAAAAGCCTGCCGTTACGTTATGGGGAAGGATGGGTGCGCCGTCCGGCTTTGCTACTACCAGCCGGTTATCAAAGTATTCCCGCCCGCCCTGGATGGTTTGTCGTTTCTGCTCCGCTTGCAGGGCAAACTGCCGTTCAAAGTAAGGACGGGCTTCCTCTGTTATGGGCAGAAAACGTTCTTGGGATTTAACCGGGGCCATTTCATCCAGCAGCTTTACGTCCCCTTTGATGTCAAAGGGTAATTGTTCATCCACCATGAATACGTCTTTTGACATGTCCACGTTGTCCCAGCGCAATCCCACTACCTCGCCTCGCCGCATTCCATACAGGCCGCCCAACACCACAAGCATTTCCCATTCCGTACCCTCTACATTTCCCATCAGGGTTTTCATCTGTTCAATAGTATAAGGGTCAGGGGTCTTTGACGGCCTATTCAGCTTACTGATGATGTTTTTGGTGGGATTGACTTCAATGTAATTATACTTGCGGGCGTGTTCCAAAGCAACGCCTAATACCCGGTGGGTAGTTTTTACGCTGTTGTGGGCTAAGCCGCCCGCTATCTGTTTTTCGTACAGGCCGTCCAGCAGGGCGGGAGTGAGATTACGCAAAGGAACACTGCCTAAATGGGGGATGACATATTTTTCAATATGGTATTGGTAGGTATGGTGGGTGCTGGGGCGTAGGTTGGTCTTGGCATACCGTTCTACCCATTGGGTGAGGTATTCGCCTAAAGTCTGCTTGTTCTCAGCTTTCATCACGACTTGAAAGCCAGGCCGTCGGAGTTTTACCTGCATTTCGGCCTCATGCTGAATGGCCTCGGTTTTGGAGGTAAAGCCTCGTTTGCCGTAGGTCTTGTAGCCTTCGTCGGTTTTGTACCGGATGAACACATCGTAAACAGTCCCGGCCCGGCCTGTTAGTATGCCTTCGGCGTCCCGCTTGTTTTTGATGGTACGGGGCTGTATGGACATAGCTTATCCCTCCTTCCCGGAGGATGCAGCAACGGTGATTTTATTGCGCTCGTACCAATCCCAGATGGCGACGTCAGCCAGTAGGCGGCGGTTGCCGTTCTGGACGTATTCAAGCTCTCCCTTGTCCATCAGTTCCCGTAGCTTATTTTCGCCCAATCCGCTAATTTTGCTCATGGTTTCCACGGTTTTAAGCATAGGAAAATCTAAAACGGGTGTGGTGGTTGTTTTTTTTCTTACGGCCATTTATTACTGTCCTCCTTTCGCCTAAAGGTAGACAGACAAAGCCGGGCCTGTTTTGCTCCGTGCGGCCTTTCATGGCACGGCTTTGTCCTGCTCTATTTTCAAAACAGAGGCTTACCGGATGGCAGCGGGCCGCTGCTCCATAGGAATTGCACCTCCCCCCATGCTGGCGGGCCGTTCTCATTGCCTGCGACGGTTTAATCACGCTCGGACTGTGACTGAACGGAAGTATCATTGTGCCAATGTGCGGGTTATCGCCAGCAGACCAGCCACGGCCTGCCTGCCGCATGGGTATTGCTCGCTCGTTCCACGGTGGAAGTCATGGCGTACCTGCGGCGCGGCTCTCCCCTTTGGGGCCGCACATTGAAGGTATCCGGTTTGCCTTATTCACTTGTCAAAGACCATGAAGGGAAAGTTTGTTTTGCCCTCTCGCCCTATACATTGAAAAAAGCCCTGTAAAATACAGGGCAAAAAAACAAGGCTTGCAGAAAAATTTACTCTGCAAGCCTTATCGCTTATTTCTCAAACCGTTTCAGGTCAAAGTTGCGTACCGCCAATATGAATTCGAGCGTCAAATGCTGCCTGCAATCCTCGTCCAGCTTTCCGAACAGACACGACTTTTTGATTATCAGCGGTTCAAACCGCCGTATCAGGGTTTCCATTGCCCGTTCATTGCCTTGCTGGGCAGCCTCGATTAAATCCAATATTTCCGTCATGGCCCTTCCTCCTTTCCGTAAAGTGATTAATTCTTACGGAAGCAGGAGGGGCGCGGGTCAAGTAGAAGATAGCTGGTTCATATCTCCAACCGACTTCTCAGCTTTTTCAAAATCCGGTTTTTCCGCTCGGTGATGCTCTGCTGCGTTACGCCGAAAATGAGGGAAAGCTGATAATCGGTTTTGTCCTCGTAATATTTCAGGTAAAGCAACTGCTTGTCCTTTGCATTCAAAGTGCTGATAACAGCAGATAGGATTTCATTTTCTATGTGTTCATCCAGCTTGTCCACGTTAGAAACAGGGATGTTAATGTCTATGTCGGCTTCGGCACATAGATTGATTTCCTGTATTTCTTCTAATGGAATGCTCCTGTTGAAATACTTGTATTGGGCGCGGAAATATCCCTGCGCGGAACGTGTAAGTACGATTTTTATGTAGGAGCAAAACGCTTTTTCTACCGCTTTATAGGTTTCAGAACTGCTCTTCATAGGGATTCCCCTCCTTTCACCCTATACATTGAAATCAACAGGATAAAATACAGGGTTTGGAAAAAATTTTTCGATATATCTATTGTTCGGTACTCTTTTTCCTCTTTCAAAAACTGTTGTTTTTCTGTTATATCTATCAAAAAGCGACATAACAAAAGGCGTAGGCTGCAAGGAAACCTTGCAGCCTACGCCTTCATTTGACAAGAAACAAAGGGAATACCCTCATGTCTTGTCCTATATAAATATTTAACTGTCTCGCATAGCTTTAATTATCGTAGCTCTGCAAGGACACAAATTTACCTCCAATTTAAAACGCTTTTAAGTAAGCTGGCAACAGTTTCCCGCCAACCTTAACCCACCATAATGTAAGCCTTTTTTATACATCCATTATATCCGTAGGCTTAAATCGATTGTTCTCGTCTTTTATGTGTTCTGTTATATCCCCTACTTGGCAATCAAGTATATTACACAATACATCCAATGTATTGGTCGTTATATTTTCGTTCTGTTTGATACGGTCAAGTTGTCCTCGACTGATACCATATTCATTGATTAACTGATATTGTGTTATTGAGCTTCTATCCATTACTTCCCATAGTTTATCAAATCTAATCATCTCGTTTCTTCCTCCCCTTTATTTCATTATGCCAATAAGTGGAATTGATTAACATTCCCCGTGTGCGGGGAATGTCGGTTGGTGTTATTATTTATCTAAACTTGCGTTTTTTATACTCTTGCTATTTCTTGATTATAAAGATAAAATTATATCGTAAACATTCCCCGTATACGGGGAATGAAATAATATAAAGGAGCGATTAGAAATGAGTTGTATATTAGCACAAGAATTACTGCGACAATTCAATAATCTGACAACAACAGATGAAAGAATATGCTACATGGAAAACCTTCGATTTATGATGTCTGCTAATGATTTTGACTATGCCAATTATTATTCAGGCAAGGAGTTAACAGAAAGTGAATTTTACTCAATCGTCGATAAACTTTACCAATTGGATAACCTACATATGCTTTCTGATTTTGTGAAGAAAAACAAAAAATTTTTATTCCATGAACTGGATGAAGATGATTTTGAAATGCCTACAATGAATGAAGATGCACTCTTGACAAGGATATATAGGATAATTCAGCATGGTAGGCTGCAACAGGAGGGGGAGGAATTAGACAGTGAAAGTACGCAAGTTAAAAGTTTATGAAGGAACCGGGCGTAATTACAAAACTATTCCGAAGGTTAATTTGCAAGGCAAATGGTTAGCTGAATTAGGCTTTTCAGTAGGAAGCCCTATAGAGGTACAATGTAGTGAGAAAATGCTCGTTATTAAAGCCGATAATACCACTAATGAAAAGAAGTAATTTTTGTGAAGATAGTATTTAAAAGCCACTAATGGAATGTCCTTTAGTGGCTTTTAAATACGTATTTGCTCCAATTAAACACTGGTCTTAAATATGCGCTTTATTGAGATTTCTTGCATTATTTCACGGAATAGTTGCTAAAATATAGCAAAGGGTCAACCCTTACACCGTTTACATAGGTTTCAAAATGTAGATGCGGTCCTGTGGATTGGCCTGTGCTGCCTACTAAGCCGATTATCTGGCCCTGTGACACGGTTTCTCCAACACTAACGCTCGTATAGCTCATATGGGCGTAAAGCGTCCGATGCCCGTTGTCGTGGGTGATAACC